>JRHI01000131.1_pt1 | contig 80736 bp, 108 predicted proteins | sample 215371 | NCBI WGS metagenome assembly JRHI01 (sample SAMN02929681, study PRJNA255918) | sediment metagenome | biome: cave system; feature: Ice Cave; material: Sediment; isolation source: sediment from deep within a dark volcanic ice cave with no known source of... ... | reverse complement strand
GGTCGTGCTTGATAGCTTCTGGGTCGGTGGCCGGGGTTGAGAATCTGCGGGGCGTTGCCGTCCTGGAAGTGGGCGCCGATGAGGTGGTCTGCGCGGTTGGCGGAACGACGGGCGCCGATCCGGACCGCGAATGCGATGCGGGTACGCGCTTCCAAGTCGCTTCGGTGTCCAAACAGTTCACGGCGGCCGCCATCCTCCTCCTCGTTGATCGGCAGGTCCTCGGCCTCAACGATCAGATCGACGCCTGGCTCGTGGGCTGCCCGCCGAGTTGGAGCGGAATCACCATCCACCATCTGCTCACACACACCGCGGGACTCGGCCACTGGTGGCAGGTTCCGGGCCTTGATCTCACAGCGGCGATCAGCGCCAACGACGAACTATCGATGTTCAAGGCCACACCCGTGGTCGGCAAGCCCGGTGATCGCTTTGCATACAGCAGCCCGGGCTACGTTCTCGCCGCCCGCATCGTCGAACGGGCCGCGCGACAACCGTACGCTGCGTTCCTGGACGATGAGATCTTCGGGCCCGTCGGGATGTCGTCGACCTTCGCGGGCAATCCCGGACCCCAGTCGAACCTCGCTTACGGGCATCGAGATGGGAAACCAACCCGCTCGTTCGAGCTCCACACGGTCAACGCCGGCGCGGGCGACGTATGGTCCACAGCAGGCGACCTTCTTCGCTGGGACCGGGCCGTCGCCTCCGGGGCGGTCTTGAGTGCGGCCTCCCGCCACCTCATGTTCACAAACCACGTCCTTGTCCGTGACCAAGGCGCCAGCACGGTGATCCGACCTGAGGGCTATGGCTACGGCTGGTTTCTCGGCCGCGTCGATGTTCCTGGCCACCGTGCGTTGTTCCACCCGGGCGACAATGCCGGTTTCGTGGCGCTCAACGCCTGGCTGCCCGACGATGACATCCAGCTGGTTGTCCTTTCCAACGAAGAGTCGACCGACCTCGGCCCTGTCGTTCGCGCCATGCTTCAGATGGCCATCAACGGATGGTGACCCGATCCGGGCAGCCGCCATCCGCAGGACACCGCTGTACATCCTCGGAGCTGGCTGCGCTGTCGCCACTCATGCAATCTCGGCCGTCGTCGACCACAACGAAGGTGCAGGTCATCGGATCGTAGAACCACAGCGGGGCACAGCCACGACGAACACTGCCCCCTAACACCCGTCCAACTCGGGCAGCAGTACTGCCTCCCATCGCCGGTCCGGGGGCACGGTGAGCGACGGACGGGACTGCCGAACGGACGGCGAGCGAACCAGTGCGGTTCGCGATTGTGAGCGGTGAGGTGGTTGCACTGCCTGGCAGGCGGGTGGGTACCGGCAATCTCGTGCAGTGGTCGCGCCGCGTGCATCCGCGGGATTGGGTTGCGCGAGGTCCACGCCGACACGCGATCATCGAGCATGGCACTGGACCCGACCGAGTTCCCGACCCCAATCCTATCTTACCGGCTCTCGTCCGCGATGTTGGCGGCCATGGAACTGGGCATCCCGGATGCGATCGCCGCGGGAACGCGTTCCGTTCCCGACCTAGCGGCCGAGCTCGGGTGCGATGTGGCAACACTCGGTCGCCTCATGCGAGTCCTGGTGGCAGCCGAGGTCTTTGCATCGGAAGGCGGTCGGCTGGTCTTGACGGGCTTCTCGGAGTTGATGTGCTCCAACGTCGAGGGCTCGATGAACGACATGATCCTCGGATGGCACGGGCTGCGGGAGACATACCAGGCCTTCGGTGCGCTACCCGAGACTGTTCGTACCGGGGAGCCACCATTCGCCCGACTCCACGGTCAGAAGTTCCACGATTACCTCGCCAGCCATCCTGACCGCAACCTGCTCTATAGCCGCGCCAATGAGTCCACGACGGACGCCTTTGACGCCGCCGTCGCCGCCTATCCGTTCGGGGAGTGCCCGACGCTGGTCGACGTCGGCGGGGGCCGCGGCTCGTTTCTGAAGGCCATCTGCACCAAATATCCACAGGTCCACGGCATCGTGTTCGACCTCCCGACGGTCGTCGCTGGCGTGGGGGACGAGCTCGCCGCCGAAGGATTCGACGGTCGCATCGAGGTCCAGCCCGGTGACGCCTTCGAGTCGGTGCCTCGTGGTGACGCCTACCTGTTCTCAACAGTTCTTCGATGCTTCACCGACGAGGCTTGCCATCGTGTCCTGGCCAATGTTCTGAAAGCGTCGCCGGAAGCCCGCCTCATCATCATCGACTTCGTTATGGAGGAGACACCCCCGCTGCGGTCAGCCATGGCCGATCTACAGAACCTCATGACCTACGGTGGGTGCGACCGGACGCGAACGGAGTGGGAACACTCGCTCGCCGCCGCCGGCTACGGACTGAACCGCGTGATCCTCGTCCCCGACGACCCGCTTCCGATCCTTGAAGCGCGGCCCGTCGCTCGTCGGTGACAACGAAAACCGTCGGGATCGCCAAGCCCGAGAACTGCACGGGTTCGACGCCAGCGACCATCCCATAATCGCGGACACCCTCGCGACATCTCACCGTCCCTGATCGCCGGCTCGCAGCGACACCGTCGAGTCGCTCTTGGGCAGGTAGGGCACCTAGCCGGTAATGCCGGTTTGGCGTGACAGCGGCGCGGCAGGGGTGCAAACTGCGCGTATGATCCCGGCGGGTGGGGGTCGAAAGGGTGGTGATGATGTCTCTTGAACTCGTGAATGGAATTCTTCTGCGGTATGAGGTCGAGGGTTCAGGCGAGCCGCTCGTCTTCGTTCACGGCTCATGGGGTGACCATCACAACTGGGATGCGGTCGTGCCGCTGCTGACCGACAGCTTCCAGGTGGTGTCCTACGACCGCCGCGGGCATAGCGACAGCGAGTCTCCGGCCGGTCAAGGCAGCGTGTACGACGATGTCGCCGATCTCGCCGCTCTCATCGAACACGTCGGCAGCCCCGCCCATGTTGTCGGGAACTCCTTCGGAGCGTCCATCGCTTTGCGCCTCGCGGCACGAAACCCCGAACTGGTGCGCACGGTGGCGGCCCACGAACCACCATTGATCATGTTGCTGGCCGACGATCCGGCCGCCGCCCCGGTCCTCGACGCAGTCGGACAGCGGATCGGAGTCGTTGTTGGTCTGTTGTCGGCGGGCCAGCACGCCCAAGCCGCCGAGCAGTTTGTCGAGCAGGTCGCGCTCGGGCCGGGACAGTGGGAACTTCTGCCGCCTTCGGTCCAGCAGACCTTCATCAGGAACGCGGAAACGTGGTTGGACGAGACCAACGATCCAGAGGCGCTGACCATCGACGTCGGCAGTCTCGCCAACTTCTCGGGACCGGTGTTGCTGACCCAAGGGACGGAGAGTCCACCGTTCTTCGGCCTGATTCTCGACAAGATCGCCCCCGCGCTCGCCGGAGCGGAACGACAGACGATCGTCGCAGCGGGCCACACTCCGCAGATGACTCATCCGAAGGAGTACGCCAAGACGCTGGTCAGCTTCACGAGAAAGTGAACGCAACGACACGCGCAAGGTGCCGATCTGCGCTCGTTCGTCGCTAGTGCGGGGCAGTGTGTTCGGAGCTGAGGGCGCGCAGCTGGTGTGGGAGGGCGAGATGGACCAGGTCGAGGTGGGCGGGCTGCGGATCGGCTACGAGCGGGCGGGCGATCGCTCGGCCGCCTTGCTAGACGAGTCGAACGGCCTTGTTCGCTTCAACGAATAGGACTAGACAGCGGGGTACGTCTTCGCAGCAGGAGCCGTTGAGGATCCTTTCCACAACCGAGGTGGCGACAGCCACGCAAATGGAGGCGGCATGTACGTGGTCGTTCGCAGCTATTCGAAGCAGGGTGCGTCGGAGCTCTTCGATCTCCTTGGGCAGAGGGACGAGGAAGTGAAGAGCCTCATCAGCGGCGTGCCTGGCTTCGTCAGCTACGCGGCGTTTCGGAGCGGCGATGGCGGCATGACTGTGACGGTCTGCCAAGACAAGGCCGGCACGGATGAGTCCTCTCGGCGCGCCGCCGGGTGGGTCAAGGAGAACGTCAGCGCGATGGCCAACCCACCGGTCATCACTGAGGGCAGCACGGTCCTCCACTTCAATTCCTGATGTAGTTCCTAGGACGTCGTTCATCCTGGCCTCCTACGGAGGCTCGAGTGGCTACCCATTCCCAAGGAGGACCCGAGGTGCCCAGGATTGCCAGGGGCGGAGCGCCCCAGCCCGGATCTTGACTGTGCCATAACGCCCGGCGCCACCCGCATCACCGGGCGGAGGGTGTCCCCGAAGCGCGTTGGGGCCGAGAACTCCGGAGCGTCCCTGAGCGCCGGGTCGAGGCGCCGTGACCTGCGACGGGTCAGAGCACGGGCAGAGTCGCCTCGGCGAAACCTCGCCGGTACAGGGCGCGATGCAGGCTGGTACGGCCACTGCGGAGGCGGGCGATGTCAACACCGACCTCGATGGCCAAGTCCTGGCCGGTGAGCGGGTACGGCCATGGCTCATGGCTTATGCTGCGAGCGAGATCGTCGAGGTGGACGACTTGTTCGACAACTCGGGTCACCAGGTAATCGGCGAGGCGCATCACCTTGCCCGCGACTACCGCAACAAGATCGGCGGCATCGAGCGAGCGGAGCCTGGGTTCGAGGAGGCGCAGACGCTCGCTGAGTTGACGCGCGAGTTCCTCTTGGCCCACTGCTGCGACCGCCGCGCCCCGATCACGGATTCCTTGGTGGGCATCCGCTGATGAGGTGTCTACGAACGCGGCAAAGTACTCGCCGGCGCTGTCGAAGTCGACGGGACCCGACGGCGTGCCACCGTCGAGGTAGTCCGCGACCACCCACACGCCACCGCGCGCCAGGTGGCCGGCGAGGCTGCTCACCAACTGCTCTTCAAGGACCGATGGGCGGTCCCACGCGTGTGCAACCACCGGGTCGGCAATCGCGCGCGCAACTATCTGAGCGCCGTCCAGGAAGACGGTGACCACATCGGAAGTCGACACTCACCCAGTCTGCATCGCCGGTCGCCTGGCTGCCGGGTGCCCCCGAACGTTCGGCCAAGGCATACCTCGAAGGCGTCACCAAACGCCGGCTCGCGGGCACGGCTGGGGGTCATGTCCGACCGGTTCCCGAGGAGGTGCCCGCCTCCCTGGTTTCCGGCCGGTTCGCGGCTGCAAGCGCGCCGTTGGATACGAGCAACCGGCACCAGACTGGACCCGGTAGTACCGCGCAGGTCGCGTCGCTGACGGAGTGACGCGCGCCGTGTAGCCAGACTCCCTTAGCTTAGGGCGCTACGTAGTCGGCCACTACGGTCAGGTCGACGAACTCCGGGGGGCCATCGAAGATCTCCGCCATCATCGCCCTGACGGCATCGAGTGCCTGCTGGCGTCGTGGATCTTGCTCGCGCGCCCGAGCTTTCTCCTCGCTCTCGAAGACGACCAGCGTATAGGCGTAATTCGGGTCGTTCTGGCACTGCATCGCGGTCGAGCGCAACAGACCCGAGCCTGGTTGTTCGATCGCTTGCAACTGCCGGTGCACGGTCGGCAACTCCCCTTCCTTGCCCGGCTTGATACGCATCTTGATGAGCTGTGCCCACATGTCCTGGTCCTCCACTCGCCGATGGACACGGCACCCTAACGCGCATGGTGCGTGGGTTCTCGGCCATATCATGCCCGCCCGGGAAGTGCCGGAATAGATCGGGTCGCGACCAAAGCGCGACGAGGTCACGTTGGAGAGACCGTCCTGAAATGTCCTCGAGAACCATCCCATAACCGCGACCGGAGCCCGCCCCTGACCCCGGGCGACGCTGACTCCAGGATCTGGGTGAGGGAGAGGAAGCATCGGTGTGGGCTGGGTGCTCCTTACTCCAAGGAGGCACATCATGACCCTGCTCGAAACGTCAACCATCTTGCCCGTCCCCGAGCACGACGATCCTCTCGCCGAGGCCAACCTGGCCGCGGCTGCCTTCCTGGCTCGCTACCAGAGTCGGACGCTCGACGCCTATCGTCACGACCTTCGGGTGTTCTTCCAGTGGGCCATCGAGGTCGGCCTCGACGTGCCAGCGACCCGGCCGGAGATCGAGCTGTACGTGCGGGCCTTGGAGGCTCGGGGATTGGCTCCGGCCACCATCGACCGGCGCCTGTCCACGGTGTGCGGGTTCTACCGCTTCGCCCACATCGACGGCCGGATCGAGTCCAATCCGGCCCAGTATGTCCGACGCCCGAAGGTCTATCCCTCTGACAGCCTAGGCCTCGACCGGGGCGAGCTGGCCCGGTTCCTGTTTACCGCCGAGCGGTTCGACCGAGCCCATGCCGCCCTGGCCGTCCTGCTCGGACTGAACGGGCTGCGGGTCAGAAGCGTGCTCGGCCCGGATCGAGGACCTCGGCGTCGAGCGCGGGCACCGGACGCTTCGCATCATGGGCAAGGGCAACAAGCCCGCCGTCATCCCCCTGGTGCCCCGCACTGCCCGGACAGTGGACCTGTCTGTCGGGGAACGGTCCTCGGGGCCGATCCTCACCCGGCAGGACGGCCAGGTCCTGGACCGACGCACGGCCCACCACTGGGTGCGAGCCATTGGCAAGAAAGCTGGCCTCGGGCTGGTCCACCCGCACATGCTCCGATCTGCGTTCATCATGGCCGCCCTCGACGCCGGCGTTCCCTTGCGGGAGGTCCAGATCGCGGCCCGCCACGCCGATCCTCGCACCACCACCGTCTACGACCACCGGCGCCAAGACTTCGACCGACACGCCGCCTACGTCGTGGTCTCCTTCATCGCCGGCGGCTGAGCGCTCTCCCGCCACCATCAACTGCTCGCGTCGGCAAGCGCCCCGGGCGCGGCACATCGGGGGCGGTACCCAACCCGATACGCCCGCGGGTTGTTCGGCCACCACCTCATGTTCACCAGGACCATGACCTCGTCGGTCCGGAAGACGACGGGTTTCGGGAGATGGCCGGGCGATCGCGGCAGAACGGGCACTCGTAGCAGGCGGGCTCGTGCAGCCTCACGGCTGGGATCGCAGCACCTCGACCTCGACGTCGGTGCGGGCCTGATCAGCGTCGATCTTCAGGAACACGTCGCCGACGCGCAGGGTCGCGCGCTCGTTATGGGCGACGACGACCTCGATCTCCTCCACGTCGTCCATCATCGCGGGGATGACCACCGACGTCGCCGGGTTTATCGCCTGCGACTGCGCGCCGGCTCATACGTCGACACCCCACAGTCAAACTCCACCACCTCCCGCGCGGCAGCTGCGCTGCGGGTTGCTTGCTCGTGGGGCCATGTGTCCACGACGGAACCCGATGTGCTGGTGGCCCGTGGGAATCCTGACTTACACCGAACGGTGTCCCAGAATCCGCGGCGCCGGAGCGGGACTGGAGTAGCCCAGATCGCCGGCACTGAGTCACGGGCCAGGCCGGCGTTCTGTCGCGGCCCCAGGTCGTAGAGGTCGCGCCCCGAGCCGTCGTTCGGTATCCCCTCGTCGGCTGGACAGGCTCGGGGGCGGGCCTGGCGGTTGTAGATGGCGCCGAGCAGGCCAGGTCGGACAGCGAGGCGGCGTGTCAACGGCGATCACCTCGGCGTTTTTCGCCTCATGACCCTTCTTGCCTTGAAGGGGCATTTCGGTTCGCGCCCCTGCCCCGCCGCCCAGGCTGAGACGATGGGACGTGACCACACCAGCGTACGCGCTCCTCGTCGGGTGTACGCCGGTTAGCTTGCATCAATGAGGGTGCCGGACCGTTGTTTGGCGGAACTGCGGGAGCGGGGCTATCTGGTGTTCGAGGGCTTCCTCGGGGCCGACGAGCTGGCGGCGGCCCAGGAAGCTCTCTGGCTGCACTACCCCCGCCCGGTGGAGTACTTCGCCGACCCGGCTGCTCACGCCTGGCTGGCAACGAGCCAATGGGACGGCCTCATCAGGGGCCCGTGGCGATCGTGGGATCTGAACCGCCTGGCCTTTCATCCCGACCTCCTCGACCTGGCGGAGCGTTTCCTGGGCTTGGCCGACCTGCGTCTCTACGACGCGGAGCTGTGGGCCAAGTACGCCGGCGCCGTCGACTACGACCAGAAACACCACCGCGACCTCGGCAACCACAGCCTCGTCGTCCCCAAGCGGTCCGACCCGGCCACGCAGATGACGAGCTGGATCCTCCTTTCGGACGTCGGCGAGGAGGACGGCCCCACCAAGGTCGTCCCGCTGTCCGTCGGGGAGAGCTTCCCGTACTGGCCCGACACGCTCGACGGATCGGCGAATGACTACGTCACGAACTACCTCCCGGCCGGCGCCTTCGCCAACGAGGAGATCTCGGTGACAGGGTCGGCGGGGACCCTGTTCTCCTTCCGGACCGACATAGTGCACCGTGGGTCGCGCATGACCGCCGAGCGATCAGCCCGATTCACCCTCCTCGCCCACTACGACGTCTGGGGACCGCGCTGGACGGGTAGGGTCGCCTGGGCCGCCCACTCGCTCAGTGCAGACTGGGGCGAAATCATCGAGCGGGCGACTCCCCGGGAGCGGTCGGTGTTCGGGTTCCCGGCTCCGGGCGACCCTTACTGGGACGAGCAGACCCTGGCCGACACCCAAGCGCGCTACCCCCGGGCCGATCTCACGCCCTACCGCTGAGGGCGCCCAGCGACGGCGGCGAGGGCCTCCCAGAACGGGCCTTCCAAAGGCACGCAGACCTCTCCCCGAGCGCGGACGTGATACGTCAGGTCACCTGCGCGCCCGAATCGGCGCTACGTGCTCTGGCTTCAACGCAGTGACACGCCAGAACGCCGCGCCGTATCACCCGAGAGCGGAGTCCACGGAGACGACCGTGATCGTCCCAGAAGCAGCGTCCCCGACGTCCGCTACCTGACTGCCCCGAAACGCCGGGATGGAGCGATGATCGTGACGCTGTCGTGGGCTCACGACATCAGAGACCGCCTAGGGCCCCCGGATTCGGGCAGGGGCATGACAGTGTGCCTTTGTGCCTATGGAGGCCCGAGCAGGCGGGCGCCCCCTAGCCTTGCCGGAGTGACCGATCGGGCGGAGCCTCGATACGCGAAGAACGGCGATGTGCACATTGCCTATCAAGTGGTCGGGACCGGCCCCATCGATCTCGTCCATACGCCGGGTATCTGGTCCAACCTGGATGTGATGTGGGAGTGGCCGGCCTGGGCCCGATACCTGGACCGGCTCGCCTCGTTCTCGCGGCTCATCCTGTTCGACATGCGCGGCGTCGGGTTATCCGACCGTGGGAGTGAGCCGCCCACGCTGGAGCTCCAGATGGACGACGTGCGCGCCGTGATGGATGCCACTGGCGCCGACGACGCGGCCCTCTTTGGCGGCGCCCGAGGTGCCGCCATGACCATGTTGTTCGCGGCAAGCTACCCGGAGCGAACCAGGGCACTCGTTCTATATGCTCCCTTCGCGAAGTCGGTACGAGCCGAAGACTGGCCGTACGGTCGCACCGAGGCCGAGCAGCAGCGGTTCTACGACCGGTTCACGAGCGAGATGGGGACAGCGGAGAACCTCGATCTCCAGGGCCCGAGCCATGACGCCGCGTTCAAGAAGTGGTGGGCCCGTTTCGAGCGACTCGGAGCGTCGCCCGGCGCGTGGCGCGAGCTGGCCGAGATCCTGGGCGGAGTCGACGTGCGGGCCGTGCTGGAGCACATCCAGGCGCCGACGCTTGTGCTGCACCGAACCGGCGACCGCATCTCCGATGTTGCCCAGGGTCGAGCCATCGCCGAGCGGATCCCGGGCGCGAGGTTCGTGGAGTTGTCCGGCACGGATCACATTCCCATCCTCGGTGAACCGGACGCGATCGTCGATGAGATCGAGGAGTTCCTCACCGGCGTGCGCTCGTCACCCGTACCGGATCGGATGCTCGCCACCGTGCTGTTCACGGACATCGTCGGCTCGACGAAGCGGGCGGCCGAGCTCGGCGATCGCCGGTGGCACGATCTGCTGGTCGAGCACCACCGTGTTGTCCGCGACCAACTCGATCGCTTCAGGGGCAAGGAGATTGACACCGCAGGCGATGGCTTCCTGGCCAGCTTCGACGGACCGGCCCGCGCCATTCGCTGCGCCCTCGAGATCTGCCAACAGGTTTGTCGGCTCGGTATCGAGACACGAGCAGGGCTGCATACCGGCGAAGTTGATCTCATTGGCGATCACATGGGAGGAATCGCACTCCACATCGGTGCCAGAGTGTCGGCCCTCGCACAGCCGGGTGAGGTTCTCGTGTCCAGGACCGTCGTGGACCTCGTCGCCGGCTCCGGCATCGACTTCGAGGACCGCGGCGAACACGAACTCAAAGGGGTGCCTGGCACCTGGAGGCTCTTCGTCGTCCACGGGTAAAGGGCCAGCCGGAACATGTAGTTCCGACCCGGCAACCCCGTGCCCGTTCCCGCTCAACCGTCCCATAATCGCGGCCCTGGAACCGCCTGCGCCTGCCCCTGAACGCCGGGTCGTGGGCGTCACTCTCAGCACCGATGGTCCGTTCGTGCGTTGAGCAACAACCCAAATTCGTGCCGTTCGCGATCGGCAGCCTCGGGATACTTCCACCGCTCGACGGTCAGGCTGGTTCCAGCATTATCGGGCGGCCCGGTGTGCGATGGCCCGGTAGCGGAAGCCAGTTGAGATCGGGTGAGGAGCGCTTCAGGAGCGTTTGCGTGCCCAGGCGCCGACAAATGGAATCCATTGAACGACGCTCTGTTGGCGGACCACCTCCTCGACGTAGCGCTGATCGAACGTGGGGAGATCCAACTCGGCCTCAGTGGCCACGCCGTGCTCCAAGATGCTCGGGAGCACACTCCGCAATATCCCCGCTCCGAACGCCGCCGCGAAGCCCCGCGCCCAGTCTTCACCACCGCCGATGTTCGCGTCCGTGCAGATCTCGGGTGACTCCAAACCGGCTGCGATAAAGTCCTCGTGGAGCCGCGTCCCCATCGACATCTCCACCCCGCTGCGGGCGAAGGCTTCGCGCACGTAATGCCCCATGAGCTGATGCAGCGGCGAGAGAGGCTCGGGCCAGACCGGCGCACCAACATTCATCTCATGGAACACTGCGAGCCCGAGAGGGCGCACGTGCTCAAGGGCTGCGCGCAGTGTCGCGGCTGGATCGAACGAGTACATCAGGACGAGGCGGCCGACGACAGTGTCAAACTCCCCGTCCAACACGAGGTCTCGAATGTTGCCGACCGCGAACGAGACTTGCTTCAAGCCCAAGGCCGCGGCGCGGGAACTCGCGGCGCGGACCACCTCGGGATTCTGATCAACCCCGACAACCGAGCCGCCCGCTCCGACGAGATCAGCGACGAGGAAGGACACGTCACCCGCCCCGCTCCCGATATCCGGCACCCTCATGTCCGTGCCGATACCGGCATCCTCAAAAAGATGGCGGGTCAGGGGCCGGAAGAACTCGGCGCGGCCTTCGAGGCGCCGCGTCTCGTCCTCGGACCTGCCATCACGTAGACGGGATCTCCCTCTCGCCGATCGGCCGCCACCACACCCGCCGAACCTCGGTTTCACGGTGACGATAGTCCTCGATCTGAGCCAGCAATCAGCCGCACTCGTCGTGCCGATAGAGGCCGAGAACAGTGACTCCCCGACGACGCACGGGATTCAGCACCTCAGGATCTGGGACCTGTCAGGCATCCGGGGCTTGTCCGCCCTCCACTGTTGTGCACAGCGGAGCGGGGGCTTCCCACGGCCACCGCAGCGCCGTAGTATCCGACCGCGCCGAGCACGCGGCGCCGGATGGAGGTCAACATGGCTCACGCAGTGGTGCTACAGGTGAAGCTGCCCGAAGGCGGAAGCCCTGAGGAGGGACAGCGGATGCTCGATGAGCAGGTGGTTCCGCACGCCAAAGCCCAAGCTGGCTTCCAGAAGGGCACATGGATGCACGACGGCAGCAACGGCGGCATCGGTGTCGTTGTGTTCGACACCGCCGAGCACGCCCAAGCGGCGAAGGAGGGCCTTGAGCCGCCGCCTGGCGGTCCTCAGCTCGTGTCGAGCGCCGTCTATGAGGTCACTGCGGAGGCGTGACACGAGTGCGCCGCTGACCGTCGGCTGGCCAGCCATGGCGCATCCCGCGGGTACGCCAGGGAGCCGCTCGAAAGTGCGGGACCCGCCTGGCTCGCGGACGCGACCAAAGCGCATCGCCAAGCCCGAGAACCGCACGGATTCGACGCGAGCGACCGTCCCATAATCGCGGAGACCCCGCGGCATCTGAGGGTCCCCAATCGCCGGGTAGGCGGCGCTGTTCTGAGCGCAGATCTGTGCCGCCGTCCACAGAGGCCGGCAAGCGCGGAACGAGGCAGATAGGGCGCGCTACGTGCGTCGACCGCAAAGGTCGAGCAGTCTGGCCTGTGCGGATGCATCAGACGGCGCTAGCCCGATCGCTTCGACACCGAATCCCATCCCGGCCGGCCCGCGCTCGACGATCGCCATAACCACGTCGACTAGGGCGGAGACCAAGTTCTCATCGGCACCGACCGATCGAGCGAGGTCCCAGGCGTGCACGGTGATGTCGTACACCCGGAACCGGAGGAACTGCTCGCCCGTGATCACACCGAGCGGGTGATCGACGCGGTGCGTCAAGGCGTCGGGCCGGTGAAACGCCGCAGCCTGACCAGCCGAGGTCGTCTGCCAGGCCGCGATTGCTCGTCGCCGAGTTGCGGCGACGACATCACCAGCTTGATGGCTTCCGATGCCGACAGTCCTCCGAGGATGGAGATGGCAAAGCGGTTTCCGCCGATCACGTGGGCTACAAGGGATTTGACGTCCCACTCTGGGCAAGGCGTGGATGCACTCCACGCCTCGCCGTGGACGAACGCAAGGCGCTTGCCGAACTCTTCTGTCGCTGCGCCGAGAGCGTCCAGCAAATCCATGATGTCCCCCGAGGTTAAAACGCTCAGAATGCCCGATCACGCGGTCACCTGCGACTATCGATCTGCAGACGTGCCACACCGCTCGTCTAGACCGTCCTTGCGTACCGGTCCAGAGACGGCGTGTTGCCGTCGGGATCCTTGAACCAGGCTACGAGATCCCCGTCAGGCGTCGTCCAGATGCCCAGGTCATCCCGGTCCATGGCGACGGCTCCCCGTCCGACGACGCCGCGCAACTCCGACGCCAAGTCAGGAACATGCCAGCCCAACACCGTGTACGGCGCGGCTGTGCACGCGCTCGACCAACGTCAGGCGCAGAGGCGTCCCATGCCCATCGAACACGTACGCGAACGGCGACTCCTCGATCAGCACGAGCCCGATCGTCTCAGCGAAGGAAGACCGTGCCCGGTCGAGGTCGGTCGTCGAGACGAACGCCATCAAATCGCAATCGTTCAGCATCTTCGAAGCATGCCGGACCGCACTCATGTTGGCGAGGCCGATCGGCAGATACGGCGCGGGGGTTATGGGTACGGTCCCATTCGACCGCTCGACGTTCGCAGCAACCCTCCCGGCCTCCTCGGGCCGCATCGCTTGTTGTCCCGAATGTGATGGGAGTCGATACTTGAGGCGTGCCGCTGACCGATGCAGACCTCAATGCCCTTTCGCGCGATGAGCTGGTCGAAGAGGTGATGCGTTTGCGGAACGGCATTCGCATACACCGCGACAGCAGCGGTCACGAGCTCTGTTGGCATCATCCTCAACTCTGGGCTTTGCTGCCCGGGTCGACGGACCCGGTGCCAGAGGTGCCAGAGTGGCCACAGTTCCTGCGAGGCTGCATCCGCTATCGGCAGTCTCTTGATGACCAACTTCCCGACGCGCTCCGCTTCACTGACGAATACCACGGATGATCGGCGTCCCTAGACTTCGACACGCGCTCGAAGATCCGCCCTCGGGGCGAAGGCACGCAGATTTCGTCGCTCGGCGTTCATTACGCCACGAGGGCGGACCGCACAGATCGCCTTGGCCAGTGCCCCAGAACGCGCGCCCCGATATCCCGCGTCCGGTGCTGGTGGCGCGCCAGCTCGCCGACATCAGCATCAGGGCCCCGGGACGGTTCCTCTTCGGTGTCGGTATCGGCAGCGAGGAATAACACGAGGTCAGGACGTGCGGGGTCGACCCGAGCACGCGGGGTCGTCGCATGGACGAGTGCCTGCAAGCAGTGCGGGAACTTCTCAGCGGACAGCCGGTCGACTCCACGGCGAGTTCGTCAGACTCACCGGCGCACAGATCACCCCGGCCGTCGCGAACACTCTGCCCATAGTCATTGGCGGGCGATCCGACGCAGCCGGCCGGCCGTGCCGGCCGGCTCGGCGACGGCTGGTTCGGCATCTGGGTGTCGCCCGCCCGATATCAGGAGGCCATTGCCCAAATGCAACAGGCCGCCCACGACGCCGGCCGGGACATGCCCCGATGGACAACGCACGCAATATCTGGTGCGGGGTCGACGGCTCCTCCGCCTCGGCGGGTCCATGTGGCACAAGCCATAGAAGCCTTTTACGGCCTGCCTTACGCCAGGTTTGAGAAATGGAGCCCCGCTGGCCCACCGACGCAACTCGCAGACTTCCTCGCGCCCTACGTCGTGGCGGGCTGTTCCATGTTCAACCTGATCCTCAACGGACGTAGCGCCGACGCCGAGATAGAGGCCGCCGCCGAAATCCGCAACATCCTCCACGCCGCCCCCAGCTAACCGCCCACCCCTTGCGCTTTGTCGCCGGCAAGGGCGAGTGAAGACGATCGAGTCCTCCCCTCGAGCTCATCTCACCTCGACGGCTGGACGACCCACCGCTCGAGGCCGTGAAGCCGACCATCTCCTGGCACTCGGAAGCCGCGCACTGCTCTTGGAAACAGAGCAGGTCAGAACCGGGCTTCGTCACGGCTGAGGGCTGAAGCCGACTACCTACGAGGGCAGATATGGGCGGGACACTCAAACGTCCTTGCATCGCCGAGTGGGGACGTCTATTGCGACCGCAACCGCATCGGACATCGACTGGGTGCGCTGGAAGCTCGATCACCTCGTCGGTTGGCGCACGAGCATCGGCGCTCTTAGCCGGCGCGACGCCAACGGATACGACGAGCTCAGCGGACTCGAAGCGATCATGCGCAGAGAAATTCAGCCGTCGGTAGTCGACCTAGACGTTGTGACGGCGGCAAAGACGGTCTGCCCATACCATTCCGTAACTGAGGTCCCGATACTGAGATTGTGTATGCCGAGCTGGCGGACGTCCAGCTCAAGATCGACGCAATCTTTGCGCGGCGCGACGAATGCCACGATCAAACGGGTGCTGGCAGCCGAATACGCGGTGTTGGCGCAACGTGAGGTCGAGCTCATGGACGCGATGGCGGGCGGATGTCTAAGCACGGTCGCCGTCGGCCTGAAGGAGGGCGCGCAGCTCCCCCCGCAGCTCGGTGTGGCTACGGTCTGAGCGCTGAGCGCCGGCTCGTGACGAGAGACAGCGCCAACGGACTCGTAGACTGCCGCGAATGTCCAGGCGCCTCTCCCTTGCCCTGGCCCCTGCCCCGGACGTAGCCGATGCCGCCGATCAGAGGCGGCTGGTCCGGCCATCGGCCGGTAACTGACTGCCGCCGTGCGGACTCGGCCGTTCGCCTGGTTCGTGGCTTTGGCCGCCGTGGTCATCGGCGTGGCCGGACTGTGGTCGGGTTCGAATTGGGAGGCGAAGAGTCAGCCGTTACCGGTGAGGCCCCGGCACGTTGTCCTGCTTGGACTTCCCGGGCTCGGGTGGAGCGACGTGACCCAGGACCGTATGCCCAATCTGGTCGGGTTGGCCCGAAACGGAGCCATCGCCGGCATGAACGTGCGCACTCTGTCTGCGCGTGCGACCCCGCTCGAGGCCTACGCCTCGATCAACGCCGGCACCCGGCTGCGCGCACCCACGACGGGCCTCGACCGCGAGAGTGCCCAGGCACTCCAGCAGGCACTCCGGCAGGCGAACCGCGGCAAGCACCTCTCCAGCCCGCCGGGCGCCATGGGCGACGCCCTTCACCGGGCGGGAATGCGGACCGCGGCGGTCGGATCCGCCGATGTGGCCGCCGCCGTCATGGACTCGGCGGGCCGCGTCGATATCGCCCCGATCGATGGTGGAAATGCCGATCAGATCGTTGCCGCCACCCTGGCCGCAGCCGGCGACGCCCAGGTGACTGCCGTCGACACCGGTCCGATCAGTGCCGCGGCCAGCGATGCCCTCGTGGGCCGCGTGGCCAGTGCGCTGCCAGCCGATGCGCTTCTCATGGTGTTCGCGCCCACGCCGCCGGGACGGCAGTGGCATCTCGAGCCTTTGGTGGTTCACGGATCGGGTATCGCGCGCGGCTGGCTGCTGTCTCCTTCGACCCGACATCTCGAATTGGTCACCCTGACCGATCTGGCCCCGACTGCTCTCAGCGCATTAGGGGTGCCACCGCCATCAGGGATGGACGGCCACGCCCTCCGCTACCACCCCGAACCGGGTGCAACCTTTGCCGGCTCGGCTCGGCTCGACCGCGAGGGCATCTTCCGGGCTGGCTTTGCCCCGATTGTGATCGACTTCATCATCTTCCTGGCAGTGCTCTACCCGGTCGCGCTCGGGCTGTTCAGACGCGAGGATTTGGTGACGAAAGTCGCCCCGTTCCTGCGAGCGGCCGTACTGTTCATTGCGGCCTTCCCGCTGGCGACGTTTGTGTTGAGGGCCGTGCCCGATGCCCCAAGTCTGGGCTTTGCCGGTGGGGTGATCGCGTTGGCGGCCATCTGCTGCGCTCTCGCCGCGCTGGCGGGACTTGATCGGCGTCGGCCTCTGGCACCGCTGCTCTGGCTCTTCGGTGCGACCGCCTGCCTGATCATGATCGACGTGGCCACCGGCGCTCGGCTGCAGTCGAACAGCCTCATCGGAAACGCACCGACGACGGCCCCTCGATTCTTCGGCATTGGCAACCCAGCGTTCGCGGTGCTGGCTTCGATGTCCGTCCTGGCGGCGTGTATCTATCTGAGCGACGCGGCCGATCGGCGCAGGAGCTTTCCCGTAGCGTCGGCATTTCTCGCCCTTGTGGTCGTGACCGTTGGCGCACCGTCGCTGGGCGACAACCTTGGCGCGCTGCTCACGCTGGTCCCCGTCTTTGGTGTGACCCTCTGGGTGTTGAGCGGCCGGCCGATGCGCTGGCGAACCGCCGCCGCCATCGGCGTTGCCGCCGTCGTCGCCCTCGGAGTCGCTACCGGAGTGGATCTCCTTCGGCCGCCAAACGCCCGGACCCACCTGGGGCGGTTCGCCTCGCAACTCGTCAATGGCCACGGATCGGACGCATGGACGACCGTCGCGCGCAAAGTCGACGCGAACATGCATGGGTTCACGGCTTCCTTTTGGACCGTGATCGTCGTGATCATCGCGGTGGTGATGCTTGCTCTCCTCGGACTCCACCGTTTCACGGAACTCCTCCCGGTGGGCTCGCCGCACCGCGTCGGTGTCATGGCGGCACTGGCCGGCGGCATCATCGGCTTCCTGGCCGAGGACTCAGGCCCCATCATCACGGCGTTGGCTTTTGTCTCCGTCGGGCCCTACCTGATCCTCTTGGGCCTGGCGAGAAAGGCGCCCGCGCCTCCGGCCGGCGTCAATCGAGCGCCCGAAGAATTGAGCTATCTCAAGGCGTGATCGGAGATCAGAGCGGCCGGCGGTTGCCGTTGCTCATTGAGCAGCCCGGAGACTGTGACGAAGGTGAAGCCCTTGGCCCGAAGGCCGGCCACGATCTCGGGTAGGTGGTTGAGAGCGACCAGGCGCGACGGCGGACCGACATCGTGGGCGAGCAGGATCGTGCCGGGGAGCGCGGCGCCGACGATATATGCGACGTGAGCGGCCGGGTTGCTCACGTACTCCCACTCGAGCATCTGGAGAGACCACAACGTAATGTCGTATCCGAGTTCGGCGGCGGCCAGGAGGGTCGAGCCACCCAGGTGCCCATACGGCGGACGGAGGTGATGGGCCTGCTGGCCGAGAACCTTGTCGATGACGTCGTGCGTGCGGCGGACGGCGTCGAGGGCCTCGTCGTCGGCGAGAGTCGACAGGTCGACATGGGCCCAGGTGTGGTTGCCCGCCTCGTGACGGCCCATGCGATTCCTGATCAGGTCTCCGTGCGCCTCCAGCCGCCTGCCGACGAAAAAGAACGTGGCCGGGACGTCGGCGGCATCGAGGGCATCGTGGACCATCGGGGTCCAGTCAGGGAGGGGCCCGTCATCGAACGTCAGCGCGATGAGCTTCTTTTCGGTGTCGACGTTCCAGTTCACGCCAACCCGACCGTGGCGCGGGTGGGCCCGCGGGTCGGCGAGCGTGGCGGGACCGGAAGGGGACCGTGCCGGCGAACTGCCAAAGGCGGCGTCGCTGCCCGACGCGATGGCCCCGCCGAAGACGGCTCCGCCACCTAGGAGAGCAACGGTGCGCAGGAAACCGCGCCGCGACGAATGCAGTGATTCCGCGTCTTCACTGCCGTCGACGTCCTCCTGCACGTCTCCATTGTGACTGAACGGCCGTCCCCGGGCATCTCCGGCAGAGGGGACGACCGTAGACTCGTCGGCATCCGGCGCTTTACCCTCTTCCGTGCGGCGACGCCGGTCCGCCTCCTGGCCGTAGTGCTGCTCTGCATCGTGGTTTTGGTGGCCGGCCTGTCTCGTCGGGGAGGCCACACCACCAAGCTGCTCCTGGCCGGGATCGCCGAGGACCCTCACGTTCCGCTGACGGTGATCGGCGTGCCGGCCACTTCGTCTGCTCGCTACCTGGACGGAACCAGCGTGGTCGACTCCTCTGCCGGGTCGCCGGCGGCGGTAGCCGCCAAGCGGTGGCTGGCGGTCGGGTTGGTCCCCGGGCAGGACGGCACAACCCGTGCGATCGCCACCCGAGCGTTGCTCGACCTGCGATTGCTGATCCGGCCGAACGGGGCGACGGCCGCGGGGTGGTACCCGCCATGGGAGTACGTGTGGCCGCGAGACACCAGCTTCGTCGTGGCCGCACTCGCCGCCACCGGCCATCGCGACGATGCCGTCCGGGCGCTTCGTTTTCTCCAGCGGGTCCAGCGACCTGATGGAACCTTTGCCGCCAGGACGCGGCTCGACGGCAGCGGCGCCGTGCCAGACGACCGGCCCCCGCAGCTCGACGCGGTCGGATGGGTGCCGTGGGCGGCGTGGACGTGGTTCGCGGCGGCCGACCCTGCCGATCCTGCCGCCCGCCGCGAACTTGAGGGGTTATGGCCGATGGTCGCCGCCGCCGCCGACGCCGCCGCCGGATCCCTCGATGCCCGCGGCCTGCCGGCCGCGTCGCCGGACTACTGGGAGGCAGCCGCCGGTCAGACGGTGGAGACGGCGGCGGCCCTGAGGACTGGCCTGCGGGCCGCCGCCGATCTGGCCGCTCGCACCGGCCGCGGCGCCGATCACGACCGGTGGGCCGGCGCGGCGCAACGCCTCGACGCAGGGCTCGGGACTGCGTTCGCGCCCTCCGGCTTCCAGCGCACGCCGGGCCAGGGAGGTGCCGACTCCGCCGTGGCTCTGCTCGGGCCGCCCTTCTCCCCATCCGATCCGGCCGTCGCCGCGGCCATCGCCACGGCCGAGAGGCAGCTCACCCTGGCCAACGGGGGCATCCTCCCCGGCGCCGCCTGGCGGGGAGACCGCCGCACCGCTTGGACACCGGAGACGGCGTTCTTCGCGCTGTCCGGGTCCGCCGGTGGGAATCCAACCCGGGCCGATCGCTGGCTCGGGTGGATCGCCGCCCACCGCACCGCGTTGGGAGCCGTCCCCGAGAAGATCGATGCGGCCGGGCGTCCCGTGTCGGTCGCCCCGCTGGCATGGTCCGACGCCCTGGTCCTGCTCGCCCTCACGGCTCAGCAGCATCCGCTCCCGATCCCGCCGCCATAGCCAGACGCCACACCCGGCTGGCTTGATCCCGCCTTATCGGAGGAGACGGAGGTAGATGGCCTCCATCTGATCGACGGCGTCATCCTCGGTGGGCAGGTGCACCGCCCTATCGGCGGCGCTGCGGGCGAGGCGCTGGGCCAGGTCGGCGTCGTCGAGCACGGTCTCCACCGCTCGCCCCAGGGCTATCGCGTCGCCGGCGGGGACCAGGATTCCGGCGTCACCAACCAGGTTGGGAACCCCACCGACCCGGGTGGCCACAATCGGCCGACCGGCGCGCAGCATCTCCTGAAGGATCAAGGGCTGGCCCTCCCACCCGCTCGGCAGTACAAGCACGTCGGCGGCGGCGAGGAGATCGGGGACGTCCCGGCGGAACCCCAGCAGGCGGACCGGAAGGTTCTCGGCTTCGATGCGGCTGCGCAGGCTACTTTCCAGCGGACCTTCGCCCGCGATGAGGACCAGCGGAGGGATCGGGCGAGACGCCCACGTGGCCGCGGCGTCGAGCAAGGTGGCGAAGCCCTTCTGTTCGGCCAGGCGGCCGACGGCCACCACGAGGGGCTCTCCGGTCACACCGAGGTCACGGCGGGCGCGGGCCGGATCGGCGTTCCACGCCATCGGGGGTGCGGCCGGCACGACCCCCAGCTCGACGTTCTTCGCCCCTCGTCGTGCCGCCCGCTCCATCAGGTCCGGCGATACGGCCAGCACCAAGGTCGCTCCGCGGGCTACCACCCGTTCGAGCGCGGCATAGATCACGCCGGCGGTCGGGCCGGCGGGTACGGCGTTATGCACGGTGACGACGACCGGCGGCCGCCGGCCGCCGCGGCGGCCCGCCAGTGCAATCACGGTGAGACCACCGATGCGCAGGCCGTGGGCATGGACCACATCGGCGCCAGCCGCCAACTTGCGCAACCGAGCCATCGTCCGCCCGTCCCGCCCCGGCCGAGGCCGGTCGATGATGTCGATGGGTACGAAGCGAGCGCCCGTGGTCGCGAAGCCGAACCGTTCGGCGGTTGGGGCCGGCCCGGCAATGGTCACCGCCGCGCCGCGCTGGACGAGGCCTTTGGCCAGTGAGCGCACGTGTTCGCCGGTACCTCCGGCGGCGGTGGCGAGGGCAAGCAGGATCCGCCGGTCCCCAAGACCGGTCATGCCGGCGGGTTGAATCGCGGCCCGAAGGTCAGCATCGGTCGGCCGGATGCGGAGCTGACAGCCAGCGTGTCCGGCACCAGTACCTCGACCTGGGCCGCGGACGAGCCGTCGCGCCGGGCGGCCAGGTTGACCTGGTCGACGACTGTGGCGGTCTCCCGCGACGGGCCGGCGACCAAAGCGAGGACGATCCCGCCACTGCCCTGGGAACGACCGGCGGCGCTCCCCGTCGAGGGGGCGGGGGCGAGCCCGAGGACGATGGCTCCGGTCGGCGAAATGGCGACAACGACATGGAGCTCGGCCCCGGAGAGGGGATACTCGGCAGCGCCGACCCGCAGCCCGCGATACCCGCGCGCACTCGACGCGGGCACGTTGACCTGTACGGGGACACTGGACCCCGCGACCCGGTCGAGGTGGTCGAGGGCCGTGTCGGGCGCCACCCGGACGCGGCCGCGGACTCGGAACAAGTACGCGTCGCGTCCCTTCCAGTCGTCAACGAGGCCGAAGTTCCCGTCACCTGCCGCGACCGCGAACACGGTCCGCCCCGAGTACCCATCGATGTTGGCGGTCCTTGCCAACGGGTTCTGCAGCGTTGGCTGTCCCGAGTCGACGAGCACGAGCGCGGACGCAGCGCGGACGGCCGCGAGAGGCCGTGCGGCTGCGTCTATGGCCTGGACCTTGGAGTGATCCCTGACCGCCATCACGGCGACGAGCAGCACCGTGACGCCCGCGACGGCCATGAGTGGACGGCGACGGTCGGCGACGGTGGCGGCGAAGACGGCGAGAGGGATGAGCAAAGGGAAGACGTAGAAGGGACCGAGGAACACCCGGCTCCAGTGCAGGTGCAGGTACCAGGGGCCCCAGAACACCGTGTATCCCACACCGAAGGTAACGATGAGCCAGCCGAGCCATCGGCGGTTGTCCGGATTAAGTCGCCATCGGCGCCACCCCAGAAAGGCGAGCACCAGGAGAAAGGGTCCGCCTGCTCCCCATAGGCCGAGGTTGGCAAGACTGCTGAGGATTCCTGTGATGCCCTGAACCGGACCGAAGTGGTGAACCGTGGCCCAGGGGGCAATGCGCTTGGAACCAAAGCCGACGGTGTCGAGACGGTCGAACCGTGAGAACGGATTGCGCAGCGCGCTGCCGGTGGCGGCGCGGTCGTAGGCCAGCAGGCCGGCCAGCGGAGGCAACGACCCGACGGCCACAGGAACGGCGCGCATGACGAGGTGCCGCCATCCGTCGCGCCGGTACGCCTGCCAGGACAGCGCGGCGACAACTGGGACGCCGAACAGGAGCGCATCGTAGGGCCGCGCGAAGAACGCCACTCCGAAAGCGAGCCCGGCACCAGCGCGGACGAGCCAGCCTCGACCGCGCATCCCCACCAGCCACAGCCACGTTCCACCCACCAGGCAGCACAGCACCATGACGTAGCTGAGGTAGGTGGCGGACAACGCCAAGAACATTGGTGATCCGAGGACCAGGGCCGCGGCTACGCGAGCCGGCCGCCGCCTTTCGGTGATCTCGGCGGCCAGCAGGTAGGTCAGTCCGATGAGCGCGGCTGCGAAGACGGGGAGAGCGGCCCTCGGCGTTCCGGTGAAGCGTTGCGCGACGGCCAGGAATGCGGCGTGTACGGGCGTGTACTTGAGCACGACATGGTGGTCACGGATGACGCCGAGCCATGGCCGGTACGCCTCTGGATGGCGGACAGGGACCTGGGGGAACAAATGGCCGTGGGCGAGGGCGTCGGCCTGCAGGAGGTACACGGGTTCGTCGAGGTCCGATGAACCGTGGGGGAACAAGAGGAGCGACCCGGCGACTGCCCACACCGCCGCCAGGGCCATCAGCGCCAGGGCGACCCTGTCGATCCCTCGCCGGTCGGTTGGCGTCGGTTCGTCGCGGCCGGGGGTGTGCGGTAGAGCCAGGAGGTCGATCCTCCATCTTGCCCGCTGGCGTGCGTTGGTAGCGTCGCCCATCGTGTTCCGCTCCGAGTACGACCCCGCCATCCTCCGGTTGGCGCTACCCGCGTTCGGTGCGCTCGTGGCCGAGCCGTTGTACGTGCTCGCTGACACCGCCGTCGTCGGTCATCTGGGCACGCCACAGCTTGGCGGGCTGGCGGTGGCGTCGTCGGTCATGCTCACCGGTTACGCCGTCTTCATTTTCCTCGCCTATGGGACCACCGGTGCCGTGGCCCGATTGGTCGGAGCCGGTAACGAACGGGAGGCGGCTCACCAGGCCGTGCAGGGCATGTGGCTGGCGTCGCTCATCTCTCTTCCGCTGGTAGTCGCAGGCGTCGCGACGGCGGGACCACTCGTGCGCGCTCTCGGCGCATCCGGCCCGGTGGCCACCAACGCTGAGATCTATCTGCGCATCAGCGTGCTCGGGATACCCGCCCTGCTGATCACCTTGGCCGGCACCGGCTATCTGCGAGGGCGACAAGACACAAGGACGCCGCTCGTGGTGGCTCTCGGTTCCAACGTGTTCAACTTGGCCGCCGAGTTGACGCTCATCAACGGGTTGGGTTTTGGCGTAGGCGCCTCGGCGTTGGCGACGGTGGTGGCTCAATTCGGCGCGGTGGCCGTGTATCTCGGCGTCGTGGCGCGCGACGCGGCTTCAGTGCACGGCGTGGCCCTCGCGCCCGACTGGCCCTCGATCCGTGCACTGGCGCGGGCCGGTGGTGCGCTGGTCGTCCGCACCGCGGCACTGCGGGGATCGCTCACGCTTGCGACGGCGGTGGCGGCCCGTATCGGCACGGTCGACGTCGGTGCCCACGAGATCGTGTTCGAGCTGTGGAGCTTCCTCGCGCTTGCCCTCGATGCCATCGCCATCGCCGGGCAGGCCATGGTCGGCAAAGCCCTGGGTGCCGGTGACCAGGCAGGGGCACGTGACATGAGCCGTCGAATGCTCGAGATCGGAGTGCTTACTGGCGTCGTCTTCGGTCTGGTGGTCATCGCCTTGCGGGGCGTGCTGCCTCACCTGTTCTCGAATGACCGGGCGGTGGTGGCCCTCGGGTCGTTTCTCCTCTGGTATGTCGCGGCGCTGCAGCCGATCAACGCGGTCGTCTTCGTGCTCGACGGTGTGCTCATCGGTGCGGGCGATCTCGCCTATCTGGCCGCGGCCATGGTCGCCGCCACCGCGGTTTTCGCGGTTGCGGCCGGAGCGGTCCTAGCCGCGGGGCTCGGCGTCGGCTGGCTCTGGACGGCGATCGGCGTGTTCATGGTGGCGCGCCTGCTCGGCCTCTATCCCCGTTACCGCACGGGAAGATGGGCGGTGATCGGAGCCGCCCGGTGATCCTCCGGCGGTGATGAAGAACGTCACCGCGTAGAGAAACCGTCCGGCGTTCACAGCGGCATCGAGCAATCGTGGCCACCGTTCGGCGTCCTCCGCCGAGAGAAGTCCTCGCGCGGCAGCCGTGGCGGCCCACGTCCAGAGTCCCATGACACCGTCGACCGCCTCGGGGTTGCGGACGACCAGCGTCATCGGCTCCACCACTACATTGACGAGGCCGGCCCGACCGAACAGGCCGGGCATGCGGTGGGCCTGGGTGCCGTGTCGCAACATGACGTCGGCTCGAAACCCGAGCACCCGACGTGCCAGCTGGTGATCATCGACGTCGACGACCTGCGTGGCGTAGTCAGGGTCGACCACGACCACCCGGCCACCGGGGCGGGTCACCCGGACCAGCTCGCCGAGTACCGCCAGGGGCTCGAGGACGTGCTGAAGAACGCGGTCGGCGCGCACCGCGTCGAAAGAGGAGGAGGGGAAAGGGAGCCGGTACCCGTCGGCCCGCAGGACGCGCCCAAGTCCTCGTCGCTTGGCTTCGGCGGCCATCGTCTGCGAGGAATCGGCCAACGCCACCCGGGCGCCCGTGGCCAGCTCGATGGCCCGGGCGTCGTCGCCGGTACCTCCCCCGAGGTCGAGGACCAGGTGACCGGGGCGGGCGGCCAGCAGTTCGTAGGTCCTGGCCTTGTACCCGGCATAGAAGGGCTCGGCTTGGAGGAGGTCCAGGCAATGCACGAGGCGAGCCGCGTCATCTTGAGCATCCACATCGGTGAATGCATGGGCCGGAAACGGGGGAGGGGCGGACGGCATTCTCCGTGAGCCTAAGGCGGGGAACAGGAACGAGCCGCGCCTGGTTCACTTAGGCATGCTCTTCTCACGTCACAAGACCCACATTCCCACGCCCGAAGATGCGCTGCCTGGGCGCAACACCCCACTCTCCGTTCCCGACCGGCATTTGGTGTTGGGGACGCCCCTCGTCCCGCCTTTCCCGGCTGGCGCCGAGACCGCCGTCTTCGCCCTGGGCTGTTTTTGGGGGGCGGAGCGGAAGTTCTGGCAGATCGAAGGGGTCTATACGACGGCCGTGGGCTACGCCGGCGGCAGCACCCCGAATCCGACCTATGAAGAAGTCTGCAGCGGCCGCACCGGACACACCGAGGCGGTCCTGGCTGTGTTCGACCCGGCCAAGGTCAGCTACGAGGATCTGCTCAAGGTGTTCTGGGAGAGTCACAACCCGACCCAGGGCATGAGACAAGGCAACGACGTCGGCACCCAGTATCGGTCCGCCATCTACACGTCGTCATCCGCCCAGCGAAAGTCGGCGGAGGCGTCGCGCCATGCCTATCAAGACGTGCTTTCCGACGCCGGCCACGCCGAGATCACGACCGAGATAGCTGAAGCTGGCCCGTTCTATTACGCCGAGGACTACCACCAGCAGTATCTGGCGAGAAACCCCAACGGCTATTGCGGACTCGGTGGTACCGGGGTGTCGTGCCCGATCGGTCTGGCCACTGCCGACTAACGTGCGGCGCGACGCGGTTCCCGGTGACCTCCCGGCGATCGTCGCGATTTACAACTCGACGATCGCCACCCGGGTCTCTACCGCGGACACGGCGCCGGTCTCCGTGGAGAGCCGTCGCCCCTGGTTCTATGGCCACTCGGTACGTCGTCCCCTGTGGGTGCTCGAAGGACCGGACGGAGCGATCGACGCCTGGCTGAGCTTTCAGGACTTCTACGGCCGGCCCGCGTACGAGGCCACGGCGGAGGTGAGCGTCTACGTCGACGAAGGCCGCCGGGGTCAGGGGATCGGCCGAACCCTGCTCGACGCCGCCGTCGCACAGGCGCCCGGTCTGGGTATTCGGACCCTGCTTGGATTCATCTTCGGGCACAACGCGGCCAGCTTGAGATTGTTCGAGTCGTTCGGATTCGCGTCCTGGGGCGTGCTACCGGCCGTGGCCACCCTCGACGGCACCGAGAGAGATCTGGTGATCGTTGGGAGAAAAGTCTGATTGGCCGCTACCAGAGCTCATCAACGTAGGTATCGGTCCCCACGATCGTCTTCAGGAAGGGCGCCACCAGGAGTGTGTCAGCCAGGCCGGCGCCCTCCACCTCGGAGGTGTAGGTCCGCACCGCCTCCAACGTGGCGCGCACGTCGCCCCGGACGAAGAAGAGCTGGACGGTGCGCTCCGGTCCGCCGGCGGCACTGCCCAGATCCATGGGGACGTCCTTGGGGTCGTTCTCGCCGGCAGACGGCGTCCACGCCGAGGCGATCACGATGCTCGAGTCGCGCAGCAGGTCGGGGAGCAGGTGGGCGGACAGCTCGCCGTGAAGCGCGGCCGCGTCGCGGCCATCTCGGGCATCGAGCCAAGCGACCACCAAGCCGTCGTAGCCGGCATCGAGGGCCAGCTCGATCGGCACCGGATCGGGGTCGCGGTACACGGCGCCGATATGGTCGAATAGGACGGTGTGGACGTGGCGACGCGCCGAGAAGCCTCGTCCCTCGCCGTAGAGCCAGCGCACCTGCGGCCTGGCCCACACGTCGAAATGCTCGGCGTGATGCCCTTTCTCCACCCAATAGATCGCGACATAGGAGCCTGCATCCCAAGGTCTGGCGACGCGCTCTTGTCGCGGCCAACGAAGATCCTTCATCTCCCGCGTGCTCACCCAGCGGCTGCCGGCGAAGAGATAGGGGCCGACCATGCAGCCGGCGTAGAGGTGGTCCCGCTCGTACCAGCGGTTGTACGCCTTCTCGAACCCTTTCTCAGGGTCCACGAGGGTGAGCAGCATGCTGCCCACTTTGACGGCGTAGTCGTTCACACCACCGGGCTCAAGCGGATAGCTCACGGCGGTGGAGTGTATGACCCTTCGCTGGGTTGGCGGGGAGCGTCTGTCCCACGCCAACCAGCGAAATTGGTGCCGCGTCTAACGCGGAAAAGCGGTGAAGCCGGCTATGCCGACCGCACGGAGCTTGCTTGTGCGCCCTTTGGGCCCGTGGTCTTCTGGAACTCGACCCTCTGTCCCTCGGTCAACTCCCGGTAACCCTGCATGTCGATTGCGCTGTGATGTACGAAGAGGTCTTCGCCGCCCTCATCCGGGGTGATGAATCCGAACCCCTTGGTAGCGTTAAACCACTTCACGGTGCCTGTTGCCATTTCTTTCTTGTCCTCTGACTCCACGCACAGATCAGATCTTGCGGGAAACCTAGAGGGAGACCGGCAACGGCTCCCCAGGGCGTGGCTCAACGGGGAACTTCCTCACATGGTACACCGCGACGCCCTGGCGCGCCCGCCCGACCCCGTCACCAGCGCCGTTGCGGGTGACGGGGTCGTCGAGCATCTGCCAGCGGGGACTCGGTACCGGGAGGGGTCAGTGCCGGTCCTTCTTGCCGACGAAAAGGTCGGCGGGCAGAGGGGAACCGGGCGGCACGCTGGCCACCCGGGACATCAGTGTGAGGCCCCTGACGACTCGTACCGGGTCGAAAATGATGGCTCCGATGAACACCACCGGGAAGCCGGTGAACAGCAAGGCCAGCCCCACGAGGAACATCACGGCCCCGATGGTGACCTGCTTGCGGCCGCGGCCAGGACGGCTTCGCGGAGCACGGCATCGACGGGACTGGCGTTGAGCGCCGGCGGGACGGGCTGGGCGATTGACGTGGACATGGCTACCTCCGATTCGTGCTCGGCCCCATTGGCCAGCGACAAGACGGAGCGTCGCTCGCTGCCGTCAAAGCGCGGTCAAAGGGTCAGCCAGCAGGAATTAGCCGACGCTCTGTCGAAGCTGTCCGGTAGTTGGGAGAAGCGAGGACGAGGAGGCATCGATGGTGCGGAGTGCACGACGGGCGGGTAGCGCTCCCATCGGATGATGGTGGCCGGTTCGTTGCTGGCACTGCAGGCGCCGGGCGCTTCCGCCAAGCCGGCGACCCGCCGCGATCGCCCTGCCGGCCACCAGGTCCTCATTCCAGCGAACCCGGACGTCCCCCTGCCTCGTCGGGCCGGTTCGGCCGACAGCATCAACTGGTCCGGCTATGCCGACCTGCCCGGCGCCGGCCAGCGCGTCACCTCGGTGACGGGCAACTGGATCGTCCCCACCGCCCAGCTGCTTCCGCCCTGCTTCTCCGCGTCGTGGACCGGGATAGGTGGGTACAACAGCCAGGACCTGCTCCAGGCCGGCACCTCGGCGGACGCCCTTCCTGTCACCGGATCGCAGTACTAGGCGTGGTATGAGATCCTGCCGGCCGCCGAGACACCGATCACCAAGCGTTCGGGCGACGCCAACTGCACCGTCCACCCGGGCGACGCCGTGACCGTCAGCATCACCTCGCAGGGCGGCTCACAGTGGAGCATCTCCATGGCCGACAAGAGGCATTGGACATGGTGGACGACTCTGTCCTACGTCTCCACGTTCTCGTCCGCCGAGTGGATCCTTGAGGCCCCCACCCCCTGGTGGCGCAGACGATCATCGCGACGTCGGCACCGCGACCTTCGATCCGGGCAACACGTTCGCCCTCGATGGGGCGACGAAGACGATCGCTCAAGGCAACCCGATCTCCATCCGGCTCAACCCAGGTGGACCGGTCGCCGGGGCCATCCCGTCCGTCCTTGACTCGGATGGCGACGGCTTCAACGGCTGTACGTACGCCATCAGCTGCGCACCGCCGACCTCGTAGCTACTCAATCGCCGGCACTGTGCCGGTGACGCGTAGCGCGATCACACAAAAGTCGTCCGCGGTGTGACCTCCCTGAAAGGCGAGCACGGCGTCCTCGACATCGGCCACCACTCGCTCGGAGTCCGCTCCAACCTGGTTGCGAAGCAGGTCGCAGAGCCTGGCCTCCCCGAACTGCTCGGACCCGCACCGAGCCTCGGTCACCCCGTCGGTGTAAAAGATGACCAGCTCGCCGGGAGCCAGATCGAGCCGCACGTCGAAGAACTGCACGGTGTCGAGCACTCCGATGAGCGGTCCGGTCTGTCCGACGGTGTCGACGGCACCGCTCCGGCGAACGCGCAGCGGGAGCGGATGTCCGCCGGATGCGACGGCCATGCGTATTCCGCCGTGATGGCGGGGCCGGAGACGCGCGTAGGCCACCGTGCAGAACCGTTCGTCTTCCTGCCGAAGCAGAGCCTCATTGAGCACCGTGAGGATGACGCTCGGCTTACGGCTGCGAATGGCGGCGGCCCGCACGGTGTATCGGGCAAGAGCGGTGACCGCGGCGGCCTCTGCCCCTTTCCCTTGAACATCGCCGACGACCAGATGCCAATCGTCCTTCGCCGTCTCGAACAGGTCGTAGAAGTCGCCTCCCACCTCGGTGCCCTCGCCCGCCGGCCGGTACCGAGCCGCGACGTCGAGCCCGGGCACGGCCGGCAGCACCGGGGGAAGCAGGCTGCGCTGCAGCGTTTCAGCCAGGTGGGCGAAACGCTGTCGGCTTTCGACGACGGCCCGTTCCGCCTGACGCCGTTCGGTGATATCCCGGATGTAGGCCGTGAACTGCGGTCGGCCGGGTAGGTCGATGCGAGCAATGGCCAGCTCGGCGGGAAACTCGCTCTCGTCGCGGCGCATGGCCCGCATCTCGATTCGGCGACCGATGATGCGGGCCTCATTGGTTTCGAGATAGGCGGCGAAGCCCCGGCGGTGGACGTCGCGCAATGACGGTGGGATGAGCAGCTCGGGCATGGAGCGGCCCATGACCTCTTCCCGCTGATAGCCGAACACGGCCTCGGCCGCCGGATTGAATTCGAGGATAAGGCCACCCGCGTCGACGGACACGATGGCGTCCAAGGCGGCGGCAAGTACCGCGCCCTTGCGGGCCTCGCTCGAACGCAGAGCCTCCTCCGTGACGCTCCTCTCGGTTACGTCGACGGAAACGCAGGCCACTCCGACCAACTGGCCCGAGGCGTCAAGGATCCCGCCGTCAGTGGTCTGCACGACCGCGACGGTCCCGTCGGCGCGACGGATGCGGAAGATGCCCTCCCAGGATTCGCCCGCGATCAGGGCGTGGCCAATCTCCGATCGCAGATTCTCGTCGACGGCGTCGATGGCGAACGAGTCCGATTCATGGCCCAAGAGTTCTGCGGCTGGACGGCCGTAGAGAATTTCCGCCTGGCGATTGCAGAACCGGATCACGCCTGCCAGGTCGGTGGCGATGATGGCCGCGGGCGCATTGTCGACCAAAAGCCGAACGAAGGCCGGGCCGATCGGGTTACTCCGCCATCGAACGCGCCGTCAGGCATGATCGGCCCACTCACGCCCCCATGCTGGCATGTGAATGACCGATCTATCGCCCGGCTGCCAGAACGAACGCTTTCATGGATCAGGATCGGCAGGTGACGATCGACCAGCGGGCGCGAGAGCGACATAGCTGCGGATCTCGACGTTGGTGGGGCCTTGGGCGCCGCCTTCGGCTAGTCTTCGCGGCGTTTCCGGCCGGGCCCATGGTACCTAACCCGAGGCAGATCCGTTCCGGATGCCGGGGCGGTTCGGTCGACGCTCGACCACAAGCTCCAGCTCCACGCCACCGATGTCGGCCGCCATGGGCGAAGAAGGTGCTGCCGTTGCTGCCCAGGATCTTGCTCGTTTGCGACAGCGCCATCAGGTCGATGACTGCGTCCCGCTGGTTCGCCTTGGGCTGACCTCGGACGCTCGGAACGAAGGTCTTGTTGGGGTGCACGACGATGGCCCGGCCGTACCGCGCGAGCATCTGGGAGTGGGTCTCCTCACCGTCGGTCGCGAGGAAGACGTTGCCGTCTGGGAAGCCGGCGAGAAGGTCATCGACGCGATCGAAGAACGCTTGATCCGAGGATGCTCGGCGGTACGAGTCGCCGATCGCCCACGCGTCACCACGTCGCATGTGGACGCCGATGGTTCGCGGCGTGAATCGCGCCACGACTTGCTCGACCGCGGCACGAATGGGGGCGACAGGGCGTCATGACCGGACCGAGGCCCGGTACCTTTCACGAAAGAGTTCGCCGAACGTGACCTCGCGCGCCGACGCGCGCACATACCAATCGCACCGCATGCCTCCCCGGTAGGTGACTACGGGAAACCGTTCGGCATCCATCACGAGTCGCGCCAAGGAAGGCCGATATCCTCCGGTCTTCGACCAAGCGGCCGTCGGCCAGTCCGTCGGCTGCCTTCTCTGGAGTGAGCACCTGGTCCTCGTAGTACGCCCGCAGCTCGCCGTGCCGGTACTCGGCGTAGCGAGCCTTCCATGTCCCTCCCTCGTCCGGGGGCGAGTTGCGCTTGCGGGCGTAGGCGGCACCCCCCTTTGCAATCTTGTTGGCATATTGGGGGTAGCTGCGCATGAGAAAATGCAGGATAGTTATGGGCGATACTCCGGGAAAGCGGCGAGTCGCATCCAGCGACCCGGTGGTTGCCCTCTGACACCTCGACGGTCGGACAGGCGCGGTGGCAGATCTTCGGGGACAGAAGGGGCGCACCAAGTTCATAGGAATCCCGCTTTCTGATGATCATCCGCGTGTAGAACGGCCCCTGCTGATCAACGACCCGGAGGAAGTCGAACCTCGGGGTGCGGATGATCCCGTAGCTCACGGGGACCGCCGACAATGTGCTTCGCAGCGTTCCCCGGGTCGGCCACCAGAACTCGTCGGCATCGCCATTGATGACCCAATCGGCTCCGTGGTCGATCGCCGCCAGCCGGGCCATGCGGGTGACCCAACTCGCCTGCTCGGAGTCGTCCTGCGATTCACGCAAGGCGAGTAACCCTCCCTGGGCGGCATGGCGCTCTAGAATCTCCGGCGTACCATCCACCAAGTTGTTGTCAGTGGCGATCACGAAATCCACTCCCTGCGCGTAATGGAAGCGAAGGATCGAGTCCAAGATGTCTTCCTCGTCGCGGACCAGAAGGCTCAGCACGATGCGCATGTGGGACTCTAAACCAGCGGTCATCCGGGCGACCCGATTGACCTGCGGCGGCCCGGCCCTCCAGCCTGGTCGACAGTGGCCAGACTGTGACCGAGGAGCGCAATGCCGACGCCCCTTCGCGAACTGGAGCGTATGACCTCGATCGTGCCGAGATACCCGCGCGGTATCTCCCTGTGATGCTGGTCCATCGCCGAAGTAGCGTAAGGGTTTCTCGCCTCCGTAGCTCAGTCTGGATAGAGCGGCTGCCTTCTAAGCAGCGGGTCGCAGGTTCGAGTCCTGCCGGGGGCGCCAAGCAGATGGGAAACGGGGGGAGCGGGCGCCAGCGTGGTTGCGGGCATCGGGCTGGCCGCCCGTGTTCGGCCCCTGTGCGCCCGCGTCCGCCGCTGTTGGCCGTGACAGGCTGTCCAGCGCCTGCTGGACGGCTGGGAGCGTGTCGGTGCCGATGACGACGCGGAACGTCGCCACGTTCGCGGCGCGGTCGTAGCGGATCTTCAGTCGGCAGGCATCGAAAAGCGAGCGCAGGTCGGCTTCGGATGCCGCCGGTAGAACGGGACCGGCGGGCAGTTGGTCGAGGAGGTCGGGTGAGGGGTGGTCAGTCGCAAGCTTGGCCTCGGCGATCGCCAGGTCGGCGAGTTTGGCCTCGCGCTCGTGGGCGAGATGGCCGACGCGGTCGCGAACCTCGCGGTGGAGCACGCCCTCGGGGTCGTCGCCGCGCTCCAGCGTTTGGATTGGCCGTTGCTTCCTCGCGTCGATGTCTTCGATGGCGCGACTCAATGCCTCGACTCTTCGCTTGGCCTGCTTGTCGTTGTTCTCGCTGCGGGCCGTCAGTTGAGTTTCCAGGTAGTCGCGCCGCGTGGGACCGAAGACTCGCTCGGTGAAGAAGGCGAAGGTGGGCTCGGTGAAGTAGTCCTCACGCACCCAGATGCTCGCGGGGTGGCCAGGGAAGCGCGTGGCCGCCTCACGGCCATGGTTCGCGCTTGGCTGGCAAGCCATGTAGGCGTGGCCCGCCGGCGCCCGTTTGGTCGTGATCCGGACCCGAGCAGTCACCGCGGCATCTCGCTCGGCGAGCCATCGCCCGATCATCACCTCGCTCGCACCGGCGGCATACCGCTCGGCGGTATCGAGCATCTTCGATGGAGGTGCAGGGGGTCCGGCGGTCACGTCCACATGGACGCTGCCTAGGGCCGGATCTCTACAGGTACGCCGAGTGGGAGTAGGTGGGCCAGTTTGGTGATGCCGGCGTTGCTCATTCGAATGCATCCGTGGCTGACGTCGTGGCCGATTAGCCGTGGCTCGTTGGTTCCGTGGATGCCGATCACGCCGTCGCCGCCGTTGAAGGTGCTCAGGACGTTGGAGAACCCGGACAGGCCGTAGGCATAGGGGCCGTAGGGACCGTTGGGGTCTGGGGGCTGCAGGAGTTCTTTGGTGTAGTACAAGCCGCCTGGGGTAGGGGTGAGGTTGGTGCCGATGCCGACCGCTTCTTGGTCGACGGTGTCGGCTCCGTTGTAGACCGTGATCCGGTGGACCGCCTCTTCGACGACGATGCGGAACGCATGCTGAGCGAGGGTTACCTCGGCAAGTCGTATCCAGCCGCTGCTGCCGTTGGGGCGGATCGGGAGCAGCACGTTCAGCCGGTCGCCCTTTGTCGTCTGAACCAGAAAAACCAGCGGGGCACCCGACGGCTGCGGGCTGGCGAGCTCACGTGACGGCCGCGGCGCGCCCGCAGAGTCGTAGATGCCGACCTGGCTGCCCGTGGCTCGGGCGACGACGCTGATCGCGGCGGGCGGCATCGGCCTTGCCGTCGTCGGGCTCGCGGCCGGTCTCGCAATATCGGTTGTAGGGGTGACGGTGGGCCGAGCGGCCGGAGTCCCACACCCGACGAGCCCCATGGTGAGGCCGATAGCGGCTGCCAGCCTCTTACCGATGCGCACATCCAGACGGTAGCGGGGGTCGCCCTACAGGGTTGGGGGCGACCGCCGGGTCCGTGGGATGTTCAGCCGTTGAAGTCCGGGCGGCCAGCCACCGGCGTCGCCGGTGGTGCCGGCGGCACTGACACGGCTACCGCGGCAACTTGGACGGTGCCGACCATGTGGTCGTGGACACGGCACTGGTAGGTGTAGGTGCCGGCATTGGGGAAGCTGAACGAATAGCTCGACGGGAGCGGGGTAGGGGGGTTGGCGATGAGCCCCGTCGTGGCCACCGTGGCCGGGCTCGATATCACAGTTCCCCCCGACGGGGCGACGTTGAAACCGGCCTCGAACTTGGTCGGATCGCCGCACGGCGGACCGGGACCGGCCGGCGGCCCGTTCTGCAGCACATCCGGCGAGGCTTCGCAATAGAACGGGAGCGGCTCAGTGCTCGGATTGGAGCCCTGGGGGAAGGTGACAGTGTGGATGTCCTTGATGGTCTTGGTCGCCCACTTGACGGTGTCCCCAGCCTGGATCGCCGTGCTCTGGGGGAGCATCTCGTTGACGTCGACGTAGGGCGTCGCCGTCCCGGCCGTCGCCGTCACCGTGTGGGTGCCATGAGGGTTGTTCTGCACCTGGGCGGGCGGAGCGGCGGCCTCGGTTGCCAGGGCCTCGTTGGTGTCGCTCGTCGCCTGGGCATCGGCTGCCGCAGCAACGTCCGAGGGGGTGGAAGCGGTGCTCGTCGGGTCGACGACGGTGAAGTTCGCGTGCATGCCCGGGTGGATGAGGCAGACGAAGTCGTAGGTTCCGGCTGGGGCGGCGACATGAACCACGAAGTGAGAGCCGATAGTGCCCCGGGCGCCCGAGTTGAGGTCAGACGTGCCCGAGAACGTGCATGGCGTCGCCGTGTCGCCACACGCACCAGGCGCACCGCTGCCGGGCGGCGGGTTGCTCGGGCCGTCGATAGACGGGTTTCCCTGGAGCTGGTTGGCCCCGTCGTCGGGGTCTGGCGTGACCGGCGGATAGACCGTCGTCGACGCCTGCTGAGGGGTCTCACCAGTCTTGAGAATCGTGGCCGTGTGCAAACCGTCGGGCAACGTGGCCCACTGGAAATCCAACACGTCGCCGGAGTGCACGTTGATGCCCGAGCGCGGAAAGAAGTCGACGTAACTCCAGTTATGTCCGGCCGGGGCTGCGTGGTCGATGCCGATAGCGATCGTCTGAGGCGCTGCGCCGGCCACGCCGGTATTCACCGTTACGGCCAGAAAGCTGACGACAAGACCAGCCGCGCCCAGAAATGCCGTACGAGGACGAGCGCGCATCATCGTCGACCGCCTTCTGGCGACTGTCGTCCCAGGCGCCCGAAGCTACGGCACCAAAACGAAACCGTCAAGGAACACCCGATCAACTTCGTCGCGCCGCCGGAGCCTATGAGCCGCCCCGCCCGAGATGTCGCCTCAGCAGCGCCGGATCGCTAGCGGGGTTGTTTCTGGTTTTCGGTCCGCCCGCTGCCAGGCGCGAGCAAATCGCTCTTCTCGGCGCGGACAGCGGATTATTGGCGCGGTAATGAAGCTCCTATCGATTGCAAGGGGTTTGTTGGGGGTTGATTAGGTAGGGGTAGAGCTCTCGGGCGACGTAGCGTTTGAGGCAGCGGATGATCTCTCGTTTGGAGCGTCCTTCTTTGGTGCGCCGCTCGACGTAGTGGCGGGTGCGTGGGTCAGAGACCATGCGAACCATGACGACGCGCCACCGGGCTTCGTTGGCCCGTCGGTCGCCGCCGCGGTTGAGGCGTTTGCGCACGACCAGCCCGGAGGAGGCGTCGATGGGCGATGGGCCGCACAGATGAGCGAAGGCGGCTTCGCTCGATGGTGCTCGCGCTCAGCAAAGCGGCAGCGCCCCGCCGCCGGCGGTCTGGGTCAGCCTTCGATGCGCTTTCTGGGATAGTCCGCCGTCCCCCACTCGGGAGGCAGGCTGTCTTCGGGTCGTTCTTGCGCTGGCGAAGCATGATGTGGTCGTGTCCGAGGACAACCTGGTGACGGATGGCTACGACGCCGTGTACGAGGCGCTCCCGCGGAGCGAAACGTTCAGACGTATCTGGACGGAGCACGCATGCGGAGCCGACTATCCGCCCGGCTACGACCACATCAGCTTCCTTACTCTCTCCGAACTCAACGCCGTCGGCGGGTGGCTGGGACTCGGCGAAGGCGCGACTCTTGTCGATCTCGCCTGCGGGGCCGGCGGACCCGGCCTATGGCTGGCCCGCCAGGCTCGGGCCTCCCTGGTCGGGGTGGACCTCTCGACGGTGGGCCTCACCCGCGCCCGGGATGGCTCCGAACGAGTCGGGATGGCCGATTCGGCCACCTTCGTGGCGGGGTCGTTCGCGGCGACCGGCCTGGCGAGTCGAGTCGCCGATGGAGCGGTCAGCTTCGATGCCCTCCAATACGCACCTGACAAGGCCACTGCCTTCCGGGAGGCCGCCCGCGTGCTTCGCCCCGGTGCGCGGCTCGTGTTCACGGCGTTCGAGGTCGAGCCCGAGAGAGTCGCAGACCTACCCGTTCTCGGGGACGATCCTGTCCCCGACTTCGCGCCGCTGCTCGAGGATGCCGGGTACGTCATCGTGCACTACGAGGAGACAGCCGGCTGGCGCGAGCGTGTCCTTGGTGCCTTCGGGGCCGTCTTGGATGCGCATGAAGCCCTTTCTCAGGAACTGGGTCTTCCCGCTTACTCCGCCCTTGCCGGCGAAATGACGCTGACGTTGGACCGGGACTTCTACCGTCGTCGCGTCCTCGTCGTCGCTGCATCCCGCTGACCACGCACCCGACGGCTATCTCTGGGCCTGGATCTCCAATGCTTCGGCGGCGAGCCCGACGTATGGCGCCGACCGCGACGGGCCGGTGACCAATGCCGTCACGTCATCGCGATGGGCGAGCCAGGTGAGCGCAAGTGCGCCCGTCGATGACATGGTCCGCCACGGGCCGTACCTTCGCGAGAGCTTCACGGCGCTCGCTGGCCCGGCCGCGCATCACCAGTTCATCATCCCGAGGACCGGGCAGAGCGTGGAGGACGCACTGCGGATCCCGACGCAGGTCTCGCCACTTGGGTGAGCGCTCGGCGATGGCGACGAAGATGCTTCCCTCCGCAAGAAGGCCACAACGGGGTGAAACGGGGACTCCCGTCTGCCCTGACCGTGGCCAGATACATGATCCCGTGCTCTACCCAATGCGCCGACGGGCGTTGGCCAGGTCTTCGGCCTCCTGCTCCACCCGTGCCCAGTTCGCGATGGTCCGGACAGTAAGCCCTCGGCGTCGGGCGGAGGTCCCGCTCAGGAGGAGCAGTAGCGCAGACAGGTCGATAGGGTCGGACCCATGGAACAACGGCACCTGGGAAGCCAGGGTTTGACGGTGTCCGCCCTCGGCCTCGGCTGCATGGGCATGTCACAGGCATACGGTCCTGCCGACGAGGACGAGTCAGTTGCCACCTTGCGGCGGGCGCTGGAAGTCGGGATCACCCTGTTCGACACCGCCAACGCCTACGGCGCCGGCCACAACGAACAGCTGGTTGGCCGAGTGCTCGCCGATCATCGCGATCAAGCGGTGGTGGCCACGAAGTTCGGGATCGCCGGTCGGCGAGAGGGGCGCATGGTGGTCGACGGCCGGCCGGAGTATGCCAAGACGTGCTGCGAGGAATCGTTGCGACGCCTGGGGATGGACACGATCGACCTCTACTACCTGCACCGCGTCGATCCCAACGTGCCCATCGAGGACACAGTCGGTGCGATGGCCGAGCTGGTCGCCGCCGGCAAGGTCTGCTATCTCGGGCTGTCGGAGGCATCGGCGGCCACCATTCGCCGGGCTCACGCCACCCACCCCATCACGGCTTTGCAGAGCGAGTGGTCACTGTTCAACCGGGAGCCAGAGGAGACCATCCTGCCGACCCTGCACGAGCTGGGCATTGGGTTCGTGCCCTTCAGCCCGCTGGGTCGTGGCTTCCTCACCGGTGAGATCACCACGCCGGATGACTTCGGGCCAGACGACTTCCGGCTGACCAACCCGCGCTTCCAGGGTGAAAATTTCACCCGCAACCTCGAGCTGGTCGACCGGGTCACCAAGATGGCCGCGGCCAAGTCCTGCACTCCCGGCCAGCTGGCGTTGGCGTGGCTCCTCACTCAGGGCGGAGACGTAGTGCCGATCCCGGGCACCAAGCGGCGCCGCTACCTGGACGAGAACGTCGTGGCTCTCGACGTGACCCTCTCCGCTGACGACCTGGCCAGAATCGACGAACTCCTCCCCGTCGGCTCGGCCGCCGGGCCGAGGTACCAGGACATGAGCGCCATCGACCAGTCGACCTGAGCAACGTGGCCGGCCGCCCGCAGGACGGCCGGCCACAGTCACAGCTCGGTGAGGGATCCTTACGAGGCGGAGGCCATTCCGACCACGGGCTGGTTCAGAGGCGTGGCTGCCCGAGCCCTTGAACTGCGCGTCGCCGAAGGCGAATACGCCGCTGTCGGAGGCGTCCAGCCAGCAGCCCTGTCCGGAAGGCGTGCCGGCCATGCCGACGAACGGCTTGTTGAGGTGGATCGCTCCTGTCGAGCCGAAGAAGGCGGCGTCGCCATAGGTGAAATGCCGCCGTCCGAGGCCACCAGCCAGTAACCGTTGCCGGTTGGCGTGGCCGCCATACCGACGATGGGCTTGTTGAGCGGGGAGCCGCCGTGGCTGCCGAGGAACGGCGCACCGAAGGCGAATATGCCACCGTCTGACGCCACCAGCCAGTACCCGCCGGCCGGATTAGCCGCCATGCCGACGATCGACTGGTTGAGCTGGATTGCTCCGGTCGAGCTGGCGAACTTGCCATTGCCATACGTGAAGATGCCGCCATCAGAGGCCACCAGGTAGTAGCCGCCGCCGTCAGGGGTGAGCGTCATGCCCACCACCGGCTTGTTGAGACCCGCCGTGTGAGCCCTGGGATACGGCCCTAGGCCCGTAGGTGAAGATGCCGCCAATCCGAGGCGACCAGGTAGTAGCTGGATCCGCACGCGGCTATGCCGTTGATCGGCTTGTTGAGCGGCGACCCGCCGTGTGAACCCTGGAATACCGCCGGTGGGCCGTAGCTGAAGATGCCGCCGTCGGTCGCGTCCAGGTAATAGCCCTCGGCCAGCGTGGGCGGACCGTGGGTGCGCCCGGAGCCCAGGTGACGCCGGCGGTGCTGCTGGAGTGGACTTTGCCCCTCGCATTTTTGAAGGTGGCGGTCACGTAGTCGGTGCCCGACCGTGGTCGAGTTGAGGACGAACACAGCACTGCCCGAGCAGTCGGAGAACACCGTCGAGGTGGCGCCGTTTGGGCGCGGCCTGCGGGTTGAGACTCGCGGGCTTGGTGTTGGTGACGGTAAAGGTCACCCCCACACCGCCCACCGGAATGCTCGACTGGGCACTGATGCTGGCCACGATCTGGCGAGGCTGCCCGGTGCCCTGGGTGACCGTCGAGGGCTGGATCGACGCCGGACGCCGCACCCGTGCACGGCAGGTTGTCTGGGTTGAACGACTGCGCGAGTGTATTGTTCAGGACCAGCTGGTGACGGCCGGTCGGGCCCGTGAACAAGTTGTCCTCGCCGTCGTAGATCACCAGACCGCTGTTGGCCCCGCTGGTCGGCCGGGCGTAGGCCTCGATGGGCCGGTCACGTTGTTGACGTTCGTTCCCCGTACCGCGACGCACCAGGCGCCAACGAAGCCGGTGAAGATGTTGGCGTCGCCGATCTGTGCGTTCGGATCCTGCGCCGCACCGTGTAGCCGGTGGTCAGCTGGCTGGCTTCGATGCTGGTGATCGGGCCGTCGGCTAACTGCGGTCCGGGATGTTGGTCGTGATCGGAAACAGGAACTTGCTGTAGTCGGGTTGGGTACCGTCACCCGGTTTGCAGAAGTCAGCGTCGTAGATGACCGCCTTTGCCGGTCTGCAAGAACGCGTTGAGATCAGGCATGGCCTTCAGGTAAGCGGTCGTGTTGCCGATGCTGCACACCTCGAAGCCGATGAGCGTGTCGAAGGCGAGGAACGGGTTGGTCGCGGCCGCATCGAGATCCGACAAAAGGATCGCTGATGTGGTACACGGTGTTGGCCGCGGCGAACTTGCTCTTGTAGTCCGCGGCGTTCGCCCCCGTTGCCGTGAGGTTCGGCGTGATGAGGTTGCCACCGGAGTTCACTCCGCCGGTCAAGTTGTCGTAGAAATAGCCGACGTTGACACTGTTGACGCTGCTGACCGTCCGGCCGGCCGCGCTCGCGCCCGCCGGCGCTAGAGCGAGGGGCGCGGCGAGTGTGACTACACCCACGACGCCGGCAAGCACCCTCTTGACATGCGTCGGTCTCACTCTTCGCTCCGATCGTTCCTGCGCCCGGCCCGGTGCCGGGCTGAAATGCGCACGCACGCAGCGGCATACCGTGGTGATCCCTATCGGCGGTCGTCCGGAGCGCAACGGTCGGGCCCGATCGTTGCGCCATGTACGCTCGCGGAGTGCGAGCACCTCGCCTCGGGTCCGCGGCGTGACCTGGGCCGGACGACCTACTTGATCGGCGAGTGCCCGACGTGTGGCGGACGTCTCGTGTACGACCCCGGCTCCGCCGGTCTGGCGTGTACGTCGTGTGAAGCGAAGGTGGCTTTCACGCGAACGCCGGGTGAGGTGTCTCGCGTCGCCTTCGATCCGGCGGCGGCAGATCCCGGTCGCACGGAGATCGCCGTCGCCGAGTGCGCGAGCTGCGGCGCGGCCATGCAACTGAGCAGCAACGTTGTGGCTGGCCGGTGCCCGTATTGCAAGRCGCCCTTCGTCGACGAGCGACGATCGACACAGGCCATACCTCCCCACGGGATCGTCCCGCTGCAGATCACGGCCGAGCAGGCAGGTTCTTCATTCCGTGACTGGGCCGGGCACAGCTGGTTTGCGCCAAAGGACTTCCGAAAGCAAGCTGCCAACCCGGATCTCGTCAGCAACTTCTTTCCTGTGTGGACCTTCGATCTCGTGACCTCGACGGCCTACCGCGGCGAGCGCGGTGAGGACGTCACCACGTGGCAGACGGTAACGAGCACGAACGCGGATGGCTCGAGCTCGACGTCACAGGTCGCCACCACAACGATCGTGTGGCATAAGACCGACGGACAGGTGAACAACCGGTTCGCGGACGTCGTCGCTAGCGGCGGATGGCCGCTGGAGACCAACATGGAGTCCCTTTCGCCCTGGAAGCTCGATCAGGTCGTGTCGTACCAGGACGAATATCTGCTCGGGAGCGTGGCCCGAACCTACACAGTTGACGTGGCCGGCGGTCTCGGTGAGGCCAAGACCGCGGTCGCCCCGGCGATCGAGCGGGCGGTGAAGGACGACATCGGGGGCAACCATCAGCGCATCGACAACCTGGAGTCGAGCTATTCCGGTGTCACCTTCCGTCATCTGCTGCTACCGCTGTGGGCCGGCGCCTACCAATCGGGCGGGAAGGTGTTCCCGGTGTTGGTGAACGGCCAGTCGGGCAAGGTGGTCGGCCAGCGGCCATACAGCGCGATCAAGGTCGCGCTAACGGTCGCGTTAGCGGTCCTCATCGTCATTGCCCTGATCTTGCTCTTGTCGCGCTGAGGCCAGCCGACCTCGTCGACCTGACCGAGCCTGGAACGCTCCGGAGTGATGGGTCGGGTTGGCGACGAACCAGATTCTTCCTCGTGCTGCCGCTGCTGCGCCCTCGCACGATAGGAGGCGACACCGGGGCGTGTCTCGCCGTGCTGCCCCGGGATTCGTACGATGGCGCGCGACCGGGAGGTTCACAAGGTGCCGACCTATGTTGCTTTGCTCCGAGGCATCAACGTTGGCGGGAACAAAATGGTGCCGATGGCGGAGCTGAGCGCCCTGTTCGAGGCGCTCGACTGTACTGACGTGCGTACATACATCCAGAGCGGCAACGTCATCTTCACGAGTCGGACACCACTGACGACGAAGAAAGTCGAGGCGGCCATCGTCGACACCTTCGGCATCGACGTCACCGTGATGCTCCGCACTGCAGCCGCGCTCGAGAAGGTAATAAGGGCCAACCCGTTCCCCCGTGAGGATCCGTCCAAGCTCCACGTCGGGTTCATGGGACGCAAACCGTCCGCGGGCGCAGTGGCCCAACTTGACCAGGATCGCTTCCTTCCCGAGCAGTTCGTCATCCGGGGAACGGAGCTCTACGTTCACCTCCCGAATGGCGTGGGCCAGGCCAAACTCCTCGACTACCTGGGCCGTCAGCTGCGCATACCGACCACTGTGCGCAACTGGAAGACGGTAACCAAGCTGGTCGAGCTCGCTCGCTAAAAGTCGGGGAGCTGCCGGGCCCGGGCGAGGGCGGCGCCGAGGTAGCGGAAGGTCCACTCCTCCGCCAGAGTGCGGTTGTCACAGAACACCATCGGAATCTGCGGATAGCGCACCTGGAGGGCGCCGAGGAGGTCGGCGACGAAGCCGGGGGAGACGTGGGCCAGTTTGAAGATCGCCGCGTAACGGTCCTCGACCACCAGCGCAGCTCGTTCGACGGTGGCAAGCTCGGCGACGGCGTAGGCGAGGCTGCCGTCGACGAGGGTCTTGGCCAGGTCGGCAAGGGCCTTGCGTTCGACGACGGCGACGATGTCGTCGTTGTGCTCGATGCCGTAGTCGCCCGCGGGCAGAGCTCGGCGATAAGTCGTGGCGTGTTGGCTGGCGAAGCGATACGGATAACGCTCGCGGGTATCCACAACGATCATCACCTCGTCGATCCCTGATGCCCGGCGGGCGGGGACTCGCACCGTCGGGCGGGACCGTCGGGTCGTGGCAGGTGTCTGCCAGAAAATGCCCTCGCGGCCCTTGATAGTGGTGAAGACGATCTGGGAGCGGTTCTGGCGGGCTCGGTCCAGAACCAGGTCGATGGTCCTGCCCCCGGCGCACGCAGGCCCGCACAGGTACGTCTTCGACGATGTCGGCGTCCTCTGGCCACGCCTCGGCCCGGTGGCAGTAGACCTTGGCGGTCTGCGGCCAGCGGTCGGCTGCCTTCAATACAAGCGAGCCGCCCGGGAGGGGTAGCCGGATGAGGTAGGCGAGCTTGGAGGCAGGGTCCGGGTTCCGGGCCACCGTGAAGGTGTCGGCTCGTTCAATGGCTGCCATCGCTGACCGGCACGGTAGCGATCCGGGCCGGGTGGGCCGAGCCCGTCGGGATACGAGCCGGCATCGGGGTCCGTAACCTTTTGCCCTCTCGGCAGTTACAGGTGGTGGTGGACATGAACCGGGCGGGTAATTGCCGTCGAGGAGGTGGAGATTGCGGAGGCGCAGCTCGATCCTCGTCGCTTCGCGGTTCTGTTCGAGGCGAACTTTGACAAGGTCTACGCCTTCGTCGCCATCGGGTTCGCAACATGGACCAGCCCTATGGCGATCGTGAGGTCAGCATTGTCGACCCGTTCGGCGTCGTGTGGTTCGTCGCCACCCACCTGAACGACTGATCTAGGCCGGTGTGGCGCCAAACGCCGAGCCACAGGCGGTGCAGTAGACGACCGTGTAGTCGCGGGATTCGCCCGACTCGCCGGTCGCGGGTACGACCCGAAACGCGAGGCCAGCGAGCAGCGGAGTGCCGCACTCCTGGCAACGGGGCGACGACGACCGTTCCGCCGAGGGACTCTCTGCCATAGTGATCCGCGAGGGCACTTCCGCGTTCACGTCGACCGCGTCGCGGAGACTGACGACATCGACGCCGAGCCCTCGAAGTACCTGGCCGGCTCTCCCTTCGACGTCGAGGACACCGAGCAACACGTGCTCCGTGGTGATCTGCGGGTCCCGCCGCTGCAGAGAGAAGCGCGACGCTCGCTCCAACGCCCGCTTGGCCCGTGGCGTGAGCGGCAGCTCGCGCCCGCTGGTGTCGGAACCGTTTCGCCCAACCGCCTCGGCTACCTTGTCTCGGGCTCCGGCGAGCGTGGCCCCGGCCCCCTCTAACGCAAGCGCGGCAGGGCTCTCACCCTCGACGAGCAAGCCAAGCACCAGATGCTCGGTGCCGACGTGCGGGTGGCCGAACTGGCGCGCTTGCTCCTCGGCGGCCGCTACGACGCGACGGGCGCTGTCGCTGAACCGGTCGAACATGAACAGACCGTACTGACAATCAACCCGCCTCGCGGTGGGCGGGACCTAAGTCCGCCCAATCACCGGCATTCACCCGCTCGGCCCGCCGATATCGTTCCCAAGCCGACTGGCGGGAGACTCCGAGCGCGGTGGAGATCTCTTCCCACGAACGCCCGGTGGCCTTCGCCGTCTTGACCGCCTCGGTCTTCACCGCGTCGAAATAGCGTTCGAACATCGAGGCTACCCGCACGATCTGCAACGGATCGCTGTCCTCGGCCCGGCTCAGGCGCAACCACTCGCGCCACGAGGCATCCACAGAGCTCATGTTGTCAGGATACCCTGACGCGCCGCCCGGTAGGCGCGAGATGCGAGACTCGAACCGGTGGACGACCAATCGAACCCGGCTGCAGGCCTCGATGAACGACCGCTTCCCGAGGACACGGTGGGCCTGCTCGAGGGTCTGGTCACGACACGGGCTATTCGCCGTTACCGTGACGAGCCCGTCCCGCCCGAGGCCTTGCGGGCCATCGTCTTTGCCGCCACGCGCGCTCCGAGCGGTTCAAACCGCCAGCCCTTCCGGTTCATCGTGCTCACCGACGGCCCAAAGGCGCGAGCGGCAAAGGCGCTGATCGGTGGGGCGGCCCGCCGCTTCTGGGACGCCAAGCGATTGGAGGATCGGTACGACCGCGGATCTGGCGCCCAGGCAAATTCGCGGAAGGCCCGCATGGCGCGCTCGATGGAGGAGTTCGTCGGGAACTTCGAGGCGGTGCCCGTCCTCGTGCTGCCGTGCCTTGTGCGTTCTCGGTCGCCTATGACGGGAGAAGGAGCGTCGATCTACCCAGCCTGCCAAAACCTGTTGTTGGCGGCTCGAGCCCTCGGGTACGGAGGCGTACTGACGGGATGGCACAGTGGTGTCGAGGACGATCTGCGCACACTTCTTGATATTCCTGATGACGCCTTCATGGCCGCGACGGTCACCCTCGGGCGACCTCAGGGCGCACACGGTCCCGTTCGGAGGAGGCCTCTGGCCGAGCTGGTGTTCGGGGAGCACTGGGGCGAAGCGCCGGCGTGGGCCGTCGATCCGCCCCATACGCAGCACACCGCGGCCGGTCCGCGGACCGTGAGCGGATGAAACGGGAGCGGCTGCTCGTCGCCATTCTCCTCGCCGCTCTGGCCGCTTGCGGCAGCCCGGCCCGACACCCGGCGGTTCGCCCGGTGTCGACTACCGCCTCCCAGCCAGTGGCTACGGAAGCACCTACCTCAACCTCGTCAGCACCGACGACCGTGACGACGGCGGCACCGGCGACCACGCTGCCGCCCCACGCCCCGTACGCCATAGCCACCACCACGCTGGCGCTGGTTGACACCAGCCGGCCGACCGTGAGCCAGGGGAAGGTGCTCTCGGCCAGCCGTACCCTCACGACCACCGTCTGGTATCCGCCCGGGGCCGCCGGGCCGTGGCCGCTGGTCGTGTTCGCCCACGGCTACAAATTGGGCGTTGAGCCCTACGTCCACCTCTGCCAGACGTGGGCGGCGGCCGGCTATGTGGTGGCCGCCCCGTCCTTTCCCCTCACCGACGAGACCGTGGCCGGATCGAACTTGGACGAGACCGATATCAACAGCCAGCCAACCGACGTCAGCTTCGTCATCACGGGGGTGCTTGCGCACCTGGCCGCGATGGTCGACCCGGGCCGCATCGGCGTGGCCGGTCACTCCGATGGTGGGCAGACGGTACTCGGGGTTGGCTTTCAGTCAGGCTGGGCCGACTCGCGCGTCCGGGCGGTGATTGGCCTATCCGTCCAGCCGTTGCTGGTGCCGCCTGTGTATCCGTTCGGCGTACGCCCAGTGCTTATTGCTCAGGGCGACCAGGACACCATCAACGCCATGACGTTGGGAGTGAGTGCGTACAACCAGCTCCGTTCGCCGCACTACCTGCTCATGCTGCTTGGCGCGGGCCACCTCCCGCCGTTCGCCGGCGGAACCCAGTGGCAACCGGTGGTGGACCGGGTCACCGTCGATTTTCTGGATCGCTACGTCGGGCTGCGTACCGCGAGTGATTCTTCTCTACGCAGCGATGGCCAGGTGGCCGGACTGGCGACCATGACGGCGTCCTGACGGCGAGTCCGGGCCGGCCGCCGCGGAACCGACTAACCGACAGCAAGAGATCAACGAGTCACGGCGGTGCACGTCAAGGCGGCATTCGTGGCGGGCCCGGCGAGCTGGGCGTCGAGGCAACGGTTGAGCACCTGGCGCACGTGGTGCGGCAAACGATGGGCATTGTCCAGCAGATCGGTCCGAAGCTCGAGGGCGGCCTCGGGCGTGGTGGCCCAGAATTGGAAGCGCTCGGGCAAGGCCGTGACGGGATCCCCATGAAGGTCCCAGTTGGCCACGAGGAACCACGTCGTCGGCGTTCGGCTGCCGATGGCGCCTGAGTAGCTGAGGACGATTGGGAACTGCCGGCGGACGGCAAGGTTGGCGTAGAAAGCGCGATTGTCCGTGCGCGTCTTGCGGTGCTGGAGCACCTCGTAGTCGCCGAGCCCGAGTAGGTCCGTAATCGATCCCTGGTGCAGCAACGAGATATAGCCCAGTTCACCGGTGGCGATGGGGCGGCCCTGGTAATAGCGCCGGACGAAGAGCGCCGCCTGATAGCGCTGTTGATACGTGTTGTCCGCGCCTCTCGGCGTCAGGAAAAGCAGGTTCCATTTGACCGGCGCGACCAACAGCGCAGCGAGGGCGATGATGGCCACCGCCTTGGTCCGGTCGGGCATGACCTCGCCCGCCGCCGAGAACACGAAATATACGCCGATCGCGATCAGGTAGGCCTGGTAGCGCTCGAAGTAGCCGTACTGGGCGAAGGCGGCGTGGGCGAGGCAGGCCACGATGAGGGTGACGGCCGGGACGATCGACTGCATGGCCGGCGGCCTGGCTACAACGAGGTAGGCAATGGCCACGATGAAGAGCACCGTCAGGACGGAATCGGCGGTGAGGTGGTCGATGATGAGCTTCGGTGTGACCGGGAAACGGCCCAACTCGGAGATCGCCGTCTTGGCCACGACCGAGTTGGGAAGGAAACCCTGCCCCATGGCCCGGTTCAGTAGCGAGTAGGCGACAACCGGCGCAGCGGTCACCAGTCCGAGCCCGCCCACGATGATCAGCCGACCGGCCAGGACGGGGCGGTCATGCCGGTTCCGAACCCACCCGTCGATCAGATAGCCGAGCCCGATCCCCGCCATGACCCACATGGTCTCGAACCGGGTCACGACGGCCAGTGCGGCCAAGACATATGGCGCCCACGCCGGCGTCCGGGTCCTGCGTCCCAGGGCCCGGTCGTGCATCCACGCGAGCAGTTGAACAACCATGGCGCTGTGGAGCAGATGCTCCATGCCGACCATGGTCAGGCTTGGCATGAACAGCACCACGATCACGAGGCCGGCCGTGGCCAGCACGCTGAGTGGGGCGGTCCGTCTCGGGCGAAGCACGTGCTGACGAGACCCGATGGCCCAGATCAGCCATAGTCCGGCGAACACATTGAGCATCCACGGCAGGATGTCCCTTGTCCTGGTGACGGCGAGCAGTCCGGCCAGAAGCAGCCCCCACAACGGCGAGGAGGACGCCGATTGGTAGATGCCGGGCTGTACTCCCCACGTACCGTGGTGGAGCAACGTGCCGGCCATCTGGAGGTGGATGGCGGCGTCATCGACGACGTAGATGATCCGTCCGCCGGTGACATGGCTACAGCCGAGCAGCATGGCCGTCGCTCCAATGATGAAGATGCCCGACGCCCAGCCGACAAAGGCCAGGTTCGGGGCGCTCGAACTCGGCGTGGAGGGCGAGGCCATGGGGGAAGAAGGGGGTTCGAGTCGGGATAGCTGAACCCGGGGGACCCTAGCGCCAGAGGGTTACGGGAACGGGCCGGGCGGCCAGGGGCCCCAAAGCGCTAGGGGATTGTCACCGTCCAATAGGACTAGCTAAGAGCACCCAAGGCGGTGAGCAGCGGGTTATCTCAACTTGAGCGGCCGGAGCGTCGACAGGACAGGTGGTATCTCATGAGGGCGGGCCGACCGCCCCGTGCAGCGCGACGCCTCGAATCTCACCATCATCGGGTATGTGCGGAGCGGCGCTGGTGACGACGGAGTCACTCGCCGGCTGGCGCTGGCCCATGAAAAGCGGCCGCTGCTCGAGCTTCTCGATGACGCCCGACGGAGCAAGCAGGACCAGAAGATTCGCCTGTTCGAGGCAGCCGCGATCGTGCTCGATGGTCCGGAAGTGGCCCGCCGCGTCGGCGAGACGGTGGTGCGGCAACAGACCGGTACTGCGGTTCGCCTCATGCTCCGGGCGCTCGGATCTCCGGTGCCCTATGGCGCAGTGTCGCCAAGGCATCAGCCAAGTTCACGACCAACGACCAATGCCAGGCCATCTCGGTAGGGCGGGGTGAAGCGGTCATCTCCGATCGTCGGGTCGACGGCCTCCCGGCCCACCGCATGGATTGCGACTCCACGATCGGGTTGCTGTCGCAGATTTCCGCCATCTTCGGCCTTCCGCCGGCGTCGGTGGTCCACGAGGAGTGCCAGGTGCGGGCGCGCCAAAGTGCATCTATCGCCTGCATTGGCGGGCCCGTTACCGCCTCCCGTGGCGGGCCCGGCGAGCTCGGACGGAGTATCTCCCCGAACAGCTTCGCCTGCTGACCGAGCGTTACGAGTCGCTCCAGTCGACCGTGGTGGACCTGGTGTCGCCGGCCGACGTGGATACCGTGCTGTCCGCATCACCCAACGGGCCGCGGATGCCGTCCCGGCCAACAAGTTCTGCTGGCCATCGTGGGCGAGGACGAGCAGCTGGTGGTGCACCACGAGGGTATGAACCGGGACGACGCGTTGCGCCTGGCCGGCGAACTACTTGTTCCCGAGCCTGACGACCGGAGCGGAACCCGTCTCATCGTCGACGTGGCTTCGTCTCGCCGGCCCTACGGCCGGCTGGCTGCCTTCTACGCCTTCGAGCACACGTTCTTTCCCGATGAAAAGCGGTTGCTAGACCGCCTACGCCCGGCAAGCCGCCGTGGCCCTCGATGCCGCGACCGCGCTCGAGGAGGCCCGTCGCCGCGGGGAGACAGCCTCGACCCTGCTCGATCTGTCGCGGAGCCGGACCCGGGCAATCACGACCGACGACGTGGCCCAGCGTCTGGCCGAGGCCGTGCCCGGCGTCGTCGGCGGGGCCCGGGTGGCGGTGTGGCTGTGGGACCGAGACCGCCAGCAGCTCACCATCAGGGGACGGTGAGACGACGCCAGTGCACTTGATCTGCTCGAACTCGAGGCCGATCTCCATAGCGCCGTCGGACGAGGCGAGCTCATCGTCCACTATCAACCGGAGGTCGACCCGCGCACGATGCGCATCGTGGCCACCGAAGCCCTCGTGCGCTGGATGCATCCCCGCCGCGGCCTGATCAGTCCGCAGGAGTTCATCCTGCTGGCGGAGGAGAGCGGGCTCATCGGAGCTATCGACGAATGGGTCCTCCGCCACGCCTGCGTTCAGGCCAAGGCGTGGGAGCAAGCCGGGCTTGAGCCGCTCCGGATGGCAGTGAACCTGTCCGCCCACCAGTTCCGTCGGTCGGGTCTGGTCGCCGTGGTCGGTGAAGTCCTGGCCGAGACAGGCATTGATCCTGATTTGCTGGAACTCGAACTCACCGAGACGGCGGCCATGCAAGATCCGGAGCGAGTGGCCACCATGTTGGTCGAGCTGCGAGAACTTGGCGTTCGGCTGGCCATTGACGACTTCGGCACCGGGTACTCGATCTCGGGCCGTCGGAAGCGGTTCCCCGTCGGCCGTCTCAAGATCGACCGCGCCTTCGTGAGCGGCCTGCCGCAGGACCGGCATGACGGAGCCATCGTGGCTTCCACCATCCGCATGGCGCACGAGGTTGGCATGGAGGTCACCGCCGAAGGGGTCGAGAACGAGTCACAGGCGACCTTCCTGATGGAGCGCGGCTGCGATCTTCTGCAAGGCTCCCTGTACGCCCGGCCGGTAGCGGGCGACGCATTCACGGACATGCTCTCGGCCCAGCAGGGCGCGGTACGCGTCCGGTCCTAACATGAGCCGCCATGAAGCTCGAAGGCGTCGAGCTGCGACGAGTGCGAATGCCGTTGGTCGTGCCGTTCGTGTCCGCGCACGGCATCGAATCTGACCGCGACGTTCTGCTCATCCGGGCATGTACCACCGAAGCGGAAGGGTGGGGCGAGTGCGTTGCTCTGAGTGAGCCCACCTACTCCTCCGAGTATGTCGCGGCGGCGGAGCAGGTGATACGAAACCACCTGCTGCCCAGAGTGCTGGTTGATGCCCGGGATGGACATCTGGACACCGCTCGATCCGCGGCGGCGATGAGTCAGGTGAAAGGGCATCTTATGGCCAAGGCGGCCGTGGAGTTGGCGTTGCTGGACGCCGAGCTTCAAGAGAAAGGAGTTTCGCTGGCTACCCACCTCGGCGGGGTGCGGGAGGCGGTCGACGCCGGAGTGTCGATTGGGATCACCGGCGGTGTCGCCAACCTGCTGGATCTGGTGGACGGCTACGTCGCCGACGGCTACCGGCGGGTCAAGCTGAAGATCGAGCCCGGTTGGGATATCGAGCCGGTTGGCGAGGTGCGGACGCGCGTTGGCGATCGCGTTGCGCTCCAGGTAGATGCCAACGGCTCCTACGGCCTGGCCGACGCCGAACACCTGGCCTCCCTCGACCCCTTTCACCTGCTCTGTATTGAACAACCCCTTGCCGACGACGACCTGTTGGGGCACGCCAGGCTGGCCCGCCAGCTGAGGACACCCATATGTCTGGACGAGTCCATCACGTCTGCCCATACCGCCGAGGTGGCCATTGCCCTGGGGGCGTGCTCCGTGGTGAACATCAAAGCGGGTCGAGTCGGCGGTTACCTTGAAGCCCGTCGAATCCATGACGTATGCGTGGCGGCCGGTGTCGCCGTCTGGTGCGGGGGAATGCTGGAGACCGGGATCGGCCGGGCCGCCAACGCCGCCCTCGCGTCGCTCCCGGGCTTTACCCTGCCGGGCGATCTGTCCGCATCGGATCGCTACTACGATCGCGACCTCACTGCGCCGTTCGTGCTCGAGGACGGCCGGCTGCGCGTCCCTACCGGTCCCGGGCTCGGAGTGTCTCCGCTCGCCGACGTCCTGGCGCAGGTCACGACGAGCGTGGACTACGTACGGGTCGGCGCGTAGCCTCCCGGCCGTGTCGTACACCACCTTGCGGACCGAGACAGCAGACGGCGTGCGGTCGATCTGGCTGGCCCGTCCGGATGCGTACAACACGATCACGCCCGCGCTGCGAGATGAGCTGGCCGCCGCCATCGACGAGGCCGATGCGGACCGCGCCGTCCACGTGATCCTCCTGCGGGCGGAAGGGCCGGCCTTCTGCGCCGGCTACGGCCTCGACTGGTCGACGCAGGCCCAGGCGGGCGAGGCGAGGGCCGCCGCCGGGCGGGTCTGGGACTCGGTGTCGGACTCGCGGATGATCGGCTCATTCGTGGACACCTATATGAAGCTCTGGTACGCATCGAAGCCGACCGTCGCCGCCGTGCAGGGATGGTGCATCGGCGGAGGCACCGATCTCGTGCTCTGTGCCGACATGATCGTGGCGGGGGCGGGTGCCTCCTTCGGCTACCCGCCGGCCAGGGTCTGGGGGACACCGACCACAGCGATGTGGGTGTACCGCATGGGTCTCGAGCGGGCCAAGCGCTACCTCCTTACCGGCGACGAGATACCTGCTCCGGAGGCGGCACGAATCGGGTTGATCCTCGAGGCCGTTCCCGACGAGGTACTTCAGGACCATGCGTTCGCGCTGGCTCGACGGGTTGCCAGGCTGCCCGTCAGCCAACTGGTGATGCTCAAGCTGCTGTGCAACCAGACGGTGGAGAACATGGGTATGGCGTCGTCCCGCCAACTCGGGGTGTTGTTCGACGGGATCGCCCGGCACACCCAGGAAGGGCTCGACTTCGTGGCCCGAAGCCAGGAAGTGGGCTTCCGGGCGGCCGTGCGCGAACGAGACGATCCGTTCGGCGACTACGGCTCCGGTCCGCGGGCGCGGTGACGTTGGACGCAGATCGGGTCACAATCGTTGGGTGCCGGCCGCCTCCCCGCGATCTCGGGTGTATCTCCTGACGGGTGCCGTCCTGGTGGTGGCCGCCGTGGTCGCGGTCACCGTGGTCGGACACGGCGGATCCAGCCCCCTTGCCGCCGGCGCAGGTGGTCCCGGTGGACTTCCCGACGATGGTCCCGCGCCCGCCCTGGTGGCCAAGGGCTGGATCAACTCGGCCCCGCTCACGCCGCGTGATCTCAGCGGCAAGGTGGTGCTCTACGACATCTGGACCTACTCCTGCGTCAACTGCGTTCGCACGCTTCCGTACGTGCACTCCTGGTATGACCGATATCGGGCCGACGGGCTGGTCGTGATCGGCGTGCATTCGCCGGAGTTCGATTTCGAGAAGGTGCACACCAATGTGCAGGCGGCGGTCAACCGTCTCCAGGTCGTCTGGCCGGTTGCCCTCGATGACGACATGACCATATGGAACGCGTTCGGCAACCAATACTGGCCGGCCAAGTATCTCGCCGACCGCAGCGGCCATATCCGGTACAGCCATTTTGGTGAGGGCGAGTACGCCAAGACCGAGGACGCCATCCGCACATTGCTCGGGGTGGCCCCCTCTTCACCCCGGGCGGCGGCCCCGGGCGTCAATCCGGACGTGCGCACGCAGAGCGCGGCGTCGGGCGTCACGGCGGAGACCTACCTGGCTACCGGTCGTGGGCTGGCGGGGGCGAAGGACGGCGCCCACACGTACCCGGAGCCGGGCCCCCTGACCAACGGCGACGTGCGGCTGGTGGGTGGCTGGACGGCCGGCACCGAGAAGGTGCAGGCCGAGGGCCAGGGCTCGGCCATTGTCCTGGCGTACCAGGCCCGAGAAGTCAACCTGGTCATGACCCCCGCAACAGGCCCGGTCGACGTGCTCGTCGAGCTCGACGGGAAGCCCCTGGCGCCCGCCTACCGCACGGCCCAGACGATCGTGGATGACCGGGGCCGGACGTTGGTCCATGTGGCGGCGGCCGACATGTACCGGCTGGTCTTCGGTCCCGGCGTGGAGGACCACACGCTGCGGCTGACGGCGCAAGCGGCCGGCGTGCAGGCCTTTGCCTTCACCTTCGGCGCCTAGGCAATGCAGGACATCGCTCGCTGGCGTCGAACCTGCTCCATGACCGCCTGAAGCCGTTTCTTGTCCCCGGAGGAGTCTTGCCGCTTCTGCAGGTTGAACAGGTGGACGTCCGCTTTGGCGGCATCATGGCCCTCCAGGAGGTCCAGCTTGACGCCGACGCCGGCTAGGTGATCGGGCCCAACGGCGCCGGCAAGACCACCATGTTCAACGTCATCACTGGACTCCAGGAGCCAACCCCCGGCCGGATCATCATCGACGGACAGGATGTCACCGCGCAGAAACCTCACGCTCGCGCCCGGCTCGGTAGAGCCCGCACCTTTCAGCGACTCGAGGTCTTCGGGGTCGCTGTCGGCGCGGGACAACATTTCTGGTCGCCGCCGAGATCCGCCGGCGTTGGGCAAGAGATGGATCAGACCCTCGTTCCGTCACCGAGGAGATCATCCAGAGGGTCGGCATCGGTCACGGCGCCGAAGACCGCGTTGATTCGATGCCGACCGGGCTGGCCCGGCTGGTGGAGCTCGGTCGCGCGCTGGCCACTCGCCCCCGCCTGCTCCTTCTCGACGAGCCGGGCTCCGGCCTTGACAGCCAAGAGACGGAGGCGTTCGGCGACCTTTTGATCGAACTGGTGTCCCAAGGCATGGCCGTCCTCCTGGTTGAGCACGATGTCGAGCTGGTCATGCGCGTATGCCGGCGAATTCACGTCCTGGACTTCGGCCGGCACATCGCGGTCGGATCGCCGGCCGAGATTCAATCCGATCCGAACGTCCAGGCGGCCTATCTGGGAACCGAGGACTCCGGCGGGGAAGCGGCCTGAAGGCCAACCCACCCGACACCATCTACATACTGTCGTACCACTCGAGCTGGTACACCGGCGATCACACAGCGATCGGGGAAGTTGCCGCGTACGACCGAGCCGGCCGCGACCGCCACATGGCTCCCGATCGATGCGCCGGGCAGCACCTTCACGCCCACCCCTAGCCAGCTCCCTGAACCGATGCGGACCGCCTCGTTCACCGGCCACTGCTTGCCGATCGGAACGTCAAGCGCCTCGTAGCCGTGATTCTGGTCGGTGACATAGACGTAGGGACCGAAGTGGACGTCGTCGCCGATCTCTATCGAGAGGTGGCCAACGATGTGGCTCCCTCGCCCAATGGCGCAGCGGTTTCCGATCGATACGACCGGGTCCGTGTACATCTCCTGGCCCGGAACCATGCCGGCTGACAAGGTGACCTGTGGGCCGATGATGGTCTCTTCGCCGATGTGAATCCATCGTTCTCCGAACATGGCGCCGTGCGGGAACGCTATGGCGCTGGCCCGGCCGAACGACCCGAAGCCGCGGCTGCGCGCATCGCCGGTGGTGATTGCCCCCGCCTCACTGACCCAATCCCACAGCCCGTGAATGGCCGCGGAAACCGCGCTCCGGGCCCGAGGGGAGAGGGCCGCGGGGGAGAACATGCCCGTTTCCTACCCGACCGGACGCCGGCTGGCCAGTTGATGCCTACGATCACCAGCCATGACCTGGCTGCTCGTCGTCGTCGCCGGAGGGCTGGGCCTGACGCTGTGCGATCAACTGCAGGTCCACGCGGGGGTGCTGTCCTACCCGCCGTCGGACGTGCGCATCGCCGACCAGTCCTCGTGGGTGGCTCCCCTCTTGCTGGTGGCGGTGGTGCTGACCGTGGCCGCCGCCGCCATCGTGGTCCGGGCCCGTCCTCGTCCCGGATCATGGACGACGGTGGTGCGGGCGGCGGCCTGGTTTGTGGCTGCATATGTGGCGACGGCTGTGTCCGTGCACCACCCCCGCGTCCTGGCCATCGTCCTCACGCTGCTCTGGATCGACCGGGTCGTCCTGCGACCCGATCGCTGGCAGTTGATCGGCTTTTCGCTGGCCCTCGCCGCAGTCGGCACGCTCCTGGAAGGAACGTTGGCGGCCAGTGGCGCCTTCGCTTATCGCTATCACGACATCTATCACGTGCCGATGTGGCTGCCGACCCTGTACCTGCATGGAGCGCTCCTGGCCATTGCCGTCGCCCGAACCCTCCTGGTCGGAGAAGGCGCTCGGGTCGTCGGCAGTGTCCCGGCCCCAGAGACCGGCTAGCTCTTCAGGGCGTCCTTGACGTTCTCGCCGGCCTCCTTGAGGCTGCCCTTGGCCTGATCGGCCTTCCCCTTGGCCTTGAGCCGGTCGTTGCCCGTGGCCTTGCCGGCCGCCTCCTTGACCTTGCCCTTGGTGCTCTGCAACTTGTTCTTGGCCTTGTCCGTGGTTGCCATCGAGTGCCTCGCTTTGGTTGAACTGTCGCGTACCTCTACCCATCGCGGTGCGCCGTAATCCAATCCGCGCCTAGAAGATGGCCGTGAGCGCCATGCCCGCGGCCGCCGCCGCCAAGCTGGCAGCTACTCCGCCCAGCGCATTGGCCACCGCCGCCCCCGTGGCGCCCTGCTCGGCCAACTGGACGGTCTCCCATGATGCGGTGCTCCAGGTCGTCAGCCCTCCGCAGTACCCGGTCCCGACGATCGCCTTCGGCGCGTTCGTCAAGCCGTGGAACAGTGCCAGCCCGGTGACCACTCCCATGATGAAGGACCCGACGACATTCACCGTGAGCGTCCCGACGGGAAACACGGCTCTGGTTCGGTCCTGCACGACGCCGTCCAGCAGGAACCGGGATGCGGCGCCCACCGCGCCGGCGCCGGCCACGACGACGGCCAGGGTCATGAACAGATCGGCACGTGCCGGGCCAGGCCGATGCCAGCGACCGTCGCAGCAATGCCGGCGATGAGCGTCGCGGCCACGTAGCCGACGGCGGTGGCCGGGTGTCCGCCTCTGACCAGCATGTCGGTCTCGGCGGCGAGTGTCGACATGGTCGTCCACGCACCGAGCACGCCGACGCACGCGAACGGCCGGAGGTGCCGATTGGCAGGGAAATGCTCGAGCAGCACGGTGAGCAACAGACCGAGCAGGAAGGCCCCCGAGGTGTTGATGGTAAACGTGGCGGCTGGGAAGCTCCCGGGACGGGCCGGCCAGGCCAGGCCGACCTCGTAGCGGCCAAGCGCGCCGAGAAAGCCGCCGGCCGCGACCGCGGCAAGCATGTCGGGCGTCCTGGCCAAAGCGGTCACGCACCGTACTCTGGCGCAATCTGCGGCGATACCTGGCCATGGGTTGTCAGGTAAGGCACTCTGGTAGTTCGACAGCTGGTTCGTCAGATGATGAAGAAACTCGTTGCCGGCGCGTTCGGAGCAGTCTTACTGCTTACTCCAGTCGCGACCAACGCCGTCCAGGCGTCTCCGTCAAGCACGGCGACCATTCGCTGCAAGAACCAGACGCTGGGCTCAGGAACCCTCGTGACCGGGAACATCGAGGTGCCCTCCGGCGCCTTCTGCGACCTCAATGGGGCGCACGTCACGGGGAACGCCACGGTCGAAACGAAGGGTGGACTTGCACTGGACCTCGCCGCCGCGATCGATGGAGACGTGCGCATCGCGCCCAGGGCCAGTTTGCGGCCCGGGGTGGCTCGACCGTCGGTGGCGACGTGAAATGCCACGGATGCGCAGTGGCTGACCTGAACGGTTCGACCGTCAACGGGAGCTTGCTGGACAGCAGCCTGACCCAGGGCGTGATCATCACCAACAGCCACGTGGGCGGAAGCCTCCGGATCCTCAACAGTCGCGACGCCGGTTTCGGCTTCAGTGTCTCGAGCACCTCGGTGGGCCATGACTTGGCGTTCAACGACAACCGAGGGACGTCTAGCCTCTCGGGAAAATACCATCACGAACAACTTGGCCTGCAGCGGCAATCGGCCTCCGCCGACCGGATCCGGCAACACGGCCGCCACCAAGTCTGGGCAGTGCGCCTCGCTCTAAGCAGTACCGGATTGAGCCTTTTGCGCAGGAGAGTTCCGCCACCCGGCCCGAGGGCGAGGGGGGTCACGCTCGGACCGGTGGCAGACCTACTCCCCAGCCCTATCGGCACGCAGACCGAGGAGTTGAAACTCCGCGCGTTCGGGTCCGTACCCCGATAGTGTTCGCGAAGATCATCACGCCTTTCGCCTTTGCCAATACAAGAGCAGCGTCGTTCCCTGCTCCCATGCCGCGGTCGGCCTGAGCACCCTTTCCCGCCTCCCCTCCGCTCGACGGGAGGTGGGCGGGAGTCCATCGCTGCACCCCACCATCGACCGGTGAGCGGGAGGTGGGCTCAGCGACTGTTCCGCGGATCGGAGGCAAGCCGTGCCGTGCTCGGCCAGTTGGGCCCAGGCCGATGATGCAGCTGTCGCCACGCTTACCGGCCGTCTCGACGCGGCCGCCCGCACCAAGGTCGTCAACGTCCTGATGGAAGCGGTCTTCCGAGGTTGGGGCGATCTGGTCATCGACATGGCAGGCGTCGACTACATCGACAGCGAGGGGGTGGCGGCGTTGCTCGAGGTACGCGCCTGGCTGTCTAAGCACCGGCCGGTGCGGGTTCGGCTCTCGCCCGCGACCTGGCAGGTTCTGCACCACATGAACCTGCCGGCGGGGATCGAGCTGGAGGACCCTCCGGCCGAATGACCTACGGGTTGCGAGATCTAGCCTAATGACATGACCGCGTCGACCATCTCATCGTTGGCCACCGCCGGGGGAACGCTCATACTTGCGATTGCAACCTTCGTGTCGGTCCGCTCCGCCAACCGGGCCGCCCGGACGGCGGAGCGAGCCCTCCAAGCGGGGTTGCGTCCCGTGCTGGTGCCATCGCGGAGGCAGGATCCAGAAGAAAAGATCATGTGGCAGGATCAGCACTGGGCCAGGCTGGCGGGCGGACAGGCGAGCGTTGAACTGATCGATGGGATCATCTATCTCGCCATCTCGGTACGGAACGTGGGCTCCGGCATCGCGGTCATCCACGGGTGAGATCCCACGCCGGATTTCCTCAACGCGCCACGGACTCATGTACCCCCAGAAGAGTTTCGGCCTCAGGGGCGGGATCTGTACATCCCCGCGGGCGACTCCAGCTTCTGGCAGGGCGCCATACGGGAGCGGGATGATCCGGATTACGAAAGCATGAGCGCCGAGATCCGGAGCCGGGAACTCTTCAGTATCGACCTGCTCTACGGCGATCACGAAGGCGGGCAGGCACCATCTCCCGCTTCGGCGTGGTCCCCCGGGACGTCGAGGATTGCATCTGGCTTCTCAGCGTCTCCCGGCACTGGAACCTCGATCGGGCGGATCCGCGCTAGTCGGTCCCGTCCAGCCGGTACGCCTGCCTGACCAGGTTGTACGCCAGATCGACGACGATATCCCTGGCGTCGTCGAGATCCAGGCGATGGGTACCAACCAGCTCGGCGAGGTAGGCGCAGTCCACGCGCCGGGCTACGTCGTGGCGGGCCGGGATCGACAGCAACGCCCTGGTGTCGTCGTTGAAGCCGGCGGTGTTGGCGAAGCCGGCGGTGTCCGTGACCGTTCGGCGATACCGGAGCATGGCCTCGTAGCTGTCCAGGAACCACCACGGTGGACCGAGCAGCACCGACGGGTAGTGGCCGGCGAGGGGAGCGAGTTCGCGGCCGAAGGTCGTCTCGTCGAGGGTGAAAAGGATGAGCCGGAGACGCGGGTCGTTCCCGAACCGATCGAGGAGCGGCTTCAGGCTCTGCGTGAACTCGGCCCGGAGGGGGATATCCGCGCCCTTGTCGCGGCCGAATCGTTCAAGAAGGGTCGGGTTGTGATCGCGAAAGGAGCCGGGGTGCAGTTGCATCACCAGTCCGTCCTCGGTGCTCATGCGAGCCATCTCGAGAAGGATCTGGCCGCGGAAGGTCTCCTTCTCGGCCGGGCCCAGCGTGCCTGTCCAGCCCCCGTCCAGCAACCGCTGGCATTCAGCCCCGGCCAGATCGGCGGTTGACGCCGACGGGTGGCCATGATCGGTCGCCACCGCCCCGTGCCGGCGGAACTCGTGGCGCCGGGCCCGCAGCGCGGCGAGGTAGCCGTCCCACCGGTGGGTGTCGGCGCCAGTCATCTCACCGAGTCGGGTGAGATTGCCGGCGAAGTTCCTGACGTCGGGGTCGGCAACCGGATCCGGTCGGAAGGTAGTGATGACCCTGCGGCCCCACCCCTCGTCGGCGAGTTGGGCGTGCGCGGACAGATCGTCGAGCGGTGACTCAGTCGTCGCCAGTACCTCGACGTTGAACCGGTCGAGCAAGGCGCGGGGTCGGAACTCGGGCCGGCCCAGAGCATCGGAGATGTGGTCGTAGGCGTCGTCGGCGCTATCGACGTCGAGGCGGTAGTCGATTTCGAATACTTCGACGAACACGTAGTCGAGCCAAAGCGCCGATGGGGTGGCACGGAAGAGGTGATAGTTGGCCGCGAATGTTCGCCAGGCGCTGCGGCTGTCGACTGCCGTGCCTGGCCCGATGGGCGGAACGCCGAGGGCTTCCAGCGGGACCCCCTGGCTGTACAGCATGCGGGTCAGATAGTGATCGGGGGAGATGAGGAGCGCGGTCGGATCGGAGAAGGGTGCATCGGTGGCAAACCATCTCGGGTCGGTGTGTCCGTGCGGGCTGACGATGGGCAGGTCACGCACCTGGTCGTGGAGCTCGCGCGCGATCGACCGTAACCCCGGATCGGCCGGAAACATCCGGTCAGGATGCAGGACGAGCGGCCGGCGACCCACCCCTTCACCCACTCAGACGATCTGACATGCCGCTGGCACGCTACCGTCCCGCTCATGACCATCATCGTGCACGATGAAGATGCTGATGTCGACGCCCTCGCGGGTCGCTGCGTGGCCGTCGTCGGCTATGGCAATCAGGGCCGGTCGTGGGCTCTCAACCTCCGTGACTCGGGGCTGGATGTGACGGTCTGCGTGCAGGCCGATGCCAGTCGCGACAAGGCCGAGTCGGACGGGTTCGCCACCAAGGAGGTCCGGGATGCCAGCGCGGCGGACGTGATCTGCGTGCTCATACCCGATGACGTGATCTCCACTCTGCCGCTGACTCCCGGCCCGGATGCCCTGGTCATCGTCGCCAGCGGCTATACCCTCGCCTTCGGGCGACTCGATCCTGCGTGCGACACGGGGATGGTGGCACCGCGCATGCTCGGACCGGAGGTGCGGCGCTGCTACACCGAAGGCGTCGGGTTCATCACCGCCGTTGGTGTCCACCGCGATGCAACCGGGCACGCCCGGGCGCGCACGCTCGCCGTGGCCAAAGCTATCGGCGGACTGCGGCAGGGAGCCCTCGAGTTGAGCCCGAGCCAGGAGGCCATCTTGGACCTGGCCGTCGAGCAGGCCCTGGCGCCCGCGCTGAGTCGCGTCAGCAGCTCGTTCGTGCGGGTGATGCTCGAGTTCGGCCTTCCGATCGAGGCGATCGTGACCGAGCTGGTGCTCTCCGGTGAGGTTGAACGCACCTACCGGCTGGTGCGGCTCGAGGGCGGCGCCGCCCAGATGGCTTACCATTCGCCCACCAGCCAGTACGGACAGATGTCTCGATCCGACCGGTACGATCACCTCGACGTCGTGGCGACGATGCGAGAGCTYGTCGACTACATCGCCTCGGGTCGGTTTGCCGATGAGTGGGACGCCGAGCGCGACAACGGCTATCAACGGCTGAGCGAACTGCGGGCCAAGGCCATGGCCCCGGAAATCCTCGCCTTCGAGGCCGATCTACGAACCAAGCTCGGCGAAGGGGCTCGTTCCGCCTGATGCCGTCGGGCCGACCGGCCCCGCCGGCCCCTCCGCGAGGTCATTGGGGCTGATGTTCAAGCTCGGTACCATCGCCTTCGTGGCCCGGCGGTGCACGTCGCCATGTTGCGCGACGAGACGGTCCGCCGTCGGAAGTGGCTGGAGGACGAGGCCGGCGCAGCGATTGGCATCGTCCATGCCCTGCTCTGGGTGAGTCGAAGCGCGGATCTTAGGTGCGGCCCGGGCGGTAGCGTGTCCCTGGGAGGAGCACCATGAGTGAAGACCGAGGACGAGTGCGCGTGGAGAAATGCCACAAGCGCGTTCGTGCGTACCTGGCCGGTGAACTGGTGTGCGACACGATCCGGCCGCTGCTCGTCTGGGAGATCCCCTACTACCCGACGTACTACATACCCGCTGACGATGTCCGCGCCGACTTGGTGGCGACGGGCGCGACCGACCACTCGCCAAGCCGGGGCGAGGGCGAGATCCATGACCTCAAGGTGGCTCGGGCCACCGCTCCGGCGGCCGCCCGCCGCTACGCGACCTCTCCCCTCGAGGACTTGAGGGACGCGGTGAGAATCGAGTGGAAGGCCATGGACGAATGGTTGGAGGAGGACGAGCCCGTCTACGTCCACCCTCGGGACCCCTACACGCGGATCGACATTCTGGCCAGCTCTCGACACGTTCAGGTCGTCGTTGATGGCGTCACCGTGGCCGACTCCCAGCAGCCGCACATCCTGTTCGAGACCGGGCTTCCTCCCCGCTACTACCTCCCGCTGAGCGATGTGAGGCTCGACCTCCTCGTCTCGTCGGCTTCCCAGAGTCAGTGCCCATACAAGGGGACGGCGACCTACTGGTCCCTGCAACTCGACAGCCGGCGCATTGACGACCTGGTGTGGATCTATCGCACCCCGATCCCGGAGAGCGAGAAGATCGCCGGGTTGGCGTGCTTCTACAACGAGAAGGTCGACCTCGTGTCGACGGCGTCCTCCAGCCCCGGCCCCGGACCAAGTTCAGCTGAAGATCGGCCGTCGGAGTTGGAACTATGCCACGTTCGGCTGAGCGATCCGATCGTTGCACCGCTCCTTGCCGATCTCGCCGCTGAGTACGAGAGTCGATACGGTCCCGGCGACGAGATGACCGCGACGGACGAGGCCGAGTTCGACCCTCCATCAGGATTGTTCTTGGTGGTCGTCGACGACGACGTCGCGGTGGCGGGAGGGGGCTTCCGGCACCTGGCGCCCGGCGTCTGCGAAGTGAAGCGGATGTGGACCCACGCCGATCAACGGCGCCGGGGACACGCGTCGGCGGTCCTACACGCACTGGAGGACGCGGCCCGGAAGGCCAACTACACGGTGCTTCGACTTGAGACCGGTCCTGCCCAACCGGAGGCGAGCGCCCTCTACGGCTCGCGGGGCTATCGGCGCATCCCGGCCTACGGGCGATATCGCGCCGCCGTTGCCTTTGAGCGCTCGCTACTGTCTGGACGATGAGCTTCGCTCCACCGGTCGCCGACTTCGTCAACCTCGACCGTTACCCCATCGTCGACCTCAACGGAAATCGGGGCCGCCAGCTCGTCTCCGTACATGCAAACCCAGCTGGCCGCGACGGGCGTGTGCATCGTCGAGCAGTTCATCCGGCCTCACGCGCTCGCACGACTCGTGGCCGAGGCCGATGAGCTGGCGCCCCGCGCCCATCTGTCCGATGTCACCGGCACGCCGTACATCGAGCCGCCGCAACCCGAGTATCCCGCCGGCCATCCCCGGCGGACGCTGGTCCATACCCGCCTCAGGGCGGTGGCGTACGACCTCTTTCCGGGCACCTCGGGGCTGCGGCAGCTCTACGAGTCGGACGAACTCATGGGCTTCGTCGGGACGGTGCTCGAGAAGCCGCCGCTGTATCGCTACGCGGATCCGCTCGGAGCGCTCAACCTGGCGGTGATGACCGACGGCGACGAACTCGGCTGGCACTACGACCAGACCGATTTTGTGGTCTCCGTCGCCATTCAGTCCAGTGAACGCGGCGGCGACTTCGAAAGCGCCCGTCGCATCCGCTCCGCCGATGACGAGAACTACGACGACGTCGCCCGGATTCTGGCCGGGGAGCCGCTCCCCCTCGTCGAGACCGTCCCCATGCGGGCGGGCACGCTCATGCTGTTCGAGGGCCGCTTCTCGTTGCACCGGGTGAGCCCCATCGTCGGCCCCCGGCCTCGCTACGTCGGGCTCTTTGCCTACGACACCAAGCCCGGCACCGTCAGCTCCGAGCTGCTGCGCCGGGTCCGTTACGGCCGAGCCTCGTAGGGTCTGGTCGGCTTCCCGGTGCCCGCGCCCGACGACCTCCCCGGTATCCAGATCGGCGAAAGCTTCATCGGTGACGGTGTCGATGCCGCCCACATCAACACCGTGCTCGGCCCCCGCGGTGGTCCGGTCGAGACGGCCTGGGCGACCGCCCTCGCCACTCCGAGCCTCGGTCACAGCCGGTTCGTGGCCGTCGTCCGTCCCGGCACGCCCGTTCAGCCGTTCACGCTGTTCGTCAACAAGGCGCCGGTGCAGGATGCCTCGTCCACGCACGCCCGCCTGACCTGGGGGCCGGCACAGGCCGGTGTAGCCACCGGCGTCGCGGAAGCCCTGGACCGCGGTGTCATCGACGAAGCCGACGCTGGGCGGCTCCTCCTCATCGCCGCCGTCTGGGTCGACCCGGGTGCGGCGGACGCGGACTCCGTCTTCCGTAACAACCAAGAGGCGACCTGGCGCGCATTGGCGGCCGGCGCCAAGGGAGAGCCGTCGACCGCCGCGTTCAGGGCGGCCGCCGACGACGGCGCATGGAACCCTTTCTTCGGCCTCGATCCTGATCGGGCCGGTCCATTAGGATGAGCGAGATCGACGGGTCAGAGGAGTTTGTGGAGCGCCTCGTAGGTGTGCTCAATGCCGGCATGCTGGCCTTGATGACGAGCGTCGGGCACCGAACGGGTCTGTTCGACACGATGGCGTCTCTCGGTCCAGCGACGAGCGAAAGGATTGCCGACGCGGCTGGCCTCGACGAGCGCTATGTGCGGGAGTGGTTGGCGGCGATGACCACGGGCAGGTTCGTCGATCACGATCCCGGCACCCTAACGTTCGCCCTACCGCCCGAGCGCGCCGCCTGGCTGACCAGGGCGGCAGGACCGGACAACCTGGCCGTGCAGGCGCAGTATGTGGGTCTCCTGGCGTTGGTCGAAGACCAGCGACTGCTTCAGCGTCGGTGGTGGTGTGCCGTACGCCGAGTTCCCGAAGTTCCAGGCACTGATGGCCGAAGACAGCGGCGCGGTCCAAGACGCCAGCCTTCTTGACGTCACTCTGCCCCTGGTTCCCGGCCTCACCCAGCGCCTCCAGACGGGCATCGACGTCGCTGACGTGGGCTGTGGTTCCGGTCACGCTGTCAACCTCATGGCGGAGGCCTTCCCGGCCAGCCGCTTTGTGGGCCTCGATCTATCCGACGAGGGGCTGGCCGCCGGCGCCGCGGAAGCCAGTCGCAAGGGGATCCCCAACGCCCGTTTCGAGAAGTGCGACGCTGCCGCCTTGACGGGGCCGGAACGGTTCGACTTCATCACGTCCTTTGACGCCGTGCACGACCAAGCCCGTCCCGACCTCATGCTTCGTGGGATCGCGGAGTCACTGCGCAAGGACGGCATCTACCTGTGCGTCGATATCGCCGGCTCGAGCACGCTGGCCGAGAACCTGGACCACCCGTTGGCACCGTTTCTCTACACGATCTCGTGTATGCACTGCATGACCGTCTCGCTGGCGTCCGGCGGCATGGGACTCGGGACCATGTGGGGTGAACAGAAGGCCACGCAGATGCTCGCCGACGCCGGGTTCACCTCAGTTGAGGTGAAGCGCGTGGAGGGCAACATCTTCAACACCTTCTACGTCGGGACCAAGGCCTAAGCCGTGCCCGATTTGACGGTCACTCAGCTCACGACGGTCATCGGCGCTGAGGTGGCGGGCGTCGATCTGGCGGCGGACCTCGATGGACCCCTCGTGGCGGCGCTGCGGCGGGCGTTGCTCGATCACAGGGTCGTGTTCGTCCGGGATCAGAGCCTCGACACCGCCTCGCTGACGCGACTCGCCCGCCGTTTCGGAGAGCCCACCGAGGCGCACCCCGTCGAACCGAGTGTCCAGGGCCATCCCGAAGTGCTGGCCCTCGACTCCGACGAGGGAGCGCGCGCCGACGTGTGGCACAGCGATCTGACGTTTCAGCCCCGGCCACCCCTAGGAGCCTTCCTCCATGCCAAGGTCGTTCCCGCCGTGGGCGGCGACACGATCTGGGCGGACATGGCGGCGGCCTACACGGCGCTGTCGCCGGTGCTGCGCGCATTTCTGGAGAGCCTTACGGCCTCCCATTCACCGTCGAAGGCGGGCGACTACTTCGCGCAACGTGACGCCACTGGCGACCGGGCCGTTCGCACCGCGGCCGCCGAGCCCGTGCATCATCCCGTCGTTCGGGTCCACCCGGAGACCGGTCGGCACAGCTTGTTCGTGAATCCGCTGTTCACCACCAAGATCGACGGCCTTCGCCGGCGGGAAAGCGATGCCCTGCTCGAGGTGATCCAGGAGGTCGCGACCCGGCCGGAACACGTCGTGAGGTGGCGGTGGAAGGAGGGCGACGTGGCGTTCTGGGACAACCGCTGCACCATGCACTACGCCCTGCTTGATTTCACCGCCCGGCGCCGGATGGAGCGAGTGGCCCTCGAAGGTGACGAGCCGGTCGGAGCCGGCCTTGTCGCGGGCGACGCCACCGTCCGGCGCTAATGCGCCGCCGTCAGCTGCACGACGAGCAGGATGGCGATCGCCCCAAAGCAGAACAAGTGGTCCCGGCACACCGATCGAGCCAACGCGCTCTGTTCGGCCAGCGGATCGGTACGGGCGCCGAGGCGCACCGCGCGCGGGACGGTGTGGCCGCCCGCCAGCAAGATGGGCGCCGTCGCCAGCCCGAGCGACGCCCAGCCCGGCCAGGCCGATCCCTCATGGCGAACCACCTCGGCGATGACCCCGCCCACAGTGGCCAGCATGGCCGCCAGGACCAGCCGGCTCATCGGGCTGGCGTCCGTCGTCACCCGCCGGTAGTACCCGGCGATGGAGGCGAGCACGGCCTCGGGCAACTCGCCCGTGCGGTGCCGGAGCACCTGAACGTCGAACATCAGGTCGAACCAGAGCACCGCCAGCAGGAAGCCGGCCCCAGCGCTGACGACGGCCGGCAGACGGGTCAGGGTCCCTCGCTGACAGACACCGCGCCGTGGGTCACCGTGCCGCCTCGAGCGTCGCCGCCGCCAGAGCGAGAGTGGCGAGGGCGACACCGCGGGTCGCGGCGGTGTTCGCCTCGGACTGTCCGATGCCGAGGTCTTTGGATTCGTTGATGGCTTGCAAGGCCAGCTTGTCGTACTCCTCGGAGGTGAAGGTCATGGCGCTGAGCGTAGGACCTGTTGGTTCGCGCCGGCCGTACCTGTGTCGTGCTCTTCGGGGCAAGCCCTCATCGCAGGGGCCAGCTGGGTCCCACCGCAGCCGGCCCCCGCACGAGCGATCGTTCACGTGGCCACTACGGCGCTGGCGAGGACCTCGAGGTGGTGAAGTCGGAGATGTTCGACCGTAGCTGAGCCGAGATGGTAGGTGAGCAGATCGGGACTGTTCGTGATGAAGATGCGATCGCCGCGAGGCGACCAGTCGATACGACTCGGTTCGGGTGTGGATGCGGTGACGGGCCCGAGATTGAGGCGCCCGCTGGCCAAATCGATGATGCCGGGCGCGTAGGCGAAGTCGCTCGTCGGGCTGTTGACGCACCAGGTCGAAGCGACTTTGGTCCCGTCGGGGGAGATGCTCCAGCCCGCGCCGCAGGGCTGGGAACTGGCGGGAGTGACGACGCGGCGATCTCGGCCCGTGGAGACGGTGGTCAGATGCACGATCTGAACGAGATTGGAACCCACCGTGACCGAGGGGATCGTTGTGTCCTGCCACCAGACGACCGTGTCGCCCATGGCGGCCGCGGGCTGCCCGGCGGACTGCGTGGTGATGGTACGCACCGTTGTCCCGGACGCCGGGTTCCACACGCTCACGGTGTGGCCGTCCGAGGAAACCAGGACGAGCCCGGCGTCGATGGCGGCCCGCAGGAAGGACCCCGCTGGAAGGGTCGCGGGCCCGGCGAGCACGTGGACTTGGGCGTCGACCTCGATCACCGAGCCGTCGAGGCGGTGCAGCCACACTCCGCTGGGATCGACTGCGGGCACGGCCTCAACCGCATCGCCGAGCAGGCGGGGAGGTCCCTGGAGGTCCTGGGGGATCGCCCACTCGGCCGCCTCGTTGGCGTTCGCACCGCCCAGCACGACATAGCCACGGCGGACGATTACCGTCGAGCTTCCGAAGAGGGTAACTGCGGCGGCCGGGGCGGCTGGGTTGATCCGGTTGGCGTCAATATCGACGAGCAATGGGCCGGCGCGGCTCGACACGACGATCGTGGTGCCGGTTGGCCCGTCCGCGATTCGGTTGAGGGCGGCCAGAATTTGGTCCGCGGACCGGTAGCGGGGAAGTTCAGGCGGACGGCGCGGGCGAAGGCCGACACGACGAAGCTCAGCGTCGAGCAGCACATTGGCTCTGTCGATGGCGACCACTGTTGTCAGGCTTCGGTCCCGGGGCGGCAGCCCGAACGGGACCGGCGAGGTCGAGTACCAGTTGGCCACCCGGTCGAGATCGTCGGCCTGACCGGCGGCGGCGTGGATCATGGCGGCGCGAACTTTGGACAGCGGGGGGTCGGCCACGAGTTCGGCGTGCAGATCGCGCCGGATGGACTTCAGGCGGCTGACTTCGTCTCGGTAGAGGCTGGCGGTCCCGGCTCGCACCCGCGCTTCGTCGCCGGGAGCGGCGGCCGCCGTGAGTTGGACGGAGACGGCGAAACGCCCTTGGTCGGCGGCCTCAGCTTTGAGCCAGTGGCCCTCCAGTTGCCGCACCACCGAGCGAGCCAGCGCCGAGCGCAGAGGGAAGGCCATCCACCCCAAGATGAGCGCGGTCAGCACGATCGCGCCAACCCGCCAGCGGCGGGGCCGCGTGGGGCGGGACGCGTCCGCCATCCCGGCCGTCGTCGAACCGTCTAAGAGCACCTCGAGATCGGGCCCCTGGCCAGTCACGTTCACTGCCGACAGTGTGCTCCGCCATCCCGGGTCGCGGAAGATCACGCCCACCCCGGCACTGGTTGCCCGCACGAATAGTGACGGTGATTGACTGAGTCCGTGAAAAAGCTCGCCGACTACGGACTCGACGATCACCCGCCTGACGATCCCGAGCGGGCCCAACTGGCCTGGGCGGTCGCGGTGCTCGATGACTGCGAAGAGTGCAACGAACTTCGGGTGGAGTTGACCGTGGAGGAGGCCGGGCGGCCTGGAGCAGGCTTAGTCGGTCATCTTTCTCCGGCCACTGCCCGCCGTCTCCGGGCCGCGCTGGCTACCGCCCTGCGGGACATCGGTGAGAATCCCGGGGACTGACCGGCTGCGGACTCTGCTGCCGGCTGACGCCGGATGACGCTGGATGACCGAGTCAGGGGTAGAGGACGAGTTGCGTGCATCGGAAGATCGCGATCGTCTTCGTGGTTTGCTCGTCGACGACTGTGGCATCCCATACCTGGGTGGTGCGGCCACTGTGCATGATGGTGGCCTGACCGAGTGCGACGCCTTCCCGCATCGTGGCCAGATGGTTCGACTTGGTCTCCAGCGTGGTGAATCCGACCGCCCCGGATGGTAACGATTCCATGCATCCGTACCCGCAGGCGGTGTCGGCCAGCGCGACCACTGTGGCGGCGTGAAGGAAGCCATTCGGCGCGAGGTGGTGCGGCTGTACCGTCAGCCGCAATGTGGTCGGAGACCCGACACTGACAACCTCAATGCCAAGAAAGCCCGGCAGACGGCCCTCGCCTCGCTCCTGCCAGTCGGGCGCTGATGCCATCGCCCGCACACTACAGTCGGCCTCACCTGGTCGGCGGGTAGCCGGCGAGCCTGCCATAGGTCATCTCTGGGTAAGAATGGGTCCTGGACGTCGAGCCGCCGTCGTCTATGCAAGGAGATCCGCCATGGACATCGTCCGCAATGCCGATGGAACCCTCGTCGTTCCCGTGCAACCGGAACGGCAGCACCACACTGATGACAGCGCGGACCAGTCGTCGGACGATGGTGAAGGCGCGATGCCGACGGAGGCGGCGCCAACGACCCGAGTGCTCCATCCGGGCGAAGGCGGCTACGACGAAGCGCTGGCCGAGTGGGACCTTCAGCAGAACCCCGACCGGGCCCCGGTTATCTCGACCGCGACCGGCCGCCAGGAAGCCATGTCCCTTGTGCACGCGGTGGCGACCTCACCCGATCATGCAGTCGCGCCGGCGGTGGATGCCCTCGACAATCCCGAAGCGAGCGGCGAGGCGTTGCGCCATGTTCTCGTCGGAGGTGTCCACTCCGTCGAAGACTTTGCGGCGGAGGTCGCGGAGGCGGAAGGCGGCGACCCACTCCCCGCGCACGAGATGACGAAGATCATCGGTGCGGTGTTGACGGAGCTCGATCGTTAGTTGCGGTTACCCCCACTAGTTCACACCTGACCTCAGTCGAAGGTGAGATCGAGGTTCACCGAGCCCTTGGGATCGGCGAGGAAGTCGCCGATCCCGGTGGTGGACGCAAGCTCATCGGTGCCCGATCCACGCACGACGGTCAACGCCGCTCTCGCCGCGCCATCCTTGAAGGAGCCGACATGCTGGAGTACGACACTGCCCCTTCGACCGGCGATCGTTCCTATGATGCGCTCGATCCCGACGAAGGTGGCCGACCCATCCTCGGCGTAGGCCATCAGCCATTCGGTGGTTGACGCTCCGTCGATCTCACCGGAGTACTCCTTGGTCACGCCGGCACGCGTCGCCTTCGGATGACCGGCGCGTTCGTCGAAAGGCTTCTCATCCCAACTCTTTACCTCGAACGTCGCCGCCACCTGCGTGCCCATCAGTGATCGTGGCCGAGGGCAACGTCGCGGACGTGTTGGGCGAACGTCCATTGGTGGCCCTCGGGATCGATCGCCTGATAACAGCGGTCTCCCCAAGGCCGGTCATCGAGTTCCGTCACGACGGTGGCGCCGGCCGCCTGGGCCTGCCGGTAATGGGCGCCGACATCATTGACATAGACGTAGAGCATACTGCTCACGCCTCGACGGGGACTGTCCCCGTGGATGGATGGCTCGCCGATCGTGATCAGGCTGTCGGCGACGTGCATTTGGGTCCGGCCGATGGTTCCGTCCCCGGCGACGTGACGTGCCTCGGTGCGCTCCCCAAACCCGAACACCTCGGTAAGCCAACCAATCGCAGAACCAACGTCGTCGTAGATCAGATGGGCCAGGATGCGGGGAGATCCCGACGGAGGGTTGGACGTGGTGGGCTCAGCTTGCTCGATGGCAGACATCATCTTCTCCTGGTTCAGTTCGGACATTCGCGGGTCACGGTGTTGGTCATCGGGGTCGGAGCCACGGCTACGGATGTCGGAGAGGCGCTCGCCGAAATGCCACCGGTGCCCCTCTGGATCGAGCGCTTCGTAGCGGCGGTCGCCCCAGAACATGTCTTCGAGGTCCATCACGATGCGGGCGCCCTCGGCCTTCGCCTTTCGGTAGTGGGCGTCGACATTGTCGACGTAGACGTTCACCATCATGGTGGTCTGCCCGGACTCCTGCGGGCTGTGGAGTCCGTGCAGGTTCTCGCCGGCGCGTCCGATCATCACGACACCGTCGCCCACCTCCAGCCATGCGAGCATTCCGGTCGGATGTTCCATACGAGCCTCTCGCCGCTCCCGGAACCCGAAGGCCCTGGTCAGGAACTCGAGCGCCGCCCGCTCGTCCTGGTAAGCCAGACGAGGGTAGATCGACGGCGTCCTACGGTTGGCGGCGCCGGCGGACGTCCCGGTGATGGTCGACATCAGCCGGTCTCTCTCGCGAGCCAAGATCTGCGGATCGACCGGGTCGTCGGACAAGAGTCGGTCTGGCCGGAGCTGGCGGAGCGGGTCGAGGTCGTCGGTCATGGGTCGCAGTCCCCTCGTTGGGCGGCGCGGGATACGGTCGACGGTTCTTCCCCACTCGACGGCGCCAGTTCGCGGAGCCGCCCGCGTCCCCGATTGAGCCGGGAACGCACCGTGCCGACAGGCACGCCCAGGGCGAGCGCGATCTCGTCATAGCTCAGTTCCTCCCAGGCGAAGAGCAGCAGGGCATCGCGCTCTGCGGCCGGGAGGTCAGCGATGGCCTCCGCCAGCTGGGGCCACAACTCCCGGGCGTCGACGGCCGCCGCCACCCGCTCGGCAGGATCGTCCTGGAAGGCTCGTCTGGCCGCCAGTGCCGCCGTGGCCCGCAGCCGTCTGGCCTCGCTGCGGCGATGTTTGGCCAACACATTGGTGGCGATCCCGTAGAGCCAGGGTCGGGCCGTGGTCCGAGAGGCGTCGAATGTCGATCGGCGTTCGAACGCGATCCGGAACACGTCGCTCAAGAGACCGTCGGCCGCGCTCGGGTCTACCCGCCGGACGAAGAACCGGAACAACATGGCCGCGTAGCGATCGAAGAGAGTCCCGAATGCCGTCGGATCGGCCAACGATCTGGTGATCACCTCGCCGTCGGAGTCGTCCATCTCAGGTTCTTTCCCGATCTACCGTTGCGGTTCGCGCCGCAGAGTCTTGGCCGCGAAACGTACGTTGCCTACGATGCACCCGTGCGCACGATCGCCTTGGTCGATCACACCCGCCAGCACCGACCGCCACCAGGGGTCTTCGAAGCCATCGCCGAGGCGCTGACCGTCCAGGTCACACGCGACTTTGGCCCGGCGTGGAACCTCACCCCCGTCCGTTTCACCGCCGGCGGCAGCGGCGCCAAGATCCATTTCTTCGACAGTGCGCATCAGGCTACCGACTACGGATGGCATGTTGTCGACGGTCATGGGCGGCCGTATGCCCACGTGTTCGCCGACCCCTCGATTACCGCCGGTAGCGATTGGATAACGGGGCCCGACTCGTTGTCTGCGACGGCGAGCCACGAGGCGTTGGAGATGTTGGCCGATCCGGCTGCCAATGGTTACAGCTTCGACGGGAAGCGACGTCTGTGGGCTCAGGAGGTGTGTGACCCGGTACAGGCCCGCGGCTACCGCATCACCGCCAGGGGTCGCCGTATCCCGGTCAGCGATTTTGTCCTGCCGTCTTACTTCAACCGGCACTCTGCCGGTCCTTATGACCAGTTGGGTGTGCTCGCCGAGCCGTTCTCGATCGACTCGGGCGGCTACGCCATGTACCAACGGGCCGCCGCCGACCATCAGCAGAACAGTCGAGGCTTCGATGTGGTCTTCGACAAGGCCGTGCCCCAATGGCTGCGCACCCAGAAACTCGAGGGTTGGGGTCGGACCTACTGGCGCTGCGTGCTCAACCCGTAGTTCGAACGACGTGCCTGGTGCTCTCGTCTCGGGCCGTCTTCGCCGTGGTCTGGTCACCCGCCGTCGGGATCCCGAGAACCGCCGCAACCATCACGTCGAGCTCACCGACGGCGGCGAGGCCGCGTTCAATCGGCTCTTGGAGACGGTCACGGCATTCGATGCCCAGTTGCGTTCCGGTCTCAGTGACAAGGAGATCGCCGCGCTCTCCGACGTGCTCGGCCGGCTCTGCGTCAACGTCGCCGACCCGGCAGGCGAGGTGACGTCGTGAAGCTCGTGTTGCACCTCTCGGACTTCAGTTGGCCGGTGTTTTCCTCCGTTCCCTTGGTGAACGGTGATCAGCAACGGCGATGCCATCGAAGCCGCCCTCGTCCGCCACCCCGGCGATGTCGCCGAACAGGCCGGCCAGCGCGTATGCACGACGTCACCACGTTCCTCAACGACTGGACAGCAGCAGAGCAAAAGGGCGACGCAACCGCCCTCGACACCAAGCTCACCGACGATTTCGTCGGTGTCGGACCGCTCGGCTTCATGCTTCCCAAGTCCGTGTGGCTCGCCCGCCACCAGACAGGCGATCTGCGCTACGACGCATTTGACCTCGACGAGGTCCAAATCCGCATCTACGGCGATGCTGCTTTGACCACGGCCCTCCGCACCACCATTGGCGCCTACCAGGCCACCCGATTCCCGAGGCCGTACGGGCCACTCTCGTAACGGTCAGGGAGACCGACGCCTGATGCCTCGCCGGCATCCACATCAGCTTCATCGCCGGTACCGCGGGCGCACCTCCCATTCCCGGCCCAAGCAAATGATCCCGCCGCGGCTGGCGTGCTAGGCGACGCGGCTCGGCGTGTTTGCGGACAGCCACGTGAGCGTGAGCCGATTTGAGCCGGCGTCGTGGCACAACCCGTATCACTTGCGCGACTCCTTGGCCCGCCTGAGGCGGGCATTGGACCACCCCCGTTGGCCGAGGCGGAGGCGATCATCGGGTTGGGAGATCTGGCGCACTTCGGTGATCGTGACTGGCTTATGGCGGTGATCGAAGTCGTCGAGCAACGCGGCCTGCCGACCGTGTTACTGAGCGGAAACCACGACGTCGAAGAAGACGGGGTCCGACTGGAGAAGCTCGTCGTCGACTCAGGCGCCCGGTATATCGTCACCCCGCTTGGCCCGGCGCCAGAGCTCACCCTCGCGACCCTGGCAGCTCGGCGCGAGCGTGGACTGTCATGAGATGGTGGGGACTTGGCCGACACCGGACCGACCGTTTCAGGTCGTTGCCCGCAACCTTGCGGGAGCGAACGCCGAGGGTCATCTGGTGCTCACGCACTTCCCGGTCCTCAGCCTACGCCAGCGCTCTCGAGCCGCCGAGTTGCTCTACTCCGGGCATCTGGCTGACCTGGCCGACCCCACCGGGCTCGAGACCCCGTCTGGGCCAACGGTGGTGTTGAGCGGCCATCTCCATCTCCGCGGGGTGAGAGCGGAGGCGGACGTTCTCCAGGTCGTGTTTGCCGCTCTTATCGAGGACCCGTTCGACATTACCCTTGTAGATATCAACGTCGGCTCGGCCGGCCAACTGTCTGTCTCCTACGAGTGCGCGTCCGTCCAGCCCGCGAAAGCCGACCGCGTGCCCGTGCTTGACCCGCCCGTGGGATCCTGGTCCTTCGTCGGCGGGGTGTGGTGTGGTCCCCGGCCTGAACGACGGAGGGTGTGGCGGTCAGCCCCGGAAGGCGGCGATGTGCTTGGCCGTGTCGGTGTAGTGCCGAAGCCGCACGACCTTGCCCTCATCGTTGAATGTCCAGAGGTGCATCTCCTCGTCGCGGTAGTGCCCGCCACCCCAGGCCGGAAGGTTCGCCTCCAGCACGAACTCGACGGCGACCTGGTTGCCACCTTCCATCATGTTGAGAACCTGAAGGTCGACGATCTCCATTTGGCCGGCGGCCTCGAAGAACTTGACGGCCTCGGCTCGCCCGTGCCGCGGGACCATCCAGGGCACACCGGCCTTGACGGCCGAGTTGTCTGCCCACGCTTCCCACTCGACGTCGTCGGCAAGTACATCCAGGATGGCTGGCACGTCTCCCTTTCCGAAGGACTCGTAGATACCCTGAACCGTCGCCAGATTGCCCACCGTTCCTCCTCGGCTGGTCGCTAAACGGCAGTTCCTACCACGGCGGCTCGAGAGGCGAGCTCGGGTTTGTGGCTGAGTATGAGCAGGGCGGCGGTCGTCCCGGCCAGTCGACCGCGTCTGCGGCGTGCTCCTGATCGGCGGCTACGTCAGCGGCCCAGGGCTTGGGCTGGCGAGACGATGGTGTCGGCGAGGGTGCCGCCGCCCACGATCACCAGGCGTGGTTCCGGTACAAACGCTTCGACCATGACCGGCCGGCCAGAGTCGTCGAGCATCCTCATGCCGGAGTTTGCGGTCTCGAGCCGCCCTCGCTCGATCGCTTCGACGGTTCTGTCGAGGTCCGCGTCGCCCAGCGAGCCGTAGCAACCTCACCGTCGAATGTGACGATCAACCGCAAGTGCATCGACACGGGGACCGGCATCCACCAGGTAGTGGAGGCGATCTAACGGTAATAGCTGCTTGGGAGGTAGCGTCAATGGGCAAGTGCGAGGTAAGTTCCTCGGCTGTGCCCACGTTTACGGTCGGCCAGGCGGCCGAGCTGCTCGGCGTCAGCCCCGACACCGTCCGCCGCTGGGTCGACAGCGGGCAGATACCGGGGGCGCGCACACCGGGCGGACGGCGACGCCTGGACGGGGCGGCCTTGGCCCGGTTCTCGGCCCAGCGGGCTCCGACTGCCTCGATGGCGCCGGTGGCCGAGTCGGCCCGGAACCATTTCCCGGGGCTGGTGACCAAGGTGACCAAAGACAAGGTCATGGCCCAGGTCGAGATCCAAGCCGGCCCCTACCGGGTGGTATCGCTCATGAGCCGCGAGGCCGCCGATGAGCTCGAGCTTGCGCCCGGAGTGATGGCAGTGGCGTCGGTGAAGTCCACAAACGTCGTGATCGAAGTCCCCCAACCCTGAAGAGGCCTCAATCAATGCACTCCCGTCACCTCCGCCGCGTCGTTCCCGTTCTCGGCGGCGTCGCCATCGTTTTGTCCGGCTGCTCGTCGAGTTCGAAGCTGTCCACCTCGGCCACCACGACCACGCCGGCAGCGCCCACGACCACCGCCGCCCGGTTGGGAGGATCGTTGAGCGTGTTCGCCGCGGCGTCATTGACGGGAGCGTTCAACGTCGCCAAGACACCCCTCACGAGTGTGAATGCGGGTCTGAACTTGACCTACAACTTCGCGGGGTCGAGCACCCTGGTCTCCCAGATCCAGCAAGGCGCGGCGGCCGACGTGTTCGCGTCGGCGGACGCCAAGAACATGCAAAAGCTCGTCGACGCCAGCCTGGTCGAGACGCCGGTGACGTTCGCCAAGAACAAACTCGAGATCGCGGTAGCCGCCCGCAACCCGAAGAGCATCACCGGTCTGGCTGACCTCGCCAAGCCCGGCGTGAGCGTGGTCTTGGAGGCCGTAGGTGTCCCTGCCGGCGACTACACCCGCCAGGTTTTGGCCGCCAAGAGCATCAAGATCACACCCAAGTCATTGGAAACCGACGTCAAATCGGCGTTGGCCAAGGTCACCTCCGGGGAGGCCGACGCCACTGTCGTCTACGTCACCGACGTGACGGCGGCCGGCTCGAAGGTGGTCGGGGTGACCATCCCTGACGCCGACCAGCCGGCCATCACCTATCCCATCGCCGTGGTCAAAGCCACCAACAACCACGCCGCGGCCGAGGCCTTCGTGAACTCGGCCGTCTCCGGCGACGTGCAGAAGGCCCTGGAGGCGGCCGGTTTCCTCCCGCCGCAGTAATCCCCGCCGCGTCCCTCTCGGCCTCGCACCGGCGGTCCTAGCCGCCGGGGCGCTCGCCCTGGTCATCCTGCCGCTCATCGGAATGCTGCAGCGCGCCCCCTGGTCGTCACTCGTTCGTGACCTGCGCGCCCACGACGCCTTCGCCGCCCTCCGTCTGTCTTTGGAAACCTCGCTCGGCGCGCTCGCCCTGTCAGTCGTATTGGGCGTACCTCTCGCCTGGATGCTGGCCCGGCACACCGTCCCGGGCCGAAGCCTGGTCCGAGCCCTTGTCACCCTGCCCATGGTCCTGCCCCCCGTCGTCGGCGGAATCGCCCTGCTGTACGCGTTCGGCCGGCGCGGCTTCGCCGGCCACGTCCTGTACGACCTGACCGGCTGGCGGCTGGTCTTCAACACCAGTGGCGCGATCGTCGCCGAGGCCTTCGTGGCCATGCCCTTTCTCATCGTCACCGCCGAGGCCGCTTTCCGGTCGATGGACCGCCGGGCCGAGGAGGCCGCCGCCACCCTCGGCGCCAGCCCCGCCTACCGGTTCCGTCGGGTCACCCTTCCCGCCGTTGCCCCGGCCCTGGCGGCCGGCGCGGCGCTGACCTGGGCCAGGGCGCTCGGCGAGTTCGGTGCCACCATTACCTTCGCCGGCAACTTCCCCGGCACCACCCAGACCACCCCGCTGCTCGTGTATCTCGACATCGAATCCGGCCATGAAGGCACCGCCCTCGCCCTCTCCCTCGTCCTGCTGGCGGTGTCGCTGGCCGTGCTGGTCGGGCTGCGGGACCGCTGGCTCGGAAACCCGTGACACTGACGGCGAATGTGGGGCTCACCCTGGGGGCCCTCCACCTCGACGTCGACCTCGACGTTGACCAGACCGCGGTCGTAGCAGTCGTCGGGCCCAACGGCGCCGGCAAGACCACCCTGGTCCGCGCCCTGGCCGGCCTCGTCGCCCTCGATCGAGGCCGGGTCGCCATCGACGGGACCGTCGTCGAAGACCCGGCCGCTCACATCCGAGTCCCCGTTGAGCAGCGCAGCGTCGGCGTGGTGTTCCAAGAACCCCGCCTTTTCCCAAACCTCACCGCCCTCGAGAATGTCGCTTTCGGATTGCGGGCCACCGGCACCCCCCGAGGCGTCGCCCGAGCCAAAGCCGCCGCCTGGCTGGACCAAGTCGGCCTCTCCGAGGTCGCCGGACGCCGCCCAACGGAGCTCTCCGGGGGGCAAGCCCAGCGGGTCGCTCTCGCCCGCGCCCTTGCGATCGAGCCGGCGGTCCTGCTCCTCGACGAACCGCTCGCCGCCGTCGACGCCGCCGCCCGCACCGAGCTGCGCCATGTGCTGCGCACCGAGCTCGGCCGCTATCCGGGAGCGAGATTGATGGTCACCCACGACCCGGTCGAGGCGGCCGCGCTGGCGGACCGGCTGATCGTCATCGAAGAAGGCCGCATCACCCAGCAAGGCGCTCTCGCCGAGGTCACCGCCCGGCCCCGTTCGCCCTGGGTCGCCACGATGGTCGGACTCAACTTGCTATCGGGGATCGCCGACCACACCAACGTCCGCCTCGCCAACGGAGCCGTCGTCACAACGGCTACCGCCGGCCAGGGACCGACCTTTGTTGCTATTCGGCCCAACGCGGTCGCTCTGCACCGACAACCCCCGGAAGGCAGCGCCCGGAACGTGTGGCCTGGCCAGGCTACGGAGCTGTACCTCGCGGGAGACCGAGCGCGCATTCGCATCGCCGGTCCCGTCCCCCTGATCGCCGAAGTCACTGCTGCTGCCGTCGCCGAGCTCCATCTGGCCGACGGTGGCCCCGTCTGGGCGTCAGTCAAAGCCACTGACATCGACACCTACCCCAGCTGAGGCGATCTCTCGCGGCTAGGCAGGAAGTGGATCAGGGTTCTTTGGCGATCATCACCTCCGTCGATTTGATCACGGCCAACACCGCATCACCTGCGGCCAGCTGAAGCCCTTCGGCCGAGTCCTTGGTGATGGCGGAGACGACCTCCTGCCCGCCGGCCAGACGGATGACGACAATGGACATCACCGCGCCGTGGTCCACCGAGATAACCTGACCGGGCAGCTGGTTTCGTGCGCTGATTCTCATGCCCCGACCGTATCCGCGGTGCGGTTGTCGACGCCTACGACCAAGGCGTGGGGCATGCCGCAGGTTCGAATCGCGACCGATCGTCGAGCGACCGATCGTTGCGAACTGGCGGCTTCACCGGCGCAACCGCTCCTCCGCCGCGGTCGACCAGGCACGCAGTACCGTCCGACCAATGAAGACTCTGCTGCCATGACCATGCCCCTCACCGTTGATGGCATCGGTCTGATTCCGTGCCGGCCTAACTCCGTCGCTGGCACTGCGTAAGGCTCGGTACAGCCCATTCGCGAGTGTGGGTGACGGAAGCCGAACCCGCCGCTTGGAAGCCAAAATTCGGACGTCCTCGCCGTCCGCCCAAGTACATACACGCGTGTCACGAGGTTGCGTGGACGGGGGTGGACAGCGCCGAACGGATGCGGCGGCGCGATGTCCGCGCGATGGACTAGCGGAAATCGGACATACCGCGAGGACTCGATGGACCGGGACGACGCCCGGTCTGGGCGGAAGGCCAGATGGGCCGATCAGCCGAGGAACTGGACGGAGAGATCCTCGAACGCGAGGGCAGCTTCGAGGCGAGGCGAGGGTCCGCTGAGGAAAACCTTCGCGTCGAGCCGCTTAGCGGCTGCGAGCGCCTCCATGCCAAGGATGTTCAAGACATGATGCCGGCGTAACCCACCGATGAGAGGAGCCAACTCTCGGAGGCTGATGAGCCCGATCTCTTCGGGTAGCTCCATGACAGCGGCCATGGCTCGCTCCCGGAACTCGTTTGGAAGATTGAGGAACGGAGCAGACAGGACGCCCGGAGCGTTGGAGCGGCCGAGGACGGCTTGGCACAGCCGCACATACCAGTAGCCGGTCGTGAACAGGTCCGCCCGACGGAGCGGCCGCGGTGTCGCACCGCGAAGGACGTCGCTCAGGACCTGGTCGTCAACGAGCGCCGCACTCACTCGTTCGCAAGCGATGGGTCGCCGAAGCCCTTCCGAGCCTGCTGCCAGTCTGCCTCAGTGAGTCCCTCGAGAAGAGAGCGCCGGAGCGCCCGTATGCCCCCTTTCACGATAACCACGGCCTCGCCCAAGTCCAGGTAGCCGACGACGTCGCCTGACTCGATGCCCCAGCGGCGACGCGTCGCCGCTGGAAAGCTCATCTGTCCCCGCGCAGAGACATGAAGTTCACCGCTGTTGGCCACGGAGCCATTGTACAAGGTAATACTCGCCTACGTCTTGTAGCCCTTTATTCTGGACGTGGAGCCGGACCTTCGGCAGGCGCCCGGGCTTGAGAGCTGCCGCAACAAACGGGGTTGCCACCCGGGGAGCGGGCAGAAAGTCGGACATGGCCTCCGCCGACGCTCAGGGAACACTACGATGCCCACACACGTCACCCGGGCCACCGAGCGGGTCCGTCCTCGAAGGATGACCACGATGGTGGACGTAGATCCGGAGCGGTTCGAGCGCCTGGTCGCCGACGCCATCGACAGCCTCCCCGAGGAGCTGGCGTCACGCATCGACAATGTCGTTATCGTCGTGGAGGCCTGGCCCAGCACGGCCCAGCTCGCGGGACGGCGCGGCACCCTCCTCGGCTTGTACGAGGGAGTCAATCTCACCCGTCGCTCTCCGCTGTCCTACCACGGGGTGGTACCCGACAAGATCACCATCTTCCGAGGGCCGGTTAGCGCCCAGGCCCGAGACGAAGCAGAGCTCGCTGCCCTCGTCCGAACTACTGTCATCCACGAGCTCGCCCACCACTTCGGTATCTCCGACGAACGACTCGACGAGCTTGGATGGGCGTAGTGTCACCGGAAATCTCGTTCCGTCAGCCTTCCGTTCGAGTGCACAGATGACTTGAACCGAACGTTCACAATCGATCCGGGGGTGGGCTTCGGGTGTGGAGAAGCATGGCAAGACCTCCAACAACACCTCGAGCAGTCGGCGGAAGGGTCCAGTCTCGATGAGTTGATCGTCCCTGACCAGCCGACTGAGCGCCGGGACATTCGGGTCTGGCGGGATAATCCGCGCGAATTTGCTGGCGAAATCCGCCAGACAGCCCCTTCGCGAGAGCGGGTGACGGGAGTCGAACCCGCGTAGCCAGCTTGGAAGGCTGGTGCTCTGCCATTGAGCTACACCCGCAGACGACCATCACGCTACTGGGCGACGAACGCGGACACGGCGTAGCCTGCGGAATGGCCGATGAGGAACAGCCTCACCCAGAAACCTCGCGGCGGCGTCGGCCGAGTCCCCGATTGGTGGGCCTGGTTGGGCTGGTCGTCTTGTTCGCGGTATTTGTAAGCCGGAATGCCCGCAAGACGCGGGTGGACTTCCTCGTTCAGCACGTCACCGCCCGGCTTTGGATCGTCCTGGTGGTCTCGGCGGTGGTGGGCGTGATTGTGGGCGCCCTCGTGGCCCGGCCCCGCCGGAAGAAGTAGCGACCGCTGGTCTGGGAACCGCTGGTGAGTGGGATGTTCAGGGAACTGGCTGACCAGGGAGCGGTCGGGGTCGGGCGGTGGGACTCC
>JRHI01000130.1_pt1 | contig 80775 bp, 65 predicted proteins | sample 215371 | NCBI WGS metagenome assembly JRHI01 (sample SAMN02929681, study PRJNA255918) | sediment metagenome | biome: cave system; feature: Ice Cave; material: Sediment; isolation source: sediment from deep within a dark volcanic ice cave with no known source of... ... | reverse complement strand
CAGTTCACCCTCACCCCCAACCCCTCTCCCTCCGGGAGAGGGGTTGGGGGTGAGGGTGAACTGTCCGCGCCCGCCAGTTCACGCCAAATTACCTCCAGCACAACTTCCGTGTCCTGGAGCACGTCGTGATTCCAGAACCGCAGGACGCGAATGCCATTGCCGGTCAGGAATTTCGTCCGTTTCTCATCGCGCTGTCGGCCTTCGGGATCATTGTGCCGGCCACCGTCAAGTTCCACGGCAAGCTGGAGTTCGTGACAGAAAAAGTCGAGGACATAGGGTTCCAGCGAATGCTGACGACGAAACTTCCGTCCGGCAAGACGGCGATCCCGCAGCAAGGACCACATGAGCCGTTCGGCATCGGTCTGCTCTTTCCGCAGTCGGCGAGCAAATTCGAGGAGGTCGGGAGGCAACGGGGGGTGATGAGGCTTTCTTTCCTTGAAGGTACTTCCACCCTCACCCCCAGCCCCTCTCCCGGAGGGAGAGGGGAGCAAGACCTTCGTCCGCAACGCCCGCCGGCGATTCGCTTTCTTGCAAAGCCAGAACGACCGCATGAGCGGTATTTCCGCCCCGCAGTTGGGAGCCTCACATCGCACCGTCCGCGCCCACAGATAGGCGATAGGCCGCGCACCATCAGTATCTCGTGGATAGAACTCGGCCAACTCCCGCTCCGCGGCCTTCTTCACCTCGGCCCCGACGCGGCGCAGCTCTTCGGCTAGTTCCGGGCCGTGCCGAGGAATGTCTTCGAGCAGCACCTTGTTGATGAGACACGCGACCGGGTTCAGGTCGCTGGCGAACGCGTCGCAGCCGAGCCGCAATGCTTCGAGCGGGATCGAGCCGCCGCCGGCGAACGGATCGACGACCAGCGGCGTCTCCTCGGGATGGGCGGCCTTCACCAGCCCGCGACCAATTTCGAGATAGGTGCGGTTACTGGAGTTATCCCAATCCGCGAAGTCACCAATGAAGGCGAGCAACCGGCCGCGCAGGTCTTTGTCCGTCTTGATCGGCTTGCCGGCCAGCATCGATTGTTTGAAGATGTCGCGGGCCTTCGTCTTGAACTCCGCCGGGCAATGCGGGTCGCACGGATCGGGCAAGAGCAAGGCCATCAGCATCGACCGGCACGCCGCCAACGGTCGCCGCGCCCACCATAGGTGCAGCGTGGACGGGTGCCCGTGCCGGATCGACTTCTCGCGCGCGGAGTGCTTGGAGACCACCGCAATGGGGAAGTCCACCTCAGCCAGGCGCTTGCATTCCTTGGGGATCATGGGGCTTTACCTCCGACCCTGGAGGGAGGTTACCGTGATACCGGAAACGCGAAACAAGGGTTTGGAAGGCTTTTCGGTGGTGACGAATTCGACGCACTTCCCGCGACGGGCCGCCGCCACGTGAATTGCGTCACAGGCGCTCAAACCAAATTGACACGCTTCCCGCAGGGCAGCTTCCAGTAATTGCTTCGAAACCGGCACACGGCGCGCATTCGAAAAGAATTCTTCGTAGAAATCGACTTGATCGTCGAACCCATGAAACCTTGGCTTCGGTACAACTTCGAGTCGCACGAACTCACTCGTCACAAAAACACGATCGGGGTCATCCAAAACGCGCAGAGCCCTATCAGCAATGTCGGGAACCCCGCATGCGGCAGCAATCAAAACGCCAGCATCGACGAATGTAGGAGTCAACTCTTAGGCCTCCTCGCTTGCCTCTCCCCTGCGCTCGCGCAACTCGCTTTCGATACCTTCCCAGTCGAGCAGCGACTGCCCACTTGCAAGAATTCTCTGCCGGATTCTCCAAAGGCGACGGCCTAGCTCCGTGCGCGGAACGAAGGACGTCGGCGCTGGGCGGTTGCCGGCACTGTCCGGCTTTTCTACTCCATGCGCCTTCAGACTGTTGTGAGCTGCACCACTCGTCGGCCGGACTTTTCGTTGCTCGTGCATGAGTCGTACCTTTCAACCTGATTGCTTTGCTGGGCAATGCGGGTGGGGAGCAGTTGGGAGCCGTTTCTCTTCATCATTTTACCAGCTCAGCTCAGGTTCTGAGTATCTATGCGGTAGTGCGCGACCTTGGTCACTTCCGTCCATTCCAGGCGGGCGGGGTCGCGGATTGGCTCGCGGAGTCGGGGTTTCGTGTTGCAGTGGGTGACGACGTAGAGCCAGTAGCAGTCGCGGCGGTCCTCGGCCACGCGCCGTTCATTCGGAGTGAGCAGCACGCTGCCATCGGTGTCGCCGATCCCCTTGACTTCGATCAGGCGCAGATCGCCGGACGCCAAATCGACGCTCGTGATGTCGTAGCCCAGGTTCTTCTCGGACACGTCGAAGACGAGCCGGCCGAGCGCCCGCTCGTGTTCCATGACCACGCGCATGGCCGTGGCTTCGGTCACGGGGTTGGGCCGGAGCCGCCGGAGTTCGGGCGAGGCCCGGTCGGGGTGGGGCAGAACGAGGATCGACGTGAGCCGTTCGACCGCCTGAAGGGTGAGCGACCGCTGCTGCTGGAGTTCCTGCCGGCGGCGGTCTCGGCGGCCCAGCAACTCCGTGTGCCGGGTCTCGGCCATAGCCATGCGGCCTTCGGACCCCTGTGCGGTTTTCTCGACCTCAGCGGCGGCCCGTCCGATTTCCTCGTCGGCCTTGGACAGCAGTTCGGTCAGCGAAAGTTCGACGTGGTCGGCGATCCGGTCCACCTCGCTGAGCCGCTCGCCACGGACCTCGTCAAGAAATGGCCGCAGCCCGTGTTCGTGCAGCCACGCCGACGCTTCCGGCAGGTAGGTCACGGCGGGCAGCGGCTCGGGCGGCGCAGCGGGGGTAAGGTCGCCCAGGATGGCCGGTTCGCGGGGACACGGCTCCCGCCCGTCGCCGATCTCGACAGCGAACATCCGTTCGTGGATCGCGTTCCCGAGTCCATCGACGACCCGGGCGCGGTAGAAGTCGATTCGGGCCGGCACTTCGTGGGCGAGTGAGAAGAAGCAGGCTCCCTTTTTGAAGTCTTCTTGCGACGAGTAATACGTGTGCCGGCGGACCGCCTCGAACAGTGGGTGGCCGGGGGTGACCCATTCCAGGTTGTTCGTGTCGGCCGTTTCGCGGTGCGTGGACAGTCGGGGATACTTCGCCAGAAGCGACGGCAGCCGCCAATCCGGGTTCCGCTCGTAGTTCTTGAGGACCGTCGGCGTGCGGCCCGGATCGTAGGTGTGCGGGAGCGACGGCACGAGCTTGAAGGTCAGCGCCGAGAATCCCGCTGCTTCGGAGAGAAAGCGGGCGATGGTTTCGGGGATGACGCGGCGCTCCTGGGCCTTGGCCCGCCGCTCAATCAGCATATCGAGGTTGAGCCGCTTGGAGGCCAGCCCTTCCAGGGCGTTCTGGCAGATGGCCCGGAACTTGCCCTCGTCCACGTTGTGCAAGAGCCTGTCTTCGAGGTCGGCGTCGCCCAGGTTACCGGCGTAGTAGTCGCGCAGCACCCGCTCAATCTGGGCGGCAGGGAGGACTTCGCCGACGACGTTGAAGACCGCGTCATCATTCAGGGCATTGCGGATTTCCTGCAATTTCTCAAGGAGGCGTTGGAGTATCCGGCCTTCGATGGTGTTGGTCGCAACGAAGTTGAAGATCAGACAGTTCTTTGTCTGGCCGTAGCGGTGGATGCGGCCCATCCGCTGTTCGAGGCGGTTGGGGTTCCAGGGGATGTCGTAGTTAAAGAGGATGTTGCAGCACTGAAGGTTGATGCCTTCGCCAGCCGCCTCGGTCGCCACGAGAATCTGGATCGCCCCTTCGCGGAACTGCTGCTCGGTGTGCAGCCGGGAGCCGGGGTCGTCTCGCGAACCAATCCGCATGCTCCCGTGGATGCAACCGACGCGAAAGCCCCACTCGACCAGCTTGGCGACAAGGTAATCGAGCGTGTCCTTGAACTCGGTGAAGAGGAGGAGACGCTGGTCCGGGTGGTCGAAGAAGCCTTGCTCCTGCATCACGTTCTTGAGGCGCGAGAGCTTCGCTTCCGCTCCTGTCGTCTCAACGGCCTTCGCCTGCACGGCGAGTTGCTTGAGTTCGGCAATCTCCGTCCGCACGTCTTCGGCGTTGCCGGCGAGGGAGATGGCCTCCAGCATTTGTTCCAGGCGTTCGCGGTCGCCCTCGTCCATTTCTTCGATTTCGTCCGCGTCGGGCAGGTCCGGCGGCGCAGTGCGGGCGATGTCCTGGGCCTTCTTCAACCCCACGTCGAGCCGCCTGGCCCGGTTCTCCAGTGAGCAGCACACGGCACGGGTGCTCGACGCCAACCGACGCTGGTAAAGGGCCATCAGGAAACCGACGGCACGGGCACGCGGGTCGTCGCCGTTCGCGGCCGCACGGGCGCTCTGCCGTTTCACGAACCGGGTAACGCTCTTGTAGAGATCGAATTCGGCCCCATCGATCTGGAAATCGACGGTGTGCGGGATGCGCTTGGTGAAGATTTTCTTGGCGACCCAGGTGTTGTCGGGCTGTCGTTCGGGGAAGTAGACCATCGCCTCCTTGGTCCGCCGCAGGTAGAACGGCGCCCGGCGGCGGTCCATCGCCTCGCGGATCGACTTCACGTCGGCGTAGGCATCCACGTCGAGCAGCTGCAGGAAGAGGCTGAAGTTGGCCGGGTCGCCCTTGTGCGGGGTTGCGGTCAGCAGGAGCATGTGGTCGCTTATGTCCCGCAGCAGTTCGCCAAGGGCGTAGCGCGCCGTCTTGCGGGCCGGCGGCGACCACGACATGCGGTGCGCCTCGTCCACGATAATCAGGTCCCAGTGGACCTGGCGCAGGCCGGGCAGGATCTCCGTCCGCTTGGCGAGGTCCAGCGACGTGATGAGCTGCTTCTGTTCGAGCCACTGGTTGACGCCGAACTGGTCACGAATGTCGTCGCCCTTGACGACGAAGAACTTCTCGTCGAATTTCTCCTTGAGTTCGCGCTGCCACTGGAAGGCGAGGTTGGATGGAGCGACGATCAGGATACGCTCGCACATGCCCCGGAGCTTGAGTTCCTTGATTAACAACCCGGCCATGATCGTCTTGCCGGCACCTGCGTCGTCGGCCAGCAGAAAGCGGACGCGGGCGAGTTTCAAGAGGTGGTCGTAGACGGCTTCCAGCTGATGCGGCAGGGGGTCCACGCGGGAGATCGACAGGCCGAAGTAGGGGTCGAACTCGTAGGCGATGCCGAGCGAGTAAGCCTGGATGCCGAGGCGAAGCCGGATGCCGTCGCCGTTGAACGCCATATCGGCGTCGAGGATGGTAATCGAGGTGATGTCCGCTTCGGCCATCGTGACGCGGCGGAACCGCTCGGACTGCGCGCCGACCAGGCCGAGCGCCCACGACGCGGACCCGGCCGGGGCGACAGTCTCGACTCGCATGGGCTCGTTGAAGAGCGGCCCGATCAGGGTTTGGCCGACACGAAAAGGGGCTGTCGCGGTGGTCATGTTCGCCCCTCGGGTGCCTGCACGGGTGGCTACGGGGTGTTCAGTTTTAGTAAACGATGCACAGTGGAAAAGGTATTTTACGCGGCTGGCTGCCGCTTGCCAATCTTGGCAGGTTGCAATGTGCGCAGCCGCTCCGAACGGCTGCGGGCGGTGGATGTCCAACACCCCGCGAGAGTCGCCCTAACATAGTAAACGTATCATTAAACATTTTCTCTTTGCCCGAGTTGTGGCCGGCGTTAGCATCGGGGGGTGGGCGTGCTTTCCCGGCCGCGGACGGTGGCGTGTGATGCTGGACTGGGCGGTGGTGTACCAACGACTCAAGGCGCGGATCGAGGCGTCCGGCGTGGTTGTGCGCGCGGAAAGGATGGCCCTGGATACGACCGGCGTGTTCGACGGCCTGAGCATCACGACGAACACCGCATACGACCTGGAGACACGCTGTCACAACATCGCCCATTCCTTCGGGCACATCGCGCAGTGGAGCCTCGACACGCCGCGCTTCCAGCGGTTGTACAACGAACTGCATGCCGCCAAGGTGAACCGGCGCGCCGACCCGGAAGCGCTGCAGCGCGCGCTGGCGGAGTTCCGCGCTTACGAGGAGGAGGCGTCGGCCTACGCGGTGTGGCTGCTGGCGGCTACCGGCAACGGCGACGCGCTACCGGCGTTCACGAACTTCGCGCGCGCCGACATCGAGGCGATCGTCGCCTTTCACCGCGACGGCGTTGCCCCGGTGTGGCACACGTTCTTCATCGACTGGAACCGCCGTGTCGCCCTGGGCGAACTGCGCCTGTGCGCCTTCGCGCCGCGGCCGATCCCGCCCTTCACGCCGGTCGCCTTCGCGCCGCAGGAAGTGATCCAGCAGCCGGACGAGCCGCCCGCCGGAGCATGAGCGGCGGGTTGGTTTTCCCGTCGCCCGGCCGTCTACTTCAGCCATTGATCGCAGCCAAAGTAGGTCCGCGTTTGCGGTCGCAGCCAGAAGATCATGAGGGGCACGCAGACCGGCAGGAAACAGCCGGTCATGCCGATGCCGAGGATGATGAGATGATAGACCCACGCCCACGGTTTGCGCGGCAGGAAGAACGTCGCCCCGTACACGACACTCATCAGCAGTCCCATGCCCAGCGCCACGATCCCGAACACGAGGAACTGCGGCGCGGCGATGAAATCGTTGCTCGCGCCCAGCTGTTCGCGGAACAGCACGAACGCCAGGCCCACGACCCCATCCAGCACGTAAAAGCTGCCCTCGACGCCGCAATAGAGCCGATACCACAGCAGCACGGGGGGCGGCTGATGGACTTCCTCGGTAGTCACGGACCTTCTCCACGGCGCTCCGATGCGCGAGGCCGACTGGCGAGCCGTCCGTCGCCACGGGGCAGGGGGCTTTCGGAACAGACTCTCAATACTGGATCGCCTCCCACTCGTCGCGCAGGATCGCCATGACGATCGTGTCCCAGTAGCGTCCCTCGCGGTAACACTCCTGCCGCAGCACGCCTTCCTTGCGAAAACCCGCCTTCTCATACGCGCGGATGCCGCGCTGATTGTTTTCGTAGACGTGCAGCCAGACCCGGTTCAGGTTCAGCGTCTCGAAGGCGTGCCGGACGAGCAGTTCCGTGGCCTGCGTGCCGTAGCCCTTGCCCCACTCCTCCTTCGCGCCGATGCTGATGCCGAAAGCCGCGTGGCGATTCCTGAAGTCGATCTGGTTCAGGCCGGCCACGCCGATCGTGCGGTCGCTGTCGCGCACCGCGATCGCCAACCCCACGGCATGCTCGTCCCGGCCGAGCTGCTCGATGAAGGCTTCCTCGTCGTGCAAATTCATGGGCCGATGGCGCAGCAGCATGCGCGTCACCTCGGGGTCGTTGAACCATGGCACGAGGAGCGGCGCGTCCTCGCGCTCGAGCGGGCGCAGGTAAACTCGTGGACCGATCAGGAAGGGATTCTTCATGGCAAGCCCCTCGCGGTGCGACGCCGGACCCGACGCCGACGACGATAACACAGGGAGGCGCCGGGGTCAAAAAGGGTTCGCGGAAAGACGCCCGGTCGCACGGGGCGGCAGGACACCCCTGGACACTTTCGTCCGATCCGGCATAATAATACTTCTTTCCGCAGACACCGCGCCGGCCGCGCCGGCCGCCGCTTGCTGATGAGGTTGGAGCCATGACGCTGGGACTGCTCGGTCTGAAGGTGGGCATGACGCAGGTCTACGACGACAAGGGCAAGATTGCGCCCGTGACGGTCCTGCGCCTCGGTCCGTGTCCGGTTTTGCAGGTCCGCAACCAGGAGCGCGACGGCTACGACGCCGTGCAGGTCGGCTTCGTGGACAAGCCCCGCCGCAAGGCGACGCGGTCCGAACGCGGCCACGTCTCGTCGCAACTCGAATCGAAACGGCGCAAGGCCCGCCGCGAGGCCGGCGTCGCCGTGCCGCCGAAGGCCGAATGCGAACCACAGCGCTACGTCAAGGAGTTCCGCCTGGCGACGGCGGCCACGGTCCAGGTCGGCGCGACGCTCAAGGCGGCCGACGTCTTCACCGAAGTGAAAGCCGTCGATGTGACCGGCACCAGCAAGGGCCGCGGCACCACCGGCGCCATGAAACGGCACAACTTCCACGGTCTGCCGGCCAGCCACGGCGTCAAGAAACACCATCGCTCGCCCGGCAGCGTCGGCTCGCACGCCAGCAACCGCGGTAGCGGCCGACCCAAGAAGGGCAAACGCATGGCCGGCCGCTACGGCAACTCGCGCGTCACCATCCGCAACCTCGACGTGATCAAGATCGACGCCGAGAACAACCTGCTGCTGGTCCGCGGCGCCATACCCGGTCCCAACGGCGGGGTCGTCATGGTTCGGCCGACCAACAAGCGGGGTTGAATGTCGTCTTCGAGGCCGCTCGCGGCCGGGCGGCTGGAACGACCGCCCAGCCGCAAGCGACAACTGCCTTTCTCCTTTCGTTCTTCCGGTTAACGGGCTACAATTCACAGGCGCGGCTCGGAACACACCTGCAGGGTGCGCGGCATGGCTAGCACGGCAGGCAGATTGGTCGGTATCGATCTCGGCACGACTTTCTCGGCCATCGCCACCCTGGACGACCACGGCCAACCGGTGACGCTGCCCAACCGCGACGGCGAAATGCTCACGCCCAGCGCCGTCCTCATCGCCGACGGTGAAGCGGTCGTTGGCCAGGCGGCCCTCGACGTCTCTCTGGAAGAGCCCGACAGGGTCGCCACCCTCATCAAGCGGCGCATGGGCCATCCGAACTACGGCCGAGCCGTCGCCGGCCGCGACTTCCGGCCCGAGACGCTCTCCGCGCTGATCCTCCGCAAGCTCGTCCAGGATGCCGCCCTGCGTCTCGGTCCGATTCGCAAGGCGGTCATCACGGTGCCGGCGTACTTCGACGACACGCGCCGCAAGGCCACCAAGGACGCCGGCCGCATCGCCGGCCTCGAAGTCCTCGACATCATCGACGAACCGACCGCCGCCGCCCTGGCTTACTCCTTCCAGCCGCCGCATACCTCAAGCGGCCTGGTCCCCGATCACGTTCTGCCCAACGAACAGCGCACCGTCCTCGTCTACGACCTTGGCGGCGGCACCTTCGACGTGACGCTGGTGCAGCTGTCGCAACGCCGCTTCCAGACGCTGGCCATTGAGGGCGACGTGCGCCTGGGCGGCAAGGACTGGGACGATCGCATCGTCGATCACGTCGCCGTCAGGTTCCAGGCGCAGCACGGCCAGGACCCGCGCACCCAACCGCAGGCGTTGACCGCTCTCGCCGCCGCCGCCGAGCGCGCCAAGCGGACGCTCAGCAAACTCGGCCAGACAACGATCACCTGCCAGCACGGCGGCAAGATGCTGACGGTGCCGGTGACGCGGGTCGAGTTCGAGTCGATGACGCGCGACCTGCTCGCCCGCACGCAGTTGACGGTGCAGCAGGTGCTGCGCCAGGCCGGCCACTCCTGGGAGCAGGTGGACCGCGTGCTGCTGGTCGGTGGTTCGACGCACATGCCGATGACCGGCCAGATGCTGAAGGAACTGAGCGGCAAGGAGCCGGACAACTCGCTGGCCGTCAGCGAGGTGGTGGCCCGCGGCGCCGCCATTCACGCCGGCATCCTGGCCGCCCGCAGCGGCGAGGAAGGTTTCGCCCACGACATGAACGCCGATGCCCGCGATGCTCTGGGCCAGGTGGTCGAGATCAATGTCAACTCGCACAGTCTGGGCATTGAGGTCAAGCAACAGCAGGAGCGGATCAACGACATCCTCATCCCGAAGAACACCATGCTGCCGACGGCGGCGAGCCGGGTCTATCGGACGGTGGTGGAGAACCAGAGCCGGGTGCGCGTGAAGGTGCTGCAGGGCGAGGCGCACCAGGTGGATGCGTGCATCAGCATTGGCGAATGCTGGATCGAGGAGTTGCCGCCGAACCTGCCACGGCTTTCGCCGGTGCAGGTGCGCTGCAGCGTGGGCAGCAACGGCCTGATCGACGTGATGGCGCTGGACATGACCAGTGGCAACATGGCGCGGGCGACGATTCATCGCAGCAGCGGTTTGACCGAGGAAGAGATTGCCAGCGAGGCCGAATGGGTACGCGGGCTGCGCGTCCAGTAACACGAGCCCGCAGCGCCAAGAAGAGAGACGAATGGGCGCGGTAGCTCGACAGCGCTACTTCACGTTGGTCAGGCTTTCCAGCCTGACTTGCTTGCCCAGTTTGCTTGACCTTGCAGCGGTTGTATCAGCCTGGAAAGGCTGACCTACGAAAGAAGTAGGGCAGCATGGTTTTCGCCGTACAGTGTCCCAATCCGAAGTGTCGCAAGTTCATGCTCGTCGAGGAAGACGAGCGCGGCAAGGTGGTCGCCTGCCTCCTGTGCAAGACGCCGATCCGCGTCGGCGGGGGCACCGCGGCGGTGGCGAGTTCCCGGCCGACCCCGCCGCCGCGCCGTTGACACCCGGCCGTCACTAATCCCGCGGCGCCGCCTTCTCCAGGTAAGCGTTCACGTCCCGCACCAGCTTGTTCAGGCCGTCGGCCGTCTCGGCAATTATCTTGGCCGTGTTGCGATCGTCCTCCACCACGTCGGGTTCCAGCTGCGCCAGCCGTTCCTTGAGACGGCCCGCATGCGCCACCGCCGCCTTGAGCAGTTTCTGCGGCGTCAGCGTGTCGTTGACCGCCTTGCACGCCTCGAAAGAGTCCCGCGCCTCCGCCAGCCGATCCTGCAACTTCAGCGCATCCAGCTTCGGCCACGTCTCGTAGATGAACGTGCGGGCTCGGCTCTGCCGAATGTTCTTCGGCTTCCAGGCGTCCTTCAGCTTGCCGACGTAGTCGCGCAGCTTCGCGGTGTCCACATCCACGCCGGAGGCCAGTACCTCCTCGTAGAGATCGATGGCTTTCTGGAATTCCGCCTCGTTCTCCAGCAGATGCGCCTGCGACACCTTGGCCTGCATTTCCCCTCGCTTCGGGTCGTTCGCCTTCTTGAGCGCCTCCTCCATGCGGGCGACGAAGTCCTGCAACTTCTGCTGGCCTTTCTGCAGTTCCTTGAGGCGTTCGTCGCCCTCGGTCAGTTCGAGCTTCACACTTTTCGCATCCTTCATGAGCCCGCCGCGCTGCTCGGCAAAGCGCGCCAGGGCCTCCTGCACGTCCTGCAATCCCGAGCGCGCCCGCTCCAGCGCCTTGTCGCGCTCCTTGTTCTTGAGGAGAGCTTCAAGGTCCTTGAACAGGTCGGCGAGGACCAGCAGGCTCTCGTAGGTCTGCGACACCCACAGGTTGCGGCGCACGATCAGCTGCAGGTTCTCGTCGGCGCTGATGCTCACCGGCACGACAACGGTACGATCGTCGACAATAGGGATCGGGATCTTGACGAGGAGCTGATTGTCGTTGAGGACGCTGACAAAGGCGGCGTGCTCGAACAGGCCGCGGTCGCCGTCCTTGTCGGTGCTGAAGAAGCCGTCCGGGTCGGTGGCACCCTGGATTACTCCCATGTTTTCGCCCTGGAAGCTGCGGTGACGAATGTGGACCTGCTGGTTCGGCACCGGCGTCAAGCGGCGCGCATTGGCCTGCACCAGGCGCAAGCGCAGCGGGGCCTTTGTCGTGCTCATCTTCAGACAGCGGTAACCGAGAAGGCCCGGACCGTCGCCGAGCGGGTTCGGATGGCGATTGAAGACCTGGCAGGTGCAGACGCCGTTCGCGGGCACGTCCTCGACGCGCAACAGCGCATAGGGCACTCTGGCGGCGCGCGGGCCGCCGCTGCCCTGGACGATTTGCACCAACTCCAGCACCTCGTCCTTGCCAAGCCAGCGTTCCAGCGGCACGCCGAGACCGCTCCCCTGGAAGGTCACGCGAACGGTGCTGGGGTCGAGCTTTTCGGTGACGGTGCCGACGAGGCCGAAGTCACGACCGACGAGCAGGGCGGCGGTGCGCGCAACGAACTGCCGATCGGACGTCCGTTCGCGCCGCACCACGGCACTTGCCTGGCCGGTGAGACCGTCGTGCTGGCGCGCCTGGATCTCGTATTCGCCGTTGACGTAGTCGATAAGGACGAAGTGCGTCTTGAGGTCGTCCACATCTTTCCAGGCATCGAGCGCCTTGAGAAGGCCGTCCTTCTCGACTTCCTTCAGACGGGCATGCTGGCGGACGATCTCGACGGTGGCCAGGTCGCCGAACGCGGCCTGCAAACTATCGCGCAGCTCGCGTTCGACCTGTTCCTGAAAGACCTTCGTCAGCAGGCGGTTGTCGGCGATGTCGAGGACGACGCGGAGGTGATAGGGTTTGCCGGTTTCCGGATCGAGGGCGGCGCGGACGGGAGCAGCGACGGCCGGGAGGTACAGCGCCACCAGGACGGCCGGCAGGAGCGCTCTCATGCCCAGGCTCCGCCCGGGGAGACAGGTACAGGGAGGCTCCGCCTCCTGGCCTGGTCGTGTTGCCGCGTCCGGGACGATCGTGCGGTCGGCGCGGCGGAGCCTCGCAGGCAGGGTATTCCAAGGCAGAGTCTGGGAACGAGGAGAGGAAGGAGTATGGAACATGACTTGTGTCCCCGATCAGCCCAGTCGTTCGAGGTCGCTGAAGAATCCCGGATAGGTCTTGGCCACGCAGCCCGGATCCTTGATGACGATACCGGGTACGCGCAGGCCGATGAGGGCCATGCTCATCGCCATGCGATGGTCGTTGTACGTTTCGATGGCAGCGCCGTGCAGCGGTCGCGGCGTAATCTTCAGGCCGTCGGCGGACTCTTCGACCGCGGCGCCGACGCGGCGCAGTTCAGTGGCGAGTGCGGAGAGGCGGTCGGTTTCCTTGTGACGAATGTGGCCGACGTTGCGGATGGTGGTCGGTCCCTCGGCGAAGCAGGCGACGGCGGCAAGGGTCATGACGGTGTCGCTGATGTGGTTCATGTCCACATTGATGCCGTGCAGTGTACCGCCCTGAACGGTCAAACCGCCGTTTCCTCGCTCCACCGTGCAGCCCATCTCTTCCAGGAGATCCACGAAGCGGACGTCCCCCTGGAGACCGTGCATCGAAAGGCCTGGGACGGTGACTTGCCCACCCGTGACGGCGGCCGCGGCAAAGAAGTAGCTGGCGGCGGAGGCATCCGGTTCCACCTGGTAGAGGAATTGCCCACCGGGGTTTTGCCCTCCTTCGACGTGGAAGACCCCTTCTTCCCACTTGCGGTGGACGGGCAACCCCCAGTCGTCCATCATCCGCAACGTCATCTCCACGTACGGCCGAGAAACCAGCCGGCCCTCGACCTCGATCTCGATGTCGGCGCGCGCGAATGGCGCGGCCAGCAACAAGCCGCTCAGGAACTGACTGCTGACGTCCCCCTTGATGCGCACGCGGCCGCCGGCCAATCCATCGGCTTCGATGCACACCGGGGGGCAATCGTTGTTCCGCTCGCTGACAGCCCGCACGCCCAGTTGCTGGAGCGCGGCCAGCAGGTCGCCGATGGGCCGCTCGCGCATGCGTGGCACGCCGTCGAGCCGATAGCGGCCGTGGCCCAGGCACACCATTGCGGTCAAGAATCGCATGGAAGTACCGGAATTAACGACGAAAAGGTCGGCCTGGGTGGCCGGGATGCGATTCGATACGGGACTGCCGGCCACTCGGACTCGTGAGGTCGTCCAGTCGACGTCCACCTGATAGCCCAGGGCCCGCAGGGCGGCGAGCATCACTTCGGTGTCCTCGCTGCGCAGACAGTTGCTTACTTCGCAGAGACGATTTTTGCTGCACAGGGCAGCCAGAATGAATGCCCGGTTCGTGATGCTTTTGGAGCCGGGCACAAGCACCGTCGCCACCGGCGGCCGGCTTGGCGGTGAGAGGGTCAACATCTCCGGCCACGGCTTACTCGTCATACGTCACGCGCACCAGGAACAAACCCTGCGCCGGGGCGGTGGGGCCGGCCTGCGTGCGGTCCTCGGCGTGCAGGATCTCGGCGACCTTCGACTCGGGCCAGTAGCCACGGCCCACGTTCATCAGCGTTCCGGCAATGGTCCTTACCATATTGTACAGGAAACCATCCGCCGCCACACTCAGCCAAATCCAGTCGCCCATGTGGCTGACCGACAGGTGCGTGACCGTCCGCACGCTCGAGGCACGGTTGGGCCATTCCGTCTCGAAACTGTGGAAATCGTGCCGCCCCTGCAGCACCTCCGCGGCCCGGCGCATGGCCGCGGCGTCGAGACGGTGTCGGGACTGACAGCAAAAGCGGCGCAGGAACGGATTCGGCACCTCACCAGCATGAATGACGTAGCGATACAGCTTGCCCTGGGCGTCGCGATTGGCGTCGAATGCCTCCGCCACATCGGCCACGGAACACACTACCACATCGGGCGGCAGATAGGCGTTCAGGCCGTTCCGCAGCACGGCGCACGTTAGCTGTGTGGCGCTGTGGAAGTTCACCACCTGTCCGAGCGCATGGACGCCGGAGTCGGTCCGGCCGCTGGCATTAACCCGAACGCGGGCGCCGGTCAGCCGCAAGATGGCTTGCTCCAATGTCTGCTGCACGGTACGCTGTCCCGGCTGGATTTGCCAGCCGCTGAAGTCGCTGCCGTCATAACTGAGAACCAGTTTGAGGTTACGCATAAAGAACGAACCGCGGCGGCCGTGGATCCGACGGTTCTCTCCTCAGTAGAAGGGGCGCGCAGCGCGCGGCCGGAAAGGCGGTCCGGACAGGATGCGACTTTTCTGGCGGCAATTGCCGGATTTCCCTATCATCCGGGCGGTATGAATCCTACCATTGTAGAACGGTCACAGAGGAAGCCGGAGTATCCGGAGCGGGGCGGAGTACGATCATGGGATGGCTGGGGCGTCCGGGCGGATGTATTGCAGGACGGCAGAAGGAGGAACGGCGGGCGCGGCCGGCCGTGGAAGTGCTCGAAGATCGCACCCTGCTCTCGAACATCCTGCTGGTGGATTTTACTCCCGACATCCTTCCCCAAGAAAGCCGGCATCTCAGCTCCTTCGCCAGTGGTTTCGCCGTGCGCGGTCGCAGGGGCGCCATCCCGCACTTCCTCGACTTCAACCACAACGGCCGCATCAACAACGTTGACGTCAACCTGGCCGTCCAGGCCATCATGCAGCGTACCGCCCAGTACTTCGTCGGTTACAACCTCCAGGTCGAATGGGGCGACGTGGCCCGGAACACGCAGCTCGGCCGGCGCGAACGGCTCATCAGCCATCGCGGCGGCGACCACGTCCACGTCCTCTACGTCGGCGGTTTGGCATTCGACGGCAACCCCGGCAACTTCGGCGAGGCGTATCAGGCCCCGGTCGGCTACAACCTCGAATACTACGCCTACGCCTTCTCGACGACAATGGTCCGCTGGTACGAGCGGAACACGCCGTGGGCCGACCCGCAGACCTTCGCCAACGACGTGGCGGCGACCATCGTCCACGAGTTCGGTCACCTGGTTGGTGAAGGGCACGTCCTCGGCAATCCGCCGGGCGATCGGAACGTCATGAACTACAATTCCGATCCGCGCACCGCCTATTTCCCCGATGTCGTCTATCCGCAGATCGAGTTGCGCGACACAAACCTGAACCCCTACTGGGGAACGCAGAACCCGGCCCAGGAGTTGCGCGATTCGTTCGCGGGGCAGCCGGCCTTCGATCCAGCCGGCCTGATCTACAGCGGCGGCGGCGCAACGGGCAAACGGCTCCAGCTGGACAAGACCCGTGTCCCGGAAATCGTGCCGTCACACCACCAGCACCGGGCAATACCCCCGCTTGACGGTTAGCGTTTTTTGTCGCTACTCCGCAAGCGGGTGGCGGTGATTATGACCACCACAGACTGGCCGTGGATGCGCCGCGCCCTGGAGTTGGCCGAGCGTGGCCGAGGTTGGGTCGAGCCGAATCCGCTTGTCGGCGCCGTGGTGGTGCGCGACGGGCAACTCGTCGGCGAAGGCTGGCACCAGCGCTACGGCGAAGCCCATGCGGAGGTCCACGCCCTGGCCGCCGCCGGTGAAGCTGCCCGCGCCGCCACACTTTACGTTACCCTCGAACCATGCTGCCACCAGGGCAAGACGCCCCCCTGCACCGGCGCCGTGCTCCATGCCGGCATTGCCCGGGTCGTTGCCGCCATGGCCGATCCCTTCCCGCTGGTCGCTGGCCAGGGCGCCGCTTCTCTTCGCGCTGCCGGCGTGGTGGTCGAGATCGGTCTGGGCGAAGCCGAGGCCCGCCGCCTGAATGCTCCCTACCTGAAACTGCTCGCCACCGGCCGGCCCCACGTCCATGCCAAGTGGGCGATGACCCTCGACGGCAAGATCGCCACGCGCACCGGCGATTCCAAATGGATCAGCAACGAGGCGTCGCGCCGGCTCGTCCACACCCTGCGCGGCCGAATGGACGCCATTGTCATCGGCAGCGGCACCGTGCGGGCCGACGATCCGCTGCTGACCGCGCGCCCCCCGGGGCCGCGCACGGCGACGCGCATCATCCTCGATAGCCGCGGCCGGTTGCCGGCCGAGTCGCAGCTGGTGCGGACGGCGCGAGAGACGCCGGTGCTGGTCGTGACGGCGGGGCCGCTGCCGGAGGGGTTGCGAGCCGCCGGTTGCGAAGTAGTGGCCCTGCCCGCCGCGGATGGCCGGGTTGACGTGGGCGCGCTGCTCGACGAGTTGGGCCGGCGGCGGCTGACCAACGTCCTGATCGAGGGAGGCGCGGAGGTCCTGGGCAGTTTCCTCGATGCCGGTGCCATCGAGGAGGTCCACGTTTTCATCGCGCCGCGCCTCGTGGGCGGTGCCGCGGCGCGAACGCCGCTTGCCGGCCTTGGCGCCGAACGCATCGCGGAAGCGCTGCCCCTCGAAGAATGCACGGCGACCCCGGTCGAGGGCGACGTGTATATTCATGGGCGTATGCGCCGTTGAGCCGCAAACGACTCACCCCACGAATCGCCGCAGGAATCCCACCGACTCCGCCGCCTCGGCGACGCTCATCGCGACGCCCTCGCGCTCGATCGTCACCCAACTGCGATAGCCGATCTCCTCCAGCACGCCGAGCAGTTCCATCCAGTCGAGATCGCCATGGCCCAGCGGCACCTCCTGACCCGCCCGGCTGCTGCTCGCGCGCCGGGCGTCCTTGGCATGGACGTGGACGATCCTGTCGTGCAGGGCGCGAGCGCTTGCGTACGGATCGAAACCGTGTAGCAGCAGGTTTGCCGGATCGTAATTGACGCCAAGGCCGCCGGTGTCGAAGCGGTCGAGGAAGTGGCGCAGTACCGCGCCCGACTCCAGGCCGGTCTCCAGCGCCAGCACCGCGCCGATGCGGTCGCCGTGCCGTCCCAGGTCGAGCAGCGCCTCGGTTAGCCGTGCCGTCCGCGGATCGTCGGTCTTGTCCGGGACCTGGCCAGCCTGCACGATGGTGAGGCGTGAGCCCAGATCGAAGCTCAGCGCCATCACCTGGCGCACGCGGTCGATGCGCGGCTGCTGATCTTCGACCACGTCGAGGCCGTGCCGCAGCGGACAGCCCAGGGCAGTCAGTTCGACACTGCATCCCCGCAGCAGGTGACGGACCTCGCGCCGGCCGGTCTCACCCAGCTTGTCCGGCGCCAGGTTGCCGACCGCGTCCATCTGCACGCCGCTCACGCCCAGGCGCTCCGCCTCCTGCAACGCCCGTCGCAGCGGCAGCCCCAGCGATTCCAGACGGAGACCAATTCTCAAACGGTTCATCGTCGTGTACCCCCACCCACTCGCCGTATTGTAGCAAGAAGTACGGCGCGCCGGCCAAATGTGGTCTTGACCGCCTTCGGCTGGCTTGCTACGAGGAGACCTCCAAAGATCCATAGTTTCCGCAGGATAACGGTTCCCGCCGCCAGGGACTGCGCCGGCTGGCCCGCGCCGGTCGCGCTGTCGTAGCGCGCGTAGCCAGGAGAACTGTAACGGAAAAGGCGGCAATACCGCCTTTAAGTTTCCTGCGGAGAATGCCGATTATGAGTGGCAAGCGAACCACACTATCTGCGCCCCGTTTCGAGCCCGGGGTGCATCCCGGTTGGCGTCCGGTTCGCCACGGACAGCCGAGGAGTTAGTCCATGCGACAGAAGTGCCGTCTCCGCGTCTTCGCGGCAATCGTGGCCGTTCTGGTGGTGAGCAGCTGGAACACGGGGTGCCACATTGTCGTCAACGTGCCGCCACGTGGTCCGAACGAACCGGCCAACAGCATCGGCCCAGATGCGGCTCCCGGCTTGATGCCGCCAGGAACGCAGCCCACCGGCACGCCGACCGCCCAGGCTCCCAGTCGTGACTTGACACAATGTACGTATCTGCCGCCGGCAACTCCGCCGACATCAGCGCCTCCGGCGCCGATGTCGGCCGTGCCGCTGGTTATGCCGTTGTCCGAACCACTGACGTCGGCCTTGCCGCAGGTGAACGGTCCGACCGCGATGCCGGCGACGTCCGCCGTGCCAATGCCCCAACCGGAGAACAGCCAGGTGAAGCAGTGCTGCTTCGGCGGCTCTTGCCAGGGAGCGGGCGGCGGCGGCATGGCGATGGGACCGGGCAGCAATGGCCCGATCCCGCGTGAACTGGACAAGGTCTCGCTGCCCGACTACATCGTCGAGCCGCCCGACATCCTCGTGATCGACACGGTGCGCGGCACGCCGCAACCGCCGTATCGCGTCGAGCCGCTCGACGCGCTGCAGGTTCAGGTTAGCGAGGCCCTGCCCAATGAGCCGATCTCCGGTATTTACGTCGTCGAGCCGGAAGGTACGATCAACCTCGGCCTGTCCTACGGTTCGGTGCCGGTCGTCGGCATGACCGTGGAGCAGGCCCGGGTCGCGATCGGGACGCAACTTCGCCGCGTCCTCAAGGAGCCAAAGGTCGTCGTGACCCTGGCCCAGTCGCGGGGCATCCAGCAACTGATCCGCGGCGAACACCTCGTTCGACCGGACGGCACCATCAGCCTTGGTATCTACGGCTGTGTCTACGTCGCCGGTCTGAACTTGTGCCAGGTCCGCCTCGTGATCGAGCGCTACCTGTCGCAGTACCTGCTCCGGCCACAGGTCTCGCTCGACGTCATCGGTTACAACAGCAAGGTCTACTACGTCATCTTCGACGGCGGCGGCTACGGCCAGCAGATCTATCGCCTGCCGATCACCGGCAACGAGACCGTCCTTGACGCGATCAGCCAGGTCAACGGTCTGCCGGCGGTGTCGTCGAAGAAGCACATCTGGCTGGCCCGGCCGTCACCGGCCGATAGTAACTGCGATCAGGTGTTGCCGGTCGACTGGAACGCCATCACGCAGGGCGGCTCGACGGGCACCAACTACCAGATTCTGCCGGGTGATCGCGTCTATGTGAAGGCCGATCCGTGGATCTGCTTCGACAATAACCTGGCCAAGGTGCTCGCGCCATTCGAGCGGATGCTGGGCTTCACATTGCTGACCGAAGCGGTCATCAACAACAGTCGCGGCAACAACGGCAACGGCAACGGGGTCGGGGGCGTCGCCGTGATTCCTTGACGGGGGGACGCGGCAACCGGAGGCGGCCCGCCTCCGGTTGCGGCGGTTTGACAGGGGGACAGGGAAGTGCTAGCGTTGCGCTGCGCAATCCTCGAACCGCCTGATCGGGCAGCCCGCGGGGATGGGCCGATGGCCAGGCGAAACCACGGTCAACAGGCAAGGAAGGACAAGAACCATGAAGCCGCGCACGTTGGCGACCTTGGCGGCGCTGGGCTTGCTGGCGGGATCGCTGCCGGCGGCCCGTGCCCAGGTCATTCTGCCGCAGCAACCCGGCTCGCCGTTCAACCGCCCGCCTGTGCTCAGCCCCTATCTGAACCTGGCGCTGCCGGGTAATCCCGCGATCAACTACTTCGGCCTGGTCCGGCCGCAGATCGACCAGCGGAACGCCCTGTTGCAGTTGCAATCGCAACTGGCGCAGCAGCAGACGGGTCTCGTTTCCGGCGAAGAGGTGCCGGTGACGGGGCACGCCGCGCAGTTCCTGAACCACTATGGCTACTTCCAGAACTGGCGGCGCGGCAGCGGTGGCGTGACCAGCGGCGGCGCCCTGGGCGCGAGCGGCGCGTCGTTTCTGGGGACGCAGCGTTCTTTCACGGGCGGCTTCGGCCGGTCGGGGCTGCTCGGCGGCACGACCGGAACGCTGGGCGTGACCGGCGGCATGGGACGGTAAAACGGCGCCGGCACACTTGAACCGATGAAATTCCGCGACGACCAAGGAGAGGTCCATGGCGACGATCGAACTGAGCGGGCGCTGGCGAATGCTTCCCATCCTGGTGGGAGCGCTCTTGGGCTTGCAGGGAGTAAGCCGCGCGGGTGATTGCAGGTGTCCTTGCCCGCCGCCCTACGTCCACTACCAGGAACGACCGCCGAAGATCTGTTTCCGATGTATCTGTCCCAAGCCGGTGTGCCCGCCGTGCGATGCCGAGTTCTGGGGCTATTATCCCACCTGCTGGCGTCGTTGGCCGGCGCCATTTGCCAACTGTCCGGAACGCACGCCGGCCTGGCTAAACGTGCCGCCGCCGTGGATGGGACCACCCAACGCGGTTGCCGGCATGACCGGAACGGTCGAGAACATTCCCGGTACGCCGGCGCCGCAGGGCAGCCATGAGGAGATGGCCCCGCCGCCACACGGACCGGGGTCCGAGATGACGCCGATGCCGATGCCGCGCCCGGAAGGACCGAAAGCCAGCGGGACTTCCCGTGCGTTCCCCTCGGGTCCGGTTTCGATCGGCGCCGCGCCGGTCGTCCAGACGCGCCGCAATTCCGTCCAGTTGCTTGAACCGCCGCTGCTGCCCGTCGGTTCGGACAATGCCGTGCCGATGCGGTAAGACGGCGGTTAGAAACCAGTTCCAGCTTGAGCCGCGACGTACAGCGGAGCGCGGACGCCGCACTGCGAAAGGTGTGGCGTCCGCGCTCCGCCGCGCATCGCGGCCGCACAACGCCCACCTGAATTAGCTCACGCCGCCAGCTTGCTCCGCGAACGGCATGCTTGAACCCCCCGGCCGTTTGTGTAGGATTCCGGTGTGGCATCGCCCTATCCATTAGCGAGGGCAAGCCATGGAAGAGGCGAGGACAGGCACGCACGTGCCAGGCCAGGTCCAGGCCGAACAGACACATTTGCAAATCCCTAGCCGCCCCGATTGGATTGCGCCCGCCGCGGAGTATTTGCAGCAAAAGGCCGTCCTGTGCGGCGTCTGCCTTGAAGCCGAAGGTGCCAAGCTGCTCATGGCCTTCATCGAGGCGCTCAGTAACGCTATCGTCCACGGCAATCTGGAACTATCCTCGGAGCTGAAGGAACGCGGCGACAGCGTCTTCATCGAAACCCTGGCCGCCCGCGCCGGCGATCCCCACTTCGCCGGGCGTCTGGTGGACGTGCTCATCCACTACGACGGCGAGCGCTGCGAGTGGACCCTGACCGATCAGGGATGCGGCTTCGACGTGGCCCAGGTCCTCAAACGGCACGAAGACCCCGAGGAAAGCATACTGTCCAGCGGCCGCGGCATTCTCATGATGCGCGCTTTCCTCGACGACGTACGCTATGCCGAAGGCGGACGGCAAGTTCACCTGACGCTGCGCCGCAAAGTCAGCGGCGAGCAGAGGGGCGACAGCCGCCATAACTTTCAGCACCCGGTGCGCGTCGCTCCAGTACGCGCCGACGGGACGGTCGATTGGGATGCCGCCTACGAAGCCGTCAGCCGCAACCTGTCGAACAGCGGCATGGCCATCTTGCAGGCCCAGCTTGCCGCCACCGGCCGGGTGCTCCTGTGCCTCACCCACGAAGGCGAGACGCTCTACGTGCCGGCTGAGGTGCGCCATTGCCGCCCGCTTGGCGACAACGAGGTCGAACTGGGGTGTCGGTTCCAGACAACCGCTCCGACCGTCCCACCCATCGAGAATTCTTCTGATCTCGAGGCGGCGCTGGTCGTGCTATGTGAACGCCTGGGCCGGCTGCCGAAGGACGTGACAGATGAACGCCGCATTTACCAGCGTCTCGCTTACACGGAGCGGGTCGAGGTGCTGGCGGAGCCGGGCGTGTCGGCGGTCCGGGGCGTGGCCCGCGACCTGTCGCGCGGCGGTCTCGCGTTCATCGCCACGGCGCCGCTGGCCCTGGTGACGCGCCGGCTGGCGCTGCCGCAGGGCGACGGACCGCCGCTTTGCGTACGGGCCCAGGTCGTCCGTTGCAATCGCATCCTCGAAGGCTTCTACGACGTCGGCGCTCGTTTCCTCGGCCTTGCCTGATAGTCGGCCTTTCCCTCTTTTGCGGAAACCTCCACGCCTGCGCACACTTTGTCTTATGGGGTAACTTCCGCACAACCGATACTCGATTGTGGGGAAAGTGAGGCGCCCTGCGCTGAATCACACATGCCCGGTAAAGTTGTTCGCTGAGAGCCCAAAGCGTGAGGGATGAGACCAACGACCCGGGCGCTGACGCTTCCGGCTCTGAACGTCAGAGCCCGGAGCGTGAGCGACGGGACCAACGACCCGGGCGCTGACGCTTCCGGCTCTGAGGGGACAGGTAAGGGGGTAAAGACGTAATGAAGAGTCAAGCGCTCTACCGCTGGATCGGCGTCAGCTTGCTCGGCTCAGTACTGGCGATGGCCGGTTGCCAGTCCGACGTCCCGCGCCGCACCGACGTCCCAGGCACCGTTGCTCACGCGGAGGAATCGTCGAAACGCAGTCCGTACTCGCCCATCGTCTATCCGCCCGAGGTGGTCGCACGCGCCGGCCGGCGACACGCCGCGCCGCCGGCAACGGCGGAGGAACAGCCGGTGCGGAACTATCGGCTCGGCCTGGACGACCGCACCTGGCCCGTGCTGACGCTTGACACGTCCAGTCCTGACGACGAGCCGCGGATTGCACCAGTCATCCGGATGACCGCCGTTCCCCTTCCCTGATTCCGGCGGACGGAGTTTTCACAACTTGGCGGTGGGCCGGAGCAGGACGGCCGCCTTCCAGAGATACTGCAAGCCGCTCAGCGCCGTGGCGGCAACCATGGCGTAGATGAGACCGCTGCGCAGGCTGTCGAAGATCCAGATGGACGCCCATTTGTCCTGGAACGCTTCCAGGGCGACGAAGATGACGACCAGCGCGGCACATTGCAGGTTCATCTTGAGCTTGCCGAGCCAGTCGGCTCCAAACTGGATGCCTTGCCCTTCCATGAGACTGCGCACCGCGGTGATGATAAGTTCGCGCAACACCACGACCGTGACCATCCACGGCAGCAGCCAGCCTTCGCCTTCCTTGTTACCGAGCGGCAGCAAAAAGATAAATGCCCCGCAGATGAGTACCTTGTCGGCGAGGGGATCGAGATTGCGACCGAGGGCGCTGCCGAGGCCATAACGACGCGCCAGCAGTCCGTCGAGCCAGTCGGTCAGCGCGGCCAGGGCGAAGGTCACGAGGCAGCCGACCCAGCACTCCGCCCCAATCATTCCCATCAGCACCACCGCGAGGACGAATCGCAGGAGCGTCAGCTGGTTCGGCAGCATCCAGAGTTCCCGGGTAGATAGGTCGTGCGAGGGGGACGGTGGGGTCATGAGCGTCGGTCCTCGGGGCGGAGCGCCGGCGGCGTTAGCGTGTCCCCTTGAGCGCCCGCGCGGCGAGGTCGTAGCCGTCGGCGGCGGTCACCTTGACGCGCACCAGGTCGCCCGCTTGCAAACCCTTTCCCTTGACCCGGACCACGCCGTCGATGTCCGGCGCGTCGGCGTAGCTGCGGCCCAGCACGTGATTCGGCATCTCCGGATCGGGTCCGTCGATGAGCACTTCCAGCTCCTTGCCGACCTGGCGTTCGCTCCACGCGAAGGCCACCGCCTGCTGCGCTTCCATGAGCCGGTCGCGCCGCTCCAGCTTCACCTCTTCCGGCAGGTGATTGTCCAGGCGCGTCGCCGGCGTGCCTGGCTCGAACGAGTAAGGGAAGACGCCGGCGCGCTCGAAGCGCGCCGCCTGGAGGAATGCGCGCAGCTCCTCGAACTCCGCCTCCGTCTCGCCGGGGAAGCCGACGATAAACGTCGTGCGCAGGGCCAGGTTCGGAATGTCGCGGCGCAGGCGGAGCAGCAGGTCTTCCGTCGCCGCGCGATTCACGCGCCGCTGCATCCGCTTGAGCAAGCGATCGTTGATGTGTTGCAACGGCATGTCGAGGTACGGCAAGATCTTCTTCGCGCCGGTCAGGGTCTCGATCAGCTCGTCGGTGAAGTTGATCGGGTAAGCGTAGAGGATACGAATCCACTCCAGGCCGTCGAGCTGGTCCAGCGCGCGCAGCAGCTCGGCCAGGCGAACCCGGCCATAGAGGTCCATGCCGTAGTAGGTCGTGTCCTGGGCGACTAGGATGAGTTCGCGGACGCCGTCGGCTATCAGTTCGCGGGCCTCGCGCAGCACTTCCTCGATCGGCTTGGTGACGTGCTTCCCGCGCATGCCGGGGATGGCGCAGAAGGTGCAGAGCCTGTCGCACCCTTCGGAGATCTTCAAATAAGCGTAATGGCGCGGCGTGATGCGCAGGCGGGCGGTATCTTCCTGGGCACGGACCGGGGCCGGGCGGAAGAGGCTGCGCTGCTCGTCGATCTGTTCGCGGTTCCGCAGCAGGACGCGATCGACCACCTGGGCGATCTCCTCGCGGCCGAAGACGCCGACGATGTGATCGACTTCCGGCACCTCCTGGAGCAGTTCTTCCTGCTTGCGTTCGGCCAGGCAGCCGGCCACGACGACGGCGCCGACACGGCCCTGGCGTTTGAGATCAAGCATCTCGCGGATGACGGCCAGCGATTCCTGACGGGCCGGCTCGATGAACCCGCAGGTGTTGATGATGACGACGTCCGCGCCCTCGACCTCGGAGACGGGAGCATAGCCGTCCTGGGCAAGTTTGCCGAGCATGCGCTCCGAATCGACGAGGTTCTTCGGACAGCCGAGACTAATGAAGGCATACGTGCCCTTTGCCTCGGTGCGGGGTTCGGCCTCGGACAGGATAGGAAGTTGCATAATGGAGGAGTACGCGGCCCTTCCGGGCAAAGGAGTTGCGGGTTCTGCGGGGTCCGTCCACTGAGGTTGACGGGGCGGCCGGCCTTCGGGCGCCTGGGGTTATTATCCGTTCGCGGCGGGAACCGTCAAGCGGGAGAGGAGCGGCGCAAAAGTCGGGCCGGCTCGACCTCGAGGACGCTGCCAACCTCGCGGTCAAAAGCCGGCCCGGACAGCACCATGGTCACGAGGTGGACCCAACTTCGGCGTGAACGCCGAAACAGCCCTGCCACACCCGTGCCTCAAAGGCTTACGGCCAGCCGAATTCCCCCCAGAACTCGGTCCGCCGGGCGCAGGTCGGGCAATCCGCAACCTCGTGCTCATTTCTACGATGCGCGGTCCCTGGAAAAAATTGTGAGAATCTTTTTGCTGGAACGGCCCCGTCAGCTCCACAGATCGTGTACCGGCTTGTCGTCGCAAATCTGCCAGGGCCGCTCCAGCATCGTCGTCACCTGGCTGGCCGGATCGACGCCCAGCGCATGATAAATGGTCGCGGCCAGTTCGCCGGGTGCGATGGCGTGGTCCAGCGGGTAAGCTCCGTCCTTGTCGGAGGAGCCGTACAGCCGGCCACCCGGAATGCCGGCGCCGGCGAGGAGGATGGTGAACACGGAGGGCCAGTGTTCGCGGCCGGCGTTGGCCGGCGTGATTTTCGGACTGCGGCCGAACTCGCCCATCAGAATCACGAGCGTGTCCTTCAGCAGGCCGCTGGCGCTCATGTCTTCGAGCAGGGCCGAGAAGGCCTGATCCATGGGCGGCAGCAACTTGTTCTTCAGGGCGTTGAAATTGTCGTTGTGCGTGTCCCAGCCCTGTTCGAGGATGCGGATCCAGTTGACATGAACCAAACGTACCCCGGCCTCGACGAGCCGCCGGCCCAGCAGGACCGACTGGCCAAACAGGTTGCGGCCGTACCGCTCGCGTACCTTGGCCGGCTCGCTGCCGATGTCGAACGCCCGTTGCGTGACACCCGAGGCCAGCACGCCGAACGCCTTCTCGTAAAAGTTGTCGAGCGCGCGACCGGCCGCCGCCCTTTCCAGCTGGTGGAACTGGCCGTTGACCGTTCCCAGCAGGGAACGCCGGCCCTCCATCCGCTCGGTGGTAACGGTCGGTACCAGTCCCAGGTCCCACGGCTGGAAGCTGGGGTCGTTCGGGTTGCCGTGCGGCACGAGCGGATCGTAACGGCTGCCCAGGAAACCGCCGTGCTGGCCAGCGCGGACGGGGCCGTTGACGGCGATGTAGTCGGGGACCGTGACGAAGGGCGGCACGGCCTTGTCGCGCTTGCCCTCGACCGCGGTGAGCGCCGAGCCGATGTGCGGATGGTCTTCGCGCGAGATGTTCTCGCTCAGCCCGGAGCCGATGCCCTTGTGATACGGGTGGCCGGTTACCATCCAGTAAACGCCGCTGGGATGGTTGAAATCCCGGTGGCTGAGCGAGCGCACCACCATGTACTTGTCGGCCTGCCGCGCGAGCAACGGCAAGTGTTCGCATACGCGGATGCCGGGCACGTTGCTGGCGATCGGCCGGAACTCGCCGCGGATCTCGGCGGGTGCGTCCGGCTTCATGTCAAAAGTATCGTGGTGCGAGGCCCCGCCACTGAGGAAGACGATCAGACACGACCTGGCCTTGCCGAAGGTGGAAGGCCGGGGCGTACCGAGCGCTGATGCTCGGGCCTGGCCGCGCAGCAGACCGGGTAGGGTGAGGCCAAGGAGCCCGAGTCCTCCGGCACGCAGCAATTCGCGGCGGCTGAGCCCCTGACAGGTATGAACAGACGGACCAGGAATGACAAGCATACGACTCCCCATGCCGGCAGTCGCTCGCAGCGCGAGGCAACCGAACGTCTTCTCTTCATGATACCCGACCGAGAAGGCGCCGCACGGGAATAATTGAACGGAGCCCGGAGCGTCAGCGACGGGAAAGAGGTCCCATCGCTGAGGCTCCGGGCTCTGATAACACCCGTCAGAGCCCGGAGCCTCAGCGACGGGATAAAGGATTGGCTAATGGGCCAGCGCCATCCGTCGCGGACGTGCCGGCAGGTCCAGGAGCTTCCGCCACGCTTCCGCTGACGGTTCCGCGTCGCGCCCGCTCAGCTCACGCAGCGCGGCCAGGGCGGCGCGCTGATACGGTGAGAGCCGGCCGGGCTCCCGGTTCGCCAGTTTCTCCCGATAAGCAGTCACTTCCTCGTCCGTCAGCGTACGGGTGCGGACCAAGAAGTCGAAACGCTGCATCTCCGGCCAGGGGTTGGCATCGGCGACCGCCTGGAAAATGGAGAAATCTTGCCGCAGGTAGGTGACATCGATGCGCACCAACAGGTCGGGCGACGAACTCCGGTAACCGTCCGACGGTAGACAGGTACTTGACCAGTCCCAGGCGCATGCACGGCGCTTCCGGCGCCAGCACCTGCATCAGGGCCGCGATGCGCGCCTGCGTGAGGTCCTCCTGGCAGGGGCGGTCGCTCCGCGAAAGCTGCTTGTCCTTCTGGTTGCAGGCCGTCTCGTACTGTTCCCAGAAGGTCTCCGCGGAGACGCGCTCGGCCGGCACGCAATTGGCTATCTGGACAAGTGTACCCCCCACCTGCGGCTGAATTCCGGACACTTGTTGCGGCGCATTGGGCATGGACAGGGTAACGGCCCGCTGGTGCAGAGCACCGCGGACCGTTGCGACGCCGAGGGCGACCTGGGCGTCACGGAATGAGAAACGCACGACGGCAGGCCGGGCGGTTGCCCGAACCGAGAATGTAGACCATACGCGACGGTTTGTCTAGGAGTGGGGGCTCGCAAGGCATGGGAATCGCCGATAGCAAGTGGTTCGATTCAGAGCCCGCAGCGTGAGCGACGAGAACGACGACCCAGGCGCTGACGCTGCCGGCTCTGACAAGACGCGGCGACTGTCGCCCGCAACGGTCATTCAGGCGTGCGGTACTTGCACATCGTCACACAGTTGCCGCGCCTGTTGTAGCGAACCCAATCCATGAAGAAACGCATCATCAGGATTCCCCGACCCCCAGGGCGGTCCAGGTTCTCTGGCGTGCGCGGGTCGGGAACCTGACTGAGATCGAAGCCCTCTCCCTGATCCTCCACCTCGATCAGCACGCGGCGGGCATCAACATGGTGGCGAACCCGGATGGGCCTGGTCCGATCGCCTTGGTGGCCATGCCGTAGCGCGTTGTTCATGGCTTCAATCAGCGCCGTTTGCACATCGAACTGCTCATTCTCCGCGTAGTCCGTAGCCGCCATGGTCTCGGCGACGAGTTCGAGGATGAGATTCATATCATCCTCAGCCAGGCTGCCTTCCCAGTGCCAGCAAGTATCCAGCCGCAGCTGCTCCTCGATTCCCCGTTCGCCCACTCTGGACGGACCACCGTCATGAACAGGGCGGTTGCCCTTCTGGTTGAGACTGGGTGTCTCTCTCTGCCGCCGAGGGGAAGACCGCTTTGTGGCAAGCATTTCGGCACTCCTATCTACTTCTTGGTTGCCCGCCGCGACCAGGGTTGGGTTCCTGGCGCAGCGACTCGTGTCTACTTATCGGGGTGAACCTCTGCTTCTTCCTTAAAAGGAAATTGAAGAGCATTTTTCGTGCCAGTCTGCAGCGCCAGCAAGGGCCTCTTTCTTCCCTGGCTGGCGCTGCGGACTGGGAGGTCATTCTGATAGTGCCCCCTAACACGCTGACGCCACAGTTGAGGTAGAGCGCTTTCGCAACTGATTCCGCCTAACCGGGGCGAAGATCCAGCTGGCCCACGTGAACTTGCGACATGAGCAATCGGGGCAGTCGCAGCGTCCCAGCCCAGGGCCGTCGACGGTCAGACCATTCCAGGTAATCCAGCGGGTATCATGGGCAGAACGAGCATGACCGCAGGTGCAGCGCTCATCAACAGCGTTGCGACGAGCTTCCGCGACGAAGAAACGCATGGCGGCTGACATGGAGACTTCCTCCGAAAACGAGACAGCCCTCTCCGTGCCCGACACTGCGGCACAGAAAGGGCTGTCCTTGGCCCCAGACTGGTGAGAAAACGCGAACAGCCCTTCCCGCAAGGTCTCCGCGGAAAGGGCTGCCTTAGCCCGACATCATGGCGCACAAGACTAGGTCGCGCCTGGAGCAAGTCAAATAGGATTTAACTTTTTTTTGCCGCTGATGCCGGTCTGTCAGCCTGCTTCGGCGTCTCCTTCCGCCAGCCAGCGGGGGTGCAAATCATCCACAAGCAGCACTGGCGTGGCTTGCTTCTGTGCGAGGATGAGCGCCTCATCGAGATTGTCAGCCTGGCGAACCCGGAAACCTTTTCGTTGCAGGCATCGTTCCAGGACGACCCGTATACTGTCGTCCGCGTCGATCACCACGGCGAACGGGCTATCAACAGTGGTTGAGCCGGAGTATTTGCCAGAACTCGAATGGGTGGAAAGCGAGTTAGCAGGGACGGCGTATGCTGCGAGTTTTATCTTCATGCGGCCCTTTCGGTTGTATCCGCTCGGGCGAATAACCGTGCCGCATCTGCGCTGATGCAGAACCCTCTAGCTGAAGTAACGAATCGGCTTGACCTGGGCGCGCGCGAATTTCGGTCTCCTTAACCCGGCCACTCTGCTGTGGGCGGGACGTACGACTATGCTGGGCAAGCCATCTCGAGCAAACGCCATGCCGAAGCCGGAGGGAAACCGCCTGGAGGTCAGGGTTCCCAGCCTGAGCCCCCAGCCAAAAAAGCCTGACCTACGCAAGTAGCGTTAGCAGGGCGGCGCGTAACGCTCGTTCACCCGGAGCCCGTGTCCCCTTGTGCCATTTTCTCAGTTTGCATGGCTGGCCGGTCCTTGTGCCAGCCAACTGATGCACAGGTTGTCCATGAGCATGATGGGGCTACCGGATTGCGCGGCAAGCGCGCGCGCTTCGTCGAGGTTGGCGACCTGACGGACGGTGAAACCCTGCCGCTGAAGACAGCGCTGCACAACACCACGTACGGTCTCGTCCCGGTCGGTGATCAGGACCTGGGGGGCGGCAGAAGGCGTCGGCGCAGGATGAGGGAGGTGGTTTGTGCGCATGTGGTTCCTCTCAGGTTCCGTGCGTAGTGGGCGAACAGCTGGGTCGTGTCTAAATGAACGCATTCTCTGCTTAGTTAAGCGGCCGAGTCCGAGCCAAGCGCGCGCGGATTTCTGGATTTTCTTGAACCGTCAGGAAGCGACGTGCCCCGGGATAGGCATATAACCGCTCGACGAGTTGTTGCAGCGAGCCGCGTTCCTCGTCCGATTGCGTGAAGTGCCACCGCCGATCCGTCGGAAACAACTCCTCTCCCACGGGCCACGGCGCGAACGGCGTGTCGCCGAGCAACTCCACCAGCTTGGCGCTGTTCATGCTGACGTCGCCCGCGCGCGGCGGCATCGGCCCGGCCTCGATCCGCGGACACCCCTTCAGCAACGCCGGTTCGTAGCCGCCGACGCGGTTGACGATCTGCGCAATCTGGTACAGCGTCAGCGCGCGCGGGCCGCCGAGGTGATACAGGCCGGCGACGTCCGTCGCCAGGAAATGCTCGAAGACGCAGTTCAGATCATCGGTGTAGGTGCAGGAGCGCACCTCGTCGAAGTACAGCGTCGCGGGCCGGTGGTTGCGAAAGCGCGACTGAATCCAGTCAATCGCACCGGCGTGTTTATTGAAGCTCGGCCCCATCGGCAGGGAGATGCGCAGAATCGCCGCGCCGGGGTCGGTCCGCGCCACCACGCGCTCGCCCTCCACCATCGTCGTGCCGTACACCGTCACCGGATCGACCGGATCGGTCTCGATGTACTCGCCCCTTCCGGCACCGGAGTAGACGAGGTCCGATGACAGGTGCGCGAGTCGGCAGCCAAGGTGTCTGGCCATCTCCGAGAGGTTGGCTGCGCTGGTGACGTTGGTGCGCCGCGCCATCGTCGGATCGAGTTCGCACGATTTCAACGCGCAGTTGCCGGTCGTGTTGAGGACGGAGCGAAAGCCGTACTTGCGGAACAGCGCTCGCATGCCGTCGCGGTCCTCGGTGTCGAGCGGTTCGATGCCGGAGCCGGCGAGCCGCCACGTCTGCGTTGGACGGACGCCGATCACCTGGCCGGGGTAGCGCTGTTGGAAGTACGCGAGGGCGTTGTAGCCGGCGACGCCGGAAATGCCGGTGACGAGCAGCGGGAGGCGTTCGGGAGGCAACACGGAGCGCAACAAAAGTACGGCCAATCGTCGGGTTGAAGAAATCTGCACCTGGGAATCGCGAGTATTCTATCGAGAAACAGCGCACCCGACTCAAAGTGCCGCACAGACATTTGGCGCGGCCCGCCGCGGGTGTTACCATCAAAGGCGTGGGCGGATGCTGCCCCTCGACCAGCAGGCCCAGCGCGGGGGCGGGGCACCGTAACTCGAGCAAACTCTGTCAAGCCGCCCGGGCCGACGCGGGGCGGTGGCTCGTCGGAGGTGTGTGATGATCCATCTAAAAAAGATCCTCTACCCGACCGATTTCTCGTCCTATTCCAATCAGGCCTACTTCCACGCCATCGCCCTGGCCGAGAAGCACCACGCCAGCCTGACCATCATGTACGTTTACGTTCCGGGGGTCAGTCCGCTGAGCGACACCGGCAACGGCAAAGCCGACCGCGCGTACTGGCAGAACTTGCTGGAGCAGATCCGTCCCATCGATCCGACCATCCCGATCAGTCACGTGCTGGTCGAGGGCGATCCCGCGACGGAGATCGTGCGCTACACGCATGACGCGGGCTTCGACCTAGTCGTGATGGGGACACATGGCCGGACCGGCCTGGAACGGCTGCTGATGGGGAGTGTCGCCGAGAAGGTGATGCGCGACGCGCCGTGCTCGGTGCTCGTGGTGAAACTGCCGCGGGCGCTGACGGTACCGGAAAAGAGTGAAGTGGCCGTGGTGATCAACCCCGCATGACTTGTGGTGTCAGCCCGCCGCGCCCGCAAGGGCCGGAGGAGTCCTGCGCTGGCGTGGCGGGCTGGCAATCATTGCTCCGGCGGATAGGGTGTCGTCCAGCTAGCGCCGAGAACGCTATCGTAACGATTTCGTCCCGCCGCCACTTTTCCTTGCTGATTCACGTAGATGTCGTCGCCCTCAACGCCGACGTTGCGTACCGTGCTGAAGCGGACGTGGCCGCCGATGTAGAGGACGTTCTGTCCCTGACCGCCGTGGTTGGGACTGTTCCCCGGCTTAACGTATTCCGCCACGGAGTTCGGCTTGTCGGCCAGGATCGGCAGGTAGTCGTCGTCGTCGCAGCGCAGACCGCAGTGGGCGCCCGCGTCGCCGTAGCCGAGGGTGTAGGCGTAGCAGCCGGCCAGGCGACGGAGCATATCATTGAACCGCACCGGGTGCGCCTGCTGCATTCGCTCCAGCTCGGCCAGCGACACATCGGGCACCTGGCGGTCGCCATTGGCCGGGCAGCTGATGGTGACATCGCTCGGCAGCGCCCCCGCATCGCGGAGCATGGGCACGAAGATGCCGGCGACGTTGCGTGGCGGCTCGGCCTCGACCTTCGGGAATGCGCCGTTGTGCCGTTCGCTGTAGTCGGTCAGCGCCACGTGGAATAGCCGCAGATTATTCTGGCAGGCGTAGATCTGCTGGCGGTGCCAGAGGCCGGGCAGGAAGGCCAGCACGGTGCCGGCGAACGCCACGAGTACGACGGCGGCGACGAGCACGTCGGCACGGCGCCACCACGATCGGCTCGGCCCGCCTTCGCGGGACCAGCGCGGCGCCGCCGGCAAGCTGCGGTAAGGTCGTGGCGGCGCGCCGGCAGCGCTGGCGGCGGCCAACTCCGTCTCCTGCCGACACTGGTGGCGGGCGATATGGCCCAGGGTATGCACCCACAGGCCGGGCGGCGCCGGTTCATCCTCGGCGTCGAGGGCCAGGGGTTCGAGGGCACGGCGGAGCAGATCGAGGCGGCGCTGGGCGTCGGGATCGGTTTGCAAGTAGGACTCCATCTGGCGGTGGGAGTCCGCGTCGAGGGAGTTCAGAAGGTAGCCGACGAGGTTTTCGTCCATGGCGGTCACGCTTCATACAAGGACGGCGACGAACTCCAGGCTTCCTGGAGCTTGACAAGGGCGGCGTGGAGCCGCGATTTCACGGTGCCCACTGGAATGCCGAGGATGTCGGCGATTTCGCGGTACTTCAAACCCTGGTAGTAGGCCAGGACCAGCACCTGGCGCAGGAACTCGGGCAAACGCTCAACACTGGCCCGGATGCGCTCGCGGCGTTCCTGTCCCTCGGCCGCATCGACCGGGCTGGGTCCGCGACCTTCGAGGGTCTCCAGGAGGGTCCGCATCTCGCCGTCGGCCGACTCCTCGCGTCCCTGGTCCAGACTGATCGCCTGGTGTCGGCCGCCGCGGCGCAGGGCGTCGATCGCCTGGTTCGTGGCGATGGTGTACAGCCAGGGGCGGAACGGCCGGCCGTGTTCGTACTGATGGCTCTTGACGTACAGCTGCAGGAACGTGTTCTGAAACACGTCCTCCGCCAGGTTGTGGTCGCCGAGGTAGCGCCGCAGGTAGCCGAACAATTCGCGCTCGTAGCGGCGCACCAGCACCCCAAACGCCTCCTTGTGCCCCTTGCAGAAGCGGAGGAACAGGTCCTCGTCGGAGCAGGAGGTAAGAGTGTCGAAGCGCTCCACGTTCTTCCTGTTGTTACGAGCGAAAGGTCCCGGCGGTTCGTTCGGAGACACCCACGAAGTCCGCTATCATGTGACCGGAAAAGGCGAAGGCTGTCAAGGAAAGAGTGGCTTGTAGCCAGTGGCCAGTAGTCGGCTACGGCTGGTCTGCGGCGTAGGACCGGGGTGGGACCGGCGTCCCCGCCGGTCGAGCGGACCAGTAGTGGCTAGTGGGGTCCTTGCTAGCCACTACTCAGTTGATCCGCGGGAACAGCGGCTTCACCTTGCCGTCCTCCAGCGGCGCCACCACGCGCAGGTCCTCCGCCTGCAACGGATGTACCCACACGTCCTCGTGACGTACCGACTCCCACGCCTGTGGAAAGTTGAAACTGCGGTAGATCGTCTCCGCCGTCCGCGGCAGGAACGGTTTCAGCAGGATCGACACCGCGCGCAGCTGCTCCGCCAGATCGTACAGCACGCCCTTGGTCTCCGCCGGGTCGCTCTTCACCAGTTTCCACGGCTCCGTTTTCTCCGTGTAGCGGTTGGCCGGGTCGAGGATCTGCGCCCAGATGCGCTGCAGCGCCTGGTTGTACTGGCACGCCTCGATGTGTCCCTGCACCTGCTGTACCGTCGTTTCCGTATCCGTGTCGGTGTAGATGTTGCTCGGCTTGCGGTTGGCCGTCTCGTGCAGCTGGCCGTCGAAATTCCGCGTGAGGAGCGTCACCACCCGGCTGTACAGGTTGCCGAGGTTGTTCGCCAGGTCGGCATTGTAGACCTCCTTGAAGCGGTGCCAGCTAAACTCGCCGTCTCCGGGGAACGCGCACTCGCGCAGGAAGTAATAGCGGAACGCATCGGCGCTGAACTTCGTGACGATCTCCATCGGTTCGACGGCGTTCCCCAGCGATTTGCTGATCTTCTCGACCACGCCGGTCTCCTCGTTCTTGACGTTGACGAAACCGTGGCCGAAGACTTGCCGCGGCGGCTCCAGGTCGGCGGCCATCAGCATCGCCGGCCACAGAGCGCAGTGGAAGCGGGTGATGTCCTTGCCGATGAAGTGGACGTCGGCCGGCCACCACCTGTGGAACTCCGCCTCGTCGTCGCCGTAGCGGATGGCCGTGATGTAGTTCAGCAAGGCGTCAAACCAGACGTAAATCGTGAATTGCGGATCGAATGGCACCGGAATGCCCCAGGCCTGGCCGGTGCGCGTGATGTTCACGTCCTGCAGACCGCTCTGCACCAGAGCCAGCACCTCGTTGCGGCGGCTCTCCGGTTGGATGAAGTCGGGGTACTCCTCGTAATAGTCCAGCAGCCGTTGCTGAAACTTCGACAGGGCGAAGAAGTAGCACGGCTCCGTCCGCCGCGCCGCCGGGGTCTTGTGCGTCGGGCAGCAGCGATTCTCGTCAAGTTCTTTCTCGGTCTTGAATGCCTCGCAGCCCTCGCAGTACCAGCCCTCGTAGCTCCCCTTGTCGATGTAGCCGTTGTCGAAGACTTTCTGGATGAACTTCTGACAGCCCAGGTGGTGACGCGGCTCGCTCGTCTGAATGAAGTCGTCGTAACTGATCTCCAGCGTGCGCCATACTTCCTGAAACTGGCGGGCCATGTCATCGCAGTATTCCTTCGCCGGCCGGCCCATTTCCGCCGCCTTCCGGGCTACTTTGATCGTGTTCTCGTCGTTGCCCATGAGGAAGTGAACGTCGTACCCTTCCATGCGGCGATAGCGTGCCTGGACGTCGGCGCCGATCTTCTCGAAGGCGGTGCCGATGTGTGGCCGGCTGTTCGGATAGTCGATGGCGGTGGTCAGGTAGAAACGTGGCAGATCGGCCATGGTGTGTGTCGTCCTTCCCCATAAACGACGAGGTGGTCCCTCTGTTCTTCTTAGCAGGAGCATCGTTGCCGGTCACGGGTTCAGTGTCAAGGCTGCGTCCTCAGCCTCGTCCGCGGGAGAATCGGTAGACCTGGCACCGCGTTTGCGTCACTTTGTCCCCTCCAGCCCGCGCTTCGGACAACCTGGGGCGCCGCCGCGGGAATTGTAACCTGAGGAGAGATTGTCATGGCTTTGCTTTCTTGCTGCCCATCGTCTGACCTGGGGAAATTCGCGGTGGATCCGCCCGGCCAGCCGCCTTTGCCTCCGGGTACGCAGCCGCCGGGACCAGGACGGGCGCCTGAGAAGCCTGTGCCCTCGACACCGGAGCCGCCATCGCCATTGCGACCTGGCGGTCCGATCGAAACGCCAATGGCGCCGCCGCCGGGTCCGGTGGAGCCGCCGCCCACGGAGCCGCCGCAACCGCCCATGTGGGACTGAAGGTAATCGGATTGTTTAGCTGCGCCCGGCAGCGGAGCGCAGCTAAACTTTCCGCCTGGGACGCATCTCCAATCCGGATGCGGAACGCGCATGGCGCTTTGGTGGCCGGTGGATGCCCCTGGTTTGCTCCAAACCTACGGCAACGAGGCATTGCACCTGCTGCTCCTGCTCGTCCTGGGCTGGCTGGCGCTGCGCTACCTGGTGCTGCCGTTGCGGCGGTTGCTGGAACGCGGCCGGATCGATCCGCTGGTGGTCTCGTTTCTGCTCAATACGCTGCGGGCCATCATCCTCGCTGTCGTTTTGCTGGCCGTCTTCCAGGTCCTCGGCGTGCCAAACGCCTCGCTGCTGACGGTGCTCGGCACCATCGGTCTGGCCATTGCCCTGTCCTTGCAAAACTCGTTGGCCAATTGCACTGCCGGCTTGCTCATGCATGCCGCGAACATCAGCCGACCGCGTCCCGAAGGCGCGTCGCCAGGATGAGCGTCTTGTCATCGTCGCTGCGCTGGTTGACGGCCGGCGAGCGCAGGAACCTGCGCAGCGCCCGCGGCAGCCCCTGTCCCGCCGAGGCCGTTCGCAGCTTCTTGAACATTGGCAGGAAGAACGGCTGATGGACCTTGCGTTCGGCGAAGTTCAGGGCCAGCATCTGTAAACCGTCGGTGAAGAGGGCCAACTCGTCCACTGGCCCGGGACGGCGCTCGAAGGCGAGGAGTTCGGCGAAGGCGGGATCGGTGACGAAGTTCGTGGTGTTCGCGTACTCGCCCGTCTGCGGCCAGAAGACGGTTTGATAGCTCTCCTGCGCTCCGACGACGATGGCGCCATCACCGATCTGGGTGAAGGCCGCCGTGCTCTCGCCGACGACGGCGAGCAGGAGCGTGCAGGCGAGTTGGGGAAACGCCAGGTTGTGACGCTCCGACTCGGCCTGAAGGTGACGGCGCAGGCGGTCGAACCAGGAACAGGCCGTATCTTTCCCGAGCTGTGGCAGCAGCAAACCGGCGCGCAGGTCGTCGAGGACAAGCCGGGTCATGGTATGGCAGGCGAGGCGGGCGCCGAGGTCGGCGTGGCTGGCGCTGCCGGCGCCGTCGGCGCAGGCGAGGATCAGGACGGGCCCTTGCCCTGTCTGCCGCAAGCGGACGAGGCAGCGATCCTGGCACGGTTGCGCGCTGCGCTCATGGGCAGCGCCCGGCACACTTTGAAAGAGCAGTTTCCACATCAAGTCTTCGCCAGTGCCCATTCATGGTCCGGCGGTGTAAAGGGGCGTCGGACCAATACTTCCGGCGCTGCGATTGGCGTTTCGCTCAGGGTGGATTCTATATCCGCGTGCGTGATTCGGCAGCACACAAGCACGACGCGCGAGCGAGGGACGCTGCTGCCTTCCTTCGCGCTTCAGGCTTGTGTGTTGCACCTTCATCCACGGTGATTTAGGTCTAGTGCCGCGCTGGCGTCAAGCAACGCAGCAGCGGCCCTTGCCGAGCCTCCGCATTTTTTTTGTCCGGCTCGCGGTCCTATTCCCGTTATCCAAGTAGAGAGCATGAACTGCTCAACCATGACGCCGTGAGCTTTGGAAGGACAAGACTTATGTACCGCCGCACCACCTATCTGCTGACTGCCCTCTGCCTTATGGGAGCGACGGCACTGCCCCTATCGGCTGCCGAACAAAACCCCGGCCTCGAAACGCAGGCGCTGGGTCTCCTCAAGAAGTACTGCTACAAATGTCACGGACAGAACTTCAGTGTCCCTGGCCTCAACGTTCTCGACCGCGCTGCCCTGGTCGCCCGGCGTGCCGGCGAGACGCCGTTCGTCGTCCCCGGTAAGCCGGAGGCGTCGCTTATCTTCCAGAAGATCAAGGAACAGGAGATGCCGCCGACCCCTCAAAAACCGTCGGCCGCCGAGCAGGACGTGGTGCGGCGCTGGATCGCCGCCGGGGCGCTCTTCGCGCCGGCGCCGGTCATCACCGGTAAGACCTTCGTGGGCGACGCGGACGTTCTCAACGCCATCGCCGATCATCTGCGGCCCCTGTCACCCAACCAGCGGCGGCTGCAGCGCTATTTCACCTTCGCCAACCTGGCCAACGATCCGCAGAGGACCGAGGAACAGATGCGGGTGTACCGCGCCGCGCTGTCCAAGACGATCAACAGCCTCAGCTGGGAGTCGGGCATCGTCGTGCCGCAGGCCATCGATCGGCAGCAGATGGTATTCGCCATCGACCTCGGCCGGCTCGGCTGGGACCGCCGCAACCTGTGGGAAGAGGTCCTCAAGGAGTATCCCTACGGCCTGACGCACAAGTTCGAGAGCGACCGCAAGGTGGTAAGCCTGACGAAGGCAGTGGCCCAGGTCACCGGCACCGAAGTGCCCTGCATCCGCGCCGACTGGTTCATCGCCTCGGCGACCCGGCCGCCGCTCTATCACACGATGCTCGACCTCCCGACCAACGCTCGCCAGCTGGAGAAGAACCTGAACGTGGACGTGACCGATAACTTCCTGAACGACCGCCTTATCCGGGCCGGCTTCGTGACCAGCGGCGTCTCGAAGCAGAATCGGGTCATCGAGCGGCACGTCACCCGCTACGGGGCGTACTGGAAGAGCTACGACTTCAAGCTGAACACTGGCGAGGCCGACGTGCTCCGCTTCCCGCTTGGGCCGGTCTTCAAGGACAACCCGTTCGCCAACGTGGCCTTCAAGCACAACGGCGGCGAGATCATCTTCAATCTGCCGAACGGCATGCAGGGCTACCTGCTCGTGGACAACAATGACAAGCGGCTCGACACGGCGCCGGCGGAGATCGTTGAGGATTCGCTGCGTACCGCCAATTCGAGTATCGTGGTGAATGGCCTGTCGTGCATCGCCTGCCACAAGAATGGGATGCAGCGCGGCGAGGACATCCTGCGGACGCGCTCGGCCGTGAACGGGCGGGCCCTGGAGAAGGTGCGGCGACTGCACCCGGAACAGAAGGTGCTCAACCAGTTCTTCCGCAAGGACGAGGACCGCTTCCAGGTCGCCGCCGAGAAGGCCATGGCCCCGTTCCTCCGCGTCGGAGCCGACCGGAAGAAGACCTTCCAGGACTTCCCGGAGCCGGTCAAGGAAGTGACGGAACTGTACTTCCAGGATCTGACCGTGGCCCAGGCCGCCCGGGAACTGGGCATCGACGATCCGCGGAAACTGCAGCGGGCGATCGTGAGCAGCCGGACCCTGCAGCGCCTGGGGCTGTCGCCGCTGGTCGGTGGCCGGATCAAGCGAGCCGCCTGGGAGGAGCCGCGGCCGGTGCAGTCACTGTACCAGGAAACGGCCCGCGAACTGGGCCAGGGCACTCCGGTGGTGTCGAACTGAACGGTCCGAAGCAGCCGCTTGCGGCCTGGCGATTCGCACGCCAAGCCGCAAGCGGCTAATAGCGATCGAGGAGATCGAGCAATGCATTCCCTGACGAAACGAATCTTCCTGGGTGTAACGCTGACCGCGCTGTTGGCGTTGACGGGTTCGGCGCGAGCGGCCCAGGCGGGGCTCAAGGCCGAACTGATCGAGGCGGCGAAGAAGATCGCCAAGGCCGTGGATGGCAGTTCGGTCACGGTCGGCGACTTCACCGGGCCGAAACGGTTGCAATCCTCCGCCGGTCCTGGCATCGCCAAGGCACTGACCAACGAACTGCGCAAGCAAAAGGTCCCTCTCCTCGACAAGGCCGCTTTCACGGTCCAGGGCGATTTCCTGGACATCGTGGACAGCGACTCCGGCCGCTTGGCGGTGCGGCTCAACGTGCGCATCGTCGATCGCCGCAACCGCGTCGTGCTCGAGTTTGCCCGGGCCATCTTCCTGAAGGACGCCCGCGATACCTCGATTCAGGACCTGCTCGGCGCCAACGTCCGACTGCCGGCAAACGCCTCGGACGAGGAGCGCGATCGCCGCTTGCGTGAGGGGCTGGCCAATCCGAACGCCTCCATCAACGGCACGCTCATCAGCGCCGGCAAGGGCAGTCCCTACGCGGTGGAGGTCCTCGTGAAGGACAACGACGAGTTGGCGGCGCGCCAGCCGCAGCTCAAAGACGGTTTCCCCTTCGTGGCGCTGCAGCGCAAGGAGGTCTATGCCGTCCAGCTCTACAACAACTCCAATTTTGAGTCCGCCGTGACGCTGTCGATCGACGGCATGAACGTATTTTCCTTCAGCGAACAGAAGGACGAGACCGGCGATGCGCGCTACACGCAGTTCTTCCTGCCGAAGAAGTCGAAGGCGAAGATCAAGGGCTGGCACATCAACAGTCAGAAGACGGCCGAGTTCGTCGTCACCGATCTGGGCGCCAGCGCTGGCGGCAAGCTGAAAAGCGCCACACAGGTGGGTACGATCACCGCCAGTTTCGCGGTGGCCGTGCCGAAGGGCGAACGCCTGCCGAAGGACGAGCCGGCGGCCCGCGGCGCTGACGCCACCGGCATCGGCACGCAAGTTGGGACCCGCTTCAGCGAAGCGGAACGCACCATCGGCGTCGTCCGCGATACGATCAGCGTGCGCTACAGCAAGTGAGAGTTTATACCCAAGCTGCTTTTTCCGTGGCGACGGCAGCCGAGTGCGCGAAACCTCCGCCCCAACTTCTCTCCGCGGGAGCTACCTCAGTAATCGACCGAGTCAACGACTTCTCCACCGGCTCGGGTGGCGAGGGCACTCATGATCGGGGTCGCCGAATAGGGCAGGAAATGCACGGAACCGTCGGCGAACAGGAAATGGGCCCCGCCGGAGTGCAGGCTCCAGAAGTGGTTGAAATCGCACGGGTTGTTAAGCCGCCCCGGGCCGTAATGGAATGGCCCCACGCAGTACCCCGCAGGCGTGGAACGATATGGCCAGGCGACATGCATGGCGGGAAACCGGCCAAACCCGTAATCGTCCATCGTCCAGGAAAAGTCCGGCACTCGTGACGTGTACCAGGTGCCGGCCAGGCGCTGTCCCCCGGGAGGGCGCTCCCCCACCACCAACGTTTGGCTCGTCCCGTCCGAAATCTCCGCGAGACGGACGCCGCGATAACCACGCATCGCCCCGTCCGCTCCGCCCTCGTGGGTTAGCGTGCCGCCCGAGACCCCCTGATAGGAGCCGTAAGCCGCCGTATAGCCGCTGGCATCCGTGATCGGGGCGCCAAGCCGGGGGTCCGAAGGGCAGGCGTAAGTCCGAATCACCGTGGCAAAGCCGGTGTGCGGCGGGTTGTCATAAGCGCTTAAGTCCTGCTTGTAGGCGTCGAGGGTCTGCCGCCAGAGGGTGTCCTGCTCGATGTAGGGCAATATCAAGACGTGCCACGGAAGGTCGATGCCAATGCCGCGATAGGTAACGCTTACCAAGCTCCTGACATCGACGTAGGCCGGCGGCAGGCACCGCTGAACGCCTTCATAGTTGGCAAAGGCGAGGCCGATCTGGTGGAGATTGTTGCGACAGCCCGTCCGGGCCGCCGCCTCCCGAACACTCTGCACAGCCGGCAGTAACAGCCTGAGCAGGAGGCCGATTATGCCGATTACCACGAGCAGTCGTTGGCAATGCTGCGAACAGGCGGTTCCGCCTTTGACACCAATCACTGGAAGACCCAGTGGTCCCCATGCCCAGGCGTAAAGCCGATCCTATTTTGCCACCTGGTATATATAGCGACCACCTTCTGGACTGTCAAGCAGAAAAAAGGTAACCGTTTACTGGCCACTTGTTCACTGTTGGAATCCCAGGGCCGGCGGGACGCCTCCCCATGTTCCCGCCGCCAGCCGGCAGCTTGGGCGCATCCGTTTTTTCCGGAACCTCTCTCTCAACCAGCACGCGCCGAACAACCGATAAACCTGGCAGAGCCCATACAGGTGTGGCCGGGGACACCTTTTCCGCAAGGGGAGAGAGCGATGAGTTGGAAACGGACGTGGGGCGGCGTCGCAGTCTGCGTGGCCCTGGCCTGCAATTCGGCCCGCGCGCAACAACCGTATCCCTGGCCCGGAACCACGATGGCCCCCGGCCCGCAGCTGGCCCAGCCTGCCTATCCCTACCCACAAGCGTTGCCTGCCATGCCGGGAATGCCAGGCCCCGGTGCCGCGTATCCTTGCGGACCGGGTGTGCCGCCGCAACCACCGCTGCCGCCGCAACCACCGCTGCCGCCGCAACCACCGCCCGGCAGCGGGGGACCGCCCTGCGAACCGTCGTCGCCGCCGGTCTTCCCCACGCCTTGCCCCAAGCCTCTCAACGGCCTCAGCAATGGCGGCAACAGCTTCGACGGCGAATTCCCCCAGGAGGACTGTCCCAATTACGTCGTCAACATCGAATACCTCTACTGGTGGATGAAAAACGCGCACATGCCGCCGCTGCTGACGACCGGCCCTGCCCGCGACGCCGAGCCGGGCGCCCTCCGCGAGCGTGGCACGCGCGTCCTCGCCGGTGGCGACTTTGAACAGAACAACTTCAACGGCGGGCGCTTCTCGGCCGCCTACTACTTCCCCAATCTGATGGACACAGAGACCGGCGAGTACACCTTTGGCCATTCCCAGGTGCTCGACGTGGACGGCAGCTTCTTCGGCCTGGAGCAGCGCTCGCAGGTTCAGCCGTTCATCTCGAATAGCCGTGGCTTCCCCGTCCTGTCCCGGCCGTTCATCAACGCCAATACGCACCGCGAGGACGTCGATCCGATCGCCCTCCCGAAATTCCAGTCGGGCTGGACCACTGTGACCATGTCCAACCGCCTGTACGGCGGTGAGGCCAACCTGCGCGTTACCCAGGCCGGCGGCGGCGACTGCGGCTCACGGCTCAGCGTCTTCGTCGGCGGGCGCTTCCTGTCCCTCGACCAGAAACTGACTGTCCAGAGTTTCACTCATGAACTGCCTCCTCAACTTGTCGGGGATGCCCTGGTCACCGACGAGTTCGCGGGTCAGAATCGTTTCTATGGCGGCCAAGTCGGCCTCGGCGTCGAGTTCTGGTTCTGGAACCGCGTCGACGTGAACCTTGTCGGCAAGATCGCCGTCGGCCCGACCAAGCAGACGCTCCACGTCGGCGGCACCACGGAACTGTTCCCGAACGGCATCGCCAACGACCGCGGTCTGCTCGCCCAGCCGACGAACGTCGGCCGATTCGCGCGCAGCACCGACATCACCTACGTCCCCGAGATGACCGGTACCGTGGGCTTGCGTATCTGCGACTGCGTTCGGATCTATGCCGGCTACAACTTCCTGATGTGGAGCGACGTGCTGGCGCCCGGCAACCAGATCGATCGCACGATCAGCGTCCAGGCCGTGCCGGGCCGCTTCAACTCACCGCCGCCGCAGCTCGGCGCCCCCCGGCCGACGGTCAACCTGACAAATTCGGACTTCTGGGTCGAGGGACTGGTAACCGGCGTGGAATTCAGCTACTAACAATGGATTGCGTAAAACGCGCCGGCCGATAACACCATCGCTCCAGGCCGGCGTGACCATGCTGCGGCTCTACTGCTCGTGCCCCCTCCCTCCCCCCGGGATCGGCCCGAGAACGCCGGCCCGACCTCGAAAGTCGGGCCGGTTTTCGTTCCGCCAGCTCCTTCCCCCGACCACGCTCAGGAGCACTCACATGGAGGTGGCCCGATCGGGACACGGTCCCGGTGGGGCCTCAGCCGGACCAGGCGCCTGGTTCGGTCCGGGTCCTGAAACGGAGTGGTTCTCATGTTCGACACCTGGTTGCACGGCAAGAAGCGTCGGGAGACGAGTTCCCGGCAGCATACCCCTCGCAAGTATCGGCCCGTACTCGAGCCGCTGGAGGACCGAACGGTCCCGTCGGCGATCCGCAACCTGGCGGGCTTCACAACCAACGCGCTGCCGCCCGAGGACGACTCGCCTAGCCCACAGGCGAACGTCGGCTTCAACATGAACTTCTTCGGCCTCCAGGCCAGCCAGGTTTTCGTCAACAATAACGGCAACATCACGTTCGGCCAGGCGTTTCCTACTTTCACGCCCTCGGCCCTGAACACGGCCAACGGCGGCACCCCGATCATCGCCCCCTACTTCGCCGACGTGGACACACGGGGCACGGGCAACGTGGTGACCTACGGCACCGACACACTCTGCGGCCACCTGGCCTTCGGCGTGGACTATATCAACGTCAACTACTTCAGCGCGATCTCCGCGGGGCACCCGGACAAGTTTGATAGCTTCCAGGTGATCCTCATCGACCGCTCCGACACGGGCCCCGGCAACTTCGACATCGAGTTCAACTACAACCAGATCCAGTGGGAAACCGGCGACGCTTCGGGCGGCACCAACGGCCTGGGCGGCAGTTCCGCCCGCGTCGGCTTTACGAACGGCTCGGGCACCCAGGGGACGTTCTCCGAACTGCCCGGCTCGGGCATCAACGGCGCCTTCCTCGACAGCGGGTCGAATGCCCTCAGTTCGCATAGCCTGCAGGCCAGCACGCCGGGTCGGTTCCACTTCTTCGTGCGTAATGGCCAGGTGACGGAGACGCTGACCGCCAGCGCGGCAGTGGACGTCACGAGCTCGGTGCGGCACTTCAACCCGTTCCGCTATTTGTTCCGCCAAGGCGTCTTCAGCGGCCGGTTCCTCTTCCAGCGCACCGGCGGCGCCTTGCAGCAGCAAATCAACAACGCCTGCCTCGACGAGATGGCGACGAACAACGTCATCGGCTTCGGACCGCCGATCACGCTGGTGTTCGATCATTTGCCGCGTAACGTGACCCTCGTGAATCCGACCGGCTTCACGGCCAGCGGCAATGCGTTCCTGACGATCTCCAGACAGTTTGCGAAGGTCGGCGATCGCTTCCGGGTAGTGCTGCGCTTCCGCGACCCGAGCGCGGTGGCTCTGAGCACGTTCTACCAGGGATTCTCGATTCGCGTGTTTGCGGGACCGTTCGATCCGTCGGTGGTGTGATTCGTCTGAGGGAACGGCCAAGCCACAAGCGGCCGCTTGCGGCTTGCATGTCCATCAATGCGACATCCAGGACCGGAGCACGTCAATGAGCCGCCGGCTGCGTGACGGGCTTGATCTCCCGCTCGATGAACTCGATGATCGCCTCGGCCACGCCGGCGCCGGTCGCCTTCTGGATGCCCTCCAGTCCTGGCGACGAATTGACCTCCATGATCATGGGTCCCTCTTCTGACTCAACCATATCGACACCGGCGACGCGCAGACCCAGCACGCGGACGGCGGCCAGGGCCGTCTTGCGCGATTCGGCGGACAGACGCACTTTCTTCGCTGTGCCGCCGCGATGGATGTTCGAGCGGAATTCGCCGCGTACGGCCTGACGGCGCATCGACGCAATTACCTTCCGGCCGACGACCAGGGCGCGGATGTCGGCGCCGTTCGCCTCGTGGATGAACTTCTGAATGAGGATGTCCTGATCGAGACCGTGGAAGGCCTCAATGACCGACGCCGCCGCCGCGGTGCTCTCTGCCAGGACAACGCCGATCCCTTGTGTCCCTTGCAGCAGCTTGACCACCACCGGCGGACCGTCCACCTGCTCCATGCAGCTGACGACGTGCTCGGCCTGGCGCGTGTAGACGGTCGGCGGCATGCCGATGTCGTGCCGGCTGAGGATCTGCAAACAGCGCAGCTTGTCGCGCGAACGGGCGATGGCCTGCGATTCGTTCAGGCACCAGACGCCCATCATCTCGAACTGGCGCACGACGGCGAGCCCGAAAACGGTGATCGAGGCGCCGATGCGCGGGATGACCGCGTCATAGTGCGGCACCGGAACGCCCTGGTAGAACAGCTCGGGTGTGCGCCGGCTGACGCGCATGTCGAACTGCAGAGTATCGAGCACGTCGGCGCAATGGCCGCGCTGCTGGGCCGCCTCGACGAGGGCCCGGGTGCTGTAGAGCGTTGCGTTCCGCGACAGGATGGCCAGACGCATATCCACCCCGGCTAATTGCCACTTTTTGCCGACAACAGATACTTTTTACTCACGTCCACGACGAAATCGCCGGTCAGGGCCCGCCGGCCGAGGAGCATGCGGAAACGCAGGCCGGTGCGGTTCGCCACCGTCAAACGGATGCGCTTGCACACGGGACCCAGGCACAACCGGGTCTCGAGCAGCGGCCGGCGTTCGGGCATGCCGCCGGAATTCTTGACCACCACCATGCCCAGCACACTCGCCTCGATCACGGTCACGCGCTCCGGATGCTGCCGATTGAGCGCCAGCTGCAGGCGCGCCACAATACCGCGGCCGGGGACCTCGACGAGATCGTAACTGCACACGTCAAGGACCGAGGTGCGCGCGCCGGTGTCCACCTTGGCCCTGAGCCGCGGGATGTTCCAGTCCGGCAACGCGACGTACTCCTTCCAGCCAATGCACAACGGCTGGTCCACCCGGTCGTTCATGCCGCCGCTCCCGCCGCTCGCCGCACCCGAGTCGCCGCCGGCGACTTCTGTTCGTCATCCTCACACCGTACGCCGCCGACCATAACGCAGCTGCATGCCGACCAGCAGCGCCAGCGCGGCGCCGGACGCCATGCCGACGGTGAAGGTACGCCAGTCCGGCAACCACATCGCGGGTTGCTGCGGGAGTGGAGTCGGTGGTGCCGGCGGCTGCGCGATCGAGTCCACCGCCACCGCCCAGCCCGCTTCACTTACCGCCGAGCCAATGCCTGCGCTCGGCGTCGCGCCGCGCGGCGCCAGCGCCCACAGCAATTGCTCCTTCGCCAGCGGTCCGCCCGTGCCGTTGAACAGTTCCGCCGCCGGCTTGGCCTTCAGCAGCACCTGACGATGGGCGAACAGTTCCGGCGACCGGAAGCCACGAGCGTACACCAGATCGTCCAGTACCTTGTACGCCGCCTCGACGTCGCCCTGCGCGTTGAGCAACTCTCCAAGTAGCCAGTAGAGCCGATTGTCGAACGGCAGCCATAGCACCAGCTGCGACAAGAGCGGGATACGCTCCAGCGGCAGCGCATCCCACGAGTCCGCGTTCATTTCGCCGGCCTCGTACTGACCGCTGGGTCCGACGAAGCGCATGCCGGGGAACAGAGCGTCGAGCGATTCATCCGCCTTCCGGCCGAACTGCTGGCGCGACTCCTGCTGCCGCAACTCCAGCAAATGCAGATAGTACCTCTCCGCGCGGCGATACCAGTTGAGCTGTTCCGTGCTGTAGCCGAGCCACACGCGCGGCCAGGCCTTGAGCGCCTGCTGTTCGTAGAAGATAGCCCGATCGGCCCGGCCGGCCAGTTCGTTTGCCGTGGCGAGGTTGGCCAGGACCATGAAATTGTCCGGCTCCTCGGCCTGGGCCACGTCGAGCAGTCGCACCGCCTCCTCGTATTTCAGCAGGCGGATGTAATCGGCGCCCAGGTTGATGCGGTCGGCGACCGTCAGCGTCCCAACTCGCCCCTTCTCCTCCAGCGCCGCAACTCGTTGCAAGCATCCGTCGCGCGGCGATTTGCCATCGGAAGGCCGCTGGACAGGAATGCTCCGCAGGTCACCGAGCCTGGACTGGAATAGCGTGAAATTGCTCGGCAGCGGGTACAGCGGCGGCTCCACCGTATTATACACGCCGGCGTGAAGGGCGCCGGCGGAAAGCAGCAGGGCCAGGCCGGCTAGCGCGCGGTTACGCATGGCGGGGTCCTCACTCCTTGTGTCCTTCTGGCAGGCCGCCTATCAGGAACGGACGCACCTCGTTGGTCACGTCACAGCCGCCCGAGAAATTGGTAAGCAAGGTCAGGGGCGTGTAAATAATACCCATGGGAATACCCCACCAGCCCAGCAAGAACGAAACCAGGCTGTACGGCAGACCACGGAACAGGGCCGACTCGTCCGCCGGCACGAAGTACACGTCGCTCGGATAGCGCAAGGTCAGGAAAAGCAACGAGATACAGCACTCGAAGAACACGAGGCGACCGCCGGCGTCGAGTTCGGCCGCCAGCTGGGCGGGTGTCCGGTCGCCAATGCCGCGGATTCGCATTGCCTCGCCTCCGTACGGTTTGGCCCGGGATTTGCGATCCTGGTCTAATACTCTCTTCCGCAGCTAATTGTAGGAAGATTTACCCAAAATGCTTGCACGGCTGCCTAGCGTTCGAGCAAACGCACCACAGACAAAGGAGTCAGAGCGCATGGTGCCATTCTCTCCGCCACAACTCAAAAAAGAACTCGAACTGCACGTCCTTGCCCGCACCGGCCGTCGCGTCCGTGGCCTGGCGATCGAACTCTGTGCCGAATGCATTGTCCTCCGCGGACACGCAACGACCTTCTACGTGAAGCAGTTGGCCCAGCACGGCATCCGCGAATTGCTGCCGCAGGTGCGCCTGGAGAACGCGATTGTCGTGGATGGGTAATGCTTTACAGGCCCGCAGCACAAGCACGGGCTGCTTCAGCGATTTGCCTCATGCACGCACGTCACTGTCGTGGTAATGCCGCCGCGCGGCGTGAAGGCGCCGACGACCCGGCAACGTACCGGACGGCACGCCGCGACGAAGTCATCGAGCAGACGATTCACGATTGTTTCATAGAAGACACCCTGGTCGCGGTAGCGCTGCAGGTAGAGCTTCAGCGACTTCAGCTCGACGCACAGGTCCGCCGGGGTGTAGGTGAACGCGATCGTACCGAAGTCCGGTTGCCCGGTTTTCGGACAAACACTCGTGAACTCGGGACAGACAATCTCGATGGTGTATTCTCGGCCGGGGTACTGGTTGGGAAACGTCTCCAACTGCTCGGCCGACGGCGTCTCGAGAGGGGGCATCGACTCTTCCTCGCCTACGTCTACCAGCCCGCCGCCGGCAAGGGCTCTTCTTGTCCCTGGCCGGCGCGGCGGGCTGGTATTGTAGCAACAAAAACAGCTTGGCCCCTGGTTACGCAACCAGAGGCCAAGCCAGCAGGTTCCGAACTCGTCCTATTTCTGAAGCTTCCTCAACTCGTCTTCCAGCGTGCTGATCTGCACGGAGCGGCTGGCGACCTTGCCGTCCTTGTTCACGAGGAACAGGTTGGGCAGACCCATGATGCCGTACTGCACCGCCAGCGGGCTCTCCAACCCGCCCGGCTGGAACAGGTGCGTGCCCGGGGCCGGCGACCGTTTCAGGAAGGTCAATGCCTCCTCGGCGCTGTTGTCCAGGTTCACCGTCACCAGTTCCACCTTGCCGGCATTGGCCTCCAGCAGCAACTTCAACTTGGCGAAGTCGCCGACACACTGCTGGTTCCAGCTCGCCCAGTAGTAGACGACGAGGATCTTGCCCTGCAGCTTGCTGATGTCGAAGGTGCCGGTGCCCTCCAGCGTCGCGCTGGCCAGTTCCAGCGGTTTGCCTTCCAGCTCCAGCCGGCGCTGGGCGCCTTCCGCCTTCTTGGCGATCGGCTTGTCAGGGAAGTTGGTGGCCAGCTGCTGATACCACTTCTTCGCCTCGATCTCCTTGCCGATGAACTCGCTCACCATGCCGAGTTGCAGCAGGGCGTCGGCAGTGTCGTCGGCCTTGCCGTAGGTCTGCACGAACTTCGACAGCCGTTCGACCCACTGCTCCTGCACCTTCTCCAGCTTGGTGTCCTTCTCGGCCAACTTGGCCGAGTAGTCGGTCGTCATCTCACGGTAGGTGATGTAGGCGGCGAGGTTGCTGCCCGCCATCGCCTTGGTGATCTGGTCCTCGAGGTTCTGCAACCGCTTGTAGGCGACCCGCTCGGCGGTGGCGGGCGTGGCCTGGGCGGCCGTGCTCAGGCAGTCGGCCAGCTGGCGAATCCACGGATCGCGCTTCTCCGGTTTGGCGGCGGCGACGATTCGCTCCAGCAGGTCGGCGCGCTCCAGGTTGTAGCGGGCCACTTCGGCGCTGGCACCGGCCGTCTCACCCTTGGGGGCCTTCAGGTCGATGTCGCGGAGCTGGTCGAGCAGCGGCTGCAGCTCTTTCTCGGCGACCTCGATGTTCTGACCGTCGCTGCTGATCGTCTCCTGGGCACCCGCAGTCGGGGCATCGACGATGCGCCAGGCGGCGCCGACCTGGATCAGCTCGCCGGTTTGCAGCCAATCGTTCTTGCCCGCGGTTTCGCAGAGGATGGTCGCGTTATTGTACTTGATCAGGTCGTGCGTCGAGCCGGTCTGATCGTGCGGCAGGCAGATCGGCGCCGGCGTCTCGAGATGGACCCAGTGGGTCTTCTCGCTGAGACCCGCCAGCTTGGCGACGGTTGCCTGGAACTTGGCCGGGATCTGCTTGCGCAGTTCCACGATACGGCTCGCTTCCGCAGCCGGCAGTTCCAGCGCCTTGATCTCGGCATCGCTGAGCAGCAGGGCCTGCAAGCGGGTCATGTCGTGGGTCGCCACGGCGGTCAGGACTTCCTGGCCGACCTCCTCGGGAGAGATTTGCTGCCAGGTGTCAATGCGGCCGTCCTCGTTCGCGTCGACGCCCCACCTGGTGCCGCCGGCGTTCATCCAGCGGTACTGGTCGGGTTTGCCGTTGAAGTCGGTATCGGTCTCGCGATAGACCTCGACGCCGTCCTTGTAGTAGGACCAGACGTCGATGTGGCCGTCGCCGTTGCTGTCGAAGAAGCGGCGCAGCGGGAGGCCCTTGGGATCACGGAGGAGCCAGCCGCTCCCCTTGCCGGCGCCCTTGACCAGCTCCACCTTGCAGGTAGCTTCTTCCTGGGCGGTGGGCGTGCTGTAGTTCACCCCTTCTTGCCGCGGGCGGAAGCCGAGCACCTGGGCGGCGGTTGGCGCCGCCCACACGGAGGCTGTACCACTCCAGAAGAGCAACGCGCCCACCATCAGTCCCATACCCACGCGTGCCATTGCCATCCCGTTGACTCCTTTCACCGCAGCAATTCCCCGCGGACAGTGTACGCGCATTGCTGACGCGGACCTGCGCGGCCCAGAGAGCACTCGTTGTTCTTTGCCGCGTGAAGCCGCGTACGCCAGTCCGCGTACGCAGTCCGCGGGCCATGTCCTCTTGCCCCCTATTCTTCGGCAAGCCATGGTCCGCGGGTTGATCGCAAAGCCGCGAAATGCGCCCCAGGCGGAGCAGCCGGCAATCTCCTTGTCGCAGGATGCAGTGCTTGTGTGCGGCACGCCGCCGAAGCGACCTGTGCCGATTGCCCCGTCGCCGGGCACAAATCGAGATTAACTGATTACCCAGCAACGAGATGAAGCCGGCAACCCAGCGGCGTCGCGGCATTTGCCCAACTTGACTCAATTTGGCCCGGCGGCTATAATTTCTTTGGCACGACGGGCTAACGTTGGACTAAAAGGAATTGACGTCCCGCGTTACGCTGACCGCCGTGCAGCTAGGATGGCTGGCGGGGCGGAGTGCGCGGCGCGACCGTGGATTGCTCACCTGCCTGAGATGACTCAGCGACAAAAACGCTTTGAGACCCTGGAAAAGTGGGGATAGTACGGGCTTTTCCAGATTTCGACTTTTTGTCGTGTTTCCTGCATGCGGGTGGCCCTTGGCGGACGATTGGGAAGCCCTGATCAAACAGGTCAAAGAGGCCAACGATATCGTGGATGTCGTCGGGGGTTACGTGGCTTTGCGCCGCGCCGGCGAGACTTACAAGGGCCTGTGCCCGTTCCACGACGATCATCAGCCCTCGTTTGACGTCAATCCGCGCCGCCAACGCTATCGCTGCTGGTCGTGCGAAAAGAATGGCGACGTCTTTCAGTTCCTTCAGGATCACGAACACGTCACGTTTCGGGAAGCGGCGGAGTTGCTCGCCCGCCGCGTCGGGATCTCCCTGGACAAAAAGGGCGCGTCTCCGGAGAATCGGGGCCGTGCCCTTTTGCTTGACGTGGTGCGCTGGGCGGCCGAGCAGTTTCACGAGTGCTACCTGGACGCGCCGTTGGCCGAGGATGCGCGGAAATACATCGGCGAACGCGGCCTGACCGGCGAGACGGTACGGCGCTTCGGCGTCGGCTTCGCCCCGCTGGCAGGCGATTGGCTCGTGCAGCGGGCCCTCGAGAAGGGCATGTCGCTGGAATTGCTGGAGCGCGTCGGCCTCGTGGCTCCGCGGCAGGCGCCGAGCAGCGGCTACTACGATCGTTTCCGCGATCGGGTCGTGTTCCCGGTCCGCGACGCGCGGGGACAGACGGTTGGCTTCGGGGGACGGATCCTGCCAACTTCCCCTTACAACGGTCGGTCGCCGAAGTACTATAACTCTGCGGACACGCCGCTTTTCAGCAAGAGCGAGTTGCTGTTCGGACTCGACCAGGCTCGACGGGAGGGCACCGAAGCAGGCTACCTCGCCGTGGTCGAAGGCTACACCGACGTTCTCATGGCGCACCAGCTGGGCATTCCCCAGGTGGTGGCAACGATGGGCACGGCCCTGAATGCCAAACATGTGCGGCAACTGCGGCGCTTCGTGCCGCGAGTGGTGTTAGTATTCGATGCCGATGCCGGCGGCAGCACCGGCGTGGATCGCGCCCTCGACGTCTTTGCCAGTCAGGACGTGGACCTGGCCATCGCCACACTGCCGGAGGGACTCGATCCGTGCGATCTGCTCGTGCAGCAGGGACCCGCGGCGTTTCGCAAGGTGCTCGAAGGCGCCGTGGACGCCCTGGAGTTCAAGCTGAACCAGGTCCTGGCAAAGGACGAGGCCAGGGACATCGAAGGTCGGCGGCGGGCCGTGGACGTTGTGCTGGGCATTATCGCCCTGGCACCAGAACTTCCGGGCCAGGCGGGAACGATAAAGCAGGAACTCATCGTCACGCGCCTGGCTCAGCGGTTGGGATTGAAAGAAGAGACGGTATGGGCCCGGTTGCGGGAACTGCGAGCGCGGCAGCGCCGCGCGGACCTGACGGGACAGCCGGTTGACGAGGACGCCGAACAGAGCGAGAGGAGGCGTCTCGGGCCTGCCGCTCCGGAAGAGCGGCAGCTGGTGGAGGTGTTGCTGGCGGAGCCGGGCCTGGTGCCGGTGGCCGCCGCGCAATTGCCTCCTGAACAGCTCTGCCACCCGACCGTACGCTGGGTGGTGGAGCACCTGTATCGCTTGCAGGCCACGGGGGAGGCCCCCGACCTGGATCGATTGCGGCTGCAGATCGACGACCCGCGCCTGGCGGCGTACCTTCTGGGGCTGCAGGATGTTGGCCGACAATCGCGGGATCGCTCGGCCTGGCTTCAGCGGATCTTGACGGTCTTTCGAGATCGCCGGATCAAGACGCAAACGCAAGAACTCCAGAACCAGTTGCATGCCGTCAGCGACCACGACAAGGCCGTGGACCTCTTGCGGCAGTTGCAACAGCGAACGGTCAGCTTGGAGCCCGGGGTTGCGCCGACAGCAAGTCTCGGCTCGTAAAGCGAGGAGGATGGAATGGAGAAAATCGACGAGGGCCTGAAAACTTTGCTCGACTCGGGCAGAGAAAAAGGCTACTTGACGTATAGCCAGGTCAACGACTACCTGCCGGACGACGCTGTCAATCCGGAGAAGCTCGACCAGCTGCTGATCCTGCTGGAGGAACAGGGCATCGAGCTGATCGACGAGTCGGAGGCCGAGGAACGCGAGGGCGGCACCGCCAGCGCGGAACTGGACGAGGCAGAGCGCGCCGACCTGGACCTCAGTTTCATGGATGACGAGGAGAGCCGGCGCATCGACGACCCGGTGCGCATGTACCTCACGCAGATGGGCGAGATCCCGCTGCTCAAGCGCGAGGAAGAAATCGCCCTGGCGAAGAAGATCGAGGTGACCCGCAAACGCTTCCGCCGCAAGGTGCTGGAGTGCGACGGCGCCCTGCGTCAGGTCGTCGAGACCCTCCGCCGCGTCCACCAGGGCGAACTGCCCTTCGACCGCACGATCAAGGTCTCGCTCACCGAGAACCTGGAAAAGGACAAGATCCTCCAGCGCATGCCGCACAACCTGCGGACGCTCGAGCATCTGATGACGCAGAACGAGGAGGACTTCGAGAAGCTCCTCGATTCGCGCACGGCCGAGGAGGACCGGCGCCGGCTGCGCCGCAGTCTCCGCATCCGCCGCCGCAAGGCCGTCACCCTCGTCGAGGAACTGAGCATCCGCACGCAGAAGGTCCAGCCTCTCATGAAGAAGCTGGAGCAGATTTCGGTGCGGATGGACGAGCTGGAACAGGGGATCGCCGACCTGCAAGGCGTCCGCAGCGCCAAGGAAGATCGGGCGAACCTCGAGAAGGAGATGCAGGACCTGATGCGCCTGACGCTGGAGGAGCCGGCCAGCCTGCGGAAGCGCGTCGAGATCATGAAGAAACGATTTCAGGAATACGAACAAGCGAAGCGCGACCTGTCGGGCGGCAACCTGCGGCTCGTTGTCAGCATCGCCAAGAAGTACCGCAATCGTGGCCTGAGTTTCCTCGACCTGATTCAGGAAGGCAACACCGGCCTGATGCGGGCGGTGGACAAGTACGAGTATCGCCGCGGCTACAAGTTCAGCACCTATGCGACGTGGTGGATTCGCCAGGCTATCACCCGGGCCATCGCCGACCAGGCCCGCACGATCCGCATTCCGGTCCACATGATCGAGACGATGAGCAAACTGCGGAACGTCTCGAAGAAGTTGCTGCAGGAGATGGGCCGGGAGCCGACAATCGAGGAGACGGCCAAGGCGGCGGGGATCAGCGTCGAGGAGACGCGGCGGGTGATGAAGATCAGCCGTCATCCGATCAGCCTGGATCGTCCGGTCGGCGAGAGCGAGGACAGCTACTTCGGCGACTTCATCGAGGATGATTCGGCGGAATCGCCGGTACAGGCCGCCACCCAGGAAATGCTCAAGGACAAGATCGAGCAGGTCCTGAAAACGCTGACCTATCGAGAACGTGAGATCATCAAGTTACGATACGGCCTGGGTGACGGTTACACCTACACGTTGGAGGAGGTGGGCCGGATCTTCAAGGTGACGCGCGAGCGTGTCCGCCAGATCGAGGCCAAGGCCGTGCGTAAGCTGCAGCATCCCGTGCGGAGCCGGCAACTCGAGGGGTTCCTCGATGGCATCCGCCGCGGCTGACAACCAAGCCGCCGGTCCCACGGGACCGGCGGCTTTTTTCATTGCCGGCCCGCAGCGCGAGCAAGGAGTCTTCCCAGCCCGCAGCGCGAGAGAGGAGAGAGTCACCAGGAGGTTATTTGCAATGACCATGACGACGAATGTCTTCCGCGAACTCCACCGCTTGCAGCGTCACGCCAAGGAGTTGCACGACGCGATCAAGCGGGCGCCCCTGCTCCTCAAGGGCCACCAGGCCAAAATTGCCAAGCAGGAGTCCATCCTGCACGAGGCCCAGGAAGCAATCAAGAAAATGAAGGTCGCCAATCACGAAAAAGAGGTCACGCTGAAGGCGACGCAGGCGCAGATCGCCAAGTACGAGAAGCAGCGCAACGAAGCGACGAGCAAGAAGGAGTACGACACGCTGCAGGCGGAGATCGCCGCCGCCCGGGAGCATTGCCGCCGCGGCGAGGACCAGATCCTCGAGGGCATGCTCAAGGTCGAGGAGAAGACAGCGGAACTGCCCGACCTGGAGAAGGCGGTGCAGCAGGCGAAGGACGAGTTCGCCGCCTTCGACCGCGGCAACAAGGAACGGTCGGCCGGCCAGGCGGAGCAGCTGACACAGGTGCGCGCAAAGATCAAGGAACTGGAAGTGGCGGTGCCGGAGGAGGTGCGGACGTACTATAACCGGCTGGTGGACGCGCAGGGCGGCGCCGACACGCTGGCCGCGGTGCAGGGACGTACGTGCAGCTCGTGCTATACCGACATGACAGAGCAGCAGTCCAACGATTTGCTGTCGAGCCGGCTGGTGGTGTGTAAGGCGTGCGGGCGGATCCTGTATTTGCCGGAGTAGCAGCGGATCGACGCGGGAGCCAGGTTTTCTGCCGGCGCTGCCGGCCAGCTCCAGGGCCACGTAGTCCACGGTCCCCAGCATCGTGAATGCCTCGGTGCAGCGCCGCCGGCCGGGCCAGACGGATCGTGCCGACAATGTCAGGAACACAGTCGGACGACCGAAGCAAGGTTCTTCCAGGGATGGAAAGGTCCGCCAATGAACGAACCGGACGACAGGGAAGTTCCCTACACTGACGAGGAGGCTGGCGAGCAGCTGGGACGTTCCTATGCCGCGCTGCTGGCCCGGCAACCCTGGGAAGTGGACGTGAACGAGTCCCTGGTCACGCCGGATGCTCCAGCCGTCGCCGAGCCGGCCGCCGCGCCGCCGCGCCTGGGAGCCCTGCAAACCGCGGAGCCGGCGGCGCCGCCGCCGCTCGTGCGCATCATCGAGGCGCTGCTGTTCGTCGGCGGCGCCCCGCTCACGCCGGAACGGGCGTGTGAGACGGTGCGAGGCCTGACACCGGCCCAGTTCCGCCAGCTCATTGACACGCTCAACCGCGATTATCGGCAGCAGGGTCGGCCGTACCGCGTCCAGCAGCAGGCGCAGGGCTACGTCCTGGCTCTGCAGCCGCGCTATCGGCCGGTCGTGGATAAACTGTACGGCGGCACGCGCGAGGCCCGGCTGTCGCCGTCGGCCATCGACGTGCTGTCGCTGGTCGCGTACCGCCAGCCGGCCACGAAGCAGGAGGTCGATAGCCTGCGCGGGGCCGACTCCGGGGCACTGCTGCGGCAACTGGTGCGGCGCGGTCTGATCGCGGTCGTCGGCCGCGGCGATGCGGATCAGCGCGAGGTGTCGTACGGGACGACGGCGCGCTTCCTCGAAGTGTTTCGGCTGGGCAGCCTCGACGATCTGCCGCAGACCCAGGATTTGCAGCGCTTGTGATAGGTCAGACCCGAAGCGTAAGCGAGGAGAGAACACAAATGCTCGCGCCGTCCCCGACCTGCCAGCCCGCCTGTTACTAACCCGAAGCGTAAGCGAGGGGAGAACAGAATCCCTCGCTGACGCTTCGGGTTGGTAGAATTGCCAAAACTCCTCGCTCGCGCTTCGGGTTAGTAGAATTGCCATGTCCCACTTCGCCGACCGCCTGTGTGCCGCCGTTCGCGGGCGCGGTAATGCCGTGTGCGTGGGCCTCGACCCACGCTGGGAAGCGCTGCCGCGACCAATCCGCGCCCGCCATGGCGCTGCCAGCCTCCGCTCTGTCGCCCGCGCTTACGAGGAATTCTGTCTCGGCGTCCTCGACATTGTCGCTCCGCTGGTTCCCGTGGTGAAGCCGCAGAGCGCCTTCTTCGAGGCGTGCGGACCGCGCGGCCTGCTCGCGCTGCAGCGCGTCTTGCGCCGCGCGCGCCAGGCCGGTCTCGTCACCATCCTCGACAGCAAGCGCAACGATATCGCCAGCACGGCCACCGCCTATGCCGATGCCGCCTTCGCGGGGGTGTGCATTGCCGGCAAGACGCACCCGGTCTGGGACGCCGACGCCCTGACGGTGAACCCCTATCTCGGCCGCGATGCCGTAGAGCCTTTCTTGCAGAGCGCGCGCCGCGCGGAACGCGGCGTCTTCGTCCTGGTGCGGACGAGTAATCCCGGGGCAGGGCAGTTCCAGGACCTCGACTGCCTCGGCCGGCCGCTTTTTCTGCACGTTGCCGAAGCGGTGCGTTCCTGGACGCGCGAATGCCAGGGCGAAGCGGGTTTCGGCGACGTGGGTGCCGTGGTCGGCGCAACCTATCCCCAGGAACTGGCCCTGTTGCGGCAGGTGCTGCCCGAGGCGTTCTTCCTCGTTCCCGGTTTCGGCGCCCAGGGCGCCAGCGCCGGCGACACCGCCCCCGCCTTCCGGGCGGACGGCCTTGGCGCCATCGTGAACAGCTCACGCGGCATCGTCTTCGCCTTCGCTCCCGAGGAGCCGGCCTGGGAAGCGCGGGTCGAGGCGGCCGCTCGCCAGACGATCGCCGCCCTGGCGGCCGCGACGCCGATGCGCCACCTGCTTTGAAAAACACTCCTTGGCCTGCGCGCAGCCCAAGCAATCCGCCCTCTGGTGACGGTTTTCGGCAGCCCGGTTGCCGTACTTCCCAGATCGCGGACGAACACACCGCCAGCATGGCCAGAACCCGCTCCTTTTTCATGGGTTCTGGGTGCCGCGGGCGACATGAGAGGCTGACATAGCTTGTTCATGCGTGGACTTTCATCGGATGGAATCTTTCCGAGATTTTGTGTCCGGTCCTGGCCAGTGCTTACGTTTATTAGGGGAGCACGGCCGTGGTTGCCGCCTGCGCCTATCTGAGGAACATTTGTTCCATACTTGGGAGAGAAACATGCTATCCCGCCTTCGTTGCCGCCACGGGCTCGCCGTCTTGATAGCGGCCGGTCTGCTGGCTGCCGGGGCTCCCGTCTGTTTCGCCGGCTCTCCTCGCGGGGAAAAGTATGCCCTGCTGGTCGGCGTCCGCAAGTACAATCCTAACGAGTTGCGGCCTCTGCCCTATGCGGAGGCCGACGTGGTCGAACTGGCCAGGGTGCTCCGGGCAAGTGGCTATCGGACCGAGAACGTGGTGCTGATGACCCAGACCTCGGGGGCCGAGGACCTGCGCTTCCTGCCGGAGTCGAGTCGCATCCGCCGGGAGCTGCGCTTGCTGCTGCAGGACCGGACGAAGGAAGACACAGTCCTCGTGGCATTCGCCGGTCATGGGGTACAATTCAGGGGGAGCGACGAGAATTACTTCTGCCCGGTCGATACCCAGCTGACGGACAGGAAGAGCATGATTCCGCTCGGGGAGATTTACAAGGAGTTGGAACAGTGTGAGGCCGGTTTGAAGGTGCTGTTGGTCGACGCGTGCCGCAAGGACCCGCGCTCGGACAACGCCCGAGCCCGCGACGAGGTCGATCTGGAGAGCGAGACGCGACCGCAAAAGAAGGAACCTCCCGGCGGCGTCGTGGCCCTGTTCAGCTGTTCCGAGGGAGAACGGGCATTCGAGCACCCGACCCTGAAGCACGGGGTATTCTTCCATTTCGTGATCGAAGGTTTTCAGGGCGCAGCCGCGCCCGGCGAGGAGGAAGTGACGCTGCCGGACCTGGAGAAGTTCGTCAAGCGGCGCGTCAGCGACTTTGTGCGCTCCCGCTTTGGCGTGCGCCAGATGCCTGAGCTAGTTGGCCGTAGCCGCGGCCTGGTGCCATTGGTAAGCCTGGATCGCTCCGCGGTGAGCCAGGCCGCAAGGAGGGCGGCGGAACGACCGGCACCCCCGACAGAAGAAACCAGGAGAGTAGATGCACCGCCGCTCAAGTCCGACAAAAAAGTGCTATCCACAGGCATGCTAGGAAGGTAATCCAGCAGCGATCAGGCGATGGATGATTCCGGGATTGGGCAGCGGTCCGGCGAGGCGTGTTGTCACCGCGCGGCTCTCCGAACCGCTGCAGAACCCTTCGAGGAGAATACTCGTGCCCAGCGCCCGCATGAACCGCAGCGCAAGCCCTCGCATACTCTTGCCCGGTCTGGCCCTGCTGCTTCTATTGGCCGGCGTCCAGCCCGCGCGGGCCCAGGGTAACCTTCGTGTCGAGCTGACTGAGGTGGCCAAGAGCCTCAAGAAACTGCTCGACGGTCGCGGCGAAAGCACCGTCGCCGTCGGCCAATTCACGGGACCGGCGCACTTTCCCGCCAGTGCCGGACCGGCCATTTCCCGGATGTTGAGCGAAGAGTTGGGCAAGGCGAACGTCACAGTCAAGGTACGGGCCAACCTGACCGTCGAGGGTCGCTACAAGGATATCACCGACAAGCAAACCGGCCTCCTGGCGGCCCAGCTCAAGGTGAAGGTGCTCGATCGCCGCGACGAAATCGTCGTCGAGTTCGAGCGCGGCATCTTCGGCGACGCCACACTGGCCTCGCTCTTCGGGCTGACCACGCAACTTCCTCCCGCGGGGAATGCCAGGGAACGCAGCAAGCAACTCGAGGATGCCCTCGATAATCCGCACAGCCACATCGTCAATGCGGAGATATCCGCCACGCCGGGCAGTCCGTTCGCCCTGGTAATCCTGGTCAAAAAGGCCGGCGACCCGGGCGAGCCACAACCCCGTGCCGCCGAGCAAAAGGAAGGTCTGGCCTTCGTACCGATCCGCCGCGGCGAGGTGTACGAGGTCCGCTTGCTCAATCGGGCGGAACACGAGGCCGCCGTCAGCCTGACCATCGACGGCCTGAGCATCTTCACTTTCAGCGACGTGAAGGCCCCCAACAGCAACCGGCCGCGTTACACCGTCGTGTTCGTGCCGCCCGGGAAGTCGATCACCATCAAAGGCTGGCACCGCACGAACGAGCACTCGGAAGAATTCCTGGTGACGGAGTACGCCAAGAGTGCCGCGGCGGAACTGAAGAGCACGGCCAACATCGGCACGATCACGGCCTGTTTCGCCGCCTCCTGGCCGCGCGACGGCACCCCGCCGGCCGACGAGCCGCCCAACCCCGGCGAGCATGCCCGTTCTGCCGACGCCACCGGCCGCGGCGCACAGGTCGGGGCGAGCTACGTGGAAGTGCAACGGCATTTCGGCGTGGTTCGGGCAACCGTGAGCGTTCGTTACACAAAATGAGCCGTGGCTTCTCTGTCGGATGGGTGTGACTCTGGAGCATACATCCCCATGACCCGTCATTCTGCCGTCCTGCTGGTCGTTGCGTTCATCGGGAGTATGCGGACGTTGCCGCTCCAGGCAGGCGAGGCCGAACAGAAGTTGGCCCAGCAGGCCCGCGCCATCCTCGAAACCAATTGCTACCGCTGCCACGGTCAGAACGGCGCCAAGGAAGGCGGCCTCGATTTCGTCCTCGACTCCAGGAAACTCGTGGCGCGCAAGAAACTGGTCGCCGGTGATCCGGCCCGGTCGCGTCTCTTCAAGCGCGTTGCCGCGGGCGACATGCCGCCGGAAGAGGAGAAACAGCGGCCCAGCGACGCCGACGTCGCCCTGCTCAAACGCTGGATCGAGGCCGGCGCCCCAGCTCCAGCGACGGTGCTGGTCAAGAATCGACCGTTCCAGAGTGAGAAAGACGTACTGACGGCCATCCGCAATCACCTGCAAAACACCCCAGGTGAGAGGCGGCCGTTCCAGCGCTACTTCACGCTGACCCACCTGCACAACCTGCCCGCCGAGATGGTCCGCGACGCCGACCTGCGTCTCTACCGCGCCGCCCTGGCCAGGCTGGTCAACAGCCTCAGTTTGAAGAACACCCTCGTCATTCCCGACCCCATTGATCCGCAGCAGACGGTCCTGGCGGTCGATATCCGCAAACTCGACTGGGACCGCAAACATCTCTGGCAGGAGGTGCTGAAACTCTATCCCTACGGTCTGAAACACGATCGCTATCCCGACGACGCGGCGACCAAGCAATTGGCCCGCGACGTCTACAACCTGGCCGACACCGACCTGCCGGCCGTGCGCGCCGACTGGTTCCTCGCCACCGCTTCGCGGCCACCCTTGTACCACACGCTGCTGCAAATCCCGAAGAACGCCGCCGACCTGGAACGGCAACTCGGGGTGGACGTACGCGCCGACTTCCTGCGCGGCGAACTGGTCCGGGCCGGGTTCACCCGCAGCGGCGTATCGGCCCAGAACCGCCTGGTCGAGCGGCACGAGGCGGACCGTGGCGGCTACTACTGGAAGAGCTACGATTTCAAAGCGAACGACGGCACCAGCAACCTGTTCCGCTTTCCGCTGGGCCCTGTCTTCAAGGACAATCCCTTCCCCCGCCAAGCCTTTCAGCACGCAGGCGGCGAAATCATTTTCAGCTTGCCCAATGGCCTGCAAGGCTACGTGCTCGTCGATGGGCAGGACAACCGCATCGACGCCGGACCGATCGAGGTGGTCAGCGACGGCAAGAAAACCTCAGGCACGGCGGCGGTCATCAATGGCCTGTCGTGCATGGCCTGTCACCAGCACGGCATGATCCGCGGCCTCAAGGACACGGTGCGCGACGGCACCGCCGTGGCCGGTGACGCCCTGGAGAAGGTGCGGCAAATGCACCCCCGGCCGGAGGCTCTGGAGAAGGTCCTCCAGAAGGACGAGGAGCGGTTTCTGGAGGCAGCGACCAGGACCTTGCGGCCGTTCCTGGAGCGCAGCGAGCGGACCAGGGATGCGCGGGACTTCCCGGAACCGATCAGCGCCATTGCGCGTTGGTATCGCGTGCAGGAGTTGGGCCCGGAGGAGGTGGCGCGCGAACTGGGCTTGCCGGACACGAAGAGGCTGCTGGAGGCAATCCAGGCGAACCGCCGACTCCGCGACCTGGGCCTGGGACCGCTCCTGCAGAATGAGACGATCAAGCGCGAGGCCTGGGAGTCGCTCGAGCACCTCACCTCGCCCTTCGAGGAGGCGGCGCTGGAACTGCAGCTGGGGACGCCCATGCGCGTTCAGTAAAGGTGCGTGTACTGAGGGCAATGGCCCGCGGAGCCACGCTCTCCGGGCAATTCACCACGCCTGGCGGAACGGCATCCGGCCGGCGCAGACGTCCGGTTCCCATTCGTCGAGCAGCGGCCGACGGATGGCGCAGGTGCCTAAGTCGGCCATATACTGATACTGCGTCAGCCGCTCGATCGTCTTCTGGAGGATGCGGTTGTCGCGGCGCATACCGCATGAAGCGAAGGTGCCAGGAACCGCTTCCTGCATTGCCAGCATCTTCGTGACCATGGCATGCGGCAGACGAAGCGTGCCCGCTTGGGGGTGCCCAGTAAATGTGTGAAAGACTCTTGATGCTTCGCAGGAGGAGTGTGAAGATCTCAAGGCGATTAGTGGTCGTGCTTGCACTGGTGACCGTGACTGCTACGACGGGCGCCATTTTACGGCTGCTCAAATCTCACCGACCAACTATCGACCGGGAACACTTTGAGCAGATCAAAACGGGGATGCTGCCTGAGCAGATTGACGGAATCCTCGGCGGGCCGCCAGGGGATTACTCGACCCGGGCAACCAGCCTGGACAACGATGGGATTGTGGACCGGAAAACTTTCTCAAGGGGCAGCCAGGACAGGAGAGTCGTGCAGGGGTAGAATGTACCTACGAGGGGTGGTTGAACAACTCCTGGATGATCTATGTGTACTATGACCGAACCGGGAATGTCTTCAGCAAGGAGTGTTTCTACGTGGACGCTGGTGCATCTTTCAGCCTGGCCGAGCAGCTGCAAACGTGGCTCGGGTGGTGAGCCGTGGTCGGCCCTACGGGCCGCAGGGGTAGGTGCAGGCACTGGTAGAGCGGTTGGGATTGCAGGCAAGCGTGCGGCCGCGCAAACAGCGCCACGGGGCTGCCGCAAAAGCCGCACGACGAAGTAAAATAGCTGCGTCCCCTCGTATGTTCGATTCAGCCACCTGTCATAATGGTGGCTGCGTCGTGAGGAGTTCTGTCCGTCCCCTGAGGCTCTGACCTCTTAGAAAAGATTGTCCCCTCCGGCTTTGGCGCAAGGTTTTGGTACATCTTGCGGCCTTGACCGCTTATCACGAGGATCGCCTGGCCGAAGACTTCCCGGAGGAGGCTCACGGGCTCTCTCGCAACGCTGGTCAGCCACTGCCGGCCGCCGGGCCGGTTCACTGGTTCGTTGCGGAGATCCGTGATGTTCCAGGTTAGTTCTTTGGACCGTATTGGCGTCGGCATCGACACCGCGCGCTACGGCCATCGCGTCTGTTTCCTATGCCCCGATCGCCAACCCGCTGCCAAGCCTCTGACCGTTCTCGAAAGCCGAGCCGGCTATGAGGCCCTGCACGAACGCCTGGAGCAGTTGCACCAGCAACATCCCCAGGCCCACTTCCACGTGCGCATCGACGCCGCCGGCCAGTACGCGGCCAATCTCGAACACTTCCTCCGCGGCCTCCCGCTACCCATGACCTTGTCGATTGGCGAACCCAAACGCAACAAGGACTACCAAAAGGCTCATTTCCCCAAACGCACCACCGACGACACCGAAAGCCAAGCCATGGCGCGCTTCGCGGTCGTTGAGTTGCCCGGCGCCACCGCCGCGATCTCCCCCGCCATGACGCTGCTGCGCGAAGTGGCGGGACGCTTGCAAGCCAAGGTCCGACAATCCACGCAAGCCATCAATCGCCTGCACAACCTCCTGGCCCGCGTCTTTCCCGAATTGGCAACCCTGACCGATGACCTCACCGCCTCCTGGGCCCTGCAACTTTTGGACAAATACCCCACCGCCCAACGGATTGGCCAGGCCCGCCTCGCTACGCTGGAAAAGATCCCTTACCTTTCCCCAGAATTGGCCGGGCAGGTCCACCTGGTCGCCCAGCAATCCGTCGCTTGCTTGTCCGGTGACGTGGCCGAAACGCTCGTTCGCGATCTCGTTGCTCAGGTACAGCACACCCAGCGCGCCGAGGACCGGATGCGCCGCCTGCTCAGCGATGCTTACGCCGCCCTGCCGGCTTCCCCGCATCTGCAAGTGGCGACCGTTCCCGGCATCGGCGTTGCAACCGCCGCCGCACTCATTGCCCAAGCCGTCGACATTAACCGCTTCCGCACGCCCGAACACTTCGTCGGCTACTTCGGTGTCTTTCCCGAGGAAAACACTTCCGGCGTCGATAAGTTCGGCAAGGCGTTGCCGCCCGGCACGATGCACATGTCGCGCAAAGGCAACGATCTCGTGCGCTCCTATCTCTGGAACGCCGCACGCTGCGCCATCCGCCACAACCCGGCCATCAGCGCCCTGTATCACCGCCTCAAGGCCAAGGGCAAACGCGGCGACGTGGCGCTGGGGCAGTGCATGCGCAAACTGCTGCATCTGGTCTATGCCGTCTGGAAAACCAATCGGCCCTTTGACCCGCAGCGCTTCGCCGGCGAACAACCCAGTGACGACTCGTTGTCAAGCGGCCTACCGAGCGTAGGCGCGTCAGCGAGTGGCCCACCACTGTCAGCAGCTGCTGCCACCACCAACGAAACAGCCGTGGGCCACAAACGGGACGAGCCCGCAGAAGAAGTGGTCACCACGGCCAACACTACCGTAGCGCCGACGCCAGTCCCTGTCAAGCCGGCCAATCGCCCCGCCCGGCCCAAGGTCGACTTCGCGTTCCTCCGCCAACAGGTCGCGCTGGCGCAGGTCCTACGCCACCTGGGATTGCTCGACCAATTGCGCGGCCGCGGCCTGCAACGCCGTGGACCCTGCCCGATCCACGCCCAGCCCAATGACACGCAGCCAACCTTCTCGGCGCACCTGGGTAAGCACATCTTCCAGTGCTTCCACGCCGGCTGCCGTGCCCAAGGCAACGCCTTGGACCTGTGGGCAGCGCTGCATCATCTGCCGCTCTACGAAGCGGCTCTCCATTTAGCAGAAACCTTCCATCTGCCCCGAAACAGAGAAGAGGAACCCGTAAGCGGAAGCCGGTGAGCGCTACGACTGCGGTTTCGGATGGCCGGCAAAGACCGACGCGAACAGCGGCTGGCTCGGACCCGAAGCCCGCGTGCGCTTCCGGTGCGCCTCGACCGACAACAGCCAATGTCGTGAAGCACTCTGCCGTCATCACAACCGACGGCAAAAATACTTGACTTTCATCGGTACATCTTTTCTTGGTCGACTCCTGTCAACGAGTTGCCCCCGGTGGACCCCGACTCCGGCCGCGTCAATGTCGTGATCGATACTCCGCAAGGCTCCCGCAACAAGTACAAGTTCGACGAGCAGCACGGACAATGGCGGCTGAGTAAAGTCCTGCCGCAGGGCATGTGCTTCCCCTACAATTTCGGCTTCATCCCTTCGACGCGGGGCGAAGACGGCGACCCGCTGGACGTCCTTCTCTTCGCGGACGAGCCCTCTTTCCCCGGCTGCGTGGTACCCGCTCGCCTCATCGGCGTCCTTGAGGCCGAGCAGAGCGAAGGCGGCAAGACGATTCGCAACGACCGCCTCGTCGCCGTCGTCGAGACGCCGTATAACCCGGTCGAGTACCACTCCCTGGACGAGGTAAATCGGCAGCGCCTGGACGAGATCGAGCACTTCTTTGTCTCGTATAACAAGATGGAAGGGCGGCAGTTCAAGCCGCTCGCCCGGCACGGGCCCGACCGAGGCCTGGAACTCGTCGAGCAAGCGACCCACCGCCGGCACCGTACACAATGGCGCCAGGCGGTCTCGAGGCCGGGTCAAGAAGTGACGGAGCCGGCGGTCCGCCTCGGGTGGAACCGCGCCCCGATGCATCCGGAGTCACACCATGTCATTTCAACTGCAGCCCGAGGAGTCCCTTCGCAAGAGCCTGCGGCGGATCGTGCGGAAACAGATGGACGCCGTCCTGGAGGAGCTAACCGGGGCGCACAAGGGCCCGCGTGACGAGGCCGTCCACGACGCGCGTAAGTCGCTCAAGAAGATCCGGGCCGTGCTCCGCCTGGTCCGGCCGGTGATCGGCGAGAAGGTCTACCGGCGCGAGAATACCTGCTGCCGCGATGCAGGGCGGCCGCTCACCGAGGTTCGTGACGCCAGGATCCTCATCGAGACGCTGGACAAGCTGGTCAAGCATTTCCAGGAGCACATCGCCGGCCAGTCGTTCGCCGAAGTCTCCAAGGCGCTCCGGGACAACCTCCGCGCCGTGCGCAAGCGCGTGCTAGACGAGCATAACGCCTTTGTCGTGGTGGCGGAAACCGTGAGCCAGGCGCGGGAGCGGGTCAAGAGCTGGGCCGACGTGTCGGACAGGTGGTCGTCCGTGGGCGCAGGGCTGCAGGACACCTGCCGGCAGGCCCGCGAGGCCTTCAGGGACGTGGCCGCTGATCCGAGTGTTGCGAAACTGCACGAGTGGCGCAAGCAGGTCAAGTACCTGCGCTACCAGCTCGAGGTCCTGCGGCTGATGTGGCCGGAGCGGATGGAGGAACTGGCCGCCGAGGCGGGCCGGATGGGGGACCTGCTAGGGGACGACCACGACCTGGCGGTGCTCCGGCAGACGCTAACCCGCGACCCACAGCCTGTCGCCGACGCTGGCGAGCGGGAAGTCCTGGTGGCTCTCATCGACCGGCGCCGTGCCGAGTTGGCCCAGGAGGTCCTGCTGCTGGGCGACCGGTTCTTCCAGGATAGGCCCAGAGAGCTGGCGCGCCGGTTGAAGGGCTACTGGAAGACGTGGCGTGGCCAGGCCAGCCCGACGCAGCCCAACGAGCCCCAATCGGCACCGACGTAATGCAACGTGACCGACGCGGAAAAGGGCGAGCCGGCACATTTACGCTCCGACGCAACGCAAATGTACGATGTCCCCTTTTTCGGGCCCGCCCCCGTACTCGGGGGAGAGGGGTTGGGGTGAGGGGGGCTTGTGGAACAGGCTCTCATGAGACCCCGCTGGAACCGCCTCCAGTCCATTCCCCAGCAGTCGGGCCGGCAGGAGTCGAACCTGCCTTGCACCGCGTATCAGACGGTCGCCTCGCCGCTCGGCTTCGGCCCGAATCAAGCGCCCTGTACGGGAATCGAACCCGTCTCACCTGTTAGACAGACAGGCTGGCACGCCAGCTTCATCACAGGGCAAGAAGAGCGCCTGGCGGGAGTCGAACCCGCCTGTCCACCTTGGCAAAGTGGTGCCTGGACCGCTCGGCCACAGGCGCATCCGGATCACGAACAGCAAGGATGGAAGGAGTCGAACCCTCTGCGCCTGTTTTGGAGGCAGGCTGCTCACCCAGGAGCACACCCTTGTCGGTCAGCGGAAGGGGCAGGACTCGAACCTGCAAGGGCTTGCGCCTCGTCCGCTTTCCAGGCGGGTGCCATCGTGCCTTTTGGCTTGCCCTTCCGTTTCAGCTGCCCAGGCAGGACTCGAACCTGCAACCGTCTCGTTAACAGCGAGCCGCTCTACCATTTGAGCTACAAGGCAAAATGTCAGAGTGACCAGGGAGGGACTTGAACCCTCACGCCACGGTGGGCACGGCCTTCTGAGGACCGCGTGTCTGCCATTCCACCACCTGGCCATACAAGAACAATGGACCGTGGAGGGAGTTGAACCCTCATTTGCCGGGTGCAAGCCGACCGTCTTCCCGTTAGACGACACGCCCAGGATCGAAGCAGTGGCCCCGGTGGGGATCGAACCCACAGCCCCCTGTTTAAGAGACAGGTGCTCCGCCAGTTGAGCTACAAGGCCATCGTGCAGTGTGTCGGGCAGGAGTTGAACCTGCACAGCGTTTGCGGGTGGGTTACAGCCACTTGGGCTCGCCCGTGCCCAGCCGACACGTCCTGTCAGTACCCTGGATGGGATTTGAACCAGCGTGGTCCGGCTTCCGACGCCGGCGGATGATGCCAGGCTCTCCCACATCCAGATTCATCGTTATTCATCGTTCTCGCCGCTGCCCCAATCAACGAAAAAGGCCAGATGTCGCGTGACACCTGGCCTGCTTGGGGTTCGCCCAGACGGGGTCGGGTGTCACTGTCGCAGAGGGTAGATGGCCAGCGCTGGGCGCAGACTATTGGCCTGGGCCGTTGCCGGCGTTCGCTTATCACAGAAGTTTGCCTGACTGCGTGCCATCATGCCCTCTACTTCGTCCGCCGGGGGCCGAGATTTTGATCTCTCTGCTGGGCGTCTCCGACGCGGACATTCTGTAGACCGACCCACCCGGCTGGAGGTTCACCAATCCGAGCGGATTTTTTCGGAAAGCTGTGGCCCGGGTCCCGGCCGGGCGGCAGCGACCCTCGCAGAGAGAGTGGTCTGGTCCCCCCGGCAATACGCGGCGCTGAAGGGGCAGACGTCCCCGTGAGGCGGAGACCGCTGCCGGTGCCGCGTGCCTGCACCCATCACCCCTTGAGACCGGCCGCTTCAAGTAGCTGCTTGTGCAACTCCCGCAGGCCCCACAGCGACCGCCCCACCTTCCACGCCCTGTCCGTCACCGTGGGGTCAACGTCCGCGAAGAGGAAGTCCTCCCGGTGCCGGCGGCTACGCACCACGATCTCCCCGTAAGGGTCCACGACGTAGCTATCGCCGTAGCCGACCCCGTCGGACTTCGTGATGGCCGGGTCCTTCCCCAGCACCACGTTGTTGCCCCGCACAAAGTAGACGCCGTTCTCCACGGCACGGGCTACGTGGTCGGCCCGGACGTGCATGAAGTGGCCGATCAGCCCCTCCTTGCCGATGTAGTTGAAATGTGGGGAGAAGATGACCCGCGCCCCCTTGAGGGCGAGGATGCGGCTGGGCTCGACGTAGCCGCCGTCCGAGCAGATGACGACGCCGAACTTGACCCCGCCGCGCTCGAAGACGGGGAAGTCCCGCCCCTGTTTGTGGAAGGGCATGTAGGCGGAGCACTTGCTGTACGTCCCCAGGACATGCCCCTTGTACGCTACCAGGGCCGTGTTGTACAGGTCGCGGCCGCGCAACTCGTTGAAGCCGACGATGAAGGTGGGGTCGAAGCGGGCGGTGCGGTCCAGTAGCTTCAGGGCTTCGGGGGAGTCGAGGGCAAAGGCGTGCTTGCGGGCTAGTTCCTCGGTGTCGGGGTAGCCGGTCAGGAAGCACTCGGGGAAGCAGACGACCTCGACCCGCTCGCGCTGAGCCTGCTCCAGCCCCTTGACCACCTTGGCCAGGTTCCCTTCGAAGTCGCCGTACTTGCTCTCTAGCTGCCAGTGTCCGATGCGCATGTGCCACCTCCGGATTTTCTCCCTTGCCCCAGAGTCCCGGCGTGTCCGCCGTGGACAACGCCGATTCTACTCCGCCCTCGGTCAGCACGCCAGAAGTTGACCGCTTGACGCGGTGTCTCCCGGTCGGGACGAGCCGGAATCGGCGTGTGTCCAGGCGCCCGGCACAGTACGATAAGGCGTCCCCAAACCCCGGAAACTCGTGGGTCGCCCAGCGCCCCTGGAGGAACTCCCATGTTGCACCGCCTATCTCTTCCCGTTGTGCTGCTGTTCGTCTGCGCCTTCCTGTCGGCGGCCGAGCCGTCCAACACCCGCAAGCCGAAGGACGATGCGGAGTTGAAATACTGGCTCCAGAACATGCTCTGGCACCATCGCTTCAACGCTGACGAAATCGTTGCCGCCACCGGCCTGACGCGCGACGATATCACCGCCGCCCTGAAGCAATTCGACGTGCGCCCTGACAACCGCCCGAAGCGCCCCGCCGGTGCGCCGCTACTCGTCCTGCCCTACCCCGGCGGCCGGCACCCGCGCATCGGCTTCCTCGACGGCGCCGCACGGCCGCAGCGCGAGACGAAGGTCAGCGTCTTCACCCCCTGGGATGAGGACAGCTACGTCGTGGCTGACGTGCCGGAGGCCATCTGGTGTCAGCACGGGCTCCTTTACCTGGCCCACACGCACGTCCCGACCCTCTGGACCAAGCAGAAGATCGACCTGGAGCCGCTCGAATGGGAGCGCAAGGCCGACGGCGTGCTCGAAATCACGCGCGAGTTGCCCAACGGGGTCTCCTTCGGCGTCAAGGTCGTGCCGGGTAAGGACCGCGTGCGCCTGGAATTGTGGCTAACCAACGGCAGCAACGAGAAACTGACGGACCTGCGCGTGCAAAACTGCCTGATGCTGAAGGGAGCGGCGGGGTTCACCAAGCAGACCGGCGACAACAAGGTGCATGCCGCCCCGTATGCCGCCGCCCGCTCCGACGACGGCAAGCGCTGGGTGATCTGGGCGTGGGAGCCGAACCACCGCTGCTGGGACAACCCGCCGTGCCCGTGCCTCCACTCCGACTCGAAGTTCCCCGACTGCGCCCCCGGCGAGACGCAGCGGCTGCGCGGCTGGTTGTCGTTCTACCAGGGCGACGACGTGCAGGCCGAGTTCCGCCGCCTCGACAAGGTCGGCTGGCGCGACGAGCAGAAGTTGGTGCGCCTGCGCGGCGAGATACTCGACGCCGGCACCGGCAAGCCGCTGCCGGCGCGCGTCTACGCCCTGGGCGCGGACGGCTCCTGGCACTTCGCCCGGTCCGAGGCGAAGGACGGCTCGGCCGTGGAGTACCGCAACAAGCGCGGCCCGACCTCGGTAGAAATGCACACCACGCTGTCCGCCCACCCGTTCCTGCTCGACCTGGCGCCCGGCAAGTACACCATCACCGTCGAGCGCGGCAAGGAGTACCTGCCCGAGTCGCACACGGTGACAGTCGGCTCTGAGCCGGTGAAGGAGACGTTTCGCCTGAAGCGCTGGACCGACATGGCCGGGCGCGGCTGGTACTCCGGCGAGACGCATGTCCACCGGTCAATGATTCCCGCGGTTTCACACCCCATCGGGGGCCCTCTGCCAGAACCGCTCCGCGACCCCCGGAGGCTTCCCACCGCCCCGCCTCCCACCCCGAGGATGCCGACATGACCCGCCTCATCCGCGTAGGCCTTTCCCGTACCTTCCTCTGTGTCCTCCTGCCGTTCTTCGCCGCTCCCGCCCGTGCCGCTGACACGCCGGTGTTCGAGAAGACCGTGCTCCCCCTGCTATGGGCGAAGTGCGTCCGCAGCAAGGCGGCCCTCGTGAAGGGGGGAGAGAGCGGGCCGGCCGTCGTGCCGGGCTCCCCCGAGAAGAGCCAGCTGCGGGTCAAGGTCGCCGCGGACAAGATGCCGCCGGACAGGGACAAGCTGTCCGAGTTCGAGAAAGCGGTCGTCCGGGCGTGGATCGACGCGGGCGTGAAGGCCTCATCCGGTCCGCTGGAGGAGAGCATCGTCCGGGCCAGTTTCTTTGACGAGCGCGGGCAGTTCACCGGGCAGCCCGCGACCGCCAGGGACGCGCCCCCGAGGCAGCTGACCCCATTCTTCAAGCCGCCCGACGAGTTCTCGGGCAAGTTCGGCGACTACAAGTCTCCGCTGAAGTTCGATGACGGCAGGGCGGTCAAGAGCGCCGCCGAGTGGCCGAAGCGGCGGCAGGAGATCCTCAAGACGTGGCACGAGATCATGGGGCCGTGGCCGGAGCTAATCGAGAAGCCGAAGGTCGAGTATCTCGACAAGGAGAAACGCGACGGCCTGACGCAGCACCACCTCCGCCTCGAAATCGCGCCGCAGCTCACGACGGACGACGCCTACCTGCTGATGCCGGAAGGCAAGGGGCCGTTCCCGGCGGTGCTGGTCGTCTTCTACGACGCCAAGACGGGCGTCGGGCAGGGCAAGGCCGAGCGCTGTGACTTCGCGCTCCGGCTGGCGAAGCGCGGCTTCGTCACCCTGTCGCTGGGCAGCGCGCCGGCCACCTTCTACCCGAGCAAGGAGAAGGCCCAGTTGCAACCGCTCTCCTTCCACGCCTACGTCGCGGCGAACTGTCACACGATCCTCGCGAATCTGCCGGAGGTCGATGCGAAGCGGGTCGGCGTGATGGGCCACTCCTACGGCGGCAAGTGGGCGATGTTCGCTGCGTGCCTGTACGACAAGTTTGCCTGCGGGGCCTGGTCGGACCCTGGCATCGTGTTCGACGAGAAGCGGAGCAATGTCAACTACTGGGAGCCGTGGTACCTCGGTTACGAGCCGGGCCGCGAGCGGAAGCCCGGCATTCCGACCAAGGCGAACCCGCGCACGGGCGCCTACAAGCGCCTGGTCGAGGCCGGCCACGACCTGCACGAACTGCACGCCCTGATGACGCCGCGGCCGTTCCTCGTCTCGGGCGGCTCGGAGGACGGCCCGGAGCGGTGGAGGGCGCTGAACCACGCCGTCGCCGTGAGCGAGTTGCTCGGGGCCAAAAACCGCGTGGCCATGACCAACCGCAAGGGGCACGCACCCACCGACGAGTCGAACGAGCAGCTCGACCGCTTCTTTGAGTACGCGCTGAAACAGGGCCAACCCGCCGCGCCGGCGAAGGAGAAATAAACGACATTGAAGACAAAGTGCCTCACAGGAAGAATGAAATGCACCGACGACCACGGATCATCAGCGTGCTGACCTTCGTGATTACTGCGGCTCTGGCCGCGCCCATCGCGCCAGCGCGGGCCGACGAGCTCATCGCCGTCGAGCAGCAGCGGCAGACCATCTACCACTCGCCCCAGAAGCCGGGCTTCACGAGCTGGGTCGGCGCGTGGATCATGCCCGACGGCAGCCTGATGTGCTGCTTCACGCAGGCGACTGGCCCGGTCAAGGACCGTCCCCAGGCCCCGAAAGATGTGCAGGAGAAACTCACATGGCCGCCCAAAGGGGCACCGGGCTATGACATGACGGGGCTGGATCTGGAGAACGTCCACCTCCGCTCGAAGGATGCGGGGAAGACCTGGAAGCAAGTGAGCGCTGACTCGTTCAAATCCTGCATGAACGGCGTCACCGGGGAGGCCGAGACGGCACTGGCCGACGGCACCGTGCTGCGCGGGGTGTGGGGATACTATCTGCCGTACAATCCCGAGTCGCCCAGAACGGGCTACCTGGAGCGACAGACTCTGTTTTCCTGATGATTTCCGCGAGTGGCGGCGACTTCTTGCCCAGGACTTATTTTCCGAAACCTGCCCAACCGGACGACACAAACGAATAGCTCCCCGAACCCACGGCGTACACCGCCGCGCTGCCTTCCATGCGCAGGAACTTGATGCTCTTGACCCCGGACGCCCTTCGACCGCCTTCCGTGACGGACCCTTCTTCCTTCGCCGGCACCCAAACCGTGGCCGTCGTGTTGGGCGGCACGGTTACATTCCAATGGAAGCTGCCGCCGTCGATTTTCCAGTCGCTGACGATCGTGCCGTACAGGGAGCGGTGCGCGGCCTTGACGAAGGTCAGGTCGCCGACCGGCCGGGGGCGCAGCACGATGTGCTTGAAGCCGGGGTGGTCGGGGTCGTAGTTGATGCCTCCCAGTGTCTGATACAGCCACGCCTCCAGGTTCCCGGAGAGGATCTTCTGGCTCTCGCCGTTCATGCTCCCACCCTGCGTGTCGCTGTCCCAGATTTCCCAGATCGTCGTGGCCCCCCTGGAAATCATGCAGCCCCAGCTCGGCCGGGTGGTCTGGGTCGCGACCGCGTACGCCACCTCGGGGTGGCCGACGTCGGTCAGCACCTGCATGAACCACTGCATGCCGACCAGCCCCACCGACGTGTGGTTCTTGTGCTTGACGGTGATCTCCTCGACAAAGTTCGCCACGACCGCGGCGCGGTGGTCGTCGGGAACCAGGCCGAAGGCGAGCGGGAACAGGTACGATCCCTGCGTCTCCGATTCGTACCTGTTCGTCTTCGGATTGAAGAAGCGTTTATTGAAGCCGGCCCGCACCCTGTCCGCCAGATCGTTAAAGGTCTTCTCGTCCTCGGTTTTGCCGAGCAGCCGGGCGGCGCGAGCGACGATGCGGCAGTTGTTGTAGAAGTAGGCCGTGGACAGGAGCGGGCGGCAGGTCGTCCGCTTGTCGAAATGGTCCTTGATCCATGAGCCATCGACCCAATCGCCGTAATTGCAGTAGTCGATGGTGTCGTCGGGCTTCAGATATGCTCTTCGGCAGAATTGAACCCACCGCTTCATGCATGCAAAGTTGTCGGCGAGCAGTCGGGTGTCGCCGTAGAAGTTGTAATACCAATCCGGGATGATGGTGACGACGCTGGGCCAGACGATGTCCTTGCTATTAAAGGTCCAGTAAGGGGGAAGAATCTCCTGGAGGCTGCCATCGGCAGCCTGATGCACGCGGTAGTTGTGGAGGAAGTGATCGTAGAAGCGAGCGACGTTGAACGCCCAGCCCTCGCTCTCGGAAGTCTTGGCCGGGTGACCGGACCAGGGCATGCGTTCGTCCCTGTCCGGTTCCATGGGGACGCTGCGATTCTGCATGCGGGTGCCCCAGCGGGCGTTGCGGTAGATCTTGTTGATAAGACCGTTGGAACAGACGAATTGGCCGACGGGTTCCATGTCGGTGTGGACGACCAGGCCCTCAAAGTTGTCGGCGGTGGGAACGCCCGGGAAGCCTTCGATCTGGACGCGCCGGGTGGCGTTCCCCCGGAACCGCGGGTGCCAGGTCTCGACCCCTTCGCCTTTGAAGGTATAGGTGTCGAGGTTGAGGGCGCTGCGGTCGTTGCCGGCTTTCAGGAGGCCGTCGGGGGTGACGTTATACGCCGTGCGCATTTGCACGCGCGTCCCGGCGGGTCCCGAGACCTTGAGCTTCACAACTCCGTAGAACGCCTGGCCGAAGTCCACCACGTAGATGCCCGGCCTGGGGTTCTTGACGGCGGTCGGCTGCAACGTCTCCGTGACGCGGATGGGTTCGATCGTCTGCGCCTCCAACGCGCCGCCGGGCGGGTCCACGCGCGCGGCCTTCCGCCACTGGGAGTCGTCGAAGCCCGGCCGCGACCAGCCCACCTGCTCCCTGCGGGCGTCGTACTCCTCGCCATCGTATTCGCTGTTCGCCCGGACGGGCCCCTCGGTCGTCAGCGTCCAGCCCCGATCGCTGACCACGTCTTGCACGGAGCCGTCCTCGTACTCGACGCGCATCTGGAAGAGCAATTTCGGATAGCCATAGGTGTGCGTCTCGACGGGGTACGCCACGCGCGGGGCGAAGTAGCGGCCGTTGCCGAGCACGACGCCGACGGCATTGGCGCCGGGCTGGAGCCGTCCGGTGACGTCGAAGGTGACGTAGAGGACGCGCTTGTCGTACCCGGTTAGCGCCGGGTTCATGAGCTGGTCGCCGACGAGGCGGCCGTTGAGGTACAGGTCGAAGAAGCCCAGGCCGGAGACGTGGGCCGTGGCGCGGCGGACCTTCTTCTCGGCCCGGAACTCGCGCCGCAGCATTCGGGCGGGCAGACGCCGATGCTCCTGTTCGCCGCCCTGGATGTTCCCCCACGGCCCGATCCCGTAGTTGCCGACCTTTTGCGCCGGCTTCCACCCTGAGTCGTCGAAGTCGCCCTGGTTCCAGCCGTTCACCTCCTTGTTGGAAGTCCGCCATTGCGCGTCCGTCCCGACCACCAGTGGTTCGCCCTTGCCGAACTCGAAGCGGAACACGCCGAGCAGTCCCGCCGGGTTCTTGTCCGGAGCCACGTCCTTGGTGAAGAGGTTGGTTGCGGCCACGGCCAGAGTGTTGGCCCCCGGCCGGAGGTGTTTGGCCAGGTCGATCTCGGCCGCCTGCCGCCAGTTCTTCCCAGCCTCAACTTCTTTGCCGTTGACGAACAGCACGAAGGCGTCATCCGCCGTCACCCGGCACAGTGCCCTGGTGACCGGGCGATCCTTTGGGAGAATCACGATTCGCCGGAAATAGTTGGTGCCAACGGGTGCTCCGACCGCGGGGTTACCGCCGGGGAACCAGATCCATTGCGCCGGCTTGAACGACAGTGATTCCGCGACGACCCCGTCCAGCCCGATCCACTGCGCCGTCCAGTCCGATGCTTTTAACAGGCCCATCGACCACAGGGCCGGCTCGCTCCAGGCGGAGGGTTTGCCGTCCTGGTCCCACACGCGTACTTTCCAGTGGCAGCGCTGGCGCGACTCGAGCGGTTTCCCGCCGTACTCGATGTGAAGGGACTGGTCCGATTGAACCTTGCCGGAATCCCACAGGGTGCCCTCCTCGCCATCGGCCACCAGAACTTGATACGCGGTCTGGGCCAGGCCCCGGTCCTGGGCGTGGAGCGGTACCAGTTTCCAGCTGAGCCGTGGTTTCGCGGCGTCGATGCCCAGGGGATTCACCAGGTATTCGCAGCGGAGGTCGTCCGGTTTGACGGCGGCATCGGCCCCAAGCTCGCGGGCGTTCGCTGTGAGGGCGAATCCCAGCACTGTCAGGAGTGCGGCGATCCCTGTCCGCTTGAGAGTTTGTTCCAGAAGCTCCCCTCGCCCCCGTACTCGGGGGAGAGGGGTCAGGGGTGCGGAGGCGCAATCTCGCGGAAAACCCGCCCCCTCACCCCAACCCCTCTCCCCCGAATACGGGGGCGCGGGGCTTTCGGAACCGACTCTGAAAGAAACAGCCGTCCGCGTCATGCTGCAATTCTCCAGGGAGAGGATTCGGCGTTTGTTGGCTGCCGGGTTGGCCGGCACTCCTCAAGGGCCAGGCGACAGTGTGCCCAGGTAATTGCCGTAGCCCACGACAACGGTGGAGGCCACCAACACCGCCAGCCCGAGTGCGACCAGGCCAAGAGTATAACGGCTCGACCCTTTCCACTCGCTGAGGGCGATGCCCCAAAGCGTCCCAAAGATCATGATACTGGCCATGTGCAAGGTCCAGCTGGAGAAGTCGTACCTGCCCATTCTCGTGGTTCCCATGCTGTAAAAGAAGAACTGCATGTACCACGTGACGCCGGCAAGCGCCGACAGGCCGTAGTTGGCGAGGAGCGGCACCTCTTCCTTGGCTTTCCCGGGGAGTCCGTCCGCGGCGGGGATGAAGCGGCGCTTGAAGTAATCGCCGCCCGTGCGGTTCCTGACGTTCAGGATCAGGCACCACAGAAAGTTCGTGGTGAAACCGCCGGCCAGAACGACAGGGAGAATGGCAATGTTCTTGAACATGGCACCGGCACGGTGCTGGACGGCCAACGCCGCGATCGGCTCGCCGGCCGCAAACCCGTATGCCATTGAGGCGCTCATGATACCGGCGAACGTCGCCACCAGGACGCCTTTGAACAGGCTGAATTCCTTGATGGTCGCCTGCTTCTGTACCGCGGATAGTTCTCGTTCCTTCGACCTGCCCGCCAGGCCGCTGATGACGATACCGAGGAGGCAGACAACCACCCCCGCAAGGATGATGAGGCCCGAAGTGGAAGTCACGATCCCGCCCAACTCGCCCTTGAACAGCGGCGGCATCAGGGTGCCAAAGACCGCGCAGTACCCCAGCGCCATCGCCATGCCCAGCGCGATACCCAAATAGCGCATTGTCAGGCCAAACGTCAACCCGCCCACGCCCCACAAGACTCCGAAAAAGTACGTCCAGAACAGGCTCCTGGCCGGGGCGTCGCGCAGCACCTCGAAGAGGTCGGGGACCAGGACGAGGGCCAGCGCCCAGGGTGCAATGATCCAGCTGAAGAAACCACCCACCAGCCAGTAGGTTTCCCAGGCCCAGTGTTTCACGCCCCGGTAGGGGATGTAGAAACTAGCGGAGGCCAGACCGCCGACTGCGTGCAGCAGAACTCCGACAAGCGGGTTCGCATTCATGATGCAACCTGGCGCGCTTGGAAAAAGTTGCGTAACAAGATCGTCTCCGAAAGGTTATCCACTTCGTTGCAGTGTTCCCAATCAATCCACACATATTCGATGCCGACGTAGCCCGCGTAGCCGGTCCTCTCCATCACTTGCAGGACCCGGCCGTAATCGATGACGTTCTCCTTGAAGGACGCCTGGAGACGGCCTGGCCGGGCGCAGCGGGCGTGAAAATGCGTGGCGTGTGGGATGAGCGGTTCGATGTCCGCGTCGGCCATGCCTTCGCGGGTGAAGTGCGTGTAATCCAGGGTGAGGGTCAAACCGGGCGTGTCGCGTACCAGCCGGGCGGCCTCGCCCGGCGACGGTACGATCGAGCCGACGTGCGCTTCCACGGCAAACGTGACGTCCTGTTTCCGCGCCTCGGCGCAGCGCCATGCCAACTCCTCGCGGCAGCGTCCCAGGGAGTCGTCGGCGGATTCTTGTTCAAACCGCACGCCGGGCAGGGCCGTGACGTGCCGGCAGCCGCACGCCGTGGCGAATTCAAGGGTCCGCGAAAACAGATCGCGCGCCTGCGCGCGACGGGCCGCCTCCGGGTGATTGGGGGCCAGTGACACGAATTCCGGGGCGGTCTGGAGGAAGACGTCAGCGAGCCTCAACCCGCGGTCGCCGACCTTGCGTGCGAGTTCCCGCGCGGAATCCCGTAGCGTCGGGAAGACGCGCGACGGCCACAGGTGCGACCGCCCCTCGAACAGGCCGACGTCCACGCCCTCGAACCCCAACATGGCGATGAGGTCCAGAACCTGGTCGTGCGGCAGCAAGGGAAAGGCGAAATCAGCGCAGGCCAGCTTGAGTTGCATGGGGACCTTTCCTGCTTCGTCCGGGTCTCATTCCCACTCGGCAGCGGCGAGATAGCCGCCGTCAACTACCAGCGAAGTCCCGGTCACGCCCGCTGAATCCTCGCACGACAAATACAGCACCGCCCGGGCGATTTCCGATGGCTGGAGGGCCTTACCCAGCGGAACACGACGCAGCCGTTTGGCCAGCGTGGCCTCGGCATTGCCGGTCTTGTCGAGGTGTTCGCGCAGCATCGGCGTGTCGGTGATGCCGGGACAGACGCAATTGCAGCGGAGGCCGGCGGCGGCATAATCCAGCGCGATCGAGCGGCTCAAGCCAAGCACCGCGTATTTCGAGGCGGTATAGGCCGGGGTCGCCGCCTGGCCGACGAAGCTGCTGATGGAGCCGATGTTAACCAGGTAGCTGCGCGGGTTCTTGCGCAGGTGTACCCAGGCATGTTTGAGGGAGAAGAAAACGCTCTTCAGGTTGACGCCCATGAGGTGGTCCCACCGCTCCGCGTCCAGCTCGTGCAACGGCCCGACCTGGACCACCCCGGCACAATTGACCACGATCTGCAAGCCGCCGAAGCGCGCCGCGGCCTGGTCGATGGCCGCACGGACCTGCTCCTCTCGGCCGACGTCGCACGGGAGGAACATCGCCGCGCCGCCGTCGGCGGCGATCTGATCTTCGACCTGTTTTCCCGCGACTGTCTGAACGTCCGCGAGCGCGACCCGCGCGCCTTCGGCCGCGAACAAGCGGGCGATGGCCGCACCAATGCCCGAGGCGGCGCCGCTGACCCAGGCCACCTGTCCTTCCAGTCGTCGGCTCATGTGCAGACCGCCTCTCACCTCCTGGGTCCGCCGTGCGCAGGCGGGCCCACTTGTCTTCTGTACCACGCCTCTGTGTCCCGCACCAGCAGCAAAACCCTCATTTTTCCCACCCCTGCAGGATTGGAAAGCCCTCTTTTCTTCCCTTGCCCAAACCGCCCAAATTGCCAGAATGTGATAGAGTTGGGCTGGCTACACGGGTCAGTTGTGGTGGCGACAAAGGAACAACCATGATTTCTTGGAATTGGCTCCGGTCTCTCGCGGGCCGCCGGTGCAAATGTCAGCGTGTCTACCACCGACCTGCGCTCGAAGCGCTCGAGGATCGTTGTCTCCTGTCCACGAATGTCTTGACCTTCCACGGCGACAACGGACGTACCGGCGATTATCTGCAGGAGACGATCCTTAGCCCAGCCAACGTGAACGCGGCACAGTTTGGCAAACTGTTTGCAAACCCGGTGGACGGCCAGGTCTATGCTCAGCCGCTTTACCTGGCCAATGTGCCCATCCCCGGTCAGGGCACCCATAACGTGGTGTTCGTCGCCACCGAACACGACAGTGTGTACGCCTTCGATGCCGACAAGGGCGGGGCCCCGCTCTGGCATGATAGTTTCATTGATCCGGCGGCAGGCGTCACGGCCATCCCTTTCCGCGACGTCCACTGCGACGCCATCGCTCCGGAGTACGGCATTACCGCCACGCCAGTTCTGGATGAGGGAAGCGGCACCCTTTATGTCCTCGCCGCAGTGAAGAAGGTGATCCATCACAGGGCCGTGTATCTGCAGGAGTTGCACGCGCTGGACGTTACCACGGGTGCCGAAAAACTGAGAGGCCCCGTGCCTGTTCGCGGCTCGGTCCCAGGGAATGGGGACGGCGGCACCACGGTGAGGTTTGATCCGAAGATTCACCTCTCCCGTGCCGCGCTGCTGTTGCTGAACGGCGTGATCTACACGAGCTATGCCTCGTACTGTGACCATGGCCAGGCGCATGGTTGGCTCATTGGTTACGACGCTCATACGCTCAGGCGCGTTAGCGTGTTCAATACGACGCCCAATGGCAAGCTGGGAACGATCTGGCTGAGCGGCGGCGGTCCGGCCGCCGATGAGGGTGGGAACCTCTACCTTGCGACGGGTAACGGCACCTTCGATGCCAATTCAGGCGGACGGGATTACGGCGATAGTGTCCTGAAGTTTTCCCTCCACCGCCGGCTGAAGGTGGCGGACTACTTTACGCCCTTCAACCAGGGCACTCGTCTGTTCCGGGATCTGGACCTTGGCTCGGGCGGGGTAATGCTCCTGCCGGAGCAACCGGGCTCTCAGCCGCGCTTGCTAATCGAGGCGGGGAAGGAAGGCAGGATTTACCTCATCAGCCGCGATCATTTGGGGCATTTCCACAGGCACATGGATCGGGTGGTGCAAGAATTGCCGCACGCGCTCGGTCAGGCGTTCGACACACCGGCCTACTTCGATGGCGGCGCCGGCCAGCGCTGGATCTATTACAGTGGCGTCGGCGATCCCCTCCAGGCATACCAGCTGGTCAACGGCATGCTCGCGCCCGCCCCAACTTCCCGGTCGAGCACGCTATTTGCTTTTCCCGGTACCACACCCAGTGTCTCGGCCAACGGTACGAGCAACGGCATCGTCTGGGCCCTGAGCAAAAACGCGCCGGCGCTCCATGCTTATGACGCGACCAACCTTGCCATTGAGCTGTACAACAGCAACCAGGTCGCCGCACGCGATCGCCTGGCTGCCGTGGTGAAGTTTACCACTCCGATCATCGCCAATGGGAAGGTCTTTGTCGGGACAGGAGGAACTCTGACGGTGTTTGGCGAGTTTAGGCGGCGTCCAAGAATTAGTTCCAATTCCACCAT
>JRHI01000129.1_pt1 | contig 80941 bp, 62 predicted proteins | sample 215371 | NCBI WGS metagenome assembly JRHI01 (sample SAMN02929681, study PRJNA255918) | sediment metagenome | biome: cave system; feature: Ice Cave; material: Sediment; isolation source: sediment from deep within a dark volcanic ice cave with no known source of... ... | reverse complement strand
TTCTTGCATTGTATCATTCCATTCAGAGTGTCATTCGCCAACAGAGTCATATATGGGAAGTTCCCCCGATGTGCTAAGCGCTCTCAAGAGAGTATACTTCCGCCGGATGAATGACAGGAAAAACTTCAACGAGGTCGATGGCATACATCGCCAATAGTATTCTCTCGTTGGTTCACGCATAATCAACGTCACACATAGATCAAGCTATTAATAAGGAGATAATCATGGCACCTGAAAGTCCAATTCAACACGTAGTCATCATTGTGAAAGAGAACCACGCCTTCGACAACTACTTCGGGCAGTTCCCCGGCTGCGAGGGAGACGCAACACTAGCCCCCTGCCCGGATCCGCCAGATGTCTCGCCACGGCACGATCACCAGGCATGGCTCGAGCGCGCTAACCATGCTGTTCACAAACAATACGCGAGTGGGAATATCCCGTCTTACTTTGCCTACGCGAAGCAATTCACGTTGTGCGACCACTACTTCACCGACGTAGCCGGCCCTTCGACACCGAACCACCTGATGCTGATCGCTGCCGACTCTCCGCTGATCAACAACCCTCACCATCGGGATCCCATTGAGCTGCAGCCTCCTTTCGATCTGCCATCACTGCCTGCCAGCCTGGAAGGCGCGGGGCTTGACTGGCGCAGCTACGGTGGATATGCCTTTCGCTTCATCACGAGCCTGCGGAAACATCATGCCAATGCCGGAACTGACCAGTTCGTGCTGGACGCAAAGGCGGGGAATCTACCAGCCGTCTCGTGGGTATACGCGCCCGCTGGCTTCAGCGAACATCCCCCCGATCTCGTTAAAGAAGGGGCGGCATGGACAGTGACTCAGGTCAACGCGGTCGTCCAGGGTGGGCTCTGGCCCAGTACGGCGATTTTCATCACCTGGGACGACTGGGGCGGCTGGTTTGATCACGTCGAGCCTGTAAATGTAGAACAGTGGAGCGATGGGACACAGTTCCGCTACGGGCCACGCGTTGGCTGCCTGGTACTCAGTCCCTATGCCAAGAGCGGATATATCTCCCAGGTGCTCCACTCTCACGTGAGCCTGGTCAAATTTTGCGAGACGACATTTGGCCTCAAGCCACTCAATGCTCGAGATGCCGCCGCAGATGATATGTCAGACTGCTTTGATTTCACCAGGCAACCCGCAGATCCGCCGTCTTAACAACCTGATGCAAACCAGTGTATGCAAGAAAGGCAGACCTTTACAAAATAAGCTGTAGCTCTCGTCGTATTCGTTCTCGCTAGTCATCATCATACCAAGGAGTAAAAGAATGAACCCAGAATCTAGTTCAAACAATGCTGAGGCTCTCCAAGCCATCAGCAGCCTTAGTCCCGAAGCCCAACAGGCAACGATTGCAACAAGTCTAAATCAGATGGACCCCAAAGCCCAGCAGGCAACGATTGCAACAAGTCTAAATCAGATGGACCCCAAAGCCAAACAGGCGACCATCGATCAGGCTGGTATAAGGTCACCAGGTCAAAAAGCGAGTGATACCTTGTGGCTCATAGTTGTTCTCAGCTTCGCTATTGTGCTCGTTGGAGCTTTCTTGAGCCTTGCCACCGGCGTATTAGTCCTCAAGAAGTCGGCTGCTGATGCTGAACTTCAGATTCTACTTACAGTGTTCGCAAGTGCCGTAGCTTTCTTGGCAGGTCTATTAACTCCAGGCCCTGCTCATAGTAGCCAATCAAGCACTCAGTAAGGTATTACATCGATACCGCTATAATGTCAGAAAGGATGGCACAGAATGAGTCAAAATAGTGATGAAACTGCCCAAAGCGGTATAGCAGGTTCATACGGGCCAGGAACGGGCAATCTGCCTCCAACGAGGCGTCGTCGACGACGCCTTTTAGGGATCATAGCCGGGTTGATCGCGATTCTCTTGATTATTCTCTTGCTATTCTTCTTCCCAAGGCCAGCGGCCACCGTGACGCTGACACCTGCAAGCAAAACGTTGAACAATTCCTTTATGATCCCTGTCGCGGCACGCATGTTATCCTCTGCGCAACACGGCTCGCAAACAGGAGCTACCAAGCCAGGTATGCCTGCGAAAGGCATGTTGACGTTTAAAAATTGGAATCCGTACAAGGTGACCATTCCTAAGGGCACTGCGCTTACCGACGTGATCGGTCAGCAGGTAATGACCGATAAGGATGTTCTCGTTCCGCCAGATCCTATTACACCTGGCATTGCTTCTGTGTCTGCACATGCCGTAAAAGATGGGAAGAGCGGTAACATCCAGGCAGTGAGCATCAATAAGTCTTGCTGCTTCCCTGGAATAGATGTGCTAAACGAGTCAGCTTTTAGTGGCGGTGTGGATGACTCCTCTGTGCAACAGAGCAATATCGATAGCGTCGCGAAGCCCCTGGAGACCTCGCTCATGCAGAAAGGACAGAGTGACATTCAGTCGCAGCTCAAGTCAGGCGAACAACTTGTTAATGCCACTCCTCCATGTTCTCCGCCGATAGCCGCCTCGAATCCTGGAGTTGGTGCCATCGTCGCAAACTTTACCGTCACTGTCTCGCTGAGATGTTCAGATTCAGCTTACAATCCACAAACGGCTCTCCCCCAGGCGGAGGATATGCTAAAACAAGAGGCCACTCAACAACTTGGTCCTGGCTTCAACCTGGTTGGCACTATCGCAACCAGGGTCGAGTCGGCAACACCGGGTAAGAATGGAAACGTCGATGTGCTCATCACCGCAAGCGGAACATGGAAATACCAGTTCAGCGCCGCCCAGAAGTTGGATATGGCAAAGCATATCGCGGGAGCAACGATAAGTGACGCGAAAGCCTTGCTCTTGCAGCAGACAGGAGTCTCTAATGCCTCGATCTCCGTCTCAGGTCCGATCTTTAACCTGGTTGGGAATAGAATCACAGACGACCTCGAGCGTATCACTTTCAACGGCTAGTGTTGGCTGTTGAGAGATAGTTCAGGGGAAGTCGCGTGGGGACCAAAGTGACCTTCGCGGTCTCCCTCAACGGAGTGTTCTACGGAAAATTTGGTTATTAATTGGTAAACAGTCAGACTCAGAACAAAGGAGGAAAACAATGTCTGAGAATGCTAACAATTCTGTTACTGGACCCCAGGATATCCCCGACAAGCTGAAGGTACCGCCGGATGGAGGGCCATTGCTGTTGCGGGCATACGGCAAAGGGGTTCAAATCTACGGTTGTCCAGCGAGTGCTGGGGGGACTTTCACGGGACCGGTACCGCATGCAATTCTGCTCAATGACGACAGGGATGAAGGGGACCTGGTCGCTATCCATTTTGGGGGACCCACAGGACCCAACTGGCAAGCTTTGGATGGCAGCACAGTCGTGGGCAAAGTAATGGCGAAAGCTGCATCTTCTGACCCCGATGGTGTTCCATGGTTACTGCTCAAGGCGACACCGAGTGGCGGAAGTGGTCTGTTTAGCCAGGTCACCTACATTCAACGGCTTTATACGGATGGTGGGAATCCCCCTGCGCAGGGCTGCGACCAGGCAGACAATCAGACCAAGGTACTGGTGGAGTATTCTGCGCAGTACTTTTTCTACGGTCCTTCAACGGAACAGCAGTAGTACTGAGGTTGCGCTGACGAGGGCGTACTGGTTGTCTGGATAGTCTCTATACCCTACATCGTAGCCAGGAATCAGTAAGTTCTACCAATGATCAACTTGATCACCAACGAGTTCCGCAGTGATCAAGTTGATCGCTGGTAACTAGTATGCATGAAATACCCGTCGGAAATGATATCAAATCCGATTATCTTCGGTTAAGGAGGAAAATGGAAAACGCTGCGCTATCCCTCATTACTCCCCTAATCACTGGCTTAATAGCTGGTGTGATTTCCGCAATATCAGCATATCTCATTATACGTACCAGGGTCCGTCTAGACCTCATAGCCGAATATGATAAAGAGCTGCATACTAAGAGACTCGAAGCTTATAAAGAACTATGGAAGCTACTTGAACCTTTAGCTCCATATTCTCCACCTGCGCCAGTTACATATGAAGTCATCAGAAATATGTCTCAGAAGATGCGTGAATGGTACTTTCAACGGGGAGGTATATTTCTTTCAGGAGAAAGCCGAGAACCGTACTTTGCACTCAAAAAATCTATGCGAGATGTAATTAATAGCAAATTATTACAGAAAAATAAAAGTGTGGAAATCGACGTAAAGAGTCTTATCAATTTACAAAAGCAAGGTCATGATTTACGCGGAAAGTTAGCTGAAGATATTGGCACAAGAAATATCTCATTCGTATATTCGGAAACAAAGTCACATAAATCGAATAACTCATACGATTATTAGAGTAAATAATAGCAATAAAAAAGTGAGGGTATTGCGTAAATGGCGCCTGTATTTCTCGGCTGAGTGTGCTTAGTGCATAACCAACCGACATTTTCGAGAAAATAGTACTGTGAATGAGCCTGGGAAGGCTCATGATGTCCTATCTATTCCCGAATAAGTCTCTTGGATTTGCATTAGGGAAGTATTTAGTCAGTGATTATCTCACTATTGACCCTTTGGAGGAATGAATGGATTCGCCGCTCTTTTCTGAACAAGCTCCTTTAACAATTGGGCTTGAAGATTCCTCATTGGTCCCTTTGCTTGAACGTGGATTACAATGTGCTCGGCAAGAACGCTATGCTGAAGGAGCAACTTTTTTTGTGCTGGCTCGCGAACGGCTTTCGCCCAATCAGGTACACATTTATGCTTCCCTCAACGCATTAATCGAAATTTCCACAGGTTACTGGCAGGCCCAACAAGCTCTGCATGAGGCAAGCAAGCGATTTGCCGAAGCCGACAGTGCGCAACAAGCACAACTAGCAACTCTCGAAAAGCTATTGCCAACCCTGATGGAGAATATATCAACCATAGACCAACCGTTCACTAACTCTAAAGGCCACCAGCAGTTACAGACACTACGAACACCTATTGCGAACTCTACAGGTCGCCAATCGCCTGCGGAAGCGCAACTCCTCCCAGAAGTTGGCAGCGCTCTCCCTGGGCTGTACTTCACTTGCTTTGGGCGCTTCGAGGTAAGGCGGTTGGGTCAACCAATTGTCCTTTGCTCGAGTAGAAGCGGACAGAGCATCCTACGCTACTTAGCTGCACAGCCAGGGCATAGTGCAACATTCGATACTCTTATGGCTTTACTATGGCCTGATGACGAACCTGAAGTAGCCCAGCCTAAATTGCACAGCGCAATCAGTGCACTGCGCCACTCGCTTAACCAGGGCTTTAAATGTAATCTGGGCAGCGGGTACATCGTGTGCAAAAATCGGATCTACTCCTTCAATCCCGCAGTCGTAATCCGAACTGATGTGGATGAATTCCTGCAATATTATGAAGTGGAACGGCACATAGGCGCGGAGCGAGTGGCCTTCTATGAGAAAGCCTGCAGCCTGTATACTGGTCCCTTATTACCTGAGGATCTGTATGCCGACTGGTCATTTTTACAACGGGAGCATTTGAACCGGGTCTATCTTAGCATGTGCAGAGCGCTTAACGACCACTACCTGAAGACTAAAAGCTTTGAAGAGGCTGCAAAATGGGCTATAGCGATACTTAAAGTGAACCGTTGCGACGAAGAAGCCCACCGACTACTCATTCAAATCTACGGTTCTCAAGGTCGTCGCATTGAGGCACTACTACAATATCAACGCTGCGAGAATTTACTACGTGAAGAATTGGGTGTGGCCCCATTACCTGAAACAACGCGTATTTTTCAGAAGTTGCTCACAAGCGAACCTTTCTCCACTGATGCAGTGAAAATACAGTGAAAATACAGTGAAAATACAGCCTCTCATGATAATCTTCTATTAGAGTCAGCTTAGATAGCACCAGAAAGAAAAGAAATGGCACATCTCTTCTCTCAGTTCGCGTGTAATATCGCACCGTGCAAGCAAACATGCGATGGGCAATAATGAATTTTCCATCATCATCTGGTGCTGGCATGACCCACAGACTGATATTACCCAGGTACGTCTGGTGAGCGTCGATACATACGAAGAGGTGCCTCTCAAGGATGGCAGCTTCCTTCTGCGTATTTCGATTGATGCCAAAACGTCAGTCGTGCGCTGCTTTATTCGCCATATCGCAAGCGGGAGTGAAGCCTACCTGCAAGGAGGTCCAAAGCTGCGAACGTTTATAAAAACCTGTCTCTTAAATGGAGGGTCTCCAGTGCCAAACGTTCCAGAGATACCAGAAAAGTAAACGCAATGGCACACGTAGAATGTTCTCTTGTAGGTGCAGTGAGACGCACATTGAAAGTCAGCAAATTAAGCGAGCTTATAGTAATAAAGCAAACGGGGCTATTCGGCACATGAGTAAGTTTACTGCTATTTGGGCTGTGAGTAGAACGCTACAACTACTCCTGGACGCACAAATTGGAGCCGATCCACAGTTCGCTGGCGGCCCACCAATCCCAGTTTCATTGCTTTCACCAAAGGCAATAAGAGAGCCGGGCAGTATTGTCCCAGGCTCCAGCATCTCCATCTGGCTGTACCGTGTGACGCGCAACGAATATACTCTGAATAATCGTCCTGACCGCACTGTACCCAATCAAGTGCCACATGTATCTATACCAATAAATCTTTACTATCTGATCACGCCAATGAACGAAGATCCGGAGTCGCAGCAGGTCGTCCTGGGAAAAGTGCTGCAGGTCTTCAATGACCATGCTATTTTGCTCGGCAGCGACCTGCAGGAGTCATTGCGTGGGACAACGGAGCAATTGCGCCTCTCTCTGGAAACGCTCACATTGGAAGAGCTTACACAGGTCTGGTACTCCCTCCAGGAGCCTTACCAACTCTCAGTCTCCTATCTTGTGCAGGTCGTTACTATCGAGTCCTCACTTGAACCAGCGCTGGCGCCGCCGGTGTTGGTGAGAAACTCAACCTCTGATCAGATCCTGGGAAGCCAGTAGCTAGCAGCGGCAATTGCGCAATGCATTGCGCCTCTACAAAGGCGGTGTTTGGGTGTCCGAACAGGTTTATGAGAACAATCGAATATATACCATTGTGAAGGATCTGCAGTCATCCTATCAGGTGCTTGTCACTGGTGTCGTGATCGACGAATTGACAAACGAAGCCCCTGCTGGAGCACTTACAGTGTCTATAAAAGCAACAAATGTAGTGACGGCGGATGTAGCCATGATGGCATTAGTGTTCATAAAAGTGCTGGATGGCGGGCTTTTCTGTCTCGCGGGAGAGCCAGGGCGCATTTTTCCTGATCTCAGCACCGCTGATCAGGCGCTCGACTTGCAAATACATGTTCCCGGTTACCAGGATGTCAAACTCCCTGTCATCATCCTCAAGGATAGCGCCTTCCCGGTGCCAGCTATCCCCCCCGTCAACAAACAGAGCCAGCCTCCTCCAATCAAAATGCAGCGCCAGCCCGTCCGCATCCAGGGACGCGTAATCGGCATGACCGCCAATCCTGCCCCCATTGTTGGTGCGCGCGTGCGTTTCGTAGACGAGCCAAATCCGCCTTCCCCATTGACAGAACATGCCATAGCCCTGCGCAGCCCTCTTTACTTTTCTCATGCTGTCGGTAATGGTACCACGGTAACGAAGGTAAATCAACGCCAACTGGCCCCGGACCCGGCGGTTACTGCAAAACAACTGGTAGCCAGCGCCCCTCTCGTCAGCGCCCCTCTCGTCAGCCAGACCTTGACCCTGAATGATCTAACGGGATTGGCAGCCAATGACGTGCTGCTCGTTGGTTCCGAGGCAGCAGGTGAAGCAGGTGAGTACGTGATGATTGACAGCCTGCCGCCAGGCGCCACTGGCCAGGTCCTCTTGCATAACAAACTCAAACATAGTTTTGCTGTGGGAACAGCCGTCCAGAAATTCCTCCCTGGAGCTATTGGAACCAGTACAACCCTGGCCCGCCCGGCGCAAGCTGACGAGGGTGTGCTTTTCCTTCTAAACAATCTACCAATGGACCCTATCGAGATTGCTGATGCCACTGCCGCGCTCGTCGAGTATCACGCCCTTGGAGCAATTACCGGAGATAACGGCTATTACCGGCTCGATGGCATAACCCGAGTCAGAACGTTGTACCTGGATGCCAGCGCGGCAGGCTTCACAGCAATGCGAGAGCCTGTTGCCTGGACAATTGACTACGGGCAGCCTGTCAACAATGTTGACATCCGGCTTGTCCCCTTACCGAAACCCTGAAATTAAGAGGAGAAAGAGGTCGCTATGCCTGAGTATTTATCACCTGGCGTATATGTAGAGGAAATTGATGTCGGGCCGGTGCCCATCGAAGGTGTCAGTACCAGCACAGCTGGATTCGTTGGCATGACTGCTCAAGGGCCCACTGACGGATTGCCCGTTTTAGTGACCAGTTTCGGCGAATTCGTACGCAACTTTGGAGGATACCTGCCGGAGTCGTATGGAACTATGCGTTTCTTGCCTTACGCTGTGCAGGGCTTTTTTGACAATGGTGGTCAACGCGTCTATATCAAGCGCATTGTACCTAGTACGGGCGGGCCAACGGCGGCTACAAGCCAGAATTTGAAAGGTGGCCTGATTACCCGTTTAAGCAAAGACGTAACTGCGGGTAGTACCCAGGTTCAACTCAGCACGATGCGCGGTATTCAGGCAGATACAACACCTCCACCACCTCCAGCGGCGCCAGTAGCCCCGGTGGTGCCAGTAGCCCCGGTGGCGCCGGCAGCCCCGGCTGGGCATGCGGGAACAACTCTTACCTTCAGCCAGGTCAAGGACGGCATAACGACCACTGAGCCGGGGATCGAGGTCGAATCCTACGACGATAGCACGAAAACGGTAAAACTGAAAACAGCCATTCAGAATAAGGCTGGCTACCTAGCTCGCTACACGACCGTTAGTACCAGTATTCCGCCAGTAGAGCTTCCCAAATTAGAATCAGGCAATGATCTTTTAGCAGGCGCTACGCGGGCTAAACTCACCACTGTGCGCTATATGCGCGTTGGTACGCGGCTCAAATTTACTCAGGGCAATAATTCTGAGTGGGTCACAGTCACATCCATTGACGATTCTACAAAGATAGTCCAGTGGGCCGATGCTCAAAAGCTCAAAAACGTTTATACAGCCGCCTCTACGACCATCGGTGGAACAGCTTTTACTATCAAGGCAGCCAATGCAGGAGCCTGGGGAAATGCCCTCGCTATTCGGATTTCCCAAACTTCTACAGGGCGCGCACAGGTGCAGGTGCCTCTTGCCGAAAGTACTCATGGTTCCGGCAATTTTGACACTGTCCCACTCAATTCAACTTCAAATTTTTACCCCGGCGCTGTTGTTGAGTTCAATAATGGCACGAGCAAAACCTGGGGGAAGGTGACAAAAGTTGTGGGCAAGAGTATCGTCCTCAAATCACCTTTCAAAAGTGCTAACGCCCTTGATGTAGCCACTGGCGTAGACAAGAATACATTTCCAGCAACTATTGTCAGTACCTGCGAGTTCCACCTTACTGTTGCTAATAATGGCGTCAACGAGGATTATCCCATCCTGACCCTGGATTCCCAGACGCCCTACTATGTTGAGAACCTGGTCAACAGCCGGTCGTCTCTCATCTCCGTCACTGGAAGTGATGATGAGGGGGAAGACCCATTCACTATGCCCTCGGCTGATGATGGCCTCAACGTAACGATGGCCGAAGGCGCCGATAGTTCCGGTACCATGAAATTTGATTCTCGCGACTATATCGGGACGGACAATGGGCCAGGCAAGCGCACTGGCCTCAAGGCGTTAGAGGATATCGAGCAGATCAGCATCATTGCGGCCCCTGGCATCACCGATCAGAATGTGCAAAACGAACTGATTAATCAGTGTGAGCACCTCAGGTATCGCTTTGCTATCCTTGATCCATTGTATGGAACGACGACGCCCCTTGATGACGTAGAAAACCAGCGTCAACTCTATGATACCCACTACGCCGCGCTGTACTTCCCGAATCTGGTCATCGGTAATCCCGATCCAGCCAGTCCTGCAGGGAGTACGATAGTGATTCCACCAAGTGGGCACATGGCCGGCATTTATGCCCGCACCGATATCGAGCGCGGCGTTCACAAGGCCCCGGCCAACGAAGTAATTCTCGGCATCACCGATCTGAATCTAACTATCAATAAAGGAGAGCAAGATATCCTCAATCCTCCTCCTTACCAGATCAACGTGCTGCGCAATTTCCGCCACCAGGGGCGTGGCCTGCGTGTCTGGGGCGCTCGCTGCATCACCAGCGACGCCCAGTGGAAATACGTCAATGTGCGCCGTCTCTTCATCTTTGTGGAGGCGTCTCTGGATAGAGGCACGCAATGGGTGGTCTTTGAGCCGAACGATTATCCACTCTGGGATAGAGTGAAGCAGAGCATCTCAAACTTCCTCACCACCGTCTGGCGCGATGGCGCATTAATGGGGACAAAGGTAGAAGAAGCCTTCTTTGTCAGAGTCGGTCGCAGCACTATGACGCAGGACGATATCGATAATGGCCGCCTGATCATCATGGTTGGTATTGCTCCAGTCAAGCCCGCCGAATTTGTCATCATTCGCATCAGCCAATTTACTGCTTCGGCAAGTTCAACGGGGCAATAATCGTACTGCGCGCATTGGCTGTTGAACACTCTATACGAAAGGAAGATGCCGTATGGCTACAGGAGATCGCGTAGACCCCTACAGGGGCTTTAACTTCCGCTTAGAAATCGATAATAGCGCCGTTGCTGGCTTCAGCGAATGTGGAGGCTTAACCTTCGACACCGATCCCGTGGATTACCGCGAGGGAACCGATAAAAGGCTCACTGTGCGCAAACTGATGGGCCTGCGCAAATTTGCCAACATCTCGCTCAAGCGCGGCTATACTCAGAACAAAGAGTTGTGGAATTGGTACAAGAATATTCTCAATGGACAATCCGATAGGCGCCACGGAACAATCGTTTTGCAAGACGAACTGCACACGGATGTGCTGCGTTGGGAGTGGCAAGATGGCTGGATTACCAAGTACGAAGGGCCAGCCTTTAATGCCCATACCAACGATGTCACCATTGAGCATCTTGAAATTGTCGTCGAACGTGTGGAATTGCAGTAATGCGCTTTGTAGTAAACAGCCAAGAAACCAGGAATTGCCCAGGAGTATGAAATGCCGCGCTACGTGACACCCGGTCTCTACTATGAGACAGTTGACACCGCACAACAAGATATTGACCCTTCGCGGGTTGATATCCCGGCTTTCCTTGGTTTCGCGAACCAGGGACCAGTGCATCAACCGGTGCAGATCAATTCTCAGGCGCAGTTCCAGGCCATCTTCGGGGGCTTCATACCCAATAGCTACCTGGCCTATACGATCAGGGCCTTCTTCGAGAACGGCGGGACGCGCTGCTTCGTGGTGCGTGTCGCGTCAGATTCGGCGAAAGCAGCATATGGAGAGTTGCGGGACGCGTCAGGTCAGCCCGCGCTGTGTGTCTCAGCCAGTGGTCCCGGCAGCCTGGGCAATGGCCTGGCGGTTTCCCTAGCCCGTAACAACGCGTTTGTCACACAGACGAAACCAGATCCACAGGACCCACCTGATCCGAGCCGATCGATTGTCGAATCGATTGTTGGCTTCTTGCCTTGGACAATGGTCAAAGTCTCCCAGTCACAGGCGCCTGATCCAATCTACCGGATTATCACCAGAAGTGTTCCTATACAAAATGTCCTGACCTGGGATACTCCTCTACCTCTCGATAAGGGCTTTGTCCTGGGTAAATCTATCTCGCTGGAAACGGTGGAGTTTTCTCTGAGTGTCTACCTGGCAGGACAACTGCGCGAAGTCTTCCCCCGGCTCTCGTTCGGTTTTCAGGATGCAAAAGACAAAGACAATCCCTACTTTATCGAGAATGCCATCTCTGAGAAAACCTCGCAGTTGATCCGTGTCAAGGTTCTCAACTCATCTGCTTTGTTGCCAAATCGGCTACCTGACCTGGCGCGCGTAAGAACTGTGAGGCTGGAATATAGGCAGGCTGATCTTAGTGTTGCACAACGCGAACAACTTATCATCGTCTCGCCCTGGGTATGGGTATGGCACTATGGACAGGATGGCCTTGCTGATGTCCGACCTGGTGACTTCATCGGAGACCCAACATCAGAAAAGAAGCATGGGCTGCGCGCGCTGGAAAATGTGCCCGATGTCGCCACCATCGCCATACCCGATCTGACATTGCGTCCGGTGCCTGTGACTGAGCCGCTTCCGCCGCCACCAACACCCAATCAATGTCTCTCTGATGCGGAGCCACCGCCTGACACCGGGTCGTCAACGGCGCAGCTCGTTGAGCAATTTCTCGGCTTCTCGCAGGACCAGGTGGCCCGCGTACAGCAGGCAATGATAGATTTTTGTGAGTCACAGAAGCGCTGTATCGCGCTACTTGATCCACCTCAACCTGCACAGTCACGGGATAAAGTGCTGAGCGTGGCGGATATCCAGAACTGGCGCCAGCTTTTCGATTCTAAATATGCCGCTCTCTATTATCCCCAGCTCCTTGTCTACGATCCTCTGAGACTGGGCGGGCAAATTGTCCGGGCGATACCCCCGAGTGGACATGTAGCGGGCATATTTGCACGCGTCGACCATGAAACAGGCGTCCATCAAGCTCCAGCGAACGAGGAACTGAACTGGGTGCAGGGAGTGAGTGTGGATATATCGAATGCGGTGCATGGCGAGCTTAACCCACAGGGTATCAACTGTATTCGTACATTTCCCGGTCGAGGCATACGCATCTATGGTGCGCGCATGCTGAGCAGAGATCCAAACTGGCGCTACGTCAATGTGCGCCGGCTCTTTATCATGCTCGAGCGCTCATTAGAGGCGGCTATGCAGTGGACAGTCTTTGAGCCAAATGACTTTGCCCTGCGTCAGACGCTGGTTGCGACCATCAGCACCTTTCTGGAGAGCTTATGGCTGCAAGGAGCCTTCGCAGGCTCACGCCCGGCTGACGCATTCTTCGTCAAAATAGACGACCAGAATAATCCACCGGAACTTGCCGACAAGGGACAACTACTGGTGGAGGTGGGCGTTGCGCCATCCATTCCCGCCGAGTTCGTCATTTTTCGTATCGGTCTCGTTCTGGATACATTAGAAATCACAGAATCATAAGCATGGATATAGGGGCGTAATTATGCAGATGAACAAAATCATCCGGACAACCGTAGGGGCCGATTTATCGCGTCCAGCGCCGATGTATCGACCCTCGGTGGCCAGTTTAAAAGAGGAGTCAAACAATGGTCTCTAAGCGCGACGATCCATATGGGGCATATAATTTTCTGATTACGCTCATTGACTCCAGCAGCATCACTACGTCAACTCAAAAATCGGCTGCCGCTGGCTTCAGCGAGTGCAGCGGGTTGGAGGCAAGCATTCAGACGGAAGACTACCAGGAGGGTGGGAATAATAACACGACGCTCAAATTTCCCAAGCATATTGCCTATACAAACATCCGTCTCAAGCGCGGCATCACTACTTCCGACGACCTGTGGCAATGGTTCAATGATTTTGTCGAAGGCCATGGTACGCGCAGAGACGGAACGATTACCCTGCGCGACGAGCAGCACAAAGCAGTGAAGACCTGGCAATTTAAGCGCGGTCTCCCGGTCAAATGGACTGGGCCGACGCTGAATGCCGCTCAGAGTCAGATTGCCGTCCAGGAGTTAGAGATCGCTCACGAGGGACTCAAACTGGTTCCATCGGCAGAGAAAGCGAATTAAGCGTGACAGAGGGAGGCGCAATCATGGATGTCCATATTGGTGAGATGAACAGCACGGTACGAGCAACTGATACACAGGTATTGCTCAGCCCTCAGTTGCTCAATCAGATCGTCAAAGCTGTGCTGGAACGCATGCGCGAAGAGCAGGCGCACGAAAAGCGCGTTGCGGATGAGCGCAGCATTCGTTCCAGCGTGCTGGAAAACAATGGTCATGACTGGTAATGGTCAGGATTAATAAGAAGAGGTGACAGACGATGCCACTGCTGAAGGCCCTGTTCCAACGCCTGGATAATAAACTGAAACCCATCTTGCCGGGATTGCCAGTGCAATTCAATCCCACCGAATTCACCCTCAACAAAGGGGTGCAAATCGCTGAGATTCCCATTCCCGGACTCGATGCGCCCATCTTACAGTTTGTGCGCGGGCAGACGGAAACCATGACGCTTGATCTCTTTTTCGATACGACCGATGCAGGGGCGGGCGATATTGCCATACCAGTCACCATCCTGACGGACCAGTTTTATCAGCTGGTCAAGATAGACAGCGATACCCATGCGCCACCAATCTGTCACTTTGTCTGGGGCGGCAATTTTTTCCCCGGCTCGAGCATGATTGGGAACGGAGCCTCGCAAAATCGTGAGAATGGCTTCGATTGCCTGGTTGAGAGCGTGCGCCAGCGTTTCACCATGTTCAACCCGTTAGGTATACCGCTGCGCGCTACCTTGACTGTCTCATTGCGCGAGTACAAAACGCTGGACAAACAGTTGCAACAATTGCACTTGAACTCGCCTGACCATACCCGTACCCATGTCGTACAACGCGGCGAGACACTGAATAAGATCGCGGACAAATACTACGAAGACTCGACCCAATGGCGCGTCATTGCCGACGCGAACACGATACTTGACCCACTGGCTCTACAGCCAGGGACAATTCTTGAGTTACCGCCTCTACAGTAGGGGCGACCCTCGGGTCGCCCGCGAGACGCGACAGCGGCGTTGGAGAGCGGAATAAGAGGGAGGAGGCCCTGTATGGCCCAGCAAACAGCAATACCAGTCTACCAGCGTGGCAATGGAACTGAAACGTTCTATGTCCCCGCTTTTGAGATCAAGATGCAAGGTCGTAATCTCCCCAGGGACGTAGTGCGTGATGTGATGCAGGTGACATACAGAGACAGCATCAATGAGATAGACTCCTTCGAGATAACCATCAATAACTGGGATGCTGCCGGGCGGAAGTTCAAATATGTGGGAATTGATGAGAATGATAGCAACAAAAAAAATGTGAATATCTTTGATCCCGGCCAGGAGCTGGAAATACGCATGGGGTATCAGCAACCCCTGGCTGGCAGCGATGGTCAGCCACAACTCAAACGGATGATGACCGGGCAGATTACAACGTTGGAACCAGACTTTCCAAATGGTGGCAGCCCTACCTTGCAGGTGCGCGGCTTGAATGTCCTGCACCGTTTTCGTAAGAAGCAGCATACCTGGCCCTGGGAAGGTTATCGCGATAGTGAGATTGCCCAGGAATTAGGGAAGAAGCCAGTTTCAGATGACAAACCGGGGTTGGGCATCGAGGTGCAAATTAGCGATAAAGCTCTGGGCGAAGAAAATCCACAGGCAATAGTCTTTATGGATAACCAGTACGACATTGTTTTCCTCTTGGAACGCGCGCAGAGAAACGGCTATAGCTTAGTCCTGGTTGAAGACAAAGACAGCAAGACCAGGCCCTATCTCAAATTCGGTCCGTCTGACCTCGACACATTGATCACTTATAAACTGGAATGGGGCAAGTCGCTGATGCAGTTTCGCCCGACGCTCACGACAGCAAACCAGGTCTCCAAGGTCACGGTTCGCGGCTGGGATCGCCGCACTAAGAAGGCTATCGTGGGAACAGCGGAGTGGGGAAAAGCGGGCATTAAGATCAATCTCGATCAGAAATCACTGTTACGCGACGTTCTTGCAGAGCGGCACGAGGTGACGGTCAATAGACCTGTCCACACGCGAGATGAGGCAAATGCATTGGCGAAGAACCTGTTACTCAATCATCTCAAAGAGATGATTAAAGCATCGGGAGGCACGGTGGGTTTGCCAGACCTACGGGCTGGGCGCACCGTGCAGATCGGGGGCCTGGGCAAACGCTTTAACGGCACCTATTTTATCACCGATACCACTCATACGATTGGTAACGATGGCTACCGTACAACGTTTAATGCGCGCCGCGAAGATGAATTACAGCAATAGGAGCAGCAGCAATGGCCAAGATCCATGGCGTAGTCGTAGGAACAGTCAAAGATGTTGCCGATCCGAACGGAGAAGGACGTATCCGCGTGGAATTTCCCTGGATGGGCGGTAGCAACCAGAGCTACTGGGCCCCTGTGGCTACCTTGATGAGTGGCAGTGGTCGCGGTTCGTGGTTTATGCCCGAAGTGGGTGATGAGGCGCTGGTAGCCTTCGACCACGAGGATGTCAACCACCCCTACATCCTGGGTTTCCTGTGGAACGGCCAGGACAAGCCGCCAGAAACCAGTTCCCACAAACGCCTACTCAAATCGGTCAAGGGACACACCATTTTGCTGGATGATACCGATGGGAGTGAGAAGATTGAGATTACCACAGACAAGGGTCTGAAGATCACCATGGATGATATGAGTAATACGATCACGATCAAGGCTTCGCAACAGGTGACAGTGCAAGCACCACAAGTGAAGGTGGATGCTACGCAAATCCAACTAGGTAAGGACGGGGCAGCCATTTACAGTGCGGTGTGGGGCGAACCCCTGCTCCAGTATCTCGCCACCTTTGTGAATCTTTATGTAGCCCATACTCATCCTGGTGAACTTGCGGCTGGTATTCTGCCTGTCACTCCGATGCCTCCAACTCCACCTGGATTGCCCCCACCACCGATAACTGTACAATTGCTTTCCAAAACAGTGAAAGAAGCTTGAGGAGAAGTACTATGGCTCTTGAACCAGGAGTCCTTGATAGCTCGGATAATTTTGTCAATCCCGATTGTATGGCAAAGTACATCGAGGATGCTTTGCCGCCACTGCCTGATCCCGAACTTGGCAAGCATGATAGACGCCAGTTCTTAATCGCCATCTCTAGCGGCATCATCAACTATCTCAAAGCTCATGACGACGACTCATTCTCGGTCAGTGTGAAGATCGGCAGTGTGACCCAAATTGGCACGCTCGACATTCTTTAAGGGAGTATCAGTTATGCCCGCCGAAAATCGTAAATACCTGGGCGTAGGTTGGAAATTTCCTATACGCATCAATGCAAAGGGCGGTTTCTCGCTCTCTCGCTACGAAGAAGATGTGCAGGAAGCCATCTGGATTATCCTGAGTACCGCCAGGGGCGAGCGACAAATGCTGCCAGATTTTGGCTGTGGCATTCATGATTTTGTCTTCGCGCCAAATAATTCCGCGACGCGGGGCAACATCGCCCATGCTGTGCGCCAGGCCTTGACCGAGTGGGAGCCGCGTATCGACGTACTGGACCTCAACGTTGATGGCTCCATAGAACCCAATATGCTGCTGATCCGCGTGGATTATCGTATTCGCGCCAACAACTCTCTGTACAACCTGGTGTATCCATTCTATCTGCAAGAAGGAATAGGAGCTTAACTATGGCTCTGGAAGCACCCAATCTCGACGACCGCAAATTTAACGACCTGGTCACGGAAGCCAAAACGCTCATTCCGCGCTACGCACCCGAGTGGACCAACTTCAATGAGAGCGATCCCGGCATCACGCTCCTGGAGCTTTTTGCCTGGATGACCGATATCATGATCTACCGCCTTAACCAGGTGCCGGAGCGCAACTATCTCAAATTTCTGCAACTGCTCGGCATCCAGGTGAATCCCGCAGCGCCCGCCAGCGTAGACCTGACCTTCAAGCTGGCAAGCACTCCCGGCCAATATAGTGTCACTATTCCCCAGGGTACCCAGGTAGCAGCCTCCGCACCGGGGAGCAGTGGACCGTTAATCTTTGAGACGAATGCGGAGTTGATCGCTCTGGGTGCGACACTGGCGGCGGTGCAGAGCTTCGATGGTTTCAGCTATACGAACCAGACGAAAAAGAATAGCCAGTCGGGGCAGTGGTTCTACCCCTTTGGCCCACAGGCTCTTGAGGGCAGTGCGCTCCTGCTCGGTTTTGACTCGCTGAACGACACGTTAATGCCAGCGACGGTTGCGCAACTGCAGGTCAACCTGACGGTTTACACCTCCAGCGGAAATAGCAAGACCCAGCCGCAGAGTTGCGATACGGCGACCCTTCCGGCGCAGGCCACCTTTGCCTGGGAGTGTTGGGATGGACAGCAATGGGCTTCTCTCGTCCTGCAGAGAGATGATACGCGCGCCCTTACGCAAAATGGACATATCTATGTACAGATTCCTGGCAGTTCCATACAAAAGACCGTGGTCGGACTGGTCACCAACAAGCTCTTCTGGATACGCGCGCGCCTTGTTACAGGCTCATATGAAAAGACACCCCGCCTGGAAATGATCCTTCCCAACACAGTCGGGGCGCTGCAAGCCGTTACAGTGCGCAATGAAGTGTTGGGAGCGGCTAATGGTCGGCCAAATCAGACCGTGACGCTCTCGCAAAATCCCGTTGTCGTTCTCGATACCCCGCTCTCGCTGACCCGCACGGATGCTTCGAAAGTGACGGTAGTGAAGGTGACAAGTCTCTGGCTCGAGATGGACGAAAGTGGGAATAGCCAATTTCAGCCCTGGCAGGAGGTTTCTGATTTCTTCGGCTCCGGACCTGACGATCCGCACTATGTTTTAGATCGCACCACGGGCATTGTCTCGTTTGGTGATGGGATACATGGACGTATTTCCCCCGCTACCACCTCGACTTCCAGCATTGTCGCCCACGAGTATAAGTATGGCGGCGGCAAACAAGGTAATGCTGGCGCGAATACCGTCACACAATTGCAGACCTCTGTGCCTGGAGTTGATAGCGTAACCAACCAGCGACCGGCCTTTGGCGGGTCCGATGAAGAAAGCCTGGATGATGCCAAGGCGCGCGCGCCGCACGCGCTCAAGAGCAATGATCGCGCGGTTACCGCCGAGGATTTTGAATACATGGCTACACAGGCGCCCGGTGCTAATGTACGCCGGGCGAAAGCGCTCCCGCTCACGCACCCGCAGTTCCCGGGTCAGCCTATTCCGGGTGTGGTGACGGTCATTGTCATACCGGACAGCGATGCGCCCAATCCAACACCGGGCCAGGGAACACTGGCAGTTATCTGCGCCTATCTTAACAAGCACCGCCTCTTAACTACAGAATTGTATATTGTGCCGCCGACCTATCGCAAAGTGCGCATTCAGGCCGCTGTCATCGTCCATCCCGAAGCTGACCTCTCCGAGGTGCAAAAGAGTATCGTAGATAGCCTGACACACTATTTTCACCCTCTTACCGGTGGTGATGATCAGCAGGGTTGGCCATTTGGACAGGATATTTTCTTCTCCAAATTCTTCCGTATTGTGCTGGACATCAACGGCGTAGATCGTTTTCAAGATCAACCTGTCATCTATCTCGACGATGAACGACAGCCATTATGCCAGGATGTGCCGATTGGCACCGGAGAGTTGCTCTACTCAGACCTGCACGATATTCAGGTAGCGTATAGTTATTAGGAACTGGTAATATGCCACAGGCACTTCAAACAACTGAACATCTGCTGCTCAACCAGCGCGTCGGATGGTATGTAGGCAAGACCGCTGCGGGCAACGCCGCCTTAAACGGTGTTGTCATAGATGAGAATACCGGGCAGTTGCGCCTGCAAACGCGGCCCGACATTGACCGCCCGCTAGTCGATGCTCAGGGCGACTTCGGCGGACTCGTCCTGCCCATCTCTCTTGCTTCAGATCGCGAGGGACGGCTCTACATTCTCGACGCTGCGACGCTGCAGGTGAAGCGTTTTGATCCCTGCAAGCAGATATTCGAGATTCTGCCTGCTCTTGGAGGAGAGGGAAGTGAAGCGCGCCGCTTCCATAACCCGCGGCGCATCGCTATCTCAGAGCGCAACGATCTCTATGTAGCGGATACAGGCAATCGCCGGGTGCAGGTCTTCGCCCTCAAAGGGCTAAGCTTGCGTGCCGTCTGGGGGCCGCTGCTGGTCATTGAGGACGACTCCAGCATCCGCGTGCGGGCGACCTCCTCCCGTCCGACAAGTGAGAATGAGGACGAGGATGAATATGACAATCATGAGTATGATGACGAAGCTGACGTCGCTGATGTTGAGCCAGGCGAACTAGCCAACCGGCGTGGTATCTGGCAGCCCTGGGATGTGGCTATATCCAACCGCAACTGGGCCTATGTGTCTGATTATGCCAATGGTATGATTCACGTCTTCGATGCCTGGGGCCAGTGGCACACCGCCTTCAAAGGAGACAGTGCCAAAGACAATCAGCCAGATCTGGAGAAGCCAACGCATATCACCCTGGACAAACAGGGCAATCTCTATATCATTCAAGAGGGTAAAACGTATGTGACGGTGCTGGATGCTCAGGGAAAATTCCTACGACGGGTAGATCAACCTGCTGATGCTCAGAGCAACTTTTGTCCACTCTCGGTCGCCGTGGACGAGGAAGGCAATATCTACCTGTGCGATGGCTCAACCCGCCGCCTTTACTACTACTGCCGGGCTGCTGATGGTACCTTCGCCACTCCCGCTGTCTGTCAGGATTTTTACTGCGTGGGAACATCTCTCATCTTCGACAAAGCTGGCAACCCCCTCCTTTTGGACGCGCAGCGGAAAAAAATCCTGATCCTGAAAACTGCTGTTCTCTATCAAGATTCAGGAAAATTCTATTCCGATGCCTTGGATAGCGAAATCTATAACTGCCAGTGGCATCGCGTTCTCCTTTCGGCAAACATCGTTGCTGGTACCTCCGTCACGGTAGACACCTTCACCTCCGAGACGTTCAGGTCGATAGAGGAGATTCAGAGCTTGCTGCCGGAACGCTGGGAGACGAATCAGACCAATACCCAGGTGGGATGCGCTGATTGGGATTGCCTGGTGCGCAGCCAACCTGGACGCTACCTGTGGCTGCGCCTGACACTGACCGGTGAAGGTGCGACGACGCCCACCATACAGCAGATCAAAGTCTACTTCCCTCGCTTATCATCCCTGCAATATTTGCCCGCCACCTATAGCGAAGACCCGGATAGCCGTGATTTCCTCGATCGTTTCCTGTCTATCTTTGATACTATGCTTGGTGAGATCTCACAGCGGATCACCGACATTGCCAGCAATTTTGATCCTGCTTCAGCGCCCATCGCGCCTATGGGTCAGCCACAGAAGCAAGATTTTCTGCCCTGGCTTGCCTCCTGGATCGGCCTGACAGTAGACCGCCATTGGCCCGAAGAAAAGAAACGTCAACTGGTGCTCCAGGCGCATCAACTCTACAAGCTGCGCGGCACGCCAGAGGGATTGCGGCAGCATATCCGGCTCTACATGGATACGGAGCCGTATATCGTGGAACATTTCAAACTGCGCCGCTGGTTGTTTCTGGACGCTGCTCGCCTGGGAGATCAAAGCGCTCTCTGGGGTAAAAGGATTATGGATCGGCTGCAACTGGATGGACAGGCGCAAATAGGCTCATTCCAACTGATCGATAGCGGGGACCCGCTCAGAGATCCTTTTTTCAGCAACGCTCACCAGTTTACGGTTTTCATACCCATGCGTCCGGCCCGTCAACAAGACGATCCAACGCAGCAGCAAACACTACAACGCATCATTGAGATGGCGAAACCTGCACACACTCAGGGCTACCTCCAGTTGGTGCAGCCGCGCTTTCGCGTCGGCATACAATCGTTGATTGGCCTCGATACGGTAATTGGGCGCTACCCTCAGCAGATAGTGGCGGGAGAGGACAGGCTCGGCTATGGAACTGTGCTGGGTCCTTCCCTCAATGACGAGCCGCCAACTATGCGCATTGGCAAGCGCAGCCTTATCGGGTCAAGTACCATCATTGATTAGCATAAATCTACCATTCCTTTGAATGGACCAGGTGAAAGAAAGGCGGCACTATGGCACAAGGTAGTCATGAAACACATAGACGAAGAATCCGCTGCGAGTGCGGAGAGTGCGACGTGCCTCAGTTAGCACGCAACCATTACTTTACCGGCAAACTACTCGTCGAGCGCGATTTTACCGATGAACAGCGCTACAATGCTGGCAAGCAGCAGCGACAAAACCGCTACCTGCATGGCTCTGGCACTGTGTGTGGTCTAAAAGTGAAGCAGCATCCCCATGAAAATCGCCGTGACACGTGTATAGTGATCGAGCCTGGAACGGCCATCGATTGCTGCGGGCGCGAACTGCTGGTAAGGTGTGAGGAGTACTTCGATTTCAGTACGAAAATCAAAGAGAAAAAAGGAAATCTGGAGCCAGGCGAACACACATTACAAATATGCCTGCGCTACAGTGAGTGCCCAGCTGAGCAGGTGCCGGTCCTTTTCGATGAGTGTGGCAGCGGAGGGACGGATTCTCAACCCAATCGCATTATTGAGGGATACGACTTCGATGTTCGCATCGATCCTAAAATGAAGCGACAGGCATTAGATGACGTGTGTCTGGAGTGGGAGCATACACTTAATTTGGACCGCACCAGTCGCTTCGCCGTAGACGAAGCTAAACACTGCCTCTATATACTCACTTCTGATAACCCCTCCACTCTGTATGCTTATGATACTGATAAACGCAGCCTTATGGGATCGCACACATTCACTACGGAGGCTATGGACCTGGCGTTATCCAGAGATGGGACACGGGCATATGTCTCGGTCAGGCAAAGAAGTTCAGTGCTTGTCCTCAATACGGTTGCACTCAGGGAGGGAGAACCAGACTTGCTGGTCAATGAACTTCCCGCCCATCACGAACCCAGCGGTGACGTGCGATTAGCAGTCTCGCATAGAGATGGTCATCTCTATGTATTGGACACTGACGGAAGGCACGTAACTCCGTGGAGGAATGGCATTAATCACAAGAGCCATGATGTAGACGATTTCAGGGAGCCTGAAATCCACGTTGGTCATGACCCCCACTCAATCGTCGGATCCCCGGACGGGAAATGGATGTTTGTTGCCAATAGTGGGGACAGGAGTGTCAGAGTCATTGACACGGTGAGTCACGAACATGGTCCAATCATACTGCACCTGGGAGAGACTATTCCCACTGAACTGGCTGTGGCCGATACTCCCGGCGGACTCAAGTTGTATGTCGCCGATAGCGTCAACAAAGCAGTCAGCATTATCAGCCTGGCGCTGCACGAAAGCCCTCCTTTTACAGTCTCTGGTCATCCGATCAAATTTGCCAACGATGAACCAGTCGATATTGCAGCCGCTCCCGGAGGCAGGTGGCTCTACGTACTACTCAAGAATGCTGCGGGGAAAGGGCGTATCCAGGTGATTGATACGCGCCTGGTAGAGCCAGGAGAGCAGTATGCCATGGGTGCTTCTATACCAATTGGCAACGAGCCTTGCCAGCTGAAACTGGTACACACACACCAGCGTTTATATGCAGGATTTCGGGGTACATCACGCGATACTGATCACGGTGGCGTTGCAATTGTGCATATTTATGAAAAAACCTGTGAAGATTTACTAAAGCGGGCACTGGAGGAATGTCCCGATTGCGATGACGACTGTGTTATTCTGGCAACCATCAGGCACTACGAAGATGGACAGAAGATTGCGGACAGTCGGATTGATAATTGGACAGACCGGCATCTGCTGCCGAGCACCGAGCGTATCACCGATATTGTGCGCTGTATCCTCGAAAGTGGTGGCATAAAAGGACCTCGCGGTGAGGAAGGCCCCCAAGGACCTCGCGGTGAGGAAGGCCCCCAAGGACCTCGCGGCGAGGAAGGCCCCCAAGGGCCGCGCGGCGAGGAAGGCTCCCAAGGACCTCGCGGTGAAGAGGGTCGGCAGGGGCCACATGGTGAGGAAGGCTCCCAGGGACCTCGCGGCGAGGAAGGCTCCCAGGGACCTCGCGGCGAGGAAGGCCGGCAGGGGCCACGTGGTGAGGAAGGCCCCCAGGGACCTCGCGGTCAGGTAGGCCCACAAGGACCTCGTGGTGAGGAAGGACAGATAGGGCCGCGTGGCGAGGAAGGATCGCCAGGTAGAGACGGCGCAGGCATTGACGAGGTACAGGCAACAATAGTTGACTGTGATGATCCAGGCAGCGCGGATATCCGGGAGATCAATGGGAAGCGCACCCTTGTATTGGAGATCCCGAGGGGTTGTGATGCACCATCTCCTACCACCGTAGAGTATACGCAGATCTGCGGCATCAGTTGGGAACATGGCGGATCTATGGAGAGAGACGATTTTGAAGATAAAGGGCTGTTGATTGCTTTTAACCATAATATACGGGCGGGTGATATCAACTGGCATACCTTTCAGGTGCTGGCATCTTCTAAAGAGGAACACGGGCTTAGATGCTGGTGTGAACTTCCATACGAGCATGTGAGAGGTGTTCAGCTCGAATTAGAGGAGGGGCAGGAAGATACCTGTGAAATTGTCCGGATTGAGCAGTGGGACCCCGATCACGACGCCTTTGTTAATGGTGCATGGTTCAAACCGGCGGAAGTTCATCTCGGTCCTCTGCGCGTCATCCTCAAAGGGGACTTTATCCGGGATGAGAACGGGCGTGGTGTAGATGCCAATCACCTACCTCCCTGGTTGCCTGACCGTCTCAGTGGCGATGGCGTAGAGGGGGGCACGTTCGAGAGCTGGTTTTCTGTAAGAGAAGAGGAAAAGAGATCATAGACACGGCATGGCACCAACTGAAAGGAGTTGTAATATGCAATTAGATACAGATACCGGGAAGACTTACGGTGCTCATGGTGCATCTTGTTCCTGTCCTGCCTGCCTGGGCTTACAATGCCTGCAACGGCCCCGCTACTTTTCAGGACAACTGTTGACCGAAGCGGACCTCAACAGCGAGCAGGCGTATATGCTTGCCAAGTCGCGGTTGCACAATCGCTATCTCCATGGCTCGGGCATCGTTTGTGGCCTGGAGGTCTCATGCAGCAATTGCGTGGGCGCTGTAACTATTCAGTCCGGCTATGCCATTGATCCCTGCGGCAACGATGTCATTGTGTGCGACACGCAAGATTTCAACGTCATCAAGCGTATCCATGAATGTGAAAAAGAGCGCAAACGGCAGCGCAAGAGCAATTGCGATCCTATCACCCCCCCGGCGGATAAGGATTGCAGAGATCTCGAGCGTCATTACTGCCTGACCATTGCCTATCATGAGCAGGAGACACGACTTTCTCCTACCTTGCGACAGGGGAGTACGACAAACACCAGCAATGGCAAAGGGAGTGGGTGTGGTTGCAATGGCAGCGGGAAGAAGAAAGGCTGCAGCTGCAACAGTTCACAGGCCATGTCACAGGCTATGAGTTCTTCTAGCATGACTCAAAGTAGTCAAAGCAGTCAAAGCAGCCAGAGCAAAATGCCCGCCGGTTGTGAACCCACTCGTATTCTCGAGGGATACCAGCTTGATATCTCGGAGGTGCCTCCAGACTACTGCGGAGATGCCAGGGAAATTCTAGAGGATACTCTGCTGGCAAAGGTGATAGACTGTGTAACGACCGTGAGAGGGTTTCTCGATAAAAAAATGCCGCAATCCACCTACACAGTACTTACTCCCCTGGCATTTACGGGAAATGTTGCTGAAAATGTCTCGCTGGATGACCTGTACCGGGCTTGCTGCTACCTGCGCCAGGCAATCCATGATCTCTACGCGCAGGACCCGCTCAATACCCATTGCCAGACGCTGGATGTACTCTCACAGGTAACCTGTTGTCGTCCGCCAATAATAGACCAGAACGCAGAATCAACGACTGCTGATGAGCGAGCTTGCTATATAGAGCAAACTCGCACAACACTCTACCACCTGCTCGCGCTCTTGATGCAATATCTACTGGATTGTATCTGCCAGGCCCTGCTGCCGACCTGCTCGCCTGCCCAGGCGGATGACCGGCTCATCCTGGCCTGTATGACCGTCAAAGATGACCAGATTATAGATATCTGCAATTTTTGCCATCGCCGCTATGCAGGCTCGTTCCCTTCGCTCTACTACTGGCTCTCACTGGTACCGGTCATTCCCTTGATCGCTTATGCAGTTGAGCGCATCTGCTGCTATGATTGGTTGAAAAGGGACTCCTCTGACAGGCAAGGCAATCAGCAAGGATCGGTTTTTCGCGGGAATCTGGTGAACGGGCTGCTATCCCTGCTGAACAGCGTAGATCCTAGCGAAAGCCTGCGCAAGGAAATTTTCGCCGGTAACTTCGCCATGCCCAGGAATTATGCCTCCAAATTTGAACAGCTCATCAGCAAGGTGTCCTCCCCTGCGAAGGTTGCTGAACTGTTACACCCCGGGGCATTCAATTTAACGAAGATTATCGATAAATCAGTTGCTGAAGCCAGCGCAGCCATGAGCGAAGCTGGGGTTATTCCAGTGGTACACGAGGTTGCATCAGCAAACGAGGCGCCAATACTCCGTCACCTGACAACATCACCTTTTGCCAGGGCAGGAGACCAGGTCGTTCTCTACCATGCCAACGATAAAGTGGTAGGTTACGCGGCCTATACATCACCTCCCGAGATAGGCGAAATCAAGAACAATGTAGCCACGCTTAAAGATACCCTCGCCCAGGTTCCTCAAGCTGCCGATGTCAATCAGCTCAGAAGCGATGTCGATGGACTCAAAGGTGACATGGCGAACGTAGCTCCATCATCGGCGCTCGATCCAATCAGGAGTGACCTCGAGGCGCTCAAAGGCGAAATAGCAAATGCAGCTCCATCATCGGCGCTTGATCCAATGATAGGTGACATTGAGGCACTCAAAAGCGGCATGGCGAACGCTGCCCTTTCGTCAGCTCTCGACGAAGTGAAGAATGACATAGGAGCTCTCAAGGAAAACATGGCGAATACTGCGCAGGCGGCTGAGGTCGGTCAACTCAGGAGCGATCTGGCCCAGTTTGCGCAGGCGACAGATGTCAGTCAGGTGAGAAGCGATTTTGACGGGCTTAAGAGCGCCATAGAGAATGCAGCTCAGTTATCCGCGCTTGATCCAATCAAGGGTGATATCGAGGCGCTCAAGGGTGGTATGACAAGTGTTGCCCAGTCATCGGCACTCGACGAAGTGAAAAACGATGTCGAAGCCCTCAAGGGAAGCATTGCGACTACTGCGCAAACTGCTGATGTCGGTCAGCTTAGAAACGATGTCGATGCGCTCAAGAGCGACCTGGCCCAGGTTCAGCAAGCTGCCGAAGTCAGCCAACTCAGAAGCGATGTCGATGCGCTCCGCAATGACCTCGCCAGTGTCCCTCAGTCGACCACCATTGATGCGCTAAAACAAGACGTCGAGACGTTGCAAAACAATCTGGCGACCGTCCCCCAGGCAGCTGAAGTCGGTCAAATCAAAAGCGATGTCGATGCGCTCAAAGAAAATATGGCAAACCTCCCGCAGGTGGCTGATGTGAATGGCATCAAGGACGAAGTAACCGGGATCAAAAGCGATATAGTGGCGCTGCGTAATGACCTGACGAACCTTGCTCAACAGAAGCCGACGCCAACAAAGAGGATCAGCGATTTGCAGGCGACCATCAAAGACTTGCAGGATCAATTAGCCACCATGAGGACCGAGATCGATCAACTAAAGTCCGGTGGCGCTGGTGGAACGCCACCATCTTAACCCTCCTGGGCTTAGCGAAAAAGACCTTGTTAGCGAATAACATAGATAAAGAAAATTCCGGCTATAAGGAAAAGAAACGTTCCTTTGCCACCGTAGCATAGTAGGGGCGATGCCTTGTGCTCGCCCTCGAACCTTAAAAGAGGTGAACTAATGGCAACAGACAATATCGAACGGCTCCACTACTACCAGCGACAATACCTGGGAGCGCTGGACTTCGAGGATGAACAGGCATATCTTCGCGATATGCGGCGGCGGCTTAACCTTGCCCATCATACCTGGGGCATTGTGTCCGGCCTGGAACTGGCAGTAGGGGCAAATGGCGTAGACATCAACATCACCCCAGGTATGGCGATCGATGGCTATGGACGCGAGATCGTGATGTTTCAGCCAATGCAGTTGGACCCTGCACTTTTTAGGCTTTTCCGCAACAAAGCCTATTTTACTGTGTGCCTGGAATATACTGAAGCACTCACGCAAAGCCCACAGGCGGGGTACGGGCAATGCGATCAGCCCAACCTGCCCAACCAGTCCAACCAGTTCGTGCGCGTGGGCGAAAACTTTCGCGTTGATGTTCAGGACCCTTTCCGTGATGGCATCACTGTTAATGGTCAAGCCATAGTGTTTCCGACAGATCAGACAGATCCGGCAAATCCGAAAAGCTTTTTCATAAACATAAGTAAAAAAACCGACCCGGAGGATATACCGGTTCTCCCGCTGTCATCATTGCCCCCATCGGGACCAGATAACCAGGTACTTCCACTTGATGAGTCAGTACCATACCAGGAATTACCCAGCGATGACCCTACCATTCCCATCACTGCACGCTGGCTCATACCACTGGGCAGTGTCTATTGGGATGGCACCAGCGGCAAGCAGCAGTTTGGTGGTGATAGCCTGCATCCAGCAACTAAAGAAGATGGGCGTCATTATATAGGAAGTGTCACGTCCAGGCTTCTCACTCCCGCGAGAAATCTGGTTGTACGCGACCGCAACACAGATGTACCTCTACCTGCTTTTGACCCAAACAAACCACTCGATCCAAACAAACCATCAGTACCAGATGGAGTAGTAATGACTATCGAAGGCACGCTCCAGGTGGATCGCTTGTTGAATGCTCAAGATGATATCCAGATTCATGACCACGCACTGGATTTCCGCAGTATCGGCGATGACAGTCAGACCGACGCTAAGAAGTTGTATACCATCTCTCGCATAGATGGGGGAGGCGCTGGTGGAATAGACTTACGGTTCAAGATTGGTATGGACAACAAGGGCAAGAATCGCTTTGTTGTCGGTACTACTGTTAATAATGACCTGTTTACGGTAAACGACATGGGTAATGCCTATCTGGCGGGCTCAATGGATGGCCTGACGATTACAGGTATACTCGACTTTGGGAGCCAGCCCCGGCAGATGATAACACTCTGGTCATCCCCAGACAAGAAACAGCAAAACGGTATTGGCGTGCAGGTGAGTGCGTCTTCACCTAACTTGGCTACAACCTACTTTCGTTCCTCCAATGACTTTTATTGGTTCAAAGGGGGAGCCCATAGTGACCAGCCAGGCGAGCCTGCTGGGGGGCAGGTGCAGTTGAGTCTCGATGCGGATGGGAGTTTGCATTTCGACAAAGGTTCGGATGCTGACGGACGTAGACGACAGATGCTCAACCTGTCGAGTACCAGGTATGGCATCGGTGTGCAAGATTCGACGCTCTACTACCGTTCGGACTTCGATTTCTGCTGGTTCAAGGGAGGCAGTCACAGCGATAATCAAAGTGATCCAGGTGGCGGGACAATGCTCATGAAATTGGATGCGAGTGGAGGTCTGAACGTTACTGGCAGTCTGGATGTCAATGGACCTCTGGTAGTTGTTGGACCGAGTATAACATTCCAATCTACGACTGATCACGGTTTTTTTGTAATGCTGGGTCAACCTAGAGCTGGAGTGCATGGCTCAGATAGTATCTTCGGTTTTCCTAATCTCTGGCTTGATGCTGATGGCGCGGTCATTGTCAAGCAAGGCCTTCGCATGCATGGATTGAATGGTGCCGCATTTTTCACTGTTGGCACACTTGTGCCGAACCAGGGTGATATTGTGGTGATAAATCATGCGGATGGCACCGTAATCCAATCTTCAAGTGCGAACGATCCTTCTGTGGTAGGAGTGGCAATGCATTTAGATTCCAGCGTTCCAGGTTTCATACTGGCGGATCAACCCAATCCCCAACTGGAAACAAACATCGTTGTCGCGTTGATGGGTATTGTACTGTGCAATGCTATCGGCGCTATTCAGGTTGGCGCTTTATTGACGACTTCAAGCACTGCAGGCCATGCTCAGGCTGCGCCTCCGAACCCCGCGCCTGGAACGGTGTTCGGGAAAGCCCTGGATTCCCAGATAAGCGGACCGGGGCATATTCGTGTTGTATTGATGCCGAGCTAGAAATAGTATCACTAGAGGAGGACATAATGAAAGAACGGCTTGCCGAACTGAAGGCAGAATTTGAGAAGGGGCAACAACACCTGCAGCTCCTGGATCAACAGCGCGCTGAGGTGCGCGATACCCTATTGCGCATCAGTGGAGCTATCCAGGTGCTCGAAGAATTGCTCAAGCAGGATAGTCAGAACGGTCTGAGCAGTCGGACCACTCTGACCGCTCAGAACGGTCATCAAGTGGCCGAGCTAGCTGGAGTTGAGTCGCTACTGTGAGCAGTACAAACAGTACAACCATTGAGCGTCTACAGTGCCGCTACCTGGTGCCCAGACAACACCCGGCTCCAGACGATGTGCGTGTACGCCTGGACGAAATAATGCGCCGCTATCTCGTTGAAGTGTGCAGCAGGTGGCTGGCACGGTTTCTGGACCCGGACGATCCCACGATTTGGCTTATCCGTGAGTTGAACATCGACCTGAGCGCGGATGTTGGGAGCCTGGATAACGCCGAGCTGTCTGAAATCTGGGGACGCCAGATTGCTCTATCCATCATCCAGGCAATCGCTGCAGGCGCGCATAGTGAAACTGGTGATACTGTCAGGCAGTACCGCAACCAGGCGGTTTATACGGCACACTTTGTCGCCGACCTTTCCGAGGGACGAGCATGGGGCAAGTGGTACTATCGCCCTTTCGACTCGCTTAGCAGCCTGTCAACCAGCGCCGCCATTCGTACCGCCCTGACCAGGGAGCCTGAGCAGATCGATGAGACATTGGTGCATCTCGCGGCCCAAAAGCGCCTGGAACCAGTGCTGCGTAGCCTGAGCGAGAATGACGCCCTGCTTATCTATGAACAGGGCCTTCCTGCTGGCAGTACGGCTAGTACTGATGCTGGCAGAAGCTCTCTAGTTGAGTTGGCGCTTTCTGTATGGGCCAGCGCGTCTCTCGCATTATCGAGTAAACGTCTAGCCACCCCGCACAATGGCTTGCGGCTCTACGCTGCCATGAGAGAACGGTCATCGACGCTCGCCTCTGGCGGCTTGCGCGATACCATCGACCACTTGTTACGATTCGCCGAGATTTTGCGCGCTGTACCACAGCCCGCGAAGCTCGTTGCTTACCTGGTCGCTGACGACTTGACAGGGGCGATACAACTGCTACACGGCACTGGCATGATGCCCTACATGGAGAGCCTGTCATTCTTGCAGCAGGTTGCCCTTGGCGACGATGCCTTGCTGCGGCGAGTGGCTGCCACCGTCGCGACATCTGTAGCTCTGCAAGATCAGGCAAGAACCGGCAGCGCCATGCAGAGCTTCACCACGTTGTTGGGTGGCATTTCCCTGCTTTTACCCTCCTTTCTTGATTTGAAATTGCATGAACTCGTAGAAACTGCGCCCTATTCCCGTCTGGCGGAAGAACCTGTAGCGCCCGTTCTACGCCATCTGCTCTATTTGAAGTGCTTTGGATTGCTCCATGCTCAGTGGGCCGAGATTGCCCGTGATCCACTATTGTTGCTGCTCGCGGGATTAGAAGAAGCGCCATCGCCCGAAACGCTGCTGCGCCTCACTCAGTCTGCCACGGCAAAGATGAATGACAAGTGCCAGCAGGTAATGCTGGAGCAACTCGCGCGGCACAAACAACTCGAAGGTCGTTGTCTCTATGCGGAGCTTGTAGAAGATGCAGCGGCTGATACTCTACTGCTGATCAGGGATATGAAGTATGATACCTGGGTCTATGCCAGCTATCTATCAGCAGAAGCTCACCCAGAATGGGCTATACTTATACGTGGGTTGACATTGCTGCGAAAGGTCATCGATATGCAGGTTGAGTACCTGGTGCTCGGCCCTGGTTTTGAGAAACTTGCCAATCTGGACGAATTCCATCATCTCTACCAGGGGCCTATCCAGCTAGTATGGACAAAGCCAACCCTGTTACCCGGCGCGCTATCCTATCAACCGGCTGGCGCTGGTGATGACAGGGAAGATGCCGTTACCCTCTGGACGAGAGCGCCTGCCTTACCGCGAGAAGCACAGGCCATCTTCGTTCGTTACTTGAGGCGCGTCAAGCCAGCATCCAGCGACCTGGCATACCTGGCCCTGAGTGTACATGAGCAGCCACTCATTACTAACCGGGATGTTGATCTGGCCTGGTCATTACTGGCTCGCGCATTGATGAGGGCCTTTGCCCGGCGTCTGATGGGCTTTGATCAGAGTAGCCTTGAGTATCTTTACCATAATTTCCTGGCCGGTACAAGTACGGTACATGTGCAACAGGACCTGCTAGAGGTGCAACTGCCCTGTAGCCCGCTGCACGTCATTTTACGTATGGCAGGCGTAGATGGACAAAGCTATGCGCTGCCCTGGCTGAACGATATACAGGTTTCCTTAGCGCTAACCTGTTAGGCAATGAGACCGTAGGGGGCGACCCTTGGGTCGCCCTATGATAATGCACCAGGTAGGGTAATCATGTGATGAAAAACTTTTCGACAGGCCTCGAACATCTCGTAGCCGAGCTTCAGTTGCTTGACCTGCTCCTACAACGACAGGTGATGCGCTTGCGAGCGGCAAATCTTCTCATAGAAGATAACATGCGCGGCCTCTACATTCCAGATACACAGGTTGACGCGCTGTTGAGCCAACCTGCGCATCACTGGCATTTGCCAATTCGCGGCGATGAGCCAAAGGGAGTGCAAACATTAAATACAGCGATTGAGCTCTTACGGAAAGAGAACGCGCAGCGAGTCAGCATGAGCTTGAACCCGCCATTATCACGCCTGGCTGCCCTCTTCGATCTGACGCCCGACGAGCGCCAGGTCTTGCTCATCAGCGTTGCCCCAGAACTCAACCTGCGCTATGAGATCCTCTATTCCTATGTGCAGAACGATGTCACCAAAAAGCATCCCAGTGTTGATCTGGCGCTCAAGCTCATCTTTCAGAGTTTCGACGAGCGCGTAGCACATCACAGTATCTTCGATAGCGACGCGCCCCTCTTTCATCACAAATTAGTGCGTCTCTTCGATGATCCGCAGGACCGCGAACCAACGCTGCTCTCTCGTTACATGAAAGCAGATCAGCGCATTGTTGATTTCTTGCTCGATAAAGCGACCATAGATCAGCGCCTCCTGCCCTTTACGCGGCGCGTAGACCCCGTTTCCCAACTGAGCGACCTCACGCTACCGGAAGAGCTTCGCTCGCGCCTGCTGCAAATGACCGGCTTTTTGCAGAAAGAGAGCAAGGAAAGCGCTGTATTATTTCTGCGCGGCCCCTATGGCGTTGGGAAACAGGCTGCCGCTGAGGCCATCTGTAATGCGCTCCGGCGACCACTGCTCGTGGCGGATATGAGCCAGCTGTCACAAGGTGATCGTGATATCACCACCACTTTCGCGCTTTTACGGCGCGAGGCTATCTTGCAAGACGCGGGGCTTTACCTTGCTCACTTCGAAACATTGCTCGCCGATGATGAGGCCACCAGCAAACAACGCCAGGCGCTGATACGTGCATTGACCCAACCTACCTTTCCAGTCTTTCTGGGGAGCGAGGCGCCCTGGCATCCTGTCGGCGCCTGGTCCCAGACCCGCTTTATAGATGTTGAACTGCCCATCCCAGATTTCCCCTTGCGACTGCAACTCTGGCAGCAAGCAGTAGGCAACCTGCAGCAGCAGGGCATTACAGGCATCTCAGATGAAGACATCACCATGCTTGCCAACCAGTTTGTGCTCAGTGGTCGTCAGATTCAAGACGCTGTGAGCGAGGCTATCGGTCGTGCTGCCTTCCGTCCCGCGGAGCAGGCTGTTCTTTCCGGAGAAGATTTCTACAGCGCGGCACGTGCGCAGTCCAATCATGGCCTGCGCCAGCTCGCCCAGAAGATCGAAATGTTCTACACCTGGCAGGATATCGTCCTGCCTCAGCGTGCGATGCAGCAACTGCACGAGGTATGCTCGGCAGTGAAATACCGGCATATCGTGTTTTCGCTATGGGATTTTGAACACAAACTCGCGCTGGGGAAGGGAGTGAACATCCTCTTCTCCGGCCCGAGTGGGACGGGCAAGACCATGGCGGCAGGCATCGTCGCCAATGAACTGGAGCGCGACCTCTACAAAATCGACCTGTCCAATGTGGTCAGTAAATACATTGGGGAGACAGAAAAGAATTTAAGTCGTATTTTCCACGAAGCGCAAACTAGCAACGCGATCCTCTTCTTCGACGAGGCCGACGCGCTCTTCGGCAAGCGCTCCGAGGTCAAGGATGCCCATGATCGCTATGCCAACATCGAGGTAGCCTACCTGCTGCAAAAAATGGAAGAATATACCGGCATCGTTATCCTCGCCACCAACCTGAGCAAGAACCTGGACGACGCCTTCGCCCGGCGCATGCAGCACACCATCGAGTTTCCCTTCCCAGACGTCGTGTCCCGCGAGGGCATCTGGCGCGGCATGTTCCCCGCGAAAGCGCCGCTGGCCAGCGATATCGATTTCGGCTTCTTAGCCCGCCAGTTCGAGCTAACCGGTGGCAACATCCGCAACATCGCCCTCGCGGGAGCATTATTGGCCGCTGAAGAGGGCGACAAAGAGCGTGACAAGGAGGACGGCAAGGAGATGGCCATTCGTATGGAGCATCTCATCATCGCCACCGCCCGCGAACTACAAAAACTGGGCAAAATGCCCTCGCAGGCGAACTTCCGCAATTATTATGATTTGATGCGCCAGAAGGCGTAAGGTACAATTATTGAGAGACATAGCTCGCCGCAAATTAGAGGAGCAGAACATGGAGCAGGAGCATCAGCTAGCAACGAAAACCGCACAGAAGGAGCCGTCGAAGGAACCTGCTTCCTCTTTTTCATTGCAGCCAGAGCTTGCTGAACGAGCCACAATGCATCCTATGCTGCGGTTGCAGCGAGCAGTTGGCAATCAGGCTGTGCAAAACATCGTCCATGGCCGTGCCCCCCGCCAGCCTTTAGGCGCGTCCACGCATGCCTTCATAGAGCCACGATTTGGGCAGGATTTCAGCCGGATTCCCACATCTACTTCTACAGCAGGAGTGATACAGACCAAACTAGCGATCAACAAGCCGGGAGACGGATATGAGCAAGAGGCGGACCAGATCGCCGATCAGGTGTTGGCGGCGCCGGCAAATCTCACAGCCAGTGCCACGCCACCGCGCATACAGCGCTTTACAGGGCAAGCGCCCGAGCCTATGGATACGGCACCCACCAGCGTAGATCACGTCCTCGCCAGTTCGGGAAGGCCGCTAGACCCGGCGCTACGGCAGGACATGGAGCAGCGCTTCGGCCACGACTTTTCGCAGGTACGGGTGCATTCCAGTTCGGCTGCCGAGCAATCGGCGCGGGAGGTGAACGCCAATGCCTTTGCGATGGGTCACAACATTGTATTCGGTGCTGGCCAGTTCGCGCCGGGGACACACCAGGGGCGGCGCTTGATTGCCCATGAGTTGACGCATGTGGTACAGCAGGGTGGCGGCCGTGAGAATGGGCGAGGCGTACCTGGACTGCAACGAGAAATTCTTCCTGAATGGGTTCATAAAATAGCCCAGATGGTAGGAGGAAGTTGGTACAGCAATCCACGAAACAAGCAGTTCATTGATGACCTCACCGCTTCTGCGCAAGAGTCTCCCCAACATTTCGGAGAATTTTTCGAGGATGAGCTCTTGGTTTCGATCAAGGAACACTTGGTTCGAATTGTGCTGGTGATCGTGGGATTATTTCTCGCTGAGGCCATCATCTCGGCACTCACCGCCGCTCCTGAACCTACCATGTTAACCAAAGTGATCGCTGTCATTCTTCAAATTTTGGTCATCGCCATTCTCGGTTATTTTGCTATTGTAGAAGTGAAGGGCGCTTATGATGAAGGTCGCAATTGGTTCGCTACTGCACAACGGGCAAACGGAGATCCCGCAGTCCTTACGGAAGCCTCTCGTTCTTTCGTGCGGATGCTTTGGCACATCTTGATGACGATCCTTACGATAGCTGGCTTGCGCGCGAAGATTCGCGGATTTAAATTACCAAAAGGTGCTGCGATCGGTGAAGGCGAAGCAGGTATCGTGCGTGGTACACTGACACCTACGGAAAGGGCTGAGCTTCAGCAAATAGCAAATAAGTACAAGACACAGATAGACATAGTTGGAAGCCGTGCACAGGGAGCGGGGCGAAATATTGAAACAGACCTTCCTGTTGGCAAAGGACCAGGAACTCGAAGTGACATCGATGTAAGAATAAGTGGAGAAGCAGATATTGCTTCTGGTGGAAGGCTTTCCAACGATATAGCAAATGTGTCTGGTGGAGCAGGGAAAGTTATTAGTTCGACTCTGCCGGAAGGACCCTCGAGCCCTCCAGTGATCATAATAACACCCCAATGAGATTGACTAGTGTTAGTGCTCAGTTCCTTAAATACGGTAACAAAAGAGTCGGCGATAGTGACGATGATCCTTGGCAGGTCGTCCCCAGGTCCAGATCATCCGTTGTATCCCATCATTCAAAATAGTCTTGAAAAAGCGACACAGGCCAGGAAAGAATACGAACGTTCAAAAAAGTGAGGAGTAAATCTGCCCTTTCAGGGCGAGTATATACAGCCTAAAGCGTCTACTTATAGCTTTGTTAGTTTAGGAACAGCGACATTGGGTGATCAAAAAGCACAACAGGTGCCTGAACACGCCACAAAGCCGTGTGAGAAGGATGCTGTAAAGTCAGCGCAAACAGTCGAGGCAACAGCGTACAGCACTGATACGCACATCCTATCTCGATTGAGCAGCGCAGGATCACTTCCTCCTGTTCCGGGGTAAAGCTTGTCACATCCAATTGCAAATGACAGAAACTGGGCAAAATGCCCTCGCTGGCAAACTTCCGCAACTATTATGAATTGATGCGCCAGAAGGCGTAGGGTCTAACAATAGGAAACATGGCTCGCAGCAAGTTTAAGAGGAGCAAAGCATGGAGCATCAACTAACAACGAAATCCACGCAGAAGGAGCGGTCGGAGAAACCTGCTTCCTCTTCCACGTTGCAGCCAAAGCCTGCTGAGCGAGACGCAACACATCCTGTTTTGCGGCTACAGCGAGCCGTTGGTAATCAAGCGGTGCAACGTATGGTACGTACAAGACGGATTGATAGGCAAGCCAGGCCATATATTGGTATGCATGAGGCAGGCTCAAGTATCCTGGTACCGTCTGCAAATCTGCCTGTCTTACAACGCAAATGCGCTTGTGGCGGCACTTATGGATCAGATGGGGAGTGCGATAAATGCAAGGAGCAGCGCCTGGCAATGCAACGTCGTTCTTCTTCCAATGCTGATTCAGCCTCGACCATACCGCCCATTGTACATAACGTTTTGCGCTCGGCAGGTCAACCGCTTTCACCTGCTACACGCAATTTTATGGAACCGCGCTTCGGACAGGATTTCAGCCGTGTAAAAGTACATATAGATGCCCAGGCGTCTGAGTCAGCGCGCCAGGTCAACGCCCTGGCCTATACAGTGGGAAGCGATGTGGTGTTTGGAGCAGGACAGTACGCACCAGAGACGAGCGAGGGCAAGAGGTTGTTAGCCCATGAGTTGACGCATGTAGTACAGCAAGCAGCCGGATTGCCTTCAACAACACGCGGCCTGGATGGAGGCCTTGCTGACGTACATGAGCAGGAGGCTCACCTTTATGCAAAGCAGATCGTATCCGAGGTAGATCCTCTGAGTTCTAGCTTGAAGATATTGTCACAGACGGGATATCCAATAATCCAGCGTTATAAAGTTCCCGGCAGTCTGGATTGCGGAGACCTGGTTGATTGGCTTAACAACAATTCACCATATGCACCAGAGTGGGCTCAGACTAGTTGTACGTATTCGTTTAATGGTCAACTACGTATAAGTCGGCCACAGCCATCCGGTGCAGGCGGTGTGCAACTCACTGTGAAGGGGCATGATGGTTTAACAGTCTCGGTAGATTGTCCCATCGATCGCCCAGAATGGACTCCTTCAGCACGTCCAAATCGGAGTGCTGAGGTCACGGCTTGGAAAGACATGAGAGCAACATTGGATGCACATGAGCAACAACATAAAAAAATCGGTCAGCAATGGCGAGCTACCCTCCAGAGCCGCTTCAGGTCGACCAATTTCACCATCGAAGGCACTGATCAAGCTGATGCGATGGATAAGGTTAGACAAAAGATTGCTGATGATCAGCAACAATCGCAGGCTGATGCCCAACAGGCTCAAGATGCAATTGATCCGTTTAGAGGAGCCCAATTGAACTGCCCCTAAACGTTTAGTATGAATTAGATCAAAGGGTGCCCAAAGCGCTCTCATTATTATACATTTACCTTGATCGGGATCATTCCAACAAAGCGAATCTGCTCGAGAAACCAAAAACCAATTTCAATTTCATGCTATTTGAAACAGGTACCGCTACCATTGCGGATTGGTTCTTCGACCGTTTTGAAAGTCCCAGAAAAAGTGATCGTCTAACATTCTTTTAGGAACAGCGACAATGGGCGATCAAAAAACACAACAGGCGCCTGAACATGCCACAAAGCCGCATGAGAAGGATGTCGTAAAATCAACGCAGGCAGTCGAGACAACAGCGTACAGCACTGATACGCGCATCCTGTCTCGATTGAGTAGTGTAGGGTCACTACTTCCTGTTTCGGGGGAAAGTTTGTCGCAACCGCCCGCGAACTACAGAAACTGGGCAAAATGCCCTCGCAGGCGAACTTCCGCAACTACTACGAATTGATGTGCCAGAAGGCATAAGTAACAATCATAGAAAACGTGGCTCGCAGCAAGTTAATGAGGAGTAGAGCATGGAGCATCAGCTAACAATGAAATCCACGCTGAAGGAGCAGTCAGAGAAACCTGCTTCCTCTTCTTCATTGCAGCCAAAGCCTGCTGAGCGAGACACAACGCATCCTGTTTTGCGGTTACAGCGAGCCATAGGGAATCAGGCTGTGCAAAATATGGTGCGTACAGGTCTGGCAGATGGGCAAGCCAGGCCACGTATTAGTACGCGTGAAGCGGGTGTGAGTACTCTGACACCATCTACCACTCCTCTCGTTCTGCATCGTAAATGCGCCTGTGGTGGCTCGTCAGAATCAACAGGGGAGTGTGCCGAGTGTAAGGCCGAGCGTGAAGCAACCTTACAACGTAGCGTTGGCAATCAAGCGGCTTCTTCTGCTGGCGCTGCTGTTCCACCAATTGTCCACGACGTTCTACGTTCTCCAGGGCAACCTCTCGCTACCAGTAATCGCGCGTTCATGGAGCCGCGTTTTGGGCATGATTTCAGCCAGGTGCAAGTACATACCAATGCGAAAGCGGCAGAGTCGGCGCGAGCAGTCAATGCGCTGGCGTATACCGTGGGGAACGATGTGGTGTTTGGGGGGGGACAATATGCGCCGGAGACCGGTGAAGGCAAGAAGTTATTAGCGCACGAATTGACGCATGTAGTGCAGCAGAATGGCGCGGCGCAATCCACTGATAGAGGCTTAACCATCGGTGAGCAGAGCAGTGCTTTTGAGAAGGAAGCTGAAGCTACTTCACAAAGTTTCCATGTCAGCCCTCGTTCTGTTACCTCTTTAACAGTCCCGTTGAGTTTGCAAAAAGCGGAGGCAATGCCTGTAGCAACGCCGCCTCAGCCTATCGTAGGTGGAGATACTGAAGCAACGAAGCAACAGCTTGATACAGAACTGGATACAGATGTTTCAAAAATAGTATCCATATTGAACAGTTTGTATTATAGCCGTTCTGATCAGCGAACAGTAGTAAATATAATACGACGTTGGGCTACTACTCCACTGGTTGGGGGAAAACAGCTCTACATCGACAGGCTTTTTTCCAAGTTAGTGCAAAGACAAACTCAAGTGGGGATTATCGTAAAGCAACTAACAAGCTACTATAGTCTAATCTTCAATAATTTTGATAAGGATACGTTGGATGAAATAAGGCAACTGAGGGATATTTATTCCAAAAACTTTAAGAAAGATGAGGGGATAAAGGAAGTTTCCTTACTTGAAGAATTTAAGCCGGAGAAGTTGAAGCAGACAGCCAGCGAATTCTGGGCGGAGAGATTCAAGAGAATGGGGCAGTATTTAAGCAGCATTGGCACACCAACCTTCATTCAAAACCTGCTGGGAGGCATTGTTGGAGTAATTCAGGGCTTTGTTGAATTTGCGCTCGGATTTGTGGAGGGCATCTGGTCGGTTGTAGAAGCCTTGCATAATCTTGAAGGCGCGCTTTTGTATTTTATCACCGGAGCATTAGATGGAGCCGGGCTCGGTTTCTTGAAGGAGCTTCCTTTAGTTAGTTCAAGATTTGATCCCGAAACTTATAAGCAGAGATACGATAAAACGATGGAGTTCTTTGAGGCAGCCCGAGAGGCGATAAAAGACCCGAACAAAATTTGGCAAGGCATAAAGAACGCCGCGGGTAAAGCGTGGAGTGAAGTGCTTGAGGAATATAACAAAGCTGATGAATTTAACAAATCTCGCATCATTGCCAGTGGAGTAGTCAAAGTTGGGATGGCGGTTGGTGGTTTTATTAAAGAACTGCCTAACCTGGCAAAGGGAGTTGTCAAGGTTACAAAAGTTATCGGAGAAGCAGCACTCGCGGTCGGTAAAATAATTACCCAATTTGTTCGAGGTGTACTTAGAATCGGCAGCAAAATTTTTAAGGGGGTCTGGAAAGTAATCGAAGGTGCGGTTGAGGCGGGCAAAAGCGGCATAAAGTACTTCTTCAAGCGGGTAGGAAGTGAAGCTTTTGAGGAAATTGCCGAAAAAGAAGCAGTGCAATTTATAAAATGCTCAGACTGTAAAAGCACCCTTTTAGCCGAAGAATTGGAAAAGGGAATCGCAGAGGAGGCTACACACGTTCCACCTGGAGAAGAACCCTTGAAGAAAGCTCCTGAGAAGGTCATCCCTCGTACCAAGGTGGAATGGGACCGTTTAAGTTGGGAGGAACGTAATGCTCGCATCAAGCAGTATATGGATGAGCATAATATCAAACAAATTAAAATTACGCGTAAGCATCATGCATGGCCAAAGTACTTAGGTGGCCCTGAAGAAGGACCTCTGATTTCACTTGATCAGCGCCTGCACAATTTATATCACACGGGATTGGATCAACTTCTCTACAGGGGAGAGACAGCTGAGTATTATGCAGGGCTTTCATCCTTAGAAAAAGCAAAGAATATTGAGACATTGAAACGGTACACTTTGGACTTCGACTCAGAATTCGGTACCAAGATTTATGATGTGCTTATGAAAGCTTTGGCCGGAACTTCGTAAAAATATCTCAGTCAACAGAGTAAATTTGTATCTCTTTCAATCGTAAAGTTAAAACTGATGTTCAATCGTGACTGGTACTGTTGGTTTTTAAAGAATAGTAATAATGGGTGATCAAAAAACACAACGACCATCTGAACATGCCTCAAAGCCGCGTGAGAAGGAAGTTGTAAAGTCTGCGCAAACAGTCGAGACAGCAGCGTACAGCACTGATACGCACATCCTGTCTCGATTGAGTAGCGCGGGATCACTTCCACCTGTTCCAGGAAAAGGACTGTCGCATCCGACCGCCTCTGCCCACCAGGCTGCCATGTTGCGAACCCTCCAGCGACGGCAGGGCAACGCCTTTGTGCAGCGAGCCGTCGTTCAGGGACGCTCTGCCACAGGTGTATCAGATCATGTCGTGAAACAGGCACAATCTGACCAATCGTCAGGCCAATCTCTCGATTCTTCTGTACAAACGGATATGGAAGCTCACTTCGGACGGGACTTCTCAGGGGTACGCATTCATAAAGACGGAAGAGCGGCTGATTTAGCCGAAAACATTCATGCCCAGGCTTTTACCATGGGTCAAGATATCTATTTTGGGGCTGGACGGTATCAGCCCGGTGCTGCGCAAGGAAAGCACCTGCTGGCGCATGAACTGACACATACAATACAGCAGCAAGAAGCCAGGAGCAGGATACAGACTAGCACAGCTATCAGCCAACCCACTGATAGAGATGAGTTAGAAGCCGATAGTGTGTCTAGACAAATGGAAAAGGGCTTATCTCCTCAATTAGATTATCCTAATCAGGTTACACCAAGGATTGCTAGAAAGGCGGATACCGATCCGGCACCCCCACCTGGCTACACTATCGGCCCTGATCCTGATCATCCTCTTGTCCCAACCAGTACACCTGCCCAGTCCAACGACGAAGGTCTATCAACAACGCACAGCCGCGACTTCCCAATCCAGACTGTTAAGTTTAATTCTTCGGTGGGTGTCCTTGGAAGCGACCCTTCAGTCTTTCAGGTTCCAATCGAAGCCACTCGCTCAGATATTGCATTTCGATTGTTTGGAGATGAAATTCGTATGCGGGATTTCGATGGAGTAACCGCCGAGCAAGCAACGGGAATCCAGCCTGGCAACCAGGGTGTGCGACCGCGTCGTTCGAACCAATTGGTCGAAGAGGCATCCAATGTTTTACACAAATCACTGGACGAGGCTCTTAATGAGGATGTAAAGTGGGTACTTGCCACACTGAGCCAACGCCGTATCGACGACGATGATGAGCGCAACCTGGTGCATCACACCGCCTGGTGGGCGCAAAAATCCGGGCTTAAAGACGCATCCGGCATACAATACTTCGACAAGTACCTGAATCAGCTCGATGCGACAAAGCTGACTGAGCATCGTTGGCCTTTTAGCGATATAACAAAGACCGGGCTGGAGTGGCTGCTTATCGAGGCTGAAGAAAGGGCTACTTTGATCTATGAGCTGATTGCTCTACGCTCAACCCGCGGAATACCAACCTCCGCCGTTACGGGAGAAAAGCTGGAGTACCTGGAGCGTAAGAAAGGGGAGCTTCCACCAGATAGTACTGTTGGCAAAAGTGTGGTCAAGGCGCATCCTGACCGTATAGGTTTTAAAGGAGAAACGAATACCTGGCCTATTCAGGTGAAGAACACATTGATTGTGGAGACCACTTTGGCTGGCGCAGAAATTGCCACGCGTAACTCGTCTGAACGCGGGCCGCGCGTTGTCATCCCAGGTGGTGACGGCAAATTCTATGGATATAAGGTAAATATACCATTTTTCGAGGAGGACTACCAGCCGACTGAAGACGGGGCGCGCTTGCTTAACTACTGGTGGATCTACCCGGATACTATTTTCATCAAAGGCGGGGAATTTCAAGCTGATTTCCCGAAAGGTGGAGAGCCTGAGAAACAACAGCGTAACCAGTTGCTTGCGGACGCTTTAGCGAGGGCGACAACCGCTGATGTAACGCCATTACTAGGGTTGGACTTCGATGTTCTCTCCCTTGCCACGCTTGACCAACGTATGACCATCCTCAGATTAGCAGTGAACAGCCCAAAGGCTAACGAGACACAAGTGCCAGATCTCATAACGCGGCTTATCTACGCGACCCCTAATAATGATTTCTCGATGCTCGAGCGGCGTATGTCCACTGAAGGAATCACTCATCTACTGATTGAACTGAACAAGGGTACTAACATCCTGGCTATGATCGGACGCGTTTTTACCGCCAAGACTCTGGCAACAATGCCAATTGGGGCCGAGGCGATCACAGGTATTGAGACATTCAAACTTGGTAAAGATGAAGAAGGACGGTTCCATTATGCTATGTCCGAAGGTGTGCAGGTGCAATCCAAGGTCGTACCAACCGGAAATTGGAGTCCAGAAAGCAGTCCACGAATCGGGAACGAGCCAGGGGTACAGGGAGAGACAGGAGGGTCCTTAACACGGACAGGAATACAATTCTATGCCGGGAGTATCAAGATCACTGGCCATCGGCCTGAAGCTAGGACCCGCTTGTTTCTACCCACAGAACTCGTCAGAATCCAGGTGCTGGACCCAACTCCCCAAACCATGATCGTTACAGCGCTAGAAGCAGCCGGTCTGCTGGAGATCAATTCCGGGATGTTGTTCAACGCGCTCATTAGGCCGTATATCACAGTGTACCAAATCGCCTTCGCCGCAACCGGACTGCTTAGGGTTTTCGGGTCTGCCGTTGCCGAAGGCCTCTTGCAAGGAGGCCTGCGGGGCGCGGTAGCTGCCGCTGGAGAAGTCGCTGCTACCAAGGCAGGGACCGCTGCAATCCTCGACGCCCTATTTATGGGCAGTATGATCGCTGTAGACGCCTACCGTGATGAACTTCAGAAAACTGAAGCGGGGCGTGAGTTCCTGGCCTTCTATGATGTGGCTATGACAGTGCTCATTGCACATGATGTATACAGACTTGCAACTGGCATCGGTCCTCAGCTTGGAAAGCTGGCGGTCGCTGCATGGGAAAGTGCCAGCGACGCTGCCCGGAAAGTCTTGATGCGCGTTCAGGATGAGATTGAAGCCCTCAAACTTACCATCGAACGATTGCGCAAAGAAGGCCAACTGGTATTACAAGAAGCAGAGGCTGGTGGTCGAATATGGGTTCCTGCTAACTTAGAGAAAGCCCGGCTGTACCTCATGGAGGCACGCGCGCATGTTGCCGGTCAGGGTTTAATTCGAACATTGGAAAAGGCGGGACGATCCACAACAGTCGCCAAATCCGTCATGGAGGCCCTCGAGAAGATTTCAGCAAACAATGCTGAAATGGCACAGGCACACCGCGCGGTGGCTCGCTATGCTGCTGATCTCAAACCTGCTGCCATGGAAGCATACCTGAAAGCAGTAGAACAGCTTCTCAGCACACGCCCCGGAGCCAATGCCAGCCTCCATGGTTTCCTGCTTGGTTCAACACGTTCTACGGACGCACTACGTTTTCTTGAAAATGCTCAATGGCTAGTCTCACGCAAGCAAGTCGCTGCGGAAGCGCTAGAACAACTGGGTGTAAAGGCTGCGCGGGGATCCGCTGGGCTAGGAACGCTCGACCTGGAATGGTTACGCACAATCAGTTTGACTGATGCTCAGTTGAGCTTCATGGGCAAGGACAGCAATACACCCTGGGATCTGTTCCGCCGTGTTGTATCAGGAGACAGTAGCAAGAACAGCGCTATATGGACAAATATATCGTTGCGCGGAATCGGTGCCGAATTTGCAATGCAGCGCAATATGAAGGAAATTCTCCCGGGATACAGGATTATAGGCCGCCAGGTTAAAATGGGTGGTAGAGAGATTGACTACGAAGTAATGTCAAACCTGGGCTCGAAACATGGTCTGGAAGTCAAGGGCTTAACGCCGGATAGGTGGGAGGATGCGCTGGCTGCTTATAAAGCCCGTGCTCAGCGCGTTCTGAGTGCTGGGGAGGAGAGAGATGTAGAGTTAGTCGATAGGATGATTCAACAGCTACAAGAAGCAAAGGCGGCCAGGAAAGGGCATCCGTTCCTGTCAATCACAGGGGATATCTCCGCCAAAGACGAAAAAATCCTCCGATCACTGCTACAACAGGAAGTGCCGGGAACAGAGATTGTCAAAATCAGTGAAGCAGATATTCAAGAAGCAAGCCGCTCGCTCAGAGCTGGTCTGGGGATAGAATAAAACTGATAGTTAGGAGAATAAACCGATGGGTGAAAAGATAACCTGGGCAATTCTTGCGCCACTACCTCCTGTCCAGCTTGCAAGCCACGCCAGTGAAATTTGGCATTCATTGAACGGCGACCTTGATATATCAGACTATCCCTGGGAAATTATCGCTGGAACCGGAATTTACTCTGCGCTAGTGGATCGTGAACCGGGATCTGAAGGGCTGGACGAAGACATCGCCCGGCAACTATCTCGTGAATTAAACGGGCCAGTCTATCTTTTGCGTATGCGCGAAGACTTCGAGATAGTATGGAAGCTAGAGAATGGAAATATTACGCAAGAATTGCCTTACATGCCCTATAAATTCGCGGCTAAATTGGGATGTACCCTGCCTGACAAATCTGCAGCTTTACCCCTGAAGCAGAGCCACTCGGTGTGCGTTGTGGAGGGAGCAGGCCCACATGAAGTGGCTCAAGCATTAGGCTTAAATACTCCCTTGAGCGGCCCTATGCACGTTGAGCCAACACATAGAGGAACGTTAGTGTACAGTGAAAGCGGAAGTGTCGCGACATTCATGTATGATCTCAGTGAAGTATTCCCAGGGCCAGTCTATAGCTTGGTTAGCGGCCCGGAGCCTGGACGATTCGCATGTTTTGTAGTGCAACATGGTGAAGAGATAGGTGAATTCGAACGACCGGAATTAGAGAAATATGTATCTCCACGACTCGACTCAATTCTTGGAGAAACGGAGCCGACAAAGATTGCAAACTTGCTTGGAGTACCACTTGAATTATTAGGGCTGAGGGGTTAATTCATCACTGGGCAGCCATCAATGGCTCGCGCAAGCTCGATCCAGATGGCTAGCTCCTCTTCAACTCACCTTTCTTTATGAGCACACCATACCCTCCTTCTGGATGTGACTTCGACCTTTCTTCCTACGGACCAGACGAACCAGCATGCGCACCCGGCTCGGCGGTCATCTGGCAATATGCCGAACAGTGCTATAAGAATGATACTTTCCCAAAGGTATTGTGGGACCAGGACCTGGCCACCGGTACAGGCTACGCCACTATGTGGGGTGTTCCAAACTAGACCAAGTTAGAGCTGGATAGAATGTTCGTGAAGAGAACAGATGCTCCTTTCCTGATTATAAAAATGAATCTTTTTCAGCTTAATGATATTTGAGAAGCAAATTTTTTGGGAAAGCAGAACTTCTGTTTACCTCTACAGTAGCATACTGTTGTATTCGAGGGGTCTCATTGTAAAAGAAGCTAGTGCGCTTTTTAGGAAAGAGGAGAACATGACAGCTAAACTGACAGTTAAACCAAGGGACAACAGCAAACAATCACACACCCTGGCGGACAATAAAACGAGAAGACAAGCGTGTGGAGGGCACCCGCAAACACCCGTAAAGAAGCCCCAGCGAGTCACCCCTTCGGCACCTTTCCGCGTTGTAAAATCAGGAGTTTTCATCTGAAATTTTCTCAAGGCAGTTGGTGGTGGGTTTTCTCTTCCATTCTATGCTTCCAAATGATAAAAGGTCATTGGTGCATCAATCATCTGCTAAATCATACCATGCGCTTGTTATCCACTGGAGTCCCTTTGTATGTGTAACACAGATGCAAGAATGCGGGTATAAGAAGTTCGACTCTACCGAGGCTCACTGCACAGTTCTCTCCTAGGCGCGCTTGTCAGGTGTGAGCTGACGCACATCGAGCAGACCACGTGTCGCAAGAAGCCGCTCCAGGGCCGAAACGTGCTCGAGCTTCGGCGGGATGAGAACCGCATCGCCGCTCTGGTGCTGTGACCAGATCTTCAGGCGCACTGGAGACCTGCGCTGGCTGCGGCGTCTGTATCCGAGAGCCGCGGGGTACTTGCGCTGGTGGCTTGATAAGCGACGGGATGCCGAGGGCTGGTTAGTTTACGCGTGTTCCTGGGAGAGTGGTCAGGATGTTTCGAGCCGCTTTGGACCGCAGCAAACCGGCGGCACGATTATCCAACATGTGCGCCCGGTTGATTTACAGGCCTGTATGGTCCAATGCGCGGAAATCATGTCGCGTTGGGCGACACTCCTTGCCGATGCGCCCGTTGATGTGCCTATAGAAGATGTTTCATTAGAGGAACAGGCAGCGAAAGAGAGGGATGGCAGCAACAATTATAACGCTGATGCAGGGTGGTGGAGAGATGTCGCGAATGATTTTAACGTGAAGACGCGCCAGATGTGGCAGGATGGCTGGTTTCGCGATTATGACTCGGTAACGGGTGAATGGTCAACGCAACAGGACGCAATGCACCTGGCCCCAGTCTTTTGTGGCGCGACAGGTTGGGGGCATGTTGAGCAATTACGCCCGTTCCTGGCGCAACCGCCAGCGCATAGCTCTGGCTGGGCACCGCTCTCCTGGCCACCGGTTGTGATGACGCTGGTTGGAGCGGCAGCAGCTGCAGGATTGCCTCAGGATGCCGCTGAACTGGCCTATCGCTATATTGATGGCTCGTACCGCAGTACAGATAAACGGGATTTGGACGAAGAGGGAGGATTGCCGGGGGTGACGCGCGAATATCGCAGGGTGGTGCGTGATGAGAAGGGAAGAGATCATTATGCCAATGCTGGTATCGAGGGATATGGTTGGGGAGCATTGAGCGTACACTTACTGATTCGTTATCTACTGGGGTTGTGTGAAGAAGAGGCAGGTGTGCTCACCGTCTGTCCAATGTTTCCGCGAGAGCTACGACGAGTAGGGGCGATGTATCGCGTTGGGCCAATCCAGTGGGGCACTTTTGCTTTGCACGTGGAATGTCGCATAACCAATGTTTCTGGATATACCGTAAGAATAAGCTGGGGCGGGCAGCAACAAGAGTGGGAAGGTACGTGGGGCTCAGCACGAAAAATCTCATTATAGGTCTTAGCTCTCAACTCACCATATCTTCGGTGAACCAGATCCAACCATTGGAAGCTACATAGATTCCTACACCGATACGGTGGAGCGTGGTGCTGGTCAGGTGAATGAAGTGCCAGCCTGTAGGGCCTTCGTTCATCATGCTCTCCTGGACGTTGTAGACTCCGCCCCATGCCGTTGGATAGGGTCCAGCAAGACCAATATTCTCGCCACAATCTGTAAAGCCAGCGAAGCCTTCATTGGCGATGCGAGTACATTGGTTAAGTCCGTCGGGACAGGTATGACTGAAGCCGCAGTGGACCATATTCCAGCTATGCAAACGCGCGCCGCCAGCAAGGGTCGAATTCCAGATGAATGGATAGAGGCCACGGACTGCTCGGTCGTGATTGATCAGCGCAAAAAGTTGCTGAGTCAACTGCATTTCTTCTGATGTCAGTGACGGTGGAGGGCCATAAGGAGCGGGTCCCGAGCCTGAGCCAGGAATAATAGTAGGAGGAGAAGACGGAGGGGTTGTTGGCGCTTTCGTAGGGATAGGGATAGGCGTTGGGGTTGCAATGTGCGAGAGAATCGATAGCTGCGGAGTTGGAGTCGGTCTTTGCTCCTGGACCATATGCACGCCATTGCTTGTCAGGGGTTGTGGTGGCGTCATTTGTGTGCTTTGTTGAGAGCCACATCCCGTGAGGAAGGCCATAAAGAGCATTATGAGCAGCCCTATAAGATACTGGTATCTTTTAGCCACAAGAATCCAACTCCTCCAAAAAACGTTACAAACTTTGCTCTCTTAGAAGAGTAACATACATGAAAGCAAGACATGCAATTGCCAGGCATTGTATAGTACTTTTGGAAAAGCAAGATTAGAAGCGGCAGGTCATAACGATGGCGCTCATGTCATCTGGTTTCGCTCGCACCGTAGTGTTGCGTTCTTCGTGAGAGCGGCGAATAGAATGTTCGATAAGTAACCGGGCGGTGGTAGTGCGTGCTCCCGTCCGCACAATATCTTCAATCTCTTCGTCAATCAAATTGTCATGGATGCCATCAGTGCAAAGGAGAATGCGGTCGCCGGGGTAGACCGCGACCTGGTTAATGTGGATTGTGGGAGGTAACGGGCCGCCTAACGCCTGGGTGATACCTCCTCGCAGCCGGAAGTAGCTGTATTCCGTATCCGATAATTGATCGGCTCGTATGGCTTGATCAATGCGCAGAGCGTCCGCGTCGTTGACTACCTGGTTTTCAACCAACTTCGCGAGCAATCCATCATCGCTGGTCAGGCGCTTAAGGGCTTCGTTGGTTCGCAATAAGTAGATGCGACTATCGCCGACATGGGCGAAGATCATGGTATAGCCTTTTAATTTGGGTTGGCGACAAAGTGCCGCTACCGCGACGGTGGTCGCCAGGTCATTCGTCCTGGCTCGTTGTGCGCCCACGGTACGCACCTGTTCATCTCCTTCGAGGATGAGTTGTTCAAGGATAGTACAGAGATCGAGGCTGCTACAATCCTCGAGGAAACCTTGTACACGCCGCCCTTTTTGTGCCTGCTGTAGCAAATGCTTCCAGCTTTTTCGTGCTGATCGTGCTGCTGTTTGTGAGGCGATTTCTCCAGCCGCGCTCCCACCGACTCCATCAAAAACAGCGGCTAAGCCGCTTTGCTCCTCGACGATGATACTATCTTCGTTGCGATCAGGATGTCGTTCACACGCTACCGTATGGCGTGCAAAGGTGAAAGGTGTTAGTTCGGAGGGAGTTCCTCCAATAGTAATATGATTACGTCGATTGGTTCTATTTTGCGACATCTTCGTCGAGTGCTCCTTGCAAGATCCGCTCCCACACGCTATTTTATTTGAGTGTTGTAAGCTAAAAGAATTATGGGATATGTTGTGTTATTGTGTGCAAGTATATCAGATAAGGAGGGGAAATGAAAAGGGATAATGCGGTATGTGCTACGCAGCAAACAATAACTCAAGAAATTGCGATAAGTTACCAATAAAAGCTCTTGAACTCTAGACGTTTATCTCATAATTAGGGTAGACTGTCTGAAGTAGTGTATCGTACTACAAGTATGCGCTGATCTTCAAGAAATTTTTAAAGAGGATGCGCGAATGCTCACGGTAGAGCGGATAACGGGTTGCGAAATCCTGCTTGATCAAGTCGAGTTCGTGTTGAGGTATTACCTGATTCATATTTTGCATCAAGTCGTCCTGCCCAAACCAGATATCGAACATAGCTGGCGTAACTTCGATATGGTACTGCAGAGCATACGCGCGCCTTCCAACGCGAAATGCCTGATTAGGAGCGATCTCGCTGGTAGCTAGTTTTACCGCTCCAAGGGGAAGCTCAAAGATGTCCTCATGCCAGTGAATGACATGCTGATAGCCTGGTAGACCCTGGAAGAGGGGATCGAGCTTTCCTTCGTTGGTCAACTGTACATCAAAGAAACCTATCTCGCTTGTATGATGGCGCATGACAGGCGCTTTTAGAGCACTTGCGAGCAATTGTGCTCCCAGGCAGATACCGAGGTAGGGAATGTCCTGTTGAACGACTACACGCAAGAACTCTTTTTCCTGTAGCAGATATGGATACTTATCATGGGCATTCGCGTTCTGTGGGCCTCCTAAGGCAATGATCGCACTATAGTTGGTAGGGTCAGGCATGGGATCCTCATCAACTTTGATGGTATCGTAAGGGATGCTATATTCTTCCATGATTTCACCGAGGTAGCCTGGCGAATCATCCCAATAATTTTGTAGTGCGAGAACTCTTTTCATACGTCCATCCTTGTTGCTATGCTCATCCTCTATGCCCTTTTCCAGTACAGGTGATCGTTACACTCCAACTTTGATTGGCCTCTAGTAGGAGGGGCCAGAGCAGAGTAAGACAGCTCCCCTGGTGATTGCGTTCGAAGCCAGCTTCCGAGCCGGTGACTGTCTCGATGGAATATCGCCAAAGCGTAGCTGCTTCATCCAGGGAGAAGCCGATATCCTGCTGTATCCAGTAATTGCCTATGTGAAAATGCTCAACCTGAGGGACCTCACCGGTACTGTCGAAGCGGTCATTCTCTAGTTTGTGCCCCTCGATATGGTAATATGCTTGCTCGTTGCCGCCTCCACCTAGCAGATGGATGTTCCATTCACTGGCGAAGCGCGTTTGTAGACGTGATTGTCCCTTGTTGTGGACGGTGTAGCGCACTGTCAGTTTCTCTTCGCCAAGCGGCACGAACAGCGTTTTTTCCAGGTGTACCGGGAGCGGCCCCAATGCCCCAGCGCGTTTCACCTGTCCAGTACGTGCCAATGTGACAGTGATGCCGCTAGCATCTTGTTTTATTGCTGCCTCATAGGGTAGTTCGACAAAATTTCCCTGCTCTTCGTAGCGTACCTGAGCGAAATGCTCTAAATTAACGCTGGGGGCAAGAAAATGATCAATCAGGCTAGTGCGACGGTAGCAGTCAACGACGAGATACCTGTCGAGGTTCGGCTCTTTCGTGCGCACCATGCTATGGGGAGAGACAGGTCCTTCACTCTCCTGTATATATCCTTGTAGTGAGGTGTTATTGCGTTGCCTGTATGCTTCGAGCTGTCGACGCTCCTGCTCAAATTGTCGCAGGGTCTCATGGTAACTTTCCTGGTGGCGCGTCATGACGGAGAGGAGGTTATGCATACTCCTGCGCATGTCCCACTCAAAAAGCGTGCCGCCACGCTGTTTATCGATGTAAAGGTTTTGCTGGTCGCTCTCAACGATCAGTTCATCCTGACTGTCGCGATCAAAATCGGTGAACTCGTAGCGCTGCCAGTGCCCGTCACCGAACCGGGAACGGTCGGCGGCATTCTCCGCTTTGATGAGGTGGTGGTAGATAGCTGAACGCACATGCCCCATATAAATGCCGCCAAAGAGACCGTGCCAGTATGTATCGTTGGCCTGCGCCTTCCACAGGTGTATGAGACCTGCCTCCGGTGTCGCCCCGGCATCGTATACGGCTTTATGGACGCGCAACATTTTTTTGTGCTGGTTGTTTATCTCATGATAACGTACCAGGAAGTTGCGCCAGAAGCCACCACGCATGAATTGCAGTATATCGTCACGTTTCTCATCCTCTAAATGGTGTAAGAGTTTGCCGAAGGTGTAGGATTTTTGCGGTGGGAGCGCCCACTCGGTCATTTCAATGTACGAGGATGTTGGAAGGTAGATGCGGCCTAACGCGGGGTAGGTGCGAGCATATTCTCCCAGAGGGGTTGTATGGAGCCAGCTGGCGTTCTGCTCAAGCGCAGTGAAAAACTCTTCGATCCAACCAGAACGACCATCAGACCCCCAACAATATGGCGCGGTATCCGGCCAACTGCCGAACTTTTCACCGTCGTCTCCCATAACAACAATGCGGCTCCCATCCGGCGTTGCCAGAGAGCGCATATTCTCAATGGTTTCTTGGACGGGACGCCAGGGAATAGTGTAGCGCAACGACTTGCTGGTCGCATACACTTTGAGGATGCTGCTCTGATCTTCCGTGGCATAGTAGCCGAAGAGATCGTTATCTTCTAAACCAACATTCTTAAAGTGAATGTCGTCGAGGATCGTCCACTCTATCTCCGCTTCTCGCAAAAAGTGCGGTAGGCCCGGTTCCCAAACTCGCTCGGCAATCCACATTCCTGTCGCTTTAACCCCAAAGTTGCGCTGGATGCGTGCGGTAAGATGACGAATCTGTGCTACTTTGTCTGTATCTGGAATGGAAGGGAGAATGGGTTCGTAGTAGCCTCCGCTGACTATCTCTACCTGTTTGCGTTGCACCAACAAGGCGATACGTTGTAGGAATGAAGGCTGGACCTCTTCCATCCAATCGAGGAGAGAGCCTGTATAGTGCAATGAGAGGCGCACTTGAGGGTGCCGTTCCAGCGCTTCTATCATGGGTACATAGGATTCTTCGTAAACCTGCTGGAAGACCCATGGGAAGTTGCCGACTGGTTGATGATTGTGGAGCAATAAGCCAAAGTGAATGCTGCTGGTTTGCCTGAGTGTCATGTTTCACACCTGAAAATAGAGTTAGGACGGAGGGCAAGAATCGTAGTCAGCGCCCATTTTCTTTCACTATATCTTATGGCTCTATCAAGGGTCAAGCAGGGCGCCTGTTTTTTTTATGAATGTGATGTTATACTTGAGTTGTGGGTGTGTAGTTCTTCCTCAACTTCTCTTACTGCCTGGAGGGATGTTTATGCGCGAAAATGTGCATGTCTGCCGCCGTCTTGTAATGCCACTTGTCCTCTCGCTCGTTTTGCTGCTTACCTTTGCGCCAGCTGTTCTAGCATCCTCTCAGAACATGCGCTCTGGTCATAAGTTCAGGTCAACGCTGGTAGGTCCCAAACAACATTACCTGGCATTGGGTGACTCGCTCGCCTTTGGTTACCAACCCAACTTGAATTTTACCAGTGGCTATGTCGATAACTATTACAGTTACTTAAAAGGTCATGGTGTGAAGAGCTTAGCAAACATGGCCTGTCCTGGTGAGACAAGCGTTACCTTTCTGAACGGAAAATGCCCCTATTCGTATTTACGAAAATTCCCCTATATTGGGTCCCAGCTGAATGCTGCGCTGGTTTACATGGCTTTTTATGCCGGTCAGGTAAGCCCGGTGACGCTCGATATAGGTGCGAACGATGTCAAGAGGGATATCAATACCAAGACGTGTGTGATCGATGAACAGCAGTTGCAGGTAGACCTCGCGACGCTAGATGCGAACCTGACGAAGGTTATTTTGCCGCAGATCCATGCTGCGTTGATGGTACATGGTCAGTTGACAGGGGACCTGGTAATGATGAATTACTATGATCCCTATCAGAATATCTGCCCCAATTCGGTCGTATTTACGGAGACCGTTAATCAGCACCTGTCCAATGATTTGAAGGGCTTTGGGAGTATGGTAGACGTTTTTACCGCTTTTGGAGGATCAGCAACTCCGAATCCGCATATCTGTACCTACACGTGGATGTGCAGTATCTTTCACGATATTCATGCTACCACCAAAGGATACAGTGTTATCGCAGCTATATTTGAAAAGGGAACCTGGTACTAATTCCCTGGAAGATGCTATCCAGAAGTAGAGAATGTAGGCAATCCTCGTGTGCATTGTTTTGCTGCTTCGGAAACTATCTCCCTGCTTGCAAGAATTGATATACCTATATCTTTTTACGCACCAGGTGTGATAAAAGGGAGATGTGTGGAGGGCACCATGAAGAGCAGGAGAAAGAATGGCTATCATAAAATTATTACTCGTCGATGATCATGGGCCGCTGCGAAATGCGTTGCGCGAAGGTTTACAAGCAACTGGTGTTGTACAAGTAATCGGCGAGGCGGCGACCGGGCGGGAAGCGGTGCTGCAAGCACTCGAACTCGAACTCGACATCGATGTTATCTTAATGGATGTACAATTACACGATGAGATGGCAGGCCGCAAGGCCATCAGTGGGGTAGGAGCGGCTGTGGCAATTCGCCGCGAACGCCCTCGTCTACCCGTTGTCTTTTATTCTATCCAGGATGACGATGAGTACTATCGCGAGTTTCGTGCATCTGGCATACTGACCCACTACGCTTACGTACGCAAGAGCAACTACCTATTACCTAGTATGCTTGTGCCACTCCTGCGCGACGCTATCAATGGACGCAGCCTGGTTGATCCTGAAATTGAGGATAGGGTGCAGGAGGTGCGTGATCTGGACGAGCAGTCACCGCGCGCCCTGCTGGAGCCAAACGAACTGCGTGTGGCTGAACTGGTTGCGCAGGGCATGACTAACGAGCAGATCGCAGCGCGTCTCAACCTCCACGATAAGCGTGCCGTCAGTCGAACCAATGGCCGTATCTATGCTGCCTGGGGTTTGAGTGAGACGGCAGTGGATGATAAAGTTGCGCGTGCCCGTACGACATTGATCTACACGATGAACCGGATAATTATGTGGGATGAAGATGGAGCGGCCCTGGTACAGGATCGCAAAGGTGAATGGGTTCCACTTTACAAAGAAGAATAGAACACAACCAGAAGCGAGTTGAAAGCAAAAACATCCAAAAGTTACTCCCATTTATGTGCTAAATAACCTCTTTATTAAGAGACTCTCGGAAAGTGCGTGTCAACTCAAATGCACACCTAATACTGTTCAGCCCTGGGTTAGGCATCAACCTACATAGTCAAACCGATCATTATAGGATATAATAGAACTGGCCTATAGGCAGACGTTTAGTGAAAGGCAAATTCCTATGCCAACACAAGAAGAGCGATTGGAGACGGTTGAATTCAATCTCCGGCAATTTAAAACGGAAACCATCAAAGCCTACGGAGACATGGCTTATGAAATAGTGGTCATTAAGGGATTAGGAGAAGATTCCATCAAGCGTCTAGCAGCAGTAGCTCGTCAGATAGAAAACATGGACGAACGTCTCTCCACCATTGAGCATCATCTTGAAACAATGAAATCACAGGTCGATCAACGCTTTGACGCCGTAGAAACTATGCTTACCCAAATCCTCGCACGTTTGCCTAAAACTCCCTAGCTCGCCTCCACCAAAGAAAGACCAAATATATTAGAGGTTTGAAGAAGGTAACATCACGTGAAGCCGTCCCAAAACTCACTCTATGCTTTTAGAGAGCCTGGGGTGCTAGACACCAGAACAAGGTAATAGAAGGGTCACTTCCAAAAAGAAGAATAACATGACATTCTTAACGTTTCTTGAACCTTCGCAATTGTTTCAAACGATCGTGCTGGCACTCTCCATTTTTAACCTGGTGACGTTTCTCTGGTTGGCTATCACAGTCTGGTTGAATGGTGATCGCCATGCCTGGATTGCGCGCCTGGGTGTCGTGGGTCTGAGCTTCTCCGCATTTTTCTTTTATGTACATACCCTACTCATAGCCAGTCCACTTGTACATATTTCAGAGCATGGACAAGATTTCTTATGGCGTCTTCTCTGGCTGCCCGCGATTTGTGTTCCGTTCATCTGGCTCGCCATTGGGCTTCACTATGCCTCTCTCATCAGCCAGAATTGGCGGCGGCGGCGGCCGGCGCTGCTGGTGAGTAGCGGAATACTTGGATGCTTTCTGTTAGTGATGCTCATCCTTCATCAATCGACGTTTACCTTTTTGGGAACTATCCGGCTGTTGGCCTATGGCGATCTGTATGACGATACGAGAGCAGGACTGTTCTCAGCGACGGTGCTCTTGCCAGTGCTCTTTCTGTGCTATGTCACATTCTGTGCCCTTGGGCCATGGTTTACCCCTGGTCGCATGATTCGTGTCATGCACGCATTTTGGGGATTTATCAGGCGCGATGTAGCGCAGGAAATGAAAGCGCCTGAACAAGTTAGCGACGACGAAGTAGACGACAAAAAGAAAAAGCGGGGTTTGCGGCGAATTCTCTCCACAGCCTTTTGGGATGATCCAACCGATGTAGAATCGCTCCAGGAGCCGATTCTCTCCTGGCACCTGGCCCGTCCTGGATTATTGCTGGCTGCTTTTTTGATGGTTGGCCTGACGACCATCCTGGGAGCAGTGAGTATCTGGTCTATCATCGATTGGTTTGAATATCGAAACCATGGTGCTCTTCCTGCTCCGCTTCCCCTGGATTCTATCCCTCTCCATTTGCTTGTACTCGATACGCTTGCTATGGGAGCTGTGGCGCTCATTATTCTCCTGGTGGGCTATTCAATCGTGCGCCATGGCGTACTCATCGAGCGTCCGTTAGCGAGGCGCGGGTTTTTTGAACAGTGGCGTGGTATCGTAATCGTGGCAACGACGGTGGCTATTTTCATTGTGCTTCTCGTGGATTTTACACACAGCACGCTTGGCAGCCTGTTACTGATTACATCTCTGGCAACAGGCGCCTATGCCCTGTTTACGTGGAGCAGTTATACCGCGCATGACCGCTATATTGCTCTGCTTGGGCCTTTTATCCGCAGCACGAACCTGCGACACTGGTTGAATACTGATGTGCAAAAGACCGAGAAGGGTCTGGAAGATCTCTTTTTTCATTTGTGCAAGAATGTACTGGCGGTCAAATGCGCGCGTATGACAGTCATGGTCGGTTCGGTGAGGCGTGTTTTTAGTTATCGTTGGCCTCTCGTCACAAAAGATCAATCCATGTACGGTGCCCCGCTGTTTGTTCCAGGCAATGTTGACGAGACAGCAGAGGGAGGAGGAAATCGCGCCCCGGCACGCATGCGTATAACAATTGACGAGCAGCCGATGATCTGCTGGGTATTGCCGATTTATGATGAACTTGGCCTCGTGGCGATGCTCTATCTTGGTCCACGCGAGGATGGAGGCGCGTTTACCGATGAAGATATGGACCTTGCTCACGCCTGTGGACAGCGCATTCTTGACACGCTAAGTGACCACGAAGCAATGCAGGCGGTTGCGGCATTACTGCGACGCCGTATCGTCGATGTAAAGTTACTCGGGGCGCAGCATCGCCGTATACTCCATGATGATATCCTGCCGCAAATGCATCTTGCCCTGCTACGGCTGGAAACCCTGCGCTCAGTTCCTGGCAAGGACAGGCAAACAGAGGAGAGCGCGATTCCGCCAGAACAGGTGTTAGACGAAGTAGCGGAAATGATAAGTGACGCACATCGCCGCCTTGCCTCGATGATGCGTGCCACGGGGCCAAGCGCGCCGCACCGCTTAGAGCGCGAAGGAATGATGAACGCGATTCGCACGATGCTCGAGCAGGACTTTCAACTCGCTTTTGATGAAGTCGAGTGGTGTGTTTCTGAAGAGACTACTAACTGTCTCGATGAAGTGACGCCGCCAGCTATCGCCGAACTCATTTTTGCTGCCGTACAAGAGGCGCTGCGCAATGCCGCACGCCATGCGCGCGGCTCAGATGTGCATCGTCGTTTGCACCTGACGCTCAAGGCAACGTGTGATCGTAATGAGCCATACCTGGAGGTGATTGTGGCCGACGATGGGGTAGGCATTATCTCTGCGGGTAGCTCTACAAGTGGTACGGGTGGCGGCTTGCTCACGCACAGCGCACTGCTTGCTATCGCCGGGGGCAGCCTGAACGTCAAAAGCGCTCCTGGTGAGGGGGTGACCGTCCGTATTTTTCTCCCCGCCGAGTCGCTGCGCTAAGCGTATTGCGACTGCCGAAGTATTACTACATGAGCCTACTCACCTTTTTATTCATGTTGTAGTCCTCTGGTCACTTTATCCAGCACCAACTATACTGGTAATAGATCCCTCTAAAGCATTGTTACTTGATTGAGTTAACTCATGCGTCGTAGTGTAAAGCATTAATGAAGATATAGGTAGGCAGTAGCAAGGTTTAACGAAAGAAAAAGGAGTTTTGTGATGATACTGATTACTGGCGCAACAGGCTATATTGGACGGCATCTTGTGTCTCGACTGGCAGAACAAGGGGAGCGCTCGCGCTGCCTGGTGCGCGATCCGAAGCGTGCTGCACAGATTTTACCCGCTGACAAAGTTGAGCTGATACAGGGAGATACTCTTAATGCCACTGCACTACAAACAGCAGTGCATGGTATCGATACCATTGTACACGCGGCTTTTATGACCGCTGATCGGAAAGAATCGGTGGGTAATCACTACGAAAATACTAATGTACGTGGTACGGAGAACGTAATTAAAGCCGCAAAGGAGGCGGGAGTCAAACGTATCATCGAGATCAGTGGACTAGGAACCAGGGCGGATAAGCCTGGTAGTTATATGCAAGGGCGCTATCTTGCGGAACAAACACTCAAGGACAGCGGATTAGACTGGACGATTATTCAACCATCAGTTCTATTCGGGAAGGGGTCACCTTTCATCAAAGGGCTGACAGATCTTATACGTTCCGCCCCTGTTGTGCCCCTTATTGGTGGCGGCAAAACCATGTTTCAACCAATCTATGTAGAGGATGTCGTGTCGGTAATAATGAAAGTGTTGGAGGATCCAACGCGTACCTCCAGGAAAACGTACACCATTGGTGGTCCAGAGTATTACTCGTTTAGCCAGGTAATCGACCTTTTGCTCGGTACTATGCACAAGACGCGTATTAAGGCCCCTGCGCCCACCGCGCTGGTGGGAGTAGGCGCGGCGGTAATGGAGGCAGTGCTGTCGAAGCCACCGATAACGAAAGCAGCTATGACGCTTTTTTCTTTTGATAACATCACAGACAAACAGAGTATCGAACGCGATTTTGGTTTTAAGCCGGTGTCTTTCACTGATTACCTACGTCAGCATGGCGTGTAATGCAAGCCTAGAATCTGCTGTGCTATAATGTGAGGGTGTGAGCGTCTATTGTACAGAGATGCACGCCCTCACATTTTTGTGTTGTCTGTGCTCTTGCTGCTGCTAAGATCGCGGTTTTTGCTTTGTTTTTACATAGTTCTGTGCCATTTGCATGCAGACGCCCATATGATGGAGGGACTTGCTTGAACGTATCACCTGATCTAGCATCAAAGGCTAGCAACGACTTACGTTCGATTGGCGAGGCGTTGATGCGTATTTCGCGTGGGCTACATGAGCATACGCAGAAGTTAGAGCGGGCCGTCGAAGGCACATATGCTAGCGAGAACAGCGATCCTCGTATTCGTTTGCTCAGTGACTCTCTCCACTTGAGTCGGCTCGCCGACCTGGAATTAGGACGACTCAGTCAATCGCTCCAGCGCGTGTTGCAACTGCTACAGGGCCAATGGGGTGAGCCATTGATCTCGGGTGGAGCTACGCCATTTGAACGGGAGCGGCAGGCTCTCAATACCAGTATCAATACCCTCAAGCGAGAGCGCAATGAACTGGAGACTCTCTACGATATCGCACGAGTGCTGAATTCGACGCTTGAGTTTGATCAAGTGTTGCGGTTGGTAATGGAACAGGTGATCCGTTTCGTCAATGCGGAACGCGGCTTCCTCGCGCTGCTGAACCCGGTAAATAATGAGCTTGACTTTACTATCGCCCTTGATAAACAAGGACAGCCGATCGATAGAAGTGCCTATAAAAATAGCCGCAGTACCGTGAATCGCGTGGTACAAACCAGGGAGCCTATGCTCACCGACGATGCGCAGGTTGACAAAGCCTTGAAGGAGCAGGAGAGTATCATGGCATTTGGTATTCGCTCGATCATGTGTGCTCCATTGGTCGTGCGAGATCATTGTATTGGCGCAGTCTATGTTGATAGCCGTATTAATGCCAACCTGTTTGGCCCCAAACATCGTGAAATGCTGCTGGCTTTCTGTCATCAAGCGGCTATCGCTATCGATAATGCGCGTCTTTTCGCCGACCTGAGCAGGACGATACGTAAGATAAACGAAGACAAACAGTACATGGATAATATCTTCGCCTCCATAGCCAATGGTGTAATTACCACCGATTCGACGGGCATCGTCACGACTTTTAACGAAGCAGCCGCGAAGATACTGCGCATGGATCCAAGGACCGCGATAGGAAAAAACCACCAGGAAGTTTTTACCGTCAGGCCGCAGGTCGGTATTAGCGAATTGCTACAAAATGCCAGGGTGCAGCATGAGCACGGCACCATGGTCACCAATTCGGTCGATTGTGATATTCCAGGCGCTGGCGAGGTAAATTTGAATCTCTATGTTTCCGCGCTGCTTGATACACAGAACGACCACATTGGCATGGCACTGGTGATTGATGACCGTACCGAATTAAAACGCTCGGAGGCCCAGGCGAAACAGGTGCGGCGCATTTTTGAACGCTATGTTCATCCCAATGTCGTGCAACAACTGATCAAGGACCCGATGGCGCTGAATCTGGGTGGGGAGACCAAAGAAATCTCAGTAGTCTTCGCTGACATTCGGGGGTACACCCGGTTGAGTGAGAGCATGGCGCCCGAGGAAATGATGAATCTACTTAACAGCTATCTTGGAATTATGGTTGAGGAGATTTGGCATGAAGAGGGTACTCTGACGGCCTTCATAGGCGATGAATTGATGGCCATATTTAATGCTCCGCTGCTGCAGAGCGATCACGCATTACGGGCGGTGCGGGCTACCTGGAATATGAGAAAAGCTGTCCAGAAATATCAGCGGGAACATCCGCAGGAGACCCCGTTAGCCTTTGGTTTTGGGGTGAATACCGGACTGGGGGTGGTGGGAAATCTCGGCTCGACAGGTCGTTTACAGAACTATACTGCGATTGGAGATGTTGTGAACGTGGCATCGCGTCTGCAATCGAACGCTTCAGATAACAATATCCTGCTCAATCACTCGACCTTTGTCCAGGTGCGCCAGCATGTGATGGTATCACACCTTGCTCCGCTGCAGGTGAAAAATAAGTCGGCACCGCTTGAAGTGTGGTCTTTGCTGGGGTTAGTCTGATACTCCAATTGCATAGTAGTCACAATCCCTTGCGCAATACAAACCCCTTCTGCTGAATGTGTACGAAGCCAAACCACTCGTACAGCCTGTGGGCGTGACTATTATTGTCCTGTGTGTTGAGCATGATGCGTGACACGTGGGCCTTCTTAAAAAAGCGCATAGATTCAGCCATGAGACGTACACCGATCCCCTGTCCGCTCATTAATGGATGGACGGCGATGCGCACGAGGTAGCCATAAACGTCATCCAGAGCGTTGAACTGGTAGCCGATGACATTGCCGTGGAGTTCCGCAACGACGAAATAGGGATGTGTAGCTGCAATATCATTGAATGAGTTGCTGTCGTAGCGCCATAATTCTTCGAAGCAGGCTTCATCGATTGAGAGCAGGGTTGGTATATCGAGTGCTTCCACAGGGCGGATGGTGATTTCCTGATTGCCCGGTGAAGGAATATAGTAATCAAATTTGTCGTAGGCGTACAGTGAGCGATAGGGGATGAAGCCTCGTGTTAGCAGGGCATCACGCAGCCAGTCTTGCTCTACGTCATTGCCAGAGTAGTGGAGATAGCGGACTCCTTTTGTGATCAGGAGCGGGAACAGGTGGTCAAGAAGGGTATCCAGTAATTTGAGATATGATTTGCTTTCTGTCCAACTGACGCAGAATCCGCCGATCCATGCCGACGGGGCATAGACGGTTTGTGAAAGGATAAAACCACGCAGCGATGAGCCATTAAAGGCACCTAGAGCCGGGTAATGCGCGAGCAGGGTTGGCAGTTCTTGCAGAGTAAAGCGCTGGTAAACGTATTCAGACGCCTGGAGCAAACGTCTAACCTGAGGCAGGTTGTCACTTGTCAATAGACGTATTTCTTCCGCGCCTTGTAGTAATATGTGTCTCATCGCCACCTATGCATCTGGTCCCTTCATTTCACGACGTAAGCGTTCAATATCTGGTTTGGGGGCGTTGCGCATGCGATAGCCCGTTAACTTATGAATGCGGCGCAACTCGGCGACAAGGACTTCGGCATTGAGGTGAAACTCTTTTTCCGCATTCGGCCCGGCACCAAGGCTATCGACCGCGGCATCGTCACCCAGGAGCAGGTTGATGCAGGTAGCGACACAACCGCCCATGACATCAAGGTTATACCCTCCTTCTTGCACCATTACCAGGCGACCATTACAGAGCATTTGAGCCAGGTCGATAATCATTTTCGTGAGCTGCGCAAAGCCTGCCGTAGAAAGATTCATCTGTCCAAGAGGGTCATTCCAATGCGCATCAAAGCCAGCCGAAACCAGGATCAATTGAGGATCAAAGCGGTCGGCGGCATGTGACATGACCTGTCGGAAGACGGGTTCGTATATTTCGTAACCGACGGTTGCCGGTAGTGGTACATTAATGGTTGTACCCAGTCCACTTCCCTCTCCGCGCTCTTCGGAGTGACCAGTACCAGGATAGAATGGCGCCTGGTGTACCGAAAAGTAGAGCACGCGAGGATCGGTATAAAAAAAATCCTGAATGCCATTGCCGTGATGAACGTCGTAGTCAATAATCATCACGCGCTCAAGACCATGATGGTCGAGCGCATATTGGGCGGCAACGGCAACATTGTTGAAGAGGCAGAACCCCATCGCTTCATCAGGTAGAGCGTGATGGCCAGGCGGGCGTACCAGGCAGTACGCGTTGTCGACCTCACCAAGCATAATAGCATCAATAGCAGTTAAGGGGGCTCCAGCGGCCTTAATCGCTGCCTCGTAGGAATGGGCGGAAATGTAAGTGTCGGTGGCAAAAAAACGAGTCTTGCGGCTGCCCTGATGCTCTTCCCTTGCCACATCCTCAGCTACGGATTTGACCTGGAGAATATATGCCCGGTCATGCACTGCTGCGAGTTCGTCCTCGGTAGCGGCGCGTGGCGGTAGCTGAATCAGTCCATCTCGTTTCAGCCAGTCCAGAGCCTCCAGAACTTTCATTGCCATCTCGAGGCGCTGCGGCCTTTCTGGATGCTTTGGGGGAGTAAGATGCTCTAAAAAAATTGGATCATAGATTAACGCGGTGGTCATGCTTTTCCTCTGAAGCAATTTCCCATAGATGCGATATGCCCGGTGCATCGCATCCATGGAAATTATTGAATTACAAGGACGTCAGGGCTTTTTTAACCAGGTCAGGAATCTCGAAGATGGTATCAGCAACGGGGACGTTTGCGGCCTGTAGTGCTGCAACCTTACCCTGTGCTGTGCCTGTATTGCCGGAGATGATCGCACCGGCGTGCCCCATGCGTTTTCCCGGAGGAGCTGTGCGACCTGAGACGAAGGCCACTACGGGTTTGCTCATCGTTTTGATGAACTCAGCGGCGTCTTCCTCGTCGCTTCCGCCAATCTCGCCGCACATCACAACGGCTCGGGTGTCCGGGTCGGACTCGAAGAGCTGCAAGTAGTCGGCGAATGTTGAACCGATAATGGGGTCGCCACCAATACCGATGCAAGAAGATTGCCCAATGCCAGCTTCGGTGAGCAGGGCTACAACTTCATACGTCAGCGTGCCCGAGCGTGAGATGAAACCGACGGGGCCTGGTTTGAATATCTGGTAGGGGATGATGCCGATTTTGCCATGGCCAGGGGTGCACATACCGGGACAGTTAGGACCGATCAGCCGTGCTCCATGCTCATGTACAACCAGCATAGCGCGTGTCATATCAATAACAGGTATGCCTTCAGTGATACAGACGATGAGGCTGATGCTAGCGCTGGCTGCTTCCATAATCGCATCGGCGGCGCCTGCAGGCGGTACGAAAATACAAGAGGCTTCGGCATCGGTAGCCGCTTTTGCTTCGGCAACGGTATCAAAGACTGGGACACCTTCTACGGTGGAGCCACCCTTGCCAGGGGTCACGCCACCAACGATATTTGTTCCTGCAGCTTTCATATTGCGGGTGTGATACTGTCCTTCGCGCCCGGTTATACCCTGTACAATCACCCGCGTCGAACTATCTAATAGAATACTCATACTCTTTGTTTCCCTTTATCAGTTTAGCCAATCGCGGCGACAATTTTTTGAGCCGCCTCGCGCATATCTTTACCCCAGTCAAGTCCGGCATCTTTCAGCAGCGCTTTCCCCTCTTTCGCACCAGTACCCGACAAACGAACAACGATGGGCATCCCTTTAGGAAGTTCAGCCTGTGCCATGATCACGCCCTTAGCCACTTCTTCACCGCGTGTGATGCCACCAAAGATATTGACGAGGATACCCTTGACCTGGGGATCGCGCGCCACAAAGGAGAGAGCTTTATACATGACTTCTGCTTTAGCTCCTCCACCGATATCGAGGAAATTAGCGGGCTTACCACCGACGCGTGCTACCATATCGAGCGTAGTCATGACAAGCCCCGCGCCGTTGCCAATGATCCCTACGTTGCCGTCCAGTTTTACATAGGTCAGACCTGCCTGTCTGGCCTCATATTCCAATGGATTCGACTCTTCTGACTTCGCCCACGAAGCATACTCCTTCTGGCGGAAGAGGCCGTTATCGTCGATGAGAATTTTAGCATCGGCTGCCTGCACCTGTCCCTCAGAGGTCAACACAAGTGGATTGATTTCAGCCAGGCTGGCGTCACTTTCAATAAAAGCTTTGGCGAGCGCGGTGAGGATAGCGCCGCCCTTGCCGATTACTTGATGGGGAAGCCCGGCGCGCGCGAGGATAGAGCGCGCTTCAAAGGGGCGCAGTCCCCAACGCATGTCAATGGGCTGTTTAATGATCTTTTCGGGAGTATGCGCGGCCACCTCTTCGATATCAATGCCACCCTCTTTTGAAACCATTACAACAGGGGCCTGTGATTTGCGGTCAAGAATGATGCCGAGATAGTATTCTTCTTGGATGTCTATTTTGGAGACGACAAGGACTTTTTCTACAATCAGCCCTTTGATATCCATGCCCAATACTTTCGCCGCGGCTGCGCGCGCCTGTTCTGGCGTATCACCGAACTGGATACCACCTGCTTTACCACGTCCGCCAACGTATACCTGGGCTTTAATGACGACTGGCCCGCCTAGCTCGCGAGCGATTGCTTCAGCCTCGTCTGGCGTAGAGGCAACACGTCCGGGCTGGATGAGGACGCCAAAGCGTGCCAGAATATCTTTGGCCTGATATTCATGGATTTTCACTAATACATATTCTCCTTGTAATCAATGCTGTGCGCCTCTACGGGGCGGAAAGATCTGCTTTTTTACTGAAGTTATGCTAACACTATCCTCACAGCGTGTCAAGAATGAAGCCTGGAAGCGAAACAATAGTTTGTTGACGTGAGGGCTATCAAGTGTTGCCAAAACTTGATACAATAGAGGCGGGGAAAATCGATCCGCGAGAAGGAGGGCATGTTTATGGCAAAAAAGACACCAACGATTCCAGCCCCACCAGTTTTTCATGAGAAAACGCTTGTGTCACAAGGCGTAAATTTTCGAAAAAGAGGCGATCCCTCGAGACAATGGCTCTTATTCAGCAGCCTGATTGTATTAGGAATAATTGTGCTGGCCCTTGTTAGCTCTATTGCTTTAGGTTGGCTAAAAAATGTAAAATTTTCTATTAACCCTGCTTCTACGCCAATTCCGACGCTTACCTTCAATGTCAATCGGACAGCAACGTACGCTGGTTTAAATTATAGTGTGCTCAATGTACAGTATGCGACCTCTTTTGCTGATGACGGCATTCAATCAAGCCCGGCTGTAGTACGATTAAATATGAAAGTAACAAACTCGTCTACTGATCAGATTTCTGTCATTTATTATGATATTGCTCGCCTAATTGCGCCTAAACTTGATCCGATCAGTCCGACCAATGTGTCTCTCTCTGTTGGACCTAAAGCGGGGTCAAGCGAAACGGGATGGCTCGACTTTCCTGTTTCTGCAGGGATGCGGCTTGATACCTTGAAGTTGAGGCTTGGATCTACAACGATTGGCGAATACCTGGTTACTATACCGTTTAGCGGGGCATTTCATAATGACATCTATAGTGACCGAAAATCAGAGCAGCCTCTAGACATCAACTATTACTTTCCCCATGACGCCCCGCTTTTGCTGACCTATCACTTGTCGAGCGTGGATGTTCGCTACTCGTATCGAGGAAACCAGGTCAAAGCGGGACAGCAATACTATGTCTTAAATTTCAGTGTCAGTAATCCCAATGGGGTCAAGGTGTCGCCTGGCTATGGCTATGACTATGTGCGGTTCATCTATAATGGTGGTTCTCCTCATCCGCCAATTGATAATACTCTTCCCTATGGCTTTAACGCTGGCGTGAAAGGGGTAAATGGAAGAGTGGCGTTCGTAGGTCCGGCTGGTTTGAGGTCGATTACAATTGACTTCCTGGTCCAATATGGGAGTGGAGGAAGCGAGTATACGGTTTCAATTTAGGTTGATCTGCCTCGCAAGAGAGAAGCAAGCGCGACCGTTTAGCTCCCGAGCCAACGAGCTGCGCTTGCTTCTCCTATCATGTCAGTGGCACGGTATGCTAAACGGTAGCCCGGGAAAACTTTCGTAATCGGGCACCTACTGGCGAATGAAAGCGAGCACCTCGTCCCGCTTCTGTTCCATTAACTCGCGACTGTTCGCCTCGAGATTCAAGCGAAGCAGAGGTTCTGTATTCGATGGGCGAACGTTAAACCACCAGTCTCCGAAGTCGAGGGTTATCCCATCCAGGTGATCAACGGACTGTGCATTTTTACTAAAGTGCTCCTCTAACGCACGAAGTTTGCCCTGTACATCGCTTACGGTACTGTTTATTTCACCGCTGCGTACACCGTGATCGAGCGGCTTGAGCAGTTCGGAGAGTGGCTTGTTCTCGACTGAGACAAGCTCAAGCATAATCAGAAAGGCAATCAAGCCCGAGTCGGCATACCAGTTATCACGAAAATAGAAATGACCAGAGTGCTCTCCGCCAAAGATGCCGTTGAGCTTACGCATCTCTGCTTTGATATAAGAATGTCCCACGCGCGTGCGTACAGCTTTGCCACCTAATTTGTTAATGAGTTCTGGCACGCTTTTGGAGACAATCAGGTTATAGAGGATAGTTGAGCCGGGGAATTTGTGGAGTAGACTATTAGACACTGAAGCTATCACCATGGAACCATCGACCAGGTCGCCATGCTCATCGACAGGGAACATGCGATCGGCATCACCATCGAAGGCAGCACCAAGGTCAGCTCCTACTTCGCGTACCTTCTTTTGTACATCTACCATATTCTCAGGCTCAATAGGACTGGCGGGATGATTGGGGAAGTTGCCATCCAATTCAAAATAGAGCGGAACGAGTTCGCAAGGGAGATGTTGAAAGACTTGCGCCATGATCAATCCAGCCATACCATTGCCCGCGTCGATGACTACTTTCAGTGGCCTGACCTTGTTCACGTCGATGAACGAAAGCGCATGCTTGACATAATCATCGATGATGTCGCGCTTGATCAACTGGCCTCTGGAGGACGGTTCAGAAAAGTTTCCGCTTACTGCAAGATCGCGGATATCGGCTAATCCGGACTCGAGACTAATGGGAAAAGCCTGGGCACGGCAGAATTTCAACCCGTTGTATTTTCCCGGGTTGTGGGAGGCAGTGATCATTATCCCGGCGGGGTAGTTGAATTTTCCAACGGCGAAATAGAGGCCATCGGTAGTGGTCATGCCTAGATCGATAGCGTTGACACCCTGATCGGTAATACCACGCAACAAGGCAGCGGCCAATTGCGGTGAAGAATTACGCATATCACGACCAAACGCAATTTCTGAGACTTGCAAATACTGTGCGGCGGCGCGTCCAATGCGATAGGCCACCTCGTCGTTTAAGTTTTCGCCATAAATGCCACGAACGTCATATGCTTTAAAAATAGTTGGATCAACAGGCACGGGTGCTGTATTCATTCTTTTGAATAATCCTTTCTCTGCTTGCGAATTTCCAGGAGTACCCAGGGTTCTCCTGAACTACGGGGATCATAGATCTGGCTGACCTCGACAAAGTTTGCTTTGGCGAAGGCCCGCCGAGAAGGGTGATTGGCATTAGCGGTCTCGGCATAAATGCGCATCAGACCGGCGCGAGAAAAGAGATACTGGACCAACGTGCGGATTGCCTCTGGTCCGTACCCTTTGCCCCAACAGGTTTTGTCACCAAGGCCGAGACCTATTTCTACCTGTCCAAGGCGATAATCTATATTGAAATAGGTGATGGTGCCGATGGGTGTATGCTGCTCGTTTTCGATGATAAACCAGAATTGACGGCCATTGCCGCGCACATAGTTGCGTTCAAAGATGGGTAAAAATTCCATCATGCTGCTCGAAAACGGGCGATGTGGATCATAACGCCATACCTCGTCATCACGTTCCCAGTGAAAAATTTTTGCCGCATCGTTCATGGTGGGACGCCGTAAAGTGATCCGTTCACCTCGCAGAAGGTTATCTTGTGCCTGTCCCAATGTTTTATTGCGTTGTGCTTCTGTCATACAAGCCCTAACTCGCGTGCAAAGCTGGTTCCCGCTGCCAATTGTCCAACATCAAATGCCTGTGCCAGTGTTTGACCCAGGTCCGCAAAGGTAGAACGCGTGCCTAGATCTACATTTGCACGGATATAGTCTCCGTAGGCCAGGAGTGGCACATATTCGCGTGTGTGATCGGTGCCGCGATAGGTGGGATCTACGCCATGATCGGCGGTAAAGAAAATGGCATCCTCTGGCTTCATTGCCTGTTGTACCCGTGCAAACCATGCATCTATGTCGCGCAATGCCTGCGCGTATCCCTCGCTATCGCGGCGGTGGCCCCATAGCATATCAAACTCTACCAGATTGACAAAGAGCAGCCCATTAAAATCATGATCGAGCCAACTCAGAGTTGCTTTCATGCCATCGCTGTTGGTTTCGGTATGATCGCTCTGTGTCAGTCCCCGCCCGGCGAAAAGGTCCTCGATTTTGCCGAGACCAATGACGTCTTTGCCTTCAGCCTTAAGGAGATCGAGGAGCGTGGTGCCAAGCGGCTGGAGCGAGAAATCGCGACGATGTTTAGTGCGTTTGAAGGCTCCTGGCGTTCCGATGAATGGACGGGCAATGACCCGCCCGACGGCATGATCTCCGGTGAGCATATGCCGCGCAATCTCACACATATGGTACAGTTCCGGCAAAGGGATCACTTCCTGATGCGCGGCAAGTTGAAAAACGCTATCGGCGGAAGTGTAGAGAATGGGGAAGTCGGTACGCACATGTTCTTCGCCCAGTTCTTTGATAATCTCTGTTCCGGAAGCTGCCTTGTTCCCAATGACTTTGCGTCCAATCGCCTGCTCGAAAGCTGCAACTATGTCAGGGGGAAACCCGTGCGGATAGGTGGGCAAGGGTTTTTGCAGGACGACTCCGGTCATTTCCCAGTGACCGGTGGTGCTATCTTTGCCTGCGGCTGCTTCGGCCATGCGGCCATATGACCCACGGGCTTGATCCGTTGGGGGTGTTCCCATAATAGGAGTGATATTCCCTAGACCGATGCTTCCCAGGCATGGGAGAGCCAGTCCTCCAATAGCCTGTGCACAGTGTTCAAGTGAGCTGGCTCCATCATCACCGTAATCATGTGCATCTGGATTGGCCCCTGCACCGACGCCATCGAGGACGACAAGAATGACTCGTTTGAGTGTCGTCATAGGTGTACCTTCATCTTTGCCAGTTTAGCGTGATCGGGCAATGACGCGCCAATCAGTGGCAGTGCATAATCAAAGAAAGCCTGCGTCACCATCGTTTTGCTTTCATCCAGGAAGTGATTGGGCATCAACTGCTGTGCATTGGCAACCCTTGCCAGTTCAACTAATCCCGTGCTGCAATGATAGGCAGGTTCTGTATGGCGTAATAGCGTCACCATTTTATCACTTTCGCCGCTCAGAAGTGCTAGAAGGGCTGCCTGTCCTACCAGATATGCCTCATCCTGGTCAGTCTGTGAAATACAGTTTGAGGCCATGCGCTGCAAGTCGCCTGGTTTATCGAAACGCGCTCGCAACTGCAAATGTTGCTTGACTAATTCTACCAGATATTGCGCCGCTCCGCTCAAAAGCGGATGCTGGAAAGCATCTTCTCCCACCTGTCCCACGTTGCCCAGGGGCTGTCCCTGTTCGTCGCGTACCGCCTCCGATACCACGACAATCACATAACCGATACGACGGTAGACCGCCTCAACCTGCGTTAGAAATCGATTCACGTTGAATGCCTGTTCGGGTATCATGATAATATGCGGAGGGTCGTCTTCGTGCCGTTTCCCCAATGTGGAGGCGGCTGCCAACCAACCCGCATTACGGCCCAACGTCTCGATTACTTTGACAGGGTAATGCCAGGGTATGGATACCGTATTCAGCGTCGAATCCATGGTTGCCAGCGCTATGAAACGTGCCGCGCTACCATAGCCTGGACAATGATCGGTAAAAGGTAAATCGTTATCAATCGTTTTTGGGACGCTGATTGTTTGTAAGTCGTAGCCAACCTGCTGCGCTGACTGCGCGAGACGGTGGGCGGTATCCGCCGAGTCGTTGCCACCGATGTAGAGCAGGTAATGGATATCATGCTTGCGAAGAAGAGCAATGACTCGCTCGGGGTCATCTTCCTGGAGTTTATAGCGACAAGAGCCAAGGGCGGCTGAAGGCGTGTTGCGAATGCGCAGCCACAAGTCTGCTGGCTGCTGGCGCAAGTCGATGATATCCTCTTTGAGTAATCCTTCGACGCCATGGTGCATGCCATAGATGCCGTCGATATGTGTGTCCTTGAGGGCCGCTTCGATGGCGCCTACGAGGCTAGCATTGATAACGGCGGTTGCGCCGCCAGATTGTCCAATAATAATATTACCTGAATTTATGGGCAAGGAGTATCTCCTTTTTGATTTTAGGAAGTAACACTAGCATTCCTGGATATTATATCAATATGGAGGTGAGGCGTCGAGGGTTGATTTGAAATGAACTCTTTCAGATGTTACTATAAAACAACGCCGTACGCTTTGTTGAATGAAAGAATTGTAGGAGCACCGCTGTTGGGTGCTTGAAGGCATAATGAATGAGACACAAAATTATTCTCGACTGCGACCCCGGCCATGATGACGCCATCGCTATTCTACTTGCCGCACATCATCCAGAGATTGACCTACTTGCCATCACCACTGTCGCGGGCAATCAGTCGCTGGAGAAAACCACTCACAATGCGCTGAAGGTCTGTTCGCTGGCAAATATCCGTAATGTCCCTGTTGCCAGGGGGATGGACCGACCACTGGTTCAACCGACCAGGTATGCCCCTGATATTCACGGGGAGTCTGGGATGGACGGGCCAGACATCCCAGAACCCGATATCGAAGTTGTGCCACAACACGCTATCAATCTCCTTATCGACTTGCTGATGAGTTCAGATGGCGATATCACGCTTGTCCCTACGGGGCCGCTTACGAATATCGCGGCGGCGATGCGCCGTGAACCTGCTATTGTGCCTAAGATCAAGGCGATCTCATTGATGGGGGGCGCAATAGGCGTTGGTAATAGGATGCCAGCGGCTGAATTTAATATATGGGCGGATCCAGAGGCCGCTGCAATCGTCTTTGACTGTGGCCGACCCATTACCATGTCTCCCCTGGAGGTTACTCACCAGGCCCAGGCGACCGAAGCGGTGATCAGTCGTTTACGCGGCGCTAAGCGCACAGTAGCAAACTTCGCAGCAGACTTGCTGGTCTTCTTTGGTGATACCTATCGTAACGTTTTTAGTTTCCCTGCTCCGCCCGTCCATGATCCTTGCGCCGTAGCTGCGGTGGTTGATCCCACCATACTTCACGCGCATACTATGCGTGTCGAGATCGAGACTAGGGGGGAATGGACAACTGGACGCACTGTTTGTGATGTGTATGGGATGCTAGGAAAGCCAGCCAATGCACGCGTTGGCTACGCCCTGGATGTTACGCGTTTTTGGGAGATGGTGATCAGCACTATTTTGACGTACGAATGAGAGCCGTCTAGATTTGATAGTCCATTTCCCAGGGATCATTGCTATTCCATCCCTGGGTCAGCTCCTGGTGCTTTTCCAGCGCCTCACCGCCCTTTACCAATAGCTCGGCAGGTTTGGAGGCAACAACCGAATTTGGCGGAACGGATTCGAGCACAAGGGCCATGGCGCCAATCTTGCTGCCCCTGCCGATGGTGATGGGTCCCAGAATAGCCGCTCCGACGCCAATGGTAACATCATCCTCGATGGCGGGATGGCGTTTCTGTAAACGACCTGGCCCGCGCCTCCACCAGCCGGTGGCTCCGAGGGTGACCTGGTGATAGAGCATCACATTATTGCCGATAACAGTTGTTTCTCCAATAACAGTACCGGCGCCATGGTCAATAAAGAAGCGTTTGCCGACCTGCGCTCCGGGGTGAATTTCGATACCCCCCGTCATAATACGGGCAAACTGCGAGATAAGCCGGGGCAGAAAAGGAATGTGAGCTTTATAGAGCGCGTGGGCGATACGGTGGTAGAAGATTGCCCAAAGGCTCTGATAGAGGAGCGCTTCGAAGATATTGCGACATGCAGGGTCTTTCTCAAAAATAACATCGATCGCGTCGGGCCAATGTGTTTTGCGGCGTGGCATCTTGCTGGGCGCCGGTATAGAGACACCTGGTGGTAATTGAGGTAGATGTGATAAGTCATGGTCAGCATTGTGAGCATACTCGTTATTGCCCGCCTCTTCAGAGATGTACTGTGACATAAGAATCGTTTCCCATTTCTCATAGCGTGCATGCCTGCCGCCCACGCTGATTGTTCCATTTTAAGTGTAGGGCAGAGATGGAAAGATGTCAAGTAGAAGGGTACAAACTTGCCCATTAGAAGTGCATGGCAACGTGGCGGAGAAGGCTCGAGGACACAGCCTGGCCAATCTCAGCAACGCTATCAGTGTAACTATTTATTTCAGTCTCAAGAGAGCTTCACGCTCGGCTGTTTCGAGTACTTGCTGGTTTTTCACAATCTCAACCAGTTTTTTGCGCCCTTTGGGACTTCCAATCATGAGGACGCCCACTAGCTTGTTCTCGCGGAAGAACAGTTTGCGGTAGTTTTCATTGCCTTTCTCACCAGGTTCGCGCAGTGCGACACTCACGAGTTCGGGATTATTGGATTCTGCGGTTCCCACAACGGCAATATTCACATCAAAGAGGGGACTCGTATAAGTTGGTACATCGAGGTAGGGCTGCTGGCCACCTGCCATGTTTAGCGCTGCGATACGCCCGTGCGCCATCGCATTATCCCACGTACCCATAGTGTGATGTTCGTTAACCGTTGAATCGTAGAACTCAGCTACATCGCCGGCAGCGTAAACTCCTGGTACATTAGTCTCTAAATATTCATTAACCACGACCCCCCGGCGTATTGCGAGCGGCGTGTTGGCGAGAACCTTGGTGTTCAAGGTGATACCAAGGCCAATCCCAATCATATCAGTCTGTATCTCGCGCCCCTTTTTCGTTTTCACATAGCTAGGAACGCCATTTTTGGGAATGACCGACTCGAGTTCGTCGCCATGGATGACCTCAACGCCAAATTTCTTGGCGATGTTGTCAATCACTTCACCACCGTCGGGATCAAGGCAATTGCGGAGCCAATAGGGGCCACGCATGAGCCAGGTCGTGTCGAGTTTACGGACTGCGAATCCATCGCATAATTCATAGGAAATAAAGCTGCCGCCGTATGCCAGGGCAGTACGAGATTCAAGCATACGTTCGATGATAGTTTTAGTATCATCCAATGTGACGAAGTTATAAATATGTTTGGCGTCCTGCGCCCCTGGAACAAGCAAGGGGTTGGCCCAGCCGCCGGTTGCTACGAGTAGGGCATCATAGGGAAAGTGCTGGCTTTTATCTGTTACAACAACACGCTCGTCAGTGTTGACGCCTGTGACGAATGTCTCTGTCAGCAGTTGAATATTTCTCTGCTCATGCCAGGCAAAATCGCGTATCATCACCTTTTGCTCTACAATAACGCCTTGTAGGAAACGAGGGAGCGAGACGCGATTGTAGAGAGCATAAGGCTCGTTTGTCAGTAGGTGAATGCTGCAATTAGGGTCGTTTTTGCGCAAATTCTCGGCTGCTGTTGTTCCCGCAACGCCATTGCCCATTATCACATATCTTCTATCATGCGTGGTCAAGTGAAAATCTCCTTGTCAGCAGGGTTCGTTTTGCTCTGATTGGATACGTGGGAATTTTAGCATAGTTTTAGAGAGAACGCCATAGCACTTATGCCCTAAAGAGCGTGTACAGCAACAGCACATTCAATAGTGTGACCACTAACGTAATACACACATTCAACACGTTGGTCAAGCGACCGTTGACGAGACCTCCCATAAGGTCATGACGCCGTGTTAAAAGCACTACTGGCGCCATGGTAAATGGCAACTGCAGACTTAATATGGCCTGGCTGATAACCAGAACCTCGACAGAGGGAATATTGAGTGCGATAACAAGGAGAGCCGGGACGATGGTTATGAGGCGCCATATCCACATTTCTACGTGTTTGCCCAGGAAGCCTTGTAAGACGATCTGACCGGCCAGTGTACCGGTTGTAGATGAAGAGAGGCCAGAAGCGAGCAAGCCTATACCGAAGGCAACGGCAGCAAATGTTCCCAGAGCGGGGACAAGGGTTACAGAAGCCTTTTGCAGATCAAGCCCTACCGGGTTGACATGCTGGAAGAAGACGGTGCCGGCTACAATCAACATAGCGGCGTTGACAAAGAAGGCTATATTGAGAGCGGCCAGCGTATCGATCTTCGCCAGGCGCAAGACTTTGCGTTTTTCTACTAGGGGAGCGTCAGGGCTACTCAGGCGCTGCGGTGCTAGAAAAGAGTGCAGGAAGACGTTGTGCGGCATGACTGTTGCGCCGAGGATGCTGACAGCAGTGAGAATACTCGCAGTTGTGACCTGCGGTGTGACAAGGTGTAGGGCTACCTGGCTCCAGGCCGGTTGAACAAGAGCCATTTCGTAGACATACACCAGGCCAATAATGGATACCAGGCCGATAATGACAAATTCGATATTGCGGAAGCCCCAGCGACTCAAGCCCAGAAGCGCCAAGACGATGACACCTGTAATGAGAGCTGCAATGAAAAGCGGTATGTGAAAAAGAATGTTGAAACCCAGCGCTCCGCCAAGCACCTCGGCTACATCTGTAGCCATCATCGCTATAGCTGTAGTGATGCCGAGAAAGATGACGACTGAACGGGGAAACTGCTCGCGAATCAACTGTGCCAGGTTTTTGCCTGTGGCGATGCCGAGCTTGGCCGATGAAATTTGTAGAAAGATAGCGATGATATTGCTGACAAGGATGACCCAGAGTAACTCATAGCCGAAGCCTGCTCCTGCCGCCAGATTCGTACCCCAATTGCCAGGGTCCATATAACCCACACTTACGAGAAAACCTGGCCCCAAGGCACCAAAGATTTCGCGCATGCCAAGGCCCCAGCGATTGTTGCGTAAACCCTTCCACTTAGTGAGTAAGCGTATGCCCCAAGGTAGGGCGTACGCCACTTTTTTTCTCGATTCAGTTAACAATGCCATTCTGGTACTCCAATCAGTTTTCATAGTTATGTTATTTATTTACTGGTTATATTCGTCAGTTTCGCTGGTTCTGGGGAGGTTACCATGATCTGCTCCGCCAGTTCTGTTCCCAGCATCTGTTCTATTTGGCGCGGTATTTCGCCCACCAGGATACGTATAGGACCACCAAAGGGTGCGCGTTCAAGCATCTGCACGTGTGTGTCTGGATATAAGCCAAGTTGCCCAAGGTAACAGAGCTTTTCGGAGCCCTGGTCGTTGACGCGTAGTATCAATGCAGATTGCCCAACCTGTAGTTGTGCAAGCGAGCACCCTTTGCGTGAGGCAATGATACCGTCTTTGCTTGGAATAGGATCGCCATGGGGATCAACTGTTGGGTGCCCTAAAAGGGCATCTAATTTATCCTCAAATTCTTCGGAGATAACGTGCTCCAGTTTATCTGCCTCGTCATGCACTTTATCCCAACTGTAGCCCAGTTCGCGTGCCAGGTAGAGTTCGAGTAAGCGATGATGGCGAATAACTTCCATGGCCCTATGCTCACCTAAAGGTGTGAGGCGTACTCCGCGATAGGGGGTATGCTCTACCCAACCAGCCTCGGCGAAATCTTTGAAGAGCATAGTAACTGTGGCATCGCTGACTCCCAGTTGCTCGCGGACGGCTGATGTCGAGATCTTCTGTCCACGCTCATGCATGGCAAAGATAACTTTTAAGCAATCGCTAATGCGGGGTGTAAGTTCCTGGATCGACTTATGCATGATTTTATCCTCTCAAAAGTATTTTTCAGTGATCTAAAAGTATTTTAGCATATATCTGAAATATTTTCAAGAGGTTGCAAAAAACTTACTACTAGCGTTTACTGGACACCAGGCAAGCCATAGATTTTCTCGAATTTGGTGTTCAGGTAACGAGTGAAGTGTTGTGGATTTGGCGGCTCGTCTGTGACGCGTTTGATCAGTTCTCCAGGGAGGTAGATAGCGCCAAACGAATACATTTGATCGCGCAACCACTCCAGGATAAAGAAGGTATCGCCGCTGGCGAGGCGCTGATCGAAGTCTGGGAACACGGCATGGAGTTTGTGGAAAATCTGAGCGGCGTAGAGGTTCCCCAGCGTATAGGTCGGGAAATAGCCAAAACCGCTGCTCCAGTGAATATCTTGCAGCACGCCTTCCGCGTCGTTGGCGGGTTCAATACCCAGGTATTCTCGATATTTAGCGTTCCAAGCTATCCCGGCTATTAATGTGCGGGACGAAGAGCTGCCACGATCATTGCTATAGCACTTAAGCCAAATGAGACGAAAAAGGCCAGGTGTACACCGTGGAGAAAGATTGCCAGGGCCGCGGGGAACTGGCTCATGCCGCCGCCGTAGATAAACACCTGCATCATGGCAGCCATTGGTACAGCACTTAAAGCTAGCGGAAAGACAATCGCGATGCTGAGCATTTGACCGGTATTATTAAGCATGCTCAGGATACCGGCTGCTGCACCACGTGTATGTGGTTCTACCGAACTCATAATAGCGTTTGTATTGGGTGAGACAAAGAAACCAGACCCGCCTCCCATTAAGGCCATGTACAATGCCAATAACCAGTAGGGAGTAGAGGGGCCGATGGTGGTGAGCCCCAGCAAGCCAATAGAGGAGATGCCTAACCCAATAGGCGCGAGTATGCGTGAGCCTACCCGGTCTGAAAGACGTCCGCTCAATGGACCGATGATCATAAATGCTGCCCCAAATGGAGTTAAGAGTAATCCTGCTCGTAATGGGTCTTGTCCGTAAGGCCCTTGCAGGAAGAAGATCAACAAGAATAAAACCGCGCCGCGTGCAATACCATTGAGCAGACCGCTCAGGTTTGCCAGTAAGAAGAGACGATCACGGAAGAGGCGCAGCTGTACAATCGGCTCTTGAATGCGTGGTTCAATCAGACCAAAGAGTATCAGACTGACGATGCCTACGATGAGAATAGTAATGGTAGTAGGCTGGCTGAGGATGGGAAAGGCAAGCATGGTCATCGCCAGTAACGTTCCTGACAGGCCAATTGTCAGAGAGATACTGCCAAACCAGTCAAAATGTTGACGTGCAAGGGGACGTACCGGTTCACGCAAGCGCCAGATTCCCCAAAGCGCACCAAAGACGCCCAGTGGAACATTGAACAAGAAGACCCAGCGCCACGACCATTCGGTAAGGAGGCCGCCAATGATTGGCCCGATCAAGAAACCCGCAGCACCTGCAATCTGGTTGACACCAAGGCCCAATCCTACCTGTCCTTTTCGGAAAGCATCCGTTACGATGGCGGTACTGTTTGTCACAAGCAACGCTCCACCAATGCCCTGAATGATACGACCAAGGATGATGTCGGCGCCATGGAATTGTGGCTGCGCGAGGCCTGCTACAAGTGAGCCAACGCTAAAAATGATAAAACCGCCGTTATAGAGGCGCTTGCGGCCCCAGATGTCGGCCCGCCGTCCAATAACGGGCGTCAGTACGGTCGTAATCAGCAGATAGCCCATCAGTACCCACATAATGGTAAAGAAATTGATATGGAGTTCAGTCAGTATGTTGGGCAATGCTATCAGGAGAGCCGAGCCCTGAATCGAGGCGAGCAATGCCCCGACGGTAGTCACAGAGAGGGCCGTCCATTGATAGCCATCACGCGGGTTAGTCTCAGGCTGAACAGAAGATTGATCCTGATTGATGACGTTGTCAATTGAAACATCAGAAGAAAAACGTGAAGATCGCATAATTATCTTTCCGAGAGAACACTTCACTTCTCGCCATGCGTATGAGCATAGCAAAAATGAGCATACAAAGGTGAACATCGATAGGTATCATCGATTTGAAAGTCGATAGCCTAATCTTTGCTTTGACCTGTTCGTTTGATTGATTTTAGGTTTTATCCCTGCCGCTCGTTGCGCCATTTTGCCAGTTTAGCGACAGCACCGAAATCCCAGGGTTCGCTCATGCCCAGGATAAAATGTGTTGCCCCTGATTTGACATAGGCATCAAGCTCGGTCGCATCTGCATTTCTGGGTGCACCGACGGTATGTTCGATCTCCCGAGGATTGCGACCTATTTCCGCGCACCACGAGTCAAGCACCTCAATTTTATGACGATAGCTAGCTGGGTCTGCAAAGCTATGCCACATATTCGCGTACTGAGCAGTAATGCGCAGTGTTTTCTTTTCGCCACCTCCACCAACGAGGATGGGAATAGTGCGTACCGGTTTGGGAATGTCAACTTCCCAGCGATGACGAATAATCTGCAGAGATTGCTCTAACGCTGCAAGGCGGCTTCCAGCAGTTCCAAATTCGTACCCATATTCCGTATAATCGCGTTCAAACCAGCCAGCACCAATGCCAAAAATCAAACGGCCATTGCTGATGTGGTCGATCGTTTTGGCCATATCCGATAACAGAGCTGGATTGCGGTAGGTGTTGCAGGTCACGAGGCAGCCGATTTCAGCGCGCTGTGTAAGTGTTGCCATCGCGGCAAGAAGCGTCCATCCTTCAAAATGATTTCCTTGCGGGTCTCCATACAGCGGAAAAAAGTGATCCCAGTTCCAGATGCTATCGACACCGAGATCCTCGGAGCGACGAACTGCATCGGCAAGGGATTGATAGGTTGTATGCTGCGGTTGTAGTTGAACGCCAATACGTATTGGGTGAGTAGTTTGAGATTGTGTCAAGAATGTACATCCTCTCTTGTCAAATAAGAGTTTTTTCAGGTAATTTACACATTGTAAGTGTAGTCATTGTATTCACGTTTTTATGATGGTTTCAAGTTTCTTGCATCATTGGCGATAACTGGAGGAAGTGACGACTCCCCACGCCTACAAGGCGGGGGCTTCTGGAATGACACGGCCTTGTCGTCCCAAGGCGAGAATATTCAGAGCGGCATTCAGATCACGATCGAGCGAAAGGAGGCAGCAGGGACAATGATAGACACGCTCACGCAAGGGCATCTTGTGCCGATGGTGACACCTGCTGCACTCCTGAGAGGTGTAGGCTGGATTGACTTTGATGGCTCTTCGGCCAGCTTCTTCCGCTTTGCTGAACAGCTTGTCAAAAAACCCAGACCACGCCGCGTCTTGAATGCTTTTGGCCAAACAATGATTACGAACCATGCGGTGGACGTGCAAGTCTTCCACACAGATCACCCCGAAGCGCGCAACGATCTGTCGAGACGCCTGGTGGGTGAAATTGTCGCGTCGGAACGTGATCCGCTCATGGACACGCGCGACCACCTTGCGGTGCTTGCGCCGCTCTTTGGAGCCTTTGGCAAGCTTGGCATGCGTGCGTTGCACCTTTGCCAGAGACGTTTGTTCTGTGCGGAAAAACCTGGGGTTCTCAATCTCTTCCCCTGTCGAGAGCGTGGCAAAGGTCTTGAGTCCGACATCTATCCCGACCTGGGTCTCCGTTTCTGGCAAGCGTTCAGGTTCACATTCAACCGAAAAGGACACGTACCATTTGCCGGTACTGCTCTTGTGAACGGTACAGGTCTTGACCTTGCCTTTGATGGGACGATGATAGACCATCTTGACCGCACCAATTTTGGAGAGGCAGACACGCTCATCATGGGTGAGACTGAAGCCACTTTGAGGGAAGGTGAAGCTGTCGTAGCGCCCATAGCCCTTGAAGCGGGGATACCCTGGCTTCTCTCCTGCTTGGCAGCGGCGGAAAAAGGCTTTCATGGCCAGGTCAACACGAACCGCGACATGTTGCAGGACTTGGGAGTGGACATGCGAAAGTGTGGGGCGATCTTGTTTCAGTCTGGGATAGGTGGCTTGTTGTCCATAGCAAGACAGGCTCGTGCCATCTTGCTCGTAGGCTTCTTTGCGCTTCTCCAGCAAGTGGTTGTATACCCAACGGCATTCTTCAAGCG
>JRHI01000128.1_pt1 | contig 81131 bp, 69 predicted proteins | sample 215371 | NCBI WGS metagenome assembly JRHI01 (sample SAMN02929681, study PRJNA255918) | sediment metagenome | biome: cave system; feature: Ice Cave; material: Sediment; isolation source: sediment from deep within a dark volcanic ice cave with no known source of... ... | reverse complement strand
GGTCCTGCTCGCGAAGCGAGTGGGGTGCGAGCGCCCGCGAATCAGCGCCGGCCGGCGACGTAAGATATTGCATTCATGAGATAGCGTGCAAGGAGCCGGCGATAAGCATGGCGAGCCGCCGTGGCTTAGCCCCGCGCCGGAAGGAGGAACCATGTTCAGCCTGATGATGAACCAACCGCTGATGATTTCGTCACTGATCCGTCACGCGGACAAGAACCACGGCGACACCGAGATCGTGTCGCGCACCGTCGAAGGACCGATCCACCGCTACACGTATCGCGCCGCCCATGTCCGTGCACGCCGCCTCGCGGGCGCGCTGGCGCGTGTTGGCGTGCAGCCGGGCGATCGCGTCGGCACGCTCGCGTGGAACGGCTATCGCCACTTCGAGCTCTACTACGCGGTCTCAGGCATGGGCGCGGTGATCCACACCATCAATCCGCGTCTGTTTCCCGATCAGGTCACCTACATCGTCACTCATGCCGAGGATCGCTATTGTTTTTTCGACCTGACCTTCGCGCCGCTCGTCGAACGGCTCGCCCTCGCGTGCAAGAGCGTCAAGGGCTGGGTCGCGATGACCGATCGCGCCCACATGCCGAGCGTTGCGATCCCCAATCTGCTTTGCTACGAGGAACTGCTCGCCGCCGAGAACGATGATTTCGACTGGCCCGAGTTTGACGAGAACACCGCGGCCGCCCTGTGCTACACGTCCGGCACCACGGGCAATCCCAAGGGCGTGCTGTACGGCCATCGCTCCACGCTGCTGCATGCCTATGCGACCTCGCTGCCGGACGCCAAGAATTTCTCGGCGTGCAGCGTCGTATTGCCGATCGTGCCGATGTTTCACGTCAACGCCTGGGGTATCCCGTATGCCGCACCGCTCGTCGGCGCAAAGCTCGTTTTTCCGGGACCGGGACTCGATGGCGCGAGTCTCTATGAGCTGCTCGAGACCGAGCGCGTCGATTCGGCTTCGGGAGTGCCGACGGTATGGCTCAACCTCATCAATTACATGAAGCAAAACAAGCTCAAGCTCTCGACCTTGAAGGTCACGACCATCGGCGGCGCCGCGTGCCCGGCGGCGATCATCCGCACGCTGCGGGAAGATTTCGGCGTGCGGGTGATGCATGGCTGGGGCATGACCGAGATGAGCCCGGTTGGCACCGTGAATAGCCCGAAAGCGAAGCATGCCGGACTTCCCGCCGATGAAGCGTTCCAGCTCTCGCTCAAGCAAGGCCGCCCGCTTTTCGGCGTCGACATGAAGATCGTCGATGGCGAGGGCAACGAGCTGCCGCGCGACGGCAAGGCGTTCGGCAATCTGCTGGTCAAGGGTCCGTGGATCATGCGCGAATACTACAAGAGCGAAGGCGCCAAACCGCTCACGGCGGACGGCTGGTTTCCGACCGGAGATGTCGGGACCATCGATGAGGATGGCTATCTGCAGATCACCGACCGCGCCAAGGATGTGATCAAGTCCGGAGGCGAGTGGATCAGCTCGATCGACCTGGAGAACATCGCCGTCGGCCATCCCGCGGTGATGGAGGCCGCCGTCATCGGCGTCCACCATCCGAAATGGGATGAGCGGCCGCTGCTGATCGTGGTCAAGAAATCGGGCGCCGAAGTCAGCAAGGACTCGATGCTCAAGTTCTACGAGGGCAAAGTCGCGCGCTGGTGCGTCCCCGACGACGTGGTCTTCGTCGAACAGCTACCGCACACCGCGACCGGCAAGCTGTCCAAGATTACCTTGCGCGAGCAGTTCAAAGACTATCGCCTGCCGACGGCGTGACCTGCGTATCACTTCGCAGCGGCGGAGTTGGATTCCTCCGCCCAAAAGAGCCACTCCGCACCATTCCTATGCATTTCCCGACGCGGGAGTACACCACGTTCCTCGAGCAGCTTTCGCGCACCGCGCTGCACGCAAGCGTACAAGTATTGCGCCAAATCAGAAAAGTCCCGAGATTTGTCCGCAAGCCCTGTCTGTTCCATCGCCTGTCTTAGCTCACCCTGCCTCGACTCGAAGATTTGGGCAATTCGTTCGGCGATCGCTTCGCAAATTGGCTCGGACGCCGCGCGGTCCGCCGCTGTAAGCACCGGGAAATTGGGTTCGTAATAGTTTTCAGCTGGGTGTTTTTTCACCTGTGCTGGGGATCCGCACAACAGCTCGCTTTTCAACTCACAAAGGCGGCTTCTCCCACGACGGCCGCTTTGCCACGCTGATGGCCAAGCGCGCTCAGGAACGCATAGACCACGGCCGGCGTAAGAAAATCCTCAACTGAAATCATCGCGATCGACGATCCAACCTTGCCCGCAAGGAAGCACGAAGTCAACATTATTCAAGGACTACGGGTTTCGGGAAGGACAGGAGGAAGTGAGACGTTCCGCATCAGCGCAGCGGCCGGAAGAACTCGCGGATTTCCTGCGCCAGCAGTTGCGGCTGCTCAAGCGCGGCGAAATGCCCGCCCTTCGGCATCTTCGACCAGCGGCGGATGTCGCTATACATCTTCTCCGCCAGTGAACGCGGCGGACGCAGGATCTCCTTCGGAAACTCCGCGTAGCCCATCGGCACGCCGATCCGCGCGCCATCGGGTATCGGCCACGGTCCGTGCATGCGCGCGTAGTACGGCCAGAACGAAGAGCCGATCGCACCGGTCACCCAGTAGAGCATGATGTTGGTCAGCATCTCGTCGCGGCCGACACAGCCGTCGAGATCGCCGCGATGATCGCTCCACGTGTGGAATTTCTCGACGATCCACGCCGCCAGGCCCACGGGCGAATCAGTCAGACCATACGCCAGCGTCTGAGGTTTGGTGCCCTGGATCCACGTGTAGCCCACTTCTTCCTTCATCCAGTGCGCCCGCTCCTCGAAGTAGCGCTTCTCCTCTTCGGTCGGATTTTCCGGCAGCGCGGTGTCGCGTCTGAGACTCAGCAGATTGATGTGGATGCCGGCAAGCCGATCGGGATACGCGTAACCGAGTCGTGAAGTAACGAACCCGCCCCAGTCGCCGCCCTGCGCCGCGAAGCGCTTGAAGCCCAGCACATCCGTCATCAGTTCCGCAAACACCTCGGCGATCTGCTCGACGGAGAAACGCGGCTGATTCGGCGTGAATGAAAACGTGTACCCCGGCAGAGACGGCGCGATTACCGTGAACGCATCCGCGGGGTCGCCGCCGAAGCGCGCCGGATCGGTCAGCATCGGGATGATCTTGTGGAATTCGTGCACGGAGCCCGGCCAGCCATGCGAGATCAGCAACGGCATCGGTTTCGGGCCTTTGCCCTCCTCGCGGATGAAATGCACATCGATACCGGCCAACTTCACCTTGTACTGTTTGAAGCGGTTCAACTGCGCTTCGTGTTTGCGCCAGTCGTAACCCTCACGCCAGTATTCCACCAGCGATCTCAGATAAGGCAGGTCGGTGCCGTATTTCCAATGGTTGTCGGGCACCTCGTCGGGCCAGCGTACGCGTGTCAACCGGGTCTTGAGATCAGCGAGCACGTCGTCGCCGATGCGCACCGAGAAGGGCGTGGGTTTGGCAGCCATGGCTTTTCTCCGGATTCGGGAGCGGCAGTGTTCGCTACGCGTGCAGCGCCGTCCGATATATTGCCGCACGTGGCTTATTAACAATGTCTGCCGGGTATTGAACCCGACAAGCTACGCCTGAGCCCACAACAGCGTGATCGCAAATCGAGGAGCTTTGTGCCTCTATCGACCTGTGAGTGGCGAATTCGTAGTATGAGGGAATCCGCCTGTGCGGTGCAGTGTTGCGCGCGCTGGTGGTCATGGTACGGTTGGCCCCATGCGCGAACTCCTCATCCTAGCAATCCACCACCTCGCCACCCTCGCGAAGCTGCTCCGCCCAGGTGGTGTACGCGCCGTTGCAGTAGAGCTCGATGGCTCGACACCCGCGCAACGCGCTGGCGCATCCTCACCCGTTCCTGCCTCGCTCGATCGTCACGCTTGGCGGCGACATTGCCGCGGTCTATTCCAAGGCCAATTGCCGCGTAATTGGGAATTCGCCACCCACAGGCGAGACAGACCGGGGAAATTGCCGTAATCGGCTGCGCTGAGTCGCATACGAATCACCGGTCGATGGATCCATACTGCTGTCTTCGGCGCTTGATGCCCGAAACACTGCCAGAGCCGGCCTGCGAGCCTGTACCGTCCTATATTTTATAAAATATAAAGGCTATACTTGACGCATGCAAGATACCAGGACGCCGTTTCTGACTAAACGCGAGCTAGCGGTCGCCAGAGTGAAAGACGCGATCATGCTGGGCCGATATCGGCCCGGACAGCCGCTGCGGCAAGTGCAGTTGATGGCGGATCTGGATCTGGGCGCGACACCGGCCCGCGAGGCGGTGCTCGAGCTGGTGGCGAAGGGCCTCTTGGTGCACGAGTCGCATCGCGGAATGCGCGTGGCCGCGCTCGACGCCGAGCGGGTGCGCCATGTCTACAGCGTGCGCGCACTGCTGGAGTCCGAAGCCGCGCGGCTATCCGCCGGCGCAGCCACCGACGCAGCGATCTATCGCGCGCGGCGGGCGGTACAGGGAATGAAAGCCGCGCTGGCCGGCAACGAGCTGAAGAAACTCAGCAGCGCTGACGGACGCTTTCATCAGGCGCTGTACGAGGACGCCGACAATCCGATTCTGCTCAACCTCATCGAACAGATGCGCGAACAGTTTCCGCGTTACGCGCTGTGGCGCAGCCCCGGGCGAGTGCGGCAGTCGATCAAGGAGCACGAACGAATCCTGGAAAGATTCGCGCTGCGCGACGGCCCGGGAACCGCCAAGGCCGTCCGCCAGCACATCCTGAACGGCCTCGAAGCGTTCGACGCCATCCTGCATGCGGATGGCGTTCGCTGATGGGGCAGATCGAGCGCCAACCTTACGATGGCGAGGAGCCAAGCATGGACATGGGCAGCAACACGCCGGCGGACTTTCGCGAGAACCTGATCCGCTATGGCGGCGACGTCTATCCGGAAATCGTGGAACGCGCGCAAGGATGCTACGTCTGGGATGCTGCCGGAAAGAGAATTCTGGATTTCACCTCCGGCCAGATGTGCGCCACCGTCGGGCACAGCCATCCGAACATCGTGGCAGCCATCAAAAAGAGCTGCGACACCGCGCTGCATCTCTTCTCGGGCATGATTCCGCGCAGCGTCGTGCAACTGGCGGACAAGCTGGCGAAGATCGTCCCCAGGCCGCTCTCCAAATCGCTGCTGCTGAGCACGGGCAGCGAAAGCAACGAGGCCGCGATCAAGATGGCCAAGCTTTATACGGGCGGCTTCGAAGTGATCGGGCTCGGCGGCTCGTGGCACGGGGTTACCGGCAATGCCGGCGCGGTGTCGTACGCGAGCGACCGCAAGGGATACGGGCCCGCGATGCCGGGGTCGTTCGTCATTCCGGAGCCCAATGCATATCGCTGTCCCGTGAAGCATTGCCGCGACCATTGCGATCGCACCTGCATGCAAATCGGATTCGAAATGTACGACATGCAGTCGGCGGGCGCACCTGCGGCCATCATCGCGGAGCCGGTGATCAGCGCAGGCGGCGTAATCGTTCCTCCTGCAGGATACTTCGACGCCTTGCAGGCGGAAGCGCGCAAGCGTGGGATGCTGCTGATCTTCGACGAAGCGCAAACGGCGTTTGGCCGCCTGGGCCACTGGTTCGCCGCGTCACACCTGAAAGTGACGCCGGACATTATGACCGTGTCGAAGACGCTGGGCGGCGGCATGCCGCTCGCAGGTGTCATCACCACCAACGAGATCGAGGATCGTTGTCATCAGCGCGGGTTTTCCTTCTACACCTCGCATGTATCCGATCCGTTGCCCTCGACGGTGGGTCTCGCCGTCGTGCAAACGATCGAGGAGGAAAAACTGCTCCAGCGAAGCCAGGCAATGGGCGCCTATCTCGCCGAACGGCTCGCGGAGCTGCAGGGCCGCTTCGAGGAGATTGGCGACATCCGCGGCATGGGCCTGCTCAGGGGCATCGAACTCGTCCGCGACCGCGAAACGCGCGAGCCTCATCACGAGCTGGGTGCTTTGACCACCCAGCGCTGCCTGGAACTGGGCCTCAGCATGAACATCCGCCGTCGGCCGGAACGCGGGTCGGTGTGGCGGATCGCGCCGCCGCTGACCGTCACCACCGCCGACATCGATCTCGCCATGACCATTTTCGACCAGGCGCTGACGGATTCGCGCGAGGTATTGGCGCGGCGACCGGCAACGGGCACGGCGCCGGCGCAACGGGCGGCATAGCGGGGCGAGCCAGACCTCGCGCGCCCCCACCCGGCAGGACGTTGACGGAACAGCCGCGTGCGGCGCAGCATTGCAGCCAGCCATTCCGGCTTTCTTCCATCAATCCCCAATCGAGTCGAGGACTAGAAAACATGCGCAACAAATATTTTTCGATCGCAATCGCCAGCTTGGTGCTGGGCATCCTGGGCGCCACCGTCGCACGGGCCGACGTGCTGGACGACGTCAAGAAGAAGGGCACCCTGGTCGTGGGCACCAAGGCGGACTACCGGCCGTTCGGCTTCCTTGATCCGTCAGGCAAGATCGTCGGCTTCGAGCCCGAGCTCGCCGCCGACGTGGCAAAGCGGCTCGGCGTCAAGCTGGAACTGGTGCCGGTCGTTGCCTCCAACCGCATTCAGTTCCTGCAGCAAGGCAAGATCGACATCATGATCGCGACGATGAGCGACACACCGGAACGCCGCAAGATCGTCGACATCGTGGACCCGAGCTACTACGGCTCGGGACTCAACGTCCTGTCGCCGAAGTCGGCGGCCTCAAGACCTGGGAAGCGCTTCGCGGCAAGAAGGTGTGCTTGATCCAGGGCGCGTTCTACAACAAGGAGCTGCAGGAGAAATACGGCGTCGATGGCGTGGCCTTCCCGGGCACCGCGGAAGCCTATGCCGCGCTCAAGAACGGCAACTGCGTCGCCTTCGCGTATGACGACACTGCCATCGTCGGCGAGATGCAGAAACCCGAGTGGAGCGCCTACGAGATGCCGCTCGACTCGATCCTCTTCGTTCCCTGGGGTCTCGCGGTCAAGCAGGGTGAGAAGGGCCTGGCCGAAATGCTCTCGAAGACCGTCACCGAATGGCACAAGACGGGTTTTATTCAGGGGCTCGAAACGAAGTGGGGCATCAAGCCCACCAAGTTTGCGCAGGAATCGCGCGACAAGTACAAATAAGTTGCCTGTGGCAGCGCGCGCAGGGCGCTAAGACCGTCCCTGCGCGACCGCTTACGCTCGTCGATCGGGACGGCTGATGGAGTTTTTCTGGGCTTGGTTCCGCTGGTTGCATGATGCGACCGGCATCAACCTCACGATCTTCTACGACGCGTTTGATCGCGGCCGCTTTGCCAGCGGCTTCCTGATGACCGTCGAGCTTTCCGCGATCTGCATCGTGCTGAGCGTGCTGATCGGAATCGCCGGCGCCTGGCTCCAGCGCTCGCGGCTGCGTTTCACGCGTCACGTCATCTACTGGTACATCCAGTTCTTCCGCAATACCCCGCCGCTCGTCCAGCTCTACTTCTTCTACTTCGGCGTCGGCAGCCTGCTATCCACGACCGGCGTATCAGGCTCCCCGATTCCGATGGTGAGCAACGTCACCTGGGCCATCGTGTCGCTGTCCTTCTTCGCTGGGGCGTTCAACGTGGAGATCTTCCGCTCCGGCATCGAGGCGGTGCCCCGAACCACGATCGAGGCTGCCGAATCGCTGGGATTCAGCCGACTGCGGACATACCTTTTCATCGTGTTCCCGCTGGCTTTTCGCATCAGCCTGCCGGCGCTCAACAACAACCTGGTGAATCTGGTCAAGACGACCACGCTGGCCTACGCGATCGCCGTTCCGGAAATGCTCTACATGTCGAGCCAGATCTGGTCGGACGAGCTTAACGTTCCCGAAATGATGAACGTGTTATTGATCTGCTATTTCGCCTTGGTGGGAGTGCTCGTTTATGCCATGACCCGGTGGGAGCGTGCGATCAAGGTGCCGGGGTTCGGGGTATGAGGACCGCCGGGCCGCCCCAAGGACCGAATTGCGCCCCCTCGGGGGGCAGCGCCGCGGCGCACGCCGCAAGCGTGGGGGTCCTATGAGCCGATTGCGCTGGAACGATCCGCTCCCGCAAGCGACGGACTTGCCGGTCCTCCTGCCGGCGGCCTCGCGACTTGCTCGCAACTCGGCTGCCGAGCGCGCGACCGGCGCTTTCAGCTTGCACTTGCTTCCCGCGCACGGGGTGGCGCTGCTGGTGCTGTTCCTGATCGGTTGCGGATGGGCCGAGGCGCAAGTGCAGCCGGGGCAGCCGTCGATCCTCGCAACGCTCTGGAAGTGGACGCCGGTGCTGCTGCGCGGCTTCCTGTTCAACCTCGCCATCAGCGCCGTCGCCATGGCGGCGGGGACCCTCGTAGGCCTGTTCCTCGGCTTCGCGCAGATTTCGCTGCTGCTGCCGGTCAGAAAAGGGGCGTGGCTCACGACCCATTTCTTTCGCAACGCGCCCTGGCTGGTGCTGCTCTTCTACTGCATGTTCCTGCTGCCGTTTCAGGTGACGGTCTTCGGCATGACGATTCCGATACCCGACTGGATCAAGGCCACACTCGGCCTGTCGCTGCCCGTGATGGCCAACGTGTCGGAGCTTGTCCGCGGCGCCATCCAGTCGATTCCCACTACGCAATGGGAATCCGCCGCGTCGCTCGCCTTCAACCGCCGGCAGACGCTGTGGATGATCATTCTCCCCCAATGCATCAAGCGCATGCTGCCGCCATGGATGAACCTGTATGCGATTCTCACCATGGCGACAGTGCTGACGTCGATCGTCGGCGTCAATGAAATGATGAGCCTGACCCGGCAGGCATTGAGTGCGGAGAACCGATCCGGCCTGCTGCTCGCGTTCTACAGCTATGTCCTGTTCTGGTTTTTCCTCTATTGCTATCCGATCGCGCGCTGGACCGTGCGTCTGGAAGCGCGCTACGCCGTCAACGATTGAGAGCCTCGGTGTCTGAAATGTCTGCGGCCAGCGCCGAACCCATTGTCGATATCCGCGACGTCTACCAGTCGTTCGGAAAGGTCGAAGTGTTGAAGGGGATTTCACTCTCGGTTCCCAAAGGCGGCGTCGTCTGTATTATCGGGCCCTCAGGCTCCGGCAAGTCGACGCTGCTCCGCTGCATCAACGGTCTCGTGCCGATCGACCAGGGCAGCATCCGCGTGGCCGATTTCTACGTTCACAAGCTTGTGACCGACCAGGAGAAGATCGCGCTGCGCAAAGAAGTGTCGATCGTCTTTCAGCAATACAATCTGTTCCCGCACAAGACCGCGCTGGAGAATGTAATGATGGCGCCGATCCACGTCCTCAAGGAGAACAAGGACGAGGTGCGCATGCGGGCTGTCGCGCTGCTCAAGAAGGTCGGGCTGTCCGCCAAGGCGGACGTCTATCCGGGCGAACTCTCGGGCGGCCAGCAGCAACGTGTCGCGATCGCGCGCTCGCTGGCGATGCGGCCCGAAGTCATGCTGTTCGACGAAGTGACTGCTGCCCTCGATCCGGAGACCGTCAAGGAGGTCCTCAACACGATTCGCGAGCTCGCGCAGGAAGGGATGACCTGCATGCTGGTCACTCACGAGATGCGCTTCGCGAGGGAACTCGCGGACGTCGTTTATTTCACCGACGGCGGCGTGATAGTCGAATCCGGACCGCCGGCGGAACTGTTCGACCGTCCGGTCAAGGAAAGGACGCGCGCCTTCCTGTCACAGATTCTTTAGCGCGGCTCCACGCCACCAACCATCGCCATGCGCTATTCGATTTTCTCCCTCGCTCGTAATGCGTTGCGCTATCACGAGCAGTGGCCGCTCGCCTGGCGCAGCCCGCCGCCCAAGCCGCGCTATGATGCCATCATCATCGGCGGTGGCGGCCATGGCCTCGCAACCGCGTACTACCTCGCCAAAGAGCATGGTCTCACCAACATCGCCGTGCTCGAGAAAGGCTGGTTGGGGGGAGGCAATACCGGGCGCAACACGACCATCGTCCGCTCGAACTACCACCTCGACCCCAACGCGCACTTCTACGAGTTCTCGCTCAAGCTGTGGGAAGGGCTGTCACAGGAGCTCAACTTCAATGTGATGTACAGCGCGCGTGGCGTGCTGAACCTGGTCCATTCGCCTTCCGAAATGGATGCCGCGATGCGCCGGGGCAATGCGATGCGGCTGAACGGCATCGACGCGAAGTTCCTTACTCGCGACGCAATCGCACGCTGGATTCCCAATCTCGACTGTTCGCCCGATGCCCGGTTTCCGATTCACGGCGGCTTGCTGCAGCCGCGCGGAGGAACGGTTCGGCATGATGCGGTGGCGTGGGGTTATGCCCGCGCAGCGGACGCTCGCGGCGTCGACATCATTCAGCAATGCGAGGTCACTGGAATTCGCGTCGACCGCGGCGCGATTCAGGGCGTCGACACGACGCTGGGCTTCATCGCGACGGACAAGCTCGGGGTTGCCGTCGCGGGACACTCAGGCCACGTCGCCGCGATGGCGGGCTTACGGCTGCCGATCGAATCGCACGTGCTGCAGGCCATCGTTTCGGAGCCGATCAAGCCTGCTCTCGATACCGTCGTGACGTCGGGCGCGGTGCATTTCTACATCAGCCAATCCGACAAGGGCGAGCTGGTGATGGGCGGCGACCTCGACTTCTACAATTCGTACGCGCAGCGTGGGAATCTGCCGGCCATCGAGCATGTCGTGGCGGCATGCCTGGCGCTGTTCCCGAGCTTCGGACGCCTGAAGCTGATGCGCACCTGGGGCGGGATCATGGACATGACCATGGATGGCAGCCCGATTATCGCCAAGCTTCCCGTCAAGGGTATGTACATGAGCGGAGGCTGGTGCTACGGCGGCTTCAAGGCCACACCCGCCTCCGGTTGGCTCCACGCGTACACGATCGCGCGCGACGAGCCGCATCCGCTCAACGCCGCATTCACGCTGGAGCGGTTTGCCGAGGGCCGGATGATCGACGAGAAAGGCGCCGGTCCTTACGCATGGGCGCACTAGGGTGAGTGACACATGCTGTTGATCCCCTGCCCTTGGTGCGGCCCGCGCAACCAGGTGGAATTCACCTATGGCGGCGATGCGACGGTGAAGCGTCCGTCACCCGACGCGTCCATGGAAACGTGGTTCGAGTTCGTCTACCTCCGCGACAATCCGCGCGGACCGCACCAGGAGCTGTGGCTGCACAGCACGGGGTGCCGACAGTGGTTCAAGGTGCGGCGAGATACGCGAACGCACGACATCCTCGCGAGCGCGCGCATGGATGAAGCATTCCCCGGGACAACGGCATGACGCAATCCTTTCGGCTCCCGACAGGCGGCATCATCGACCGGTCGCAGCCATTGCCATTCGAGTTCGATGGCAAAGCGTACGAAGGCTACGCCGGGGACACGCTTGCCTCCGCGCTCCTCGCCAACGGGGTGCATTTGGTCGCCCGCAGCTTTAAGTATCACCGGCCGCGCGGGATTCTTTGCTCTGGCGCTGACGAGCCGAATGCTCTGGTGCAGCTTGCGCGGGACGCGCGCACCGAACCCAATGTGCTCGCCACGATGCAGGAATTGTTCGAGGGTCTGGTCGCCGCCAGTCAGAACCGCTGGCCGTCGCTTGCCTTCGATGTCGGGGCGATCAACAACGCATTGTCGCGCCTGCTGCCGGCAGGTTTCTATTACAAGACGTTCATGTGGCCGCCGACGCCGCGGTGGTGGCTACGCTACGAACACCTTATCCGGCACGCCGCGGGAATGGGTCGTACGGCCATCGAACCGGACCCCGACTACTATGAGCACCAATACGCGCACTGCGACGTGCTGGTGATCGGCGGGGGCGCGGCCGGGCTCGCCGCAGCACGCGCAGCCGCGCAGGCCGGTGCACGGGTCATCGTATGCGACGAGAACCCGGCATTCGGCGGGGACTTGCGCGGCATGAGTGTCGACAGCGCGAAGATCGACGGCAAGGCGTCTGCGACGTGGATCGACGAGCTCGTTCGCGAGTTGTCCGGCAACGGTGAGGTGACGCTCCTGCCGCGCACGACCGCATTCGGATACTACGACGGCAACCTTGTCGGCCTGAACGAACGCGTTGCCAATCACCTCGTGGCACCGGCTGCGCACATGCCGCGGCAACGGATGTGGAAAGTTCGCGCCGCCACCACGGTGCTTGCGAGCGGCGCACACGAGCGAGGCATCGCCTACGCCGGCAACGATCTTCCAGGCACGATGCTAGCCGGCGCGGTACGTACCTATGTCGATCGCTACGCCGTGAAGCCCGGGTCGTGTGCGGTCCTCTCCACCAACAACGACAGCGCGTACGCGGCGGCATTGTCGCTCGCGCGCGCGGGCGTTGCGATCGGCGCCATCGTCGACGCACGCGAGGAGCACGAGCTCACGGGTGCGCTCACGCTTCGCGCGGGCGATCAAGGGATTCGAATCGTGTCCGGCGCGGTGGTGGCCGCCGCCCACGGCAGCAAGCGCGTCACGGCGGTCGACATCGAATCGCTTTCCGGCGCACGCGGCGGTCGCATCGATTGCGACCTGGTCTGCGTGTCGGGCGGCTGGAATCCCGCGGTGCATCTGTTTTCGCAGGCGCGTGGAACCTTGCGCTACGATGAATCGCTCGCCACCTTCGTCCCTGACCGCTCGCCGTTGTCGATCGTGACCGCAGGTGCCGTAAACGGGCGCTTCGATCTGGCCCAAGCGTTGGCCGACGGTCATGCCGCGGGTCTCGAGGCCGCAGCAAAAGCCGGTTTGCGCAGCCCCGGAGCACCTTCGTCAGCACCACAGGCAGAGGCCGTTGCGTCCGGTCGACTGCGGCCGCTCTGGAGCGTGCCCGCGCGAAGCAAGAGCGCCAAGCGCTTCGTCGACCTGCAGAACGATGTCACCGTGAGCGACATCGCACTTGCTGTGCGCGAGGGTTACGAATCGATCGAGCACCTCAAGCGTTACACCACGCTCGGCATGGGCACCGACCAGGGCAAGACCAGCAACATCGTCGGCCTGGCGCTGCTCGCGGAGAAACTGGAACGCCCGATCCCCGCTGTCGGCACCACGACCTTCCGCCCGCCCTACACACCGGTAACACTGGGCGTTTTTCCGGGCGAGGACGCCGGTCCCCATGTTGAGCCGACACGCTATTCCGCGATGCACGACTGGCACGTCGAGCATGGCGCGCGTTTCATCAACGCGGGACTATGGAAGCGCGCGCACTCGTACCGGCGCGCCGGGGAGACGCCCGACGACGCCGCGAACCGCGAGGCACTAAACGTACGGACCCACGTCGGCCTGGTCGACGTGTCGACGCTGGGCAAGATCGAGCTGCAGGGAAAGGATGTCGCCGAATTTTTGAATCGTGTGTACATCAACCGCTGGGACACTCTCGCGGTCGGCCGCTGCCGCTACGGGGTGATGCTGCGCGACGACGGCATGGTGCTCGATGACGGCACGACATCGCGGCTCGCGCCCACCCATTACCTCATGACCACCACCACGGTGAACGCGGTGCCCGTGATGCAGCACCTGGAGGCGCTGCTGCAGATCGATTGGCCGGAGCTGGAGGTGCACCTTACCTCGGTGACCGAGCAATGGTCGGCGGCGGCGCTGTCCGGTCCCAAGGCGCGCGAGGTCCTCGCCTCGGTGGTCGACATCGACGTGTCGAATGCTGCGTTTCCGTTCCTGGCCGTCGGGAATTGCCAGTTGCGCGGCGCGGCAGGAGCGATACCGGCGCGATTGTTCCGAATGAGTTACTCGGGCGAGCTTGCCTACGAGATTCACGTCCCGGCGGATCGCGGGCGGGCGATGTGGGAAGCGGTCTTGGCCGCAGGCGTGCGCTACGGAATCATGCCCTACGGCACCGAAGCCATGAGCACGCTGCGCATCGAAAAGGGCCACGTCGTGATCGGCCCCGAGGCCGACGGACGTACGACGGCGGACGACCTCGGCATGGGCAAGCTCGTCAACGCGGGCAAGTGGTGCGTCGGCAAGCCGCTGCTGTCGCGCCCTGCGCTGGTCGCGCCCGATCGCTGGCAGCTCGTCGGCCTCACCGCGCTCGACCGTGCCGTGATGCCACGCGGCGCGAAGATCGTCGCCGACCCCGATCACGTGCTGCCCAATCCGATGCTCGGGCACGTGACGTCGTGGTGCTGGAGTCCGAACCTGGAGACATGGATTGCACTGGCGCTCGTCGCCAACGGTCGCGCGCGCCACGGCGAGACCTTGTGGGCGGTCTCGCCGCTCGCCGATGCCAACGCGCGCGTGCCGGTTCGCATTGGCCCGCCGACGTTCATCGATCCCGAAGGCGAGCGCCTGCGTGGTTGACAACGGTCCGATGAATACCAGACTCGCCACGTTGCGGGAGGTCGGCCACTACGGCGTGTCCGAAACCGGCCTCACCGTTGCCGAGCTGACAATCGCAGCATCATGGAACCTGCAGGGTGATCCGACGAGGGCCGGTTTCGTCGAGGATGCGCGCCGCTTGTTCGACGTCGCTCTTCCGACCAAGGCGAAGACGACAGCGAGGAGCGACACGCTCACCGCGTTGTGGCTCGGACCGGAGTCGTGGTTACTGGTCGCTGGCGCCGAATCGAGCCTGACCGACTTTGCGGAGAAGCGTGATGCCATCAACCAGCAGGGTGGCGCGCTGTTCAACGTTTCCGCAAGCCGCGTCGCGTGGGCGCTCGCCGGAGCGGGCGCCCCCGAGGTCCTGGCGAAAGGCTGTCCGCTCGATTTTCATCCACGCGCCTTTGCCATCGGAGCGTGCGCGCAGAGCTTGTACGGTCACGTCAACGTGCTGATCGAGAAACGGGATGAGACACCGACCTTCACGCTGATGGTCGCGCGCAGCTTCGCACGCGATGTCGACCGCGCGCTGGGCATCGTCGCCGCGCAATATGGATTGGACGTCCTCGCTGCGCGACCGTACGGTTAGCGTGCAAGAAAGAGATGGTCCTGCTGACGCAACGAATCCACTCGACACCTGGGTCCTTGGAATTCACGGACAATTAACCAAGAAAAACAGCGAAATCAGAATCCAGAGCATGGTGGTAGCGTTAGGGCCCCGGTCTATCCGATTGAACACCGTAGTGCGGCGGTCGCGATGGAGGGAAGCAGCATCATACCGTTGCGTTGGGCACCGATGCCGATGCGCGCGTCCCAGTTCGTATTGGGCCCGCCCATTTGACAGCCCCGATCAGTTTCGCGGCGAGAGGCGTAGTATGAATGGACCTCCATTCGTCGACGAGGTCACCCAGTGAATCGGCGGGCGTTTATGGGCGCGCTGACAGCCGGCGCGTTCGCCACCGCGTCGCGCGCCGCAACAGCACAACAGCCTGGCAGCATTCGGCACGTCGGCATCCTGACGGCAGGCGTCCTACCGAGAATCACCGCGCCCGCCTTCGTCGATGAACTGCGCGAGCGCGGCTGGGTCGAGGGCTAGAACCTGGTCTTCGACAGGCGTGGCGGCGACGGCAACTCGGAGCGCGTACCGGCTCTCGCTGCGGAACTTGTGCAGATGAAGGTCGATGTCATCGTGAGCTTCGGTGCCGTCGCGACCGTCGCGTTAAGGGACGCGACCACGACCATCCCCATCGTTGCCACGACCGGAGACCCGGTCCGTCTCGGCCTCGTTTCGAATTTGTCGCATCCCGGCGGCAATATCACCGGCCTGTCGCTGATCGCTCCCGAGCTTGCGGCTAAGCGGCTGGAATTGATTCGCGAGCTGCTTCCCAAGGCGACGCTCATCGGCGAGCTGGTCGATCCGGCTAACACCTACTGGCAACGCGTCCGGCCGGACTACGAGCAGGCGTTCCGCGCGATGCGGATGCAACCGCTCTTTGTGGAAGTGGCGAACCCTGGTGACATCGCGAAGGCGATGGCCCAAATTGCTGCCCGACGAGCCGATGCACTCATCGTCCGCGGTGATCCGATGTTTTACGCGAACCGCGAACAGATCGGCCGCTTGGCGGTGGAGCACTCGCTGCCGACGGTGGCGGAGGACCGACGGTATGCCGAAGCAGGGACGCTGATGTCCTACGGACCGAACATTCCAGCCACGGATCGCATTCTTGCGAGCTACATCGACAGGATTCTTCGCGGCGCAAAGCCGGGCGATCTGGCCATTTCGCAGCCGACCAAGTTCGAGTTTGTGATTAACATGAAGACCGCCAAGGCGCTTGGGCTGACGATCCCGAAGTTGCTGCTACTGCGCGCGGACGGGTTGATTCAATGATGCGAGTTACCCGTCGGTCGCCGGTGTTGCGCTACCCGTTAATTCTCCATTCACGGATTTTTATCTCGCCTGCGTGATCAGCTCCACGGAAACGGACTGTTCGACACCGGGTGCAGCTTACCTTGCGCGTAGCGCGAGTAGCGAAACGGTTTCAGCAGCACCGAGCTCTCGCCGAGCAACTCGCCGGCAACCAGCTCGCCGACGCCGATCATCTTGAAGCCGTGATTTGAATCGGCAATGACATAGACGTTCTCGCGGAAACGGTCGAACACCGGAAAACTGTCCGGCGTAAAGCATCCGATCCCGCCCGACGGCTCCTGCCGGTAGACGCCATGCTGCCCCTCGAAGCGCTTCTGGCAGAACGCAAGCGCGGAGGTCCACATGTCGGCGAAATTATCGGTCACCACGAACTCGGGCGACTTCGGCCCGTAAGGGTCCACTCGAACCGCATCCGCGTCGGGCTCGACGACGGCGGGCATCGCTCCGCCTTGCACGCCGTTGAAATGGAAATCGGGCTTGTAGTAGATGCCCCACAACCGGTCGGTGATCAGTTTCCCGTCGCGATCCGAATAGAGCGGCGCGTCGGTATCCACGTGCAGCACCGGCGGCATTCTCCCGTCGTTGGTCTTCTGGAAGTCGGGATCGACGCCGAGCGTGCCTTCCTGCAGCGCCATATAGCGCCACATCCGCACGCCGTCGTGCATCTTGCCGTCGCGCCCCTTGACACTGATCCGCTTCGGGAGCTCGAGCATGTTCCAGATCGCATTGATCCACGGACCGACGCCGATGATGACCTGCTCGCAAGCGATGGTTCCTAGATCGGTGTCCACCGCGGTGATGGCGGTCGATCCGTTGCCGGACCGGAATCCCCTGACCTCAACGCCGGCGACGATCTCGACGCCAAGTGCCTCCGCCTTGCCTGCCAGACCCTGCATCGCCGCGAGATTGTTCGCATATCCGCCGCGCTTTTCATGGAGCACGGAAGTGATGTTTCCGGCCTGCCAGTCACTGAACAACGTCCGCATGTAATCGAGCGACTCGGCTTCGCCTTCGATGAACGCCGACTCGTAGCCGATCGCCTTCTGCTGCTCGTAAATCGTTCCGACCTGGGCGTGCATCACTTCGGGACTGATCTGCATGTAGCCGACGGAGTGATAGCTGTACGCCTCGGGGTCGCGCTCCCAGACCGAGACCGAATGCGCCATCAGCTCGCGCATCGCGGGCTGGTAATAGTTGTTGCGCACGACCCCGCAGGCGATGCCCGACGCGCCGGCGCCGATCCCTGTCTTGTCGAGCACGACGATCCGCGTGCCGCGCGCACCGATCGAGGTGCCTTTGGCCTTGAGTCTTTGGGCGAGATGCATCGCGGTCGACAAGCCATGAATGCCGGCGCCGATGAGGACGTACTGGGCATGCGAAGGTAGAGTGGGCATGGCGTTTCCTAAAGTAATCCAAAGGTCTTGATTCATGCGCCGGTAAATTTCGGCGGTCGCTTTTCGAAGATCAACGGCTTCGGCATGGCAGGGCGCGTGCCATCACACGCGCGACCGCCAGAAGATGGCGTATAAAGACCGGTTGGCTGAGGAAAGACACAACAAGGATTTGGCGCGCCGCGCTAAAGCACCCTGTCGAGATCCGCGCAAATGTCGCAGTCGTCTTCGAGGCCGACGGAGAAGCGGAACACACCATCGCCCGCGTAATCGCGATAACGCCGCAGCAAGTCTCCTTCATGCCGGAAGGTCGAGCGCATCAGCGCAGCGGTAGGAATCCAGTAGACGAGGCTCCTGTGATGCCCGAGCGACACAGCATAGTGGATGATCTCGAGCTTCTCGACCATTCGCCGCGCCAGCGCTTCGCCGTCCTCCACTTGAAATGTCATCATGCCGGAAAAATTGCGCATCTGGCGGCGGGCCAGTTCATGCTGCGGATGTGAGGCAAGACCCGGATAGAAAACCCGGCCCACGCGCGGATGCGTTTCGAGATAGGCGGCAACCTTTATGGCGTTTTCCTGATGCGCGCGCATGCGGATCGGCAGGGTCGCCGCACCCCGCATGATGAGCCAGGCATTGAAGGGCGAGAGAACGCCGCCGAAATGCACGCTGGCTTCGAGGTTGAGCGCGTCGAGATCGGCCTTGCGCCCGAGAACCGCGCCGCCCATCGCATCGCCATGTCCGCCGATATACTTGGTGAGCGAGTGGATCACGAAATCAGCTCCCAAGGCGATGGGATTGAGACCGATGGGCGAGGCGAAGGTCGAATCCACCGCGACGTCGCGCACGCCTTTTGCATGCGCGAGGTGCGCCAGAGTTTCGACATCGGAGAGCCGCATAATCGGATTGGCCGGTGTCTCGATCCACAGCATCTTCGTCTCGGGCCGGATGGCATCGGCGACCGATTGTGCGTCCGACGTATCGACAGGCGTGACCGCGATCCCGAAGCGCGGCAGGCTGTCGCGCACGAGTTCGGCGGTCCCGACGTAGTTCGTGTCCGATATCACAAGGTGGTCGCCTTGGGAAAGGCGTCCGAGCATCAACGCGTGGCTCGCCGCCATTCCAGAGGCGTAGCACTGACAGGACTCGCTCCCCTCGAGAGCGGCGAGCTTGTCCTCAAGCTGCTTCACCGTGGGATTGGATAGCCTGGCATAGACGAATCCTTCATAGTTCTCGCGGTTACGCGCGGAAAACCCCGTCACTTCGTCAGGCGCGAAGGTCACCGACATGGCGAGATTCGGCGAGGAAGCACGCGTAACCGCGTCGATACCTTCTCCGGCATGAATGGCCATGGTGCTGGGGCCGAGCTTGCCGGTGGTGATGTCGGTCATGATTTCCCTGTCCAAGCCGATCAACTGTTCGGTCCGCCAATCAGCTACGAGCTGAAACCCGGGACTGCGTCCTCTTTGATCGGGTGTGAAGCGTGGGCGGCGTCGCCGCATTGCAAGTCGAGATGACAAACGATGATGTGCTTTCCGAACTGGCGTACAGGCGGCGCGACCTCGTCGCAGATAGCGCCGATCTTGCGCGGACAGCGGCTGGCGAAGACGCAGCCGCGAATTTCCTCGGCAGCACTGGGCATCGCCCCGCCCAGCACGACTCTGGGCGGTCCGGCATCCGGGTCAGGCTCGGGCGCGGCGGCAAGCAGAGCGTCGGTGTAAGGATGAAAGGGCGGCGCGAAGACTTGGTCGGCCGGGCCGTATTCGACGACCTTGCCCAGATACATCACCGCTACCCAGTCCGCCATGTGCCGCACCAGCGCCAGATCGTGCGAAATGATGGCGAGACCGATATGCGACTGCTCCAGAATGTCGCTTAGCAGATTGACGATGGCCGCCTGCACCGAAACATCGAGCGCGGATACCGGTTCGTCGGCAATCAAGAGATCCGGGTTGCCGGCGAGCGCCCGCGCGACGGCGACGCGCTGCCGCTGTCCGCCGGAGAGTTGATCCGGCAGGCAAGCCAGGACGTCCGACCCCAACCGGACGCGCTCAATCAAGCGACGGACTTCGTCGCGCGCTTCGGCCCGGGTCATCCCGCGCAATCTTTTGAGCGGCCGCACCAATGCGAATTCGATCGAGTGACTCGGATTGAGCGTCGAATCCGGATTCTGAAATATCATCTGAATGCGCCGACGCAGATCGTCGGGTCGTCGGTCGACGGATTGTCCGGCAATGTCGACGCCCCGAAAGCGCGCCTCGCCGCCGGAGGCGGAGGTGAGTCCCGAGATGACTTTCGCGAGCGTGGATTTGCCGCAGCCCGATTCCCCGACGATCGCCAGCGTCATTCCGGCGCGGGCGTCGAGACTGACGCGGTCAACGGCGCGGATGGACCCTTTCCCCTTGCCACCAAAGCGCCCGCCCAAGCCATACGACTTCGACAGCTCCCTGACGCTCAGCAATACCTCTACGTCTTCATGATCGTTGTCGTTGACGTGCGGCCGTGGGACTGCCGACGAAACGGGCCTCGCCGGGATCTCGTCCAGGCGCACGCACCGCGCAACGTGCTCCCGATCTTGTCCGACGGGGAGCATGGCGATCTCGGCGCCATCGCATTGCGGCTGGGAAAAGGCGCAGCGCGGTGACAGCGCACATCCGATGCGGGCGCGGTCCCCGACCGTGATGGTGCCTTCAATCGGCTCGAGACGGCCGCGACGCCCAAGGCTGAGCCTGGGCAAGGCCGCGAGCAGGCCTCGCGTGTAGGGATGGGCCGGCGCGCGGAAGACACTGCCCAGCGTTCCCGTTTCGATGAGGCGGCCCGCGTAGAGCACGCCGACGCGGTCGCAAATCCGCGCTACGGTGCCCAGATTGTGACTGATGAACAGCACTGCGGCACCGAACTTTGCGCGTAGGTCGCGCACCAGCTCAAGGATCGCGGCCTCGATGGTGACGTCCAGGCCGGTCGTCGGCTCATCCATGACTAACAGCGCCGGCTCGGCCATCAGCGCCATCGCAATCACGACGCGCTGCTGCTGGCCGCCGGAAAGCTGGTGCGGGTACCGCGCCATCATGGATGCGCGGTCCGGCAGCCGCACCTCATCGAGCATGGTTAGCGCCCGCTTCCAGGCTTTCCCGCGGTCCATCCCATGATGCAACATGGGAACTTCGATCAATTGCTGACCGACGGTCATGACCGGGTTGAGGCTCGACATCGGGTCTTGATAGATCATCGCCGCCCGGTTCCCCCGCACGCGGCGCAAATCGCCGTCCGAGAGCAAACTGACGTCCCGGCCCTGAAATAGGATGCGCCCGGCGGTCACTTTCATTGCCTGTGGCAGGGCCCGCATGGTCGCCAAAGCGATCGTGGACTTGCCGCAGCCCGATTCGCCCACCAGTCCGAGCGCTTCGCCGGGGCGAATCGAAAAGCTGACGTCATAGAGAATGCGATTGGGCACGGGCCCGCGTCCCTTGTGCGCGATGGTGACGCTCTCGAAGGCGAGGATGTCAACCATCGCGCGCCACTTCCTGCAAACCGGTGGCCAAAAAATTGAACCCGATCACCAGCGACGAAATAGCCGCGGCCGGGAAGAGCGTCATGTGGGGCCAGATGAAGATCATCCCATAGGTTTCTTTTACCATTCCGCCCCAGTCCGGGTCCGGCGGGGGCAGGCCGACCCCGAGAAAGCCGAGGGCGCCGATGGTCACGGTCGTGAAGCCCAGCCGCAGGAACAGATCGACGATCAGCGGACCGCGCGCGTTGGGCAGGATCTCGACGAACATGATGTAAGACGTGCTCTCCCCGCGCATCCGGGCCGCCGCGACATAATCGCGGTTCCTGACGTCCAGGGTCACGCCGCGGACGATGCGGGCGATGATCGGTGCAGCCGTTAAGGTAACCACCAGGATGATGTTGAATGCCGATGCGCCGAAGCGCGCGATAATGACCAAATAGAGAATGATTCGGGGAAATGCGAGCAGCGTATCGCCGGTGCGCATGATCACGGCGTCTATCCAACCCCCGCGATAACCCGCCAGCAAGCCAAGAATGATGCCAAGCGTGGCCGCACCCAGCACGGCGACCGGCGCCACCGTCAAGACCGTTCTTGCTCCCCAGATTAGGCGCGACAGGATGTCGCGGCCGAGATTGTCGACGCCCAGCCAGTGTGCCGCCGATGGATACGGATAGGCCAGCAGGAGGGCGTCGGGTTTGTTGGGCGGGTACGGCGCGATCCAGGGCGCGAACAGCGCGCAAGCGATCCAAAACGCGACGATGATTCCGCCAACCATGGCAATGGGCGAGTGTCTTACCGCCAGCCAGGTGCGCCCGCGAACCGACTTCCACTTCGCCGGCCGCGCCGGGGTGGCCGCGATGGCGGCAGCAGATTGCCCGCCGGCAAGGCTCCGGTCCATCTCGTTCATACCCGGATCCTCGGATCGAGCGCCATATAGCCAAGATCGCCGAGAATCTGCGTGAGCATGGTCACGCTCACCGCGCATAGCGCGCCCGCCTCGACGAGGGCGATATCCTTGTTTAGGGCGGCTTCGAGCATCATGCGGCCGAAGCCTGGATAGGCGAATACCATCTCCACGACGACCAGGCCGGAGACCAGATAATTCAACTGCAACAGGATCACGGTGAACGGCGTAATCATCGCGTTGCGCAATGCGTGTTTCACCACGACATCGCGGAATGGCATGCCCTTGAGCGTCGCGGTCCGGATGTAGGGCTGGCGCATTACCTCGACCATCGACGAGCGGATCATCGATATGAGATAGCCCCCGTCGTAGAGTGTCACCACCGCGACGGGCAGGACAAATTGCGACCAAATCGGCCAGCCGCCGCTGGTGCTTAAGGGTGAGGTGCCGGGCAGGATACCAAGTCCGACGACGAATATCGCCAGCAGGAACACGCCGAGCGCAAACTCGGGAATCGACGCGCAAACAGATGCAAACACGGAAACCAGGCGGTCGACAGGACTTCGCTCCCGCATCCCCGCGATCACGCCCAGGAGCACGGAGAACGGGACGATGACCGCGAAGCAAATACCGGCCAGCACTAGGGTGTTGCCCAGCCTATCCCAAAGTATTTGCGCAACGGGTCTACGATAAAGGCTCGACTCCCCGAAGTCGCCGACGAGCGCATTGGCCAGATACTCCCAATACCGGGCGGAGAGGGACCGGTCGAGCCCCATCTGCTTGTAGAGTATGTCGACCTGGTCCTGCGTCGCGTAAGGGCCCAGCAGCTTGCGCGCGACGTCGATCGGGGTCAGCTCGTTCAGCGCGAAGACGAGGAACGAGACTGCAAGCAGCGTTACCGCTATGTTCAGCAGCTGCTTGGCCGTGTAACGCAGCATCGCCGCCCTCGATTAACAGACAGTAAAGTGACTCGGATTCCGCCAGCATCCGGGTTCACCCGGGTTCCGGTCACAACCATCATTGCTGGCCACCGCCTTGCCAGCGGCCAGCGACGGGCGCTGTGCAAGCAGCAGTCAGGGCATCAGGCGTCGATCCACATATCCTTGGCTTCGATGTAGCCGCTCGGATGGAGCTTGTAGCCCTTGATTTTCTTGTCCGTGTAGTTGAAGACCTGGCGCCACAGCGGAACGACGATGGGACCTTCGTCCAGCATGATTCGCTCGAGCTTGGCCATCACCGCGCGGCGCTTGTCGACTTCGAGGTAGCCTTCCGCCTCGGTAATCATTTTGTCGAATTCCGCGTTGGACCAGTTCGCCTCGTTCCAGGCGCCGCCGGTCCGATACGCCAAACTAAGTACCATGGTGCCCAGCGGGCGATGCGCCCAGGTTGTGAACCCGAAGGGCACTTTGGTCCAGTTATTCCAGTATTGGGCCGAGGGCATCACGTTGATCTTGACCCGAATGCCGGCTTCTTTCCATTGCTCCACCATCGTCTGCACCGCAAGCAACTCCCAGTCGGGCTGCGGTCGGCACACAATCTCCGCATCGATGCCTCCCGGATAGCCGGCTTCAATCAGCAGTGCCTTCGCCTTGACAATATCCTGCTTCATGAAGCCAACGTTCGCGTATTCCGGATGCGCCGGCGCGACATGATGATGTTCGCCGGGTTTCCCCAGACCGCGATGGGCCAGCTTGAGTACGGCGTCGGGATCGGTGGCGTGGCGCAAGGCCTGCCGCACGCGCTTGTCGTCGAATGGCTTGATCGAGTGGACCCGGGCCACGGCGGTATAGGCGGTGTCGACGATGTTGATCTGCAGGTGCGGTATCCGCTCGATCGTCGAATAGGTGGTAATGGCGCCTTGATAAATCATATCGACCTGTTTGGATACCAGCGCGGCGACCTGGGCAGCCGGATCGTCGCCGAGATCGATGATTTCGAATGCATCGATATTCGCGCCGCCGCCCCAGTGACCGCTTTTCCGGGCAACGAATTTGGCCCGCTGGCCGACATCGAGCTCGACCATTTCGAACGCGCCGGTGCCGTTGCTGCCCACCTTGAACTCGCCATTCTCCAGCGGGTCCATGATCAATGCCGGGTAATGAAACAAGGCCTCAGGAATGCCGAGATTGGCCGCCTTGCCGTTTAGCCTGATCGTGAAGTCGTCGACTTTCTGAATCGCGTTGGCGTCCCACAGCCGCGTGGATTTTTTCGCAACGCCCTTATCGTCCTTCTCGCCGGTCTCGAACTCTTCGAGGATGAACCCCTTGAAAAGACCGACCACCGAAGACCCGGTCTTCGCCTCGAGCATGCGCTTGAGGTTCCACACGACGTCGTCGGCAGTGAACTTCCGGTTCTCCTTGCGCCACGCCACATCGCGGCGCAACCGCAATGTCCACGATTTGAGATCGGGGCTTGCTTCCCATTTCTCGACCAGGTTGGGACGGGTAACGTTGTCGACACCGGTGTAGGTGAGATAGTCAAGACACTGCCGGGCGCCGTTTGCCGCTTCGACCCACGAATACGTATGGGGACTCTTGAGATCGTGCACACGCGAGCCCAGGCGCACTATGCCGCCCTTTTTCGGTGCGCCCTGCGCGCGGGCCGGGATGGGTAGACCGGCCATGCCAAAAGCGACGGGCGCGGCGATACCGAGCAGCGTCGCCACGCGCAAGAACTCGCGGCGGTCCAGCTTTCCGTCCGCGAACTCGCGCCCTGCCAGTTTAATGATCGGATGAAGTTGGTCGGCCATCGCTTCCTCCCAGGTACTAATTGCTGATGTCGGCGGTCCCCGAAGGACCGAGCCATGCTTCCACACTCACACCCATTCAGGCTGGCCATCCACGTTCAGACCAATCCCTATCTGCGGCTGCTACAAGTCCAGTCAGGTCCAGTTCGGTTCAGTTAGGCCCGAACGCTATCATTATTGGATGAGTGCGCCCGAATTGAGAATCTTCCACCAAATGAAGGGGTGAAGCAAGACCGCATTCCACTCCTTTATGAGGCGCGCCGTCGATGACGCAGTTGCTCGGCGTATTGCAGATGGTGTTCACGCAGGTCCTTGGCGCTGCCGAAAATGTAATGTTTCGACATATCGGGCGAGTAACGGCTGGCCAGTGGCTTCCGCCCAAGCGCCTCGGCGAGCGCGCGAATATGATGCGGACCTGCACCGCAGCATACTCCGAGATAACGCACTCCTAAGTCATATGCAGCCTTGCCGAACTCGGCGATCTCGAAGCGATTGCAGGTGAACGGATCCAGCGCAATCGGGAACGGATGATCGCGCGGAATACAGTTGCAGTGCCTGTCGCTCAGCGACTGAAAGGTCGGCTCTTTGACGGTCGTCCGATATGCCACCGGCAGAGCCGCCATGGGCACCTTAACTTTTTTTCGGATTTTCTTCAAAAGCGGCAGCATCGTCTTTGGCCCGCGGGCGCAATTGAGCCCGACCACGTCGACGCCACGATCCTCCAGCCGCTTGCAGGTGTCCTCCGGCGTCCACCCCTCGCGCGTGACCCCGTTGGTAGGGATCGCAAGCGTAATCACGGCCGTCAACTTGGCTGCCTTGATCGCATCGAGCGCCATTAGCGCTTCCCCGCCGTGGGTGTAGGTCTCGCCGATGATAAAGTCGACCCCGGCGTCCGCCGCCCAAGCGAGCTGCTCGTCGAACATCTTGCGCACGGCTTTGTGAGTCGCTTTGTCGTCCGGAACATAGGCGGTCGTGTTGCAGATATTCCCCGCAAAGAGCGCGTCGGTGTCCTTGGCGACTTTTTTCGCAATCTTGAGCGCCATACGATTCATCGGTTCGAGGTCTTTTTCCCGACCGATCAAGCGCAGCTTCTCGCGGTGGCTGTAATACGTGAATGCCTCGACCACATCGGAGCCGGCATGCACAAATTCGCGGTGCAGCTGTTCCACCAGCCCGGGATTCTCAAGGACTACTTCAGGAACAAAGGCGCCGGCCTGCAAATAACCGCGCCGCTCGAACTCGAAAAGATAACCCTCCGCGCAAATCACTGGCCCCTCTTTCAGGCGCTCCACAAGGCCCGGTTTTTTTGCTGACTTCCTGGAGCCTTGATTGCTCTTCCTGGTCATGAAACTTCCCCTCCTGAATTGACCGCGACGAGCCAGCGGCATATAAGACAATCCGTAGCGGCGCAATCGTCTGCTCTGGCGCGCGAGCGATCTCGCGATTATTCTAGTCGCGCCGCCCGTGACCGGGTGCCAAATCCCAGGCCATTAGGAAGACTTATCAGAGCAATGTTTTGTGCTAATCCGATTGTATGCCGACTTAAAGCCGGCCGTTGCCGTCGTAAGCTATACACCTGCTGACGCTGCGGTCGCGGATCAATTGATCTTGGTCGCGCTTCACGACTAATGAGCCCAAAATCACGCCGGCCAGAACACCAATTAGCGCGTCCCAACCGGACATCGAATCGCCATCGGAATGACCTGCCCCTGGCTTACGTAACGGCGATCACCGGGCCTGATATTCAGTCGAATCCCCGAGACGAAGCACGATGAAAACCCATACCGAGGTCGTGATTATCGGTGGCGGCGTCGTAGGCGCAAGCGTTCTCTATCATCTGACCAAGATCGGATGGACCGACGTCATGCTCCTCGAAAAGCACGAGTTGACATCCGGCTCGACCTGGCATGCCGCGGGAGGTGTGCACACCTACAATAGTGACGCCAACGTATCCCGACTGCAAAAATACACGATCGACCTCTATCACGAAATCGAACGGATCTCCGGGCAGTCTTGCGGGATTCACGCCACAGGCAACCTTGTTCTCGCCGCGAACCAGGCAGTGCTCGACAACATTCGTACGATACACAGCCGCGGCCAATATCTGGGCCTCGAGATGCAGCTTATTTCGCCGCGCGAGGCCAAAAAACTCAATCCTTTGATCGATGATAATGAGTTCATCGGCGCGTTGTACCGCAAGGACGGCGGACATGTCGATCCGAATGGTGTGACGCAAGCTTATGCCATCGCCGCGCGCAAGGCCGGCGCGGAAGTCCATCGCTTCACGCGAGTCATCGGACTGAAGTCCCGGCCCGATGGCAGCTGGCTGGTTATCACCGACAAAGGCGATATTGTTTGCGAGCATGTCGTCAACGCCGCGGGGCTATGGGCGCGCGAAGTCGGGCATATGGCAGGCATCGAGCTGCCTGTGCTCGCCATGGAGCACATGTATATCGTCACTGAAGACATTCCAGAGGTGGTTGCGTTCGGTCGCGAGTTGCTTCCGACCACCGACTATTCGGGCGAGATATACATGCGACAGGAGGGTAAGGGCGTCCTCATGGGGACCTACGAGCAGGATTGCCACGTGTGGTCCCCCGACGTTACGCCGTGGGACTTCAGCATGCAGCTCCTGCCGGACGATCTGGACCGCGTGGCGAGTCATCTTGAGATTGGATTCAAGCATTTCCCGCCCATCGGCCGTGCCGGAATCAAGAGGGTCGTCAACGGCCCGTTCACGTTCGCGCCCGACGGCAACCCTCTTGTCGGGCCGGTGCGCGGTTTGCGGAACTACTGGTGCGCCTGTGCCGTCATGGCCGGTTTTGCGCAAGGCGGAGGCGTCGGTCTGGCGCTGTCGCGGTGGATTGCCGAAGGCGACCCGGGATCCGATCTCTTCGCGATGGATGTTGCCCGATATGGCGCTTTCGCGACGCCCGCCTACACCAATATCAAGGTGCAGGAGAACTACAGGCGCCGCTATCGTTTCGCTTTTCCCAACGAGGAGTTGTCTGCAGGTCGTCCGCTGCGACGCACGCCGGTCTATGACCGGTTGCAGGCCGCGGGCGCTGTTTTCGGCGCCAATTTCGGTCTTGAAGTTGCGCTCTGGTACGCACCGAAGGGCATGGATCCTGTCGAAATTCCGACATACCGGCGTTCCAATGCGTTCCCCGTTGTGCGCGAAGAATGCCATGCGGTACGCAACGCCGTGGGCCTCATGGAGATATCGGGGTTTGGAAAGTATGAAATCTCGGGACCTGACGCCGCACCCTGGCTAAGCCGGTTGCTCGCGGGCAAGGTGCCCGTCCCGGGTCGCATGGCACTCGCGCCGATGCTCAACGAGCAGGGCCGTATCATCGGCGACTTTTCGCTTGCTTGTCTTTCGCATGATCGCTTTCTCATGATCGGATCGGCCGCAGCCGAGATTTATCACATGCGCTGGTTCGAGCGACATCCGCCGTCCACGGGGACGGTAATCCGCGCTTTGTCGCACGCCCTAACGGGCTTCATGATTGCGGGACCGAGGTCTCGCGAGCTATTGCAGCGTCTCGTGAGGGCGAATGTCTCGAGCGATGCATTCAAGTTTTTTGACGTCCGCGAGATGACAGTCGGCATGGTTCCGGCGACCGTCATCCGCGCGAGCTATACCGGCGACCTAGGCTATGAAATCTGGGTCACGCCTGACTATCAGCTCACCCTTTATGAGCAACTCGTTGCTGCCGGCAACGATCTTGCCCTTCGTCATTTCGGTAGCCGTGCCTTGATGTCGCTTCGGCTAGAGAAAGGATATGGAGCCTTTTTGCGCGAGTTTCGGCCCGATTACACACCGATGGAAACCGGCCTCGGTCGTTTTGTGGCTTATGACAAGCCCGACTTCATCGGTCGTGAAGCGGCTCTCGATGATCGCGCGGCACCACCCGCGAAAAGGCTCGTATCAATGGTCGTCGATGCGAACGGCGCGGAAGCCGTCGGCTATGAGACGATATTGAAGGCTGGCATCGCAGTGGGTCAGGTGACTTCCGGCGGCTATGCGCATTGGGTCGAGAAGAGCGTCGCCATGGGCTACGTTCGGTCCGACCTGGCGGAGGACGGCGAGACCTTCGTGATCGGCATACTCGGGGACGATTGCCCGGCGCGAATCCACATGACTCCTCTCTTCGACCCACACGGCGCACGGCAGCGCGGCTAAAGAAATTCGGCAGTTCAGAGGAGAAACGCGCGTGGCTGAAATTTTCAAAGATGTTCGCAAGAAGGAATATCTAAATGCAGAAGGCGCGGACAAGGCGCTGAAGAGTTCGATTCCACTCGCGACGGTCAAGAAGGCGCGCGCCTACCGCAAGCGGCGGATAGCCGAGAAATTGCACGAGCACGATTGCGCGGCGATCCTGCTATACGATCCCGTCAACATTCGCTATGCCCTCGACATTTCCAACATGCAGCTCTGGGTGGCGCACAACGCCGCGCGGTATGCGGTGGTATGCGCAGATGGATACGCGATCGCCTTCGAATTCGGCAAGTCGGAACATCTGGCCAAAAGCTTCGAGACCGTCGACGAAGTACGCACCGCGATGACATGGTTCTACTTCTCGGCCGGCACGCGTCTGCTTGAACGGCTGGAGAAATGGGCAGATGAAATCGCAGCAATCGTCCGCGAGCGCGGGGGCGGCAACATGCGGCTTGCCGTCGATAAGATGGAGCCGCTCGGCGTCGATGCGTTGCGCAAGCGTGGTCTCACACTCGTGGAAGGCCAGGAGCTGACCGAACACGCGCGCAAAATCAAGAGCCCTGAAGAGCTGGAGCTCATGCGGTGGACCATTCGCGTCTGCGAGGCTGGCATGGCGCGCATGTACGAGCACTCGCTGCCCGGCAAGACCGAGCAGGAAATCTGGGCCGAGCTCCACTACGAGAACATACGCTCCGGCGGCGAGTGGCTGGAAACGCGGCTCTTGGCGGCCGGCTCGCGCACCAATCCCTGGTTCCAGGAATGCTCCGGCTACGTCTGCCGGGATGGAGACATACTCTCGTTCGACACCGACTTGATCGGACCCTATGGCTATTGCGCGGATCTGTCGCGCTCCTGGACCATCGGTCATCGCCGTCTCTCGCACAAGCAAAGCGAGCTTTATGAAGTCGCGCTGAGCCAGATCAATCACAACCTGGCGATTCTAAAGCCCGGCCTCACGCTCGCCGAGTTTAACGAAACATCCTGGCGCGTCCCCGAGAAGTACCAGGCACGTCGCTATTCTTCAGCCCTCCATGGCGTGGGCATGGCCGACGAATGGCCGTCAGTGCCGACTCACGTTGATTTCGCGCGCGCATCCTCCGGGGTTTTCGAAGAGAACATGTGCGTGTGCGTCGAAAGCCTCATCGGCGAAGAAACTGGAGGTGAATGCGTCAAGCTGGAAACGCAGGTTCTGCTGACCCCGAAGGGTGCAGTGCGACTCGATAGCTTTCCGTGGGAAACAGTTTGAAGCAACAGTCCTGGATCACAACCATGCCGCCGATCTCGTCACCACACTCTCATGTGCTGGAACTTCTTTCAACCCGTCGACAATTCTTCTCGTTGCCGCGAGCGTTTTACGCGGATCAGGAAATCTTCAACCTGGATCTGGAAGCGATCTTTTACAAGCGATGGATTTTCGCAGGCGCCGAATGCGAAATTCCCAATCCCGGCGACTATTTCACGCTGACGATCGGGACGACGCCAATTCTTGTCCTCCGCGATCAAACGGGTGCGATCCAGGCTTTTTTCAATACCTGCCGGCATCGGGGATCAAAAATCTGTTTGGCAGAGAAGGGCACGGTGAAGCGACTCGTCTGCCCCTATCACCAATGGACTTATGACCTGACCGGGCGGCTCATCGCCACGGGCCGCATGCATGAGGGATTTGATCGTGACGAATACGGGCTCAATCCCGTCAATGTCCGCACGTCAGGCGGAACCATTTATATATGCCTCGCGAAAGAGGCGCCCGATTTCAGCGCTTACGGCCCGTTGATCGAGCCCTATCTCGCGCCTCACGATCTCGCGCACGCCAAGCTCGCACATGAGACGAATGTCTTCGTAAAGGGCAACTGGAAGCTGGTGATGGAAAATTCCCGGGAGTGCTTTCACTGCCCGGCCCGTCATCGCGAGCTGATGCAGACATTTCTGCACGATTACAACTTTGAGGAACCCGGCGACGATCAGTTTGTCTATGCCTTTTGGGAGAAGTGTTCAATCCTTGGGCTCCCCAGCGAAGACAGAGAAGATGACGATTTTCGGATCGTCAGGCTTCCTCTTAGAGAGGGCGCGCTTTCAACGACCATGGACGGCAAGTCCGCGGTGGCGCGGCTCCTCGGGACGATGCCGACCAACGATGCGGGCTCGGTGCGATGGGTTCACTTTCCCAGTACGTTTAACCATGCGTTCGCCGATTACGCGGTGCTGGTCAGGATGTTGCCGGTGGGTCCACAGGAGACTTTATTCACCACGAAATGGTTGGTGCATCGTGACGCTGAGGAGGGGCGCGACTACGACCGGGAGACCCTGGTGCGAGTCTGGTCTGCCACCAACGATCAGGACAAAGTGCTGGTAGAACGCAACCAGGAAGGCGTGAACTCGGTGGGTTTCACTCCGGGACCCTACTCACAGTATGCCGAGCAAGGGGTTATCCGCTTCGTCGAATGGTACTGTGCCACGCTCCGAACACATCTTGATGCCCAGCGTCAGCGCTCGTTCATTTCGGCATGAGCAGGCATGACCACACTTTCCACCCTGCCCGGTACGTTTTTAAGCTCATATTTCGCCGACCTTGAACGCGTTGCCCAACCAAGGGAACATTGCGGCGATTTCGGGTGCGCAGCGCGTCTCAAGGACTTTCCGCGCCAACTCAGCAATCCGCGACGGGATGCTGCCCATCTCATTGCAACGGGCCACTACCACGAGCTGACGGGACATCGCGGGCGGCGGTAATGGCGCACAAAACACTTTGTTAGCAGCCGGTCGTGCGTCGAACATGCAAAGCGGAGTTGTTATGGCCCAGCCCAGCCCGGCAGCTACCATCGAAACCACGCCCGAAGTGCTGTCGTACACTTGCCCGTGCGGCAACTCAAGTCGAAGCCGGCGCAGATGAAGACCGATCTGTTGCCCCATATGCGAGCGATCCGTATACCAGATGAAAGGAAGCTCGGCAGCTAGCCGGGCCAGATCGCCGTTATCCTTCCCTCGGCGGGTCACCGGGAGCAGCAAGATGAATGGTTCATGCAAGAGCGCAAAACGATCGAGACCATCGATGTCATACATGGGCTCTGGCGTAATCGAGACATCGATGTTGCGTTGAAGAAGGGCCTGTCGGTGAAAATCAGAGAGGCCCGACAACATGGAGAGTTGATTGGCATAGGCCCGAAGCTCGACGCCCAGCACGGCCGCCAACACGGGGAAAAGAGAGTCAATCAGACCTATTCGCACAATCGGCAGCTTGGCGGAAGCTGACTCTCGGATCATGGAGACGACCCTGCGAGCTTCCTCAAGTAGCTCGTATGCCTGTTTGCAAAGAATGGTGCCGGCAATGGTGAGGGTCGGCGGCTTCAACTTGCGGTCGATCAACATGACCTGGAATTCGCGCTCGAGCCGGCCGATCGTCTGTGAGATGGCCGATTGGGTCAGGCCGAGACGTTTTCCGGCTACAGTGAAATTTCCGGTTTCGGCGACCGCGAGAAAGATTTCGAGCGAGCGAAAATCAAACGGAAACGACTCTCTTGGCGTGCGCAGAACACTTTTTCGCAGGCGGATGCCTGTCTTCATGATTCAGCCGTGACGGAAAGCTGATCCTCGAAGTTGGCAAGCCTCAGCCGCCATAAAGCTTCTCGCCATAAGCCACGTTATGAGGCTTCAACTGTTTGTCGCTGCCAAACAAGATGTGTTTCGACATGTCCGGCGAATAGCGGCTGGCCGGCGGCTTCCGGCCGAGTGCTTCCGCCATGCCGCGAATGTGATGCGGTCCAGCCCCGCAGCACACGCCGAGATAGTGCACCCCGAGTGCATAGGCTTGCTTCGCAAATTCACCGATCTCATAGCGGTTACAGACAAACGGGTCAAGCGCCGTCGGAAACGGCCGCCCATCTGGCATGGAGCAGTTGCAGTCCGGATCGGTGAGCGATTGGAAGGTTGGCTCGGCTCGCGTCGTGCGGTAGGGCACGGGAAGTGCGGCGATATGACACTTCACTGCCGTCCGCAGCTCCTTGAGTAGGGGCAGCATAGTCCACGGCCCGCGAATGCAGTTCAAGCCTACGACGTCCGCTCCCACACCTTCGAGGCGCTTCGCTGCTTCACCGACCGGCAAGTCGTCGCGGGTGAGATCGGCTTTGTGAATGGCCATAGTCACAACCGCCGGCAATGGCGTCTTCTTGATTGCCTCAGCCGCTAACTTCGCCTCAGCCGCGTAACCGAAAGTTTCGGCAATAATGAAGTCGACTCCCGCATCAACCGCCCAGCCAATTTGTTCGTCGAACATGCGGCGCGCCGACTTGTGCGTTGCCGGATCGGCGGGATCGTAGATGCCCGTGTTACAAATATTGCCGGCGAACAGCGCGCCGGTTTCGCGCGCCACCTTTTTCGCAATGCGCAAAGCTTGCTGGTTGATGCGCTCAAGATCCTTCTCGCGGCCGATGATCTTCATCTTCTCGCGATGTGCATAGTATGTGAACGCTTCAACTACATCCGATCCAGCGTGCACGAAATCGCGGTGCAGCATCTCGACGAGTTCTGGATGCTCGAGCACGACTTCTGGCACGAAGGCGCCGGCCTGCAGATAGCCGCGCCGCTCGAATTCGAACAAATAACCTTCGGCACAGATCACCGGACCATCGGCGAGCGCTTTCAGCAGGCCGTCACGCTCGGCCTGCGGCAATCGTGACTTCGTCTTTTCAGGTTCGCTCTTGGCCATGCCCTATTCTCGCGACGCCGGTTGCCAACGCGCTCAATGCTAACAGAAACCTGTTTTTCATCACATTTCGTCCGCGGGCGCATTTTGCGCGTTCGCGGCGGTCCGGCATGGGGCGGCGTCCGCGTCCAGCGCGATTGTCGAGTCGATGTCGCACCGGCGACAAATCGTGTCGCATTGCGACTGCCTACGGTTGTAGCGGAGTGAGATAGTCGACGCTCGATCGACCAGCGAAAAGGCACCGCCATGACCCCCACTCAGCCGCAACGTTCAACGCTATTGCAACGTCTCGACGCCGGGCCGGTCATCTGCGCCGAAGGCTACTTGTTCGAACTGGAACGACGCGGCTATCTGCAGGCCGGCGCCTTTGTCCCCGAGGTAGTGCTCGAGCATCCCGAAGCGGTCACCCAGCTACATCGCGACTTCGTCCACGCCGGATCCGACGTCGTGGAGGCCCTCACCTACTACGCGCATCGCGAGAAGCTCCGCGTGGTGGGACGCGAAAACGATCTGGAGCCGATCAACCGCCGCGCGCTCGAGCTGGCCAAGGTGGTCGCGCTCGAAAGCGGGGCGCTGTTTGCGGGCGGCATCTGCAATACCAATGTCTACGACCCGGCAGACCCCTCGTCGCATAAGGCGGTGCGCGCCATGTTCGAGGAGCAGGTCGCCTGGGCGGTAGACGCGGGCACCGACTTCATCGTCGGCGAGACCTTTTCCTATGCTCAGGAGGCCTTGATCGCGCTGGACGTGATCAAGAAGGCCGGGCAGGTCGCCGTGATCACGCTCGCCATGCATCAGGCTAACGTCACCCGCGAGGACTGGACGGTCACCGATGCCTGCAAGCGTCTGGTCGACGCCGGGGCCGACGTGGTCGGCCTGAACTGCATTCGCGGGCCCGCCACCATGATGCCGCTGCTCAAGGAAATCCGGACGGCGATCAAGACGCACATGGCCGCGCTTCCGGTCCCGTACCGTACGACCGACAGCCAGCCATCGTTCCAGTCGCTGCGCGATACGCATTGGCACGGCGAAACGGGCGGCCGGCCGTTTCCCATTGCGCTCGATCCATTCACCTGCAACCGGTTCGAGATCGCGGAGTTCGGCCGCCAGGCCGCGGCGATGGCCATTCGTTACCTGGGCGTTTGCTGCGGCGCCGGTCCCCACCACATAAGGGCACTGGCCGAGGCAGTTGGCAAGCATCCTCCGGCCAGCAGGTATTCACCCGACATGTCGAAGCACGCCTTCCTGGGCTCGCACGAGCGTATCAAGCAGGTCCAGAAGGACTACGCAGAAAAGCTTTGAGGTAACCGCTGCCGACGATTCCATCCGCTCGTTGCGGCGCCCAGATGTCGAGGGCGTAGGGGCCTGCCTGCATTCCGTTGCTGTCTTTATTGCGCCCCCCTTGGCGAATCGCCACGGCGCGCCGCCGGCTTCGGCTTTCTCGCAAGCGGCGCGGTCATGCGCGCCGGAAATGCTGCGGCGCGCTCGTCGCTTGGCTTGTGCCCGTATACCTCGCGGTAGCATCGGCTGAAGTGTGACGCCGACGCAAAGCCGCATGCGACCGCGACATCAAGAATCGGCTTGGTAGTCTGCAGCAGCATGGCGCGTGCCCGATCGAGGCGTACCTTCAGATAGAAGTGGCTCGGGCTCGAACGCAGGTATTTTGCAAAAAGGCGTTGGACCTGGCGCGTCGAAAGCTCGACCTCGGCGGCGATTTCCTGCACTGGTCGCGGTTCGTCGTGCGCCGCTTCCATCATGGCGATCGCGGCAATCAGTTTTTCGTTGGCCACGCCGAGGCGGCTCTGGATCGCCATCCGCTGCGAGTCCTGCGTTCCGCGGATCCGTGGATGAATGAACTGCTCGGATACGCCGTTGGCAAGCGCACGGCCCTCGCGATCCATAATGATCTGCAACATCATGTCCAGCGCCGCGGTGCCACCGGAGCAGGTGTAGCGGTTGCCGTCGATGACGAAGATTTCGGTGGTCGTGCGGATGCGCGGAAACCGCTCGGCAAACGCGGCCAGGCTCTCCCAGTGGAGCGCGCAGCGCCGTCTGTCGAGGAGTCCCGCGTAGGCGAGCATGTAGGCGCCGAGGCTGATGCCGCCGATCGCAACACCGGAGCGCGCGAGATCGCGCAACCACTTGTGCGCAATCCGGTCTTCCAGGTACGCCTCCTGGATCCCGGCGCACACCAGCAGCAGATCGAGTACCGGAGCATCTCGAATCGATCCATGTGCGGCAATGCCGATTCCGTTGCTCGCACGCACCGGCTCACCGTCTCGCGAGAACAATCGCCAATCGAATAATTTCTCACCGGAAAGGCGATTTGCGGCGCGCAACGGCTCGATCGCCGCAGCGAAGGCCATCATGGGAAAATTCGGAACCAGATAGAAGCCGACCACATAGGGGGATCGCGTGCGCGCGAGCACGGGCCCCGAGGGCAGGGGTCGCAAAACCTCACGCGGGTGCTTCGCTTTGGGGGTATGCGGCATGCGCCGATGTTACCTTAACCCCCGGGCGGTCGAGACTATGCGACAACGCCCGCCGCCTGGAGTCGCGGCAACAATTTCTTCTGAAAGTATTCCGCGGACATGTCGAAGCACGCGTCCCTTGGCTCGGACAGCGCATCAAGCAGGTCCAGAAGGATTATGCTGGGAAGCTTCGAGTCACCGTTTGCTGTCGTGTGCGATCCGTACCGGACGGTTTCGCACAGAGCCGTCGACGGTGCCAACGTGAACCATGCGCCATTGGCTGACCATCTCCGTCATTGCGTTCGTGCTCCTTGCTCCGGCGCGAGCGCAGGAGGCCGCGCCTTATGCAATCGATATTCCACCGTGGTTTGCGAATACCTTTCTCGATTTGCGCGAGGACATCGCGGACGCAACGCGCAGCGGCCGGCGGCTGCTGCTGTATTTCGGTCAGGACGGCTGCCCCTACTGCCAGCAGCTCATGGTGACCAACTTCTCCCAGCGCAGCATCGTGGAGAAAACGCGCCAACACTTCGTCGCGCTCGCAGTGAACATTTGGGGCGACCGCGAAGTGACGTGGCTCGATGGTCGCGTCATGACCGAGAAGGAGCTCGCACGCGTACTCAAGGTGCAATTCACGCCAACGCTCCTCTTTTTCGACGAAAGAGGAAAGGTGGTGGCGCGTCTCAACGGCTACTATCCGCCGCAGCGCTTCGAACCGGTGCTCGACTACGTCGCGGGGCATCTGGAACGACGCCAGGCGCTCGGCGACTATCTGAAGCAGCGCGTGCGCGAGCCGGCGAGTCCGGTATTGCATGACGAGCCGTTCTTCCTCGGACCGCCGTACGACCTGCGGCGAAAGCGAGGCGCCAAGCCGCTTGCGGTGCTCTTCGAGACTCCGCATTGCTCGCCTTGCGACGAGCTCCATCGTGAAGGACTGCAGCGTGCCGAGGTGCGCGCGCTCGTCGGCGGATTCGATGTGGCGCGATTTTCGCTCGGAGCTCCGATCCCCCTCACCTCTCCTGCCGGCCGCGCCACCACTGCTCGGGCGTGGGCGCGCGAGCTCGGCGTCACCTACACCCCGACGATCGTGTTCTTCGATCGCAGCGGCGTAGAAGTATTTCGGATCGACGCCTATCTGCGGCCGTTTCACCTTGCGGCGTCGTTCGATTATGTGGCGGGCGGCGGGTACCGCAGCGAGCCGTCATTTCAGCGCTACCTGCAGGCCCGTGCCGAGCGGCTGCGGGCGGGGGGTGAAACCGTAGATCTGTGGCGTTAAGGAAACATCGCCGCGCCGCGATTTCACGTGCGCTCGCGGATCCGCAACACCGCGAGTTGTCAGGCCGATCAAGCAGGGTAATATACCGAGGGCTGGACGCTCGCCTAGCGGACGTCATCGGCTGGCTGAACAAGGCCTCACCATGATCATAGCTGACAAGCCCCGCCGCAAGAGCCGCGTAGCACTGGTCGGCGCAGGCAAGATCGGCGACGCCATCGCTCATCTGCTTCGCCAATCCGGCGACTACGATGTCCTGGTCCTTGACCAGAGCGAAGCGCGTCTTCAAATGTTCGCGAAGCTCGGCATCTCCACGTTGTCGCTCGACGCTTCGCAGTCGGAAAGTCTGCCGACGGCGCTGAAGGGCTGCGACGCGGTCATCAATGCCGCGCCGTTTTACATTACCTCTGGCGTAGCGCTCGCTGCCCAGCGAGAGGGCATCCACTATCTCGACCTCAGCGAGGACCTCGAGAGCGCCAGAACGGTGAAGCGAATCGCCGCGGATGCGAAGAGCGCGTTCATGCCACAGTGCGGTCTCGCGCCCGGGTTCGTGTCCATTGTTGCGCAACACCTCGCGTCCGGCTTCGACAGCCTGCGCGATGTCCACATGCGCGTTGGTGCGCTGCCTATTTATCCGTCCAATTCGCTCCAGTACAACCTCACCTGGAGTACCGACGGTCTCATCAACGAATACTGCAACCGCTGCGAGGCGATCATCGACGGCGAGCGTGTCGAAACGCAACCGCTGGAGGAAGTCGACCGCTTCTCGCTCGACGGCATCGACTACGAAGCCTTCAATACGTCCGGCGGGCTGGGCACGCTGTGCGAAACGCTGCAGGGGAAAGTCCAGAACCTCAACTACAAGACCGTGCGCTATCCGGGGCACCGCGACATCGTCAAGACGCTGATCCGCGACCTTCGCCTGGGATCGCGGCGGGCCCTGCTCAAGGACGTTCTCGAAACCGCATTGCCGATCACCTATCAGGATGTCGTTCTGATATTCGTAACGGTATCGGGGATGAAACAAGGCCTTCTGACGCAGGAAACCTATGCCAAGAAAATCTACGGACAAACCGTCGACGGCAAGCGCCTGTCGGCGATCCAGCTCACGACCGCCTCGGGACTATGCGTTATCCTCGACCTCCTGATGGAAGGCGCGCTCCCGCAACGGGGCATGGTGAAACAGGAGGAGATCGATTTAGACGTATTTCTCGCCAACCGTTTTGGCAAGTACTACCAGTGAAGCGATGAACGTTCTCGACACACTCAAAGAAATCGGAGTCGACATCGCGCGCCACGACGGGCGTGGGCTCGAGCCACGCTCGCCGATCGACGGGCAGCCGACGGTCGGTTTGCGTACAACCACGCCGGACGAGGGCTCTGCCATCATCGAGCGGGCGAATGCCGCGTTCCATAGCTGGCGGACGATCCCTGCCCCCCTTCGCGGCGAGCTCGTTCGCCGTCTCGGAAATGAGCTGCGCACCCACAAGGCGCAGCTCGCCCGCCTGGTCACCCTCGAAGCGGGCAAGATCACGCAGGAAGCGCTGGGCGAAGTGCAGGAGATGATCGACATCTGCGATTTCGCCGTGGGGCTTTCGCGCCAACTGCACGGTCTGACGATCGCTTCCGAGCGGCCCGGGCATCACATGCGCGAAACGTGGCACCCCATGGGCGTATGCGGCGTCATCACCGCGTTCAACTTTCCGGTGGCGGTTTGGGCATGGAATGCGGCGCTCGCGCTCGTCTGCGGCAATGCGGTAGTCTGGAAACCGTCGGAGAAGACGCCGCTGACCGCGCTGGCGGTGCAGGCGATCTTCGAGCGGGTTGTGTCGGACTTTGACGGCGCGCCCGATGGCCTGAGTGCGGTCCTGCTCGGATCGCAAGAGCTCGGTCGGATGCTCGCGGATGACGCTCGAGTCGCCATCGTGTCCGCGACCGGAAGTACCGCGATGGGCCGGGACGTGTCGCGCCGCGTGGCACAACGCTTCGGCCGCTGCATACTCGAGCTCAGCGGCAACAACGCGGCCATCGTCACACCGGCAGCTGACCTCGATCTCGCCGTTCGCGCCATCCTCTTTGCCGCCGTCGGCACTACCGGACAGCGCTGCACGACGCTTCGGCGCGCGATTGCGCATTCCGAGATTGCCGACGAGCTGGTCGATCGCTTGAAGAGAGCGTACGACCATGTGCCAATCGGCAACCCGCTCGACGAGGGAATTCTCCTGGGCCCGCTCATCGATCAGCGCGCCTACGCCGCGATGGAGTCAGCGCTCCAGCAGGCGCGAAAGGAGGGAAGCCAGGTGTTCGGTGGCGAACGTGTGGCGATTCCGAACCTGGAGGGCGGCTATTACGTCCGGCCGGCGCTGGTCGATATGCCGGGTCAAACGGATCTGGTCCGTCACGAGACTTTCGCGCCGATTCTCTACGTGCTGCGCTACCGGGATCTGGACGAGGCCATTGCGCTCAACAACGATGTGAATCAGGGGCTTTCATCGTCGATCTTCACCAACGACCTCAGAGAAGCCGAGCATTTTCTGGGCGCCACCGGAAGCGACTGTGGAATCGCCAATGTCAACGTAGGCACGAGCGGCGCGGAGATCGGCGGCGCGTTCGGCGGGGAAAAGGAAACCGGCGGCGGCCGAGAATCGGGATCGGATGCATGGAAGGGTTACATGCGCCGCTCGACCAACACGGTGAACTTCTCGCGCGAGCTGCCGCTTGCCCAGGGAATACGGTTCGATGCGGTGATTTAGCTTTGCTGGGTCGTGTCCGATCTAGCGTGCTTTTCGACGGACCGGCAACGGCACGTTACACACGTCGACGCGTCCTGCCGGTACCTTGAACCACGCCTCGCGGCGATTGGCGCGCGACTTCACGAGCAGCGCAAAGGTTTTGCTGTCCGTGCGCAAGGCTTCGAGATCCACGCGTTCGTGAGCAGGCACGTCCGCCGCGATGCGCACCGCGCGGATGGGAATCGACTCCGATGGACTTTCGTAGAACCCCAGCGCTCCCGTCCCGCGCGGCATCATCGACAAGCGATCGATCCCTTGCACCACGCGCCCGACAAGCGTGATGTTCCGGTCAAGGTGGCGCGGCGATTGGCCGATCACGGCATAGAGCTCGGAGCCGTTTCCGGAATCGGCAGCGTTGTCCCGTCCGACGCCCACGGAACCGTAGCAGTGCACTAACCAAGTCTGGCCAAGCTTTCGGTCGCGTGCCACGGCAAAGCCCTCGGAAAACCCTACCTCCGGCGCAAACGTGTCCGGGTAGGCAAGTCGCGTAAACGGAAGCTTGGGATCCATAGCCCGCACGAATTCGGGCTTCAGCGTTTTCGTCGACATGGATTTGGCGCGCTCATCGTTTTCGGAGCGGGCCCACTGCACCACATAATTATCCTGGACTCTCACAACGAGGCTGCCGTCAAAATATCCTTCGCGTACGAGGGCGCGAACTGCCGCGGCGTTCACTGGGGCATACGCAGCATTGAGCTCGATAATGACCCGGCCGCCAGGAAGCTCCAGATACAGCGTGTTCTCGGGGCTTATTTCCCTCCATTCGCTCGCAGCTGCGGATTTCAGTAGCTCGGCGGTAGAGGAAGTTGGCGTCTGCGGCTGTGTAGTCTGCGGCTTTGGAATCTGCGGTTGTGCCGAGACCACGGTCGCTGTGCCGACGATCACGAGCGCCAGCAAGCGGGAGGCGCAAACGATCCAGCGTCGGTGGCTTGCTGATTCGTCCATAGCTTCGTCTGGTAGTCGCGCTTTCTTTGGCCCGCGATGCCGGGCGCAGCTTGCTATGCCGGGCGGCGTGGGACCACGAGATTGCCGACAAAGATCTGCACCGCCTCGCCCTTCTGATTGAGCGTCGTCGTGCGGACCTTGATCATTCCCTGTTCCGGTCGCGATTTCGATGGTCGCACCTCGAGCACTTCGCTTTCAACGCGCAGCTCGTCCCCGGGCCTTACCGGACGTGGCCAGCGGAGCTCGTCGAACCCGGCGCCAATGATACCGCCGACGGGCTTGATGTCGCTTTCGACCAGAAGGCGCATGGTAAGCGCGGCGGTGTGCCAGCCGCTGGCGGCAAGTCCACCGAACAGGCTCTGGCGCGCGGCCTCCGCGTCTAGATGAAAGGGCTGCGGATCGAACTCGGCGGCAAATGTCTTTATTCTCGCTTCCTCGACCACGAGCCGCCCGGAGTCGAAGGTCTGCCCCACGGCAAAATCCTCAAGATACCGCTCGGCCATTTTACTGTGCTCCGATCCGTTTCCTGGGGCGACGTGCTCGCGACACGGCCTCAAAGCATTTCGAGGCCGATACTTGACATAGGCGCATATGCCCGTATTATAGGCGTATATGCACCCATTGTCAAAGAGGGCTCTTCCGATGCGTTCCGACACCGCAACTCTGATTCCAGAATGCAACTGTCTGGCGCTGCGCCAGGCGGCGCGCCACGTCACCCAGTTCTATGACCACTGTTTGGCGCAGGCCGGTTTACGCACCACCCAGTTTTCGATCCTGGCGAGGCTGAAACGATTGGGTCCGCTGACGATCAACGCGCTTGCGCGGGAGCTTGTCATGGATCGAACGACACTGGGACGCAACATGCTGCCCCTGGAGCGTGAGGGCCTCATCACCATCGAGGATGGAGCCCCGGACCGGCGGAGCAAGGTGTTGCGCCTGACCAAAGCCGGTGCCGGGCGGGTTCGCGCCGCGCGAAAGCTGTGGAGTCAGGCGCAGACCCATTTCGAGAAGTCGTTCGGCGCCGAGCGCGCTTCGACGCTGCGCAAGGAGCTGCGAGCCGTCGCCGCAAGCGAGCTTGGCGGCGTCACGCATCGCAGGGCCGCGTAGCGATGGGTCCGCCAAAAACAAAGTGGAGAGAGCGCCATGGTGTGTGGATCGTCACGATCGCGGCCGCGGCGATCCTGATGGTCACGATGGGGGCGCGGCAATCGCTCGGGCTGTTCGTCTCGCCGCTCAACAGCTCGACGGGGCTTGGCATTACCACCATCAGCCTCGCGCTCGCCGTCGGGCAATTCATGTGGGGTGCGATCCAGCCGGTGGCTGGCGCGGTGGCGGATCGGTACGGTCCCGGGAAAGTATTGGTCGCGGGATTGGTCGTACTCTCGCTGGGCACCGCCTTGACCCCTTTCATGACCTCCGGCTTCGGCCTCATCGTCTCGCTCGGCGTGCTCTCCGCGGTCGGTTCGGGGGCAGGCAGCTTCTCGGTGCTGATCGGCGCCGCAGCCCGCCGTCTGCCTGAGGACAGACGCGGCAAAGCCGCGGGCATCATCAATGCGGGCGGCTCGTTCGGGCAATTTGTCTTCGCGCCGATCTCGCAAGCGTTGATCCAGGCGCTCGGATGGATGGGTGCGATGTGGACGCTTGCGCTGATCACGCTCGGCGCCCTGCCCCTCGCGCGAGCGGTCAGCCCGTACGGGCCCGTGCACCATCATGCCGGCAGCGGATCCGGAGCGTGGGACGCGGTCCGCGGCGCGATGGGCGACCGCAGCTATCTGCTCCTGCACGCCGGATTCTTCACCTGCGGATTTCACATTGCCTTTCTCGTCACGCATTTGCCGGGCGAAGTGAATCTCTGCGGCCTGCCGCCCGCGGTCGCAAGCTGGTCGCTTGCCCTCATCGGTCTCGCCAACATCGTCGGCAGCCTCATCGCCGGCTCGAGCACCGCGCGCTTCCGCAGCAAATACATCCTCGCCGTCATGTACGGCTCACGCGCGCTGCTGATCGGCTGGTACCTGTTGGCGCCCAAGGCCGAGTGGACGTTCTATTTCTTTGCGGTGGGCCTGGGTCTCACCTGGCTCGCCACTGTGCCCCCGACCGCGGCCATTGTCGGCAAGCTCTTTGGCGTTCGGTATCTCGCCACGCTGTTCGGGCTCACCTTGCTTTCGCATCAGATCGGCGGGTTCCTCGGCGCCTATCTCGGCGGAATCGCGCTCGCCGCATCTGGCGATTATCAGTGGATGTGGTACGCGGACATGGCGCTGGCTGCTGCAGCGGCGGTGGTGAATCTGCCGATTCGAGAGCCCCGGATTGTCGCTCCGGTCCCCGTTGCTGCATGACCACGCACCTCCAGGGTCCCGAAGAGATTGCCGCGGGTTCAAACACTACCGCGGCGGCCTTAGGCTCACCAGCTCAGACCAAGCTTAAGGGAAAGCGATATCGCGTGTTGCCGCTCGTACCACAAAATCGCAGCTAAACGCTGCGGATTCGATGCCGTCTCTTGGAAGGAACTATTTCGGGCAGGAGCTTCGCCGCAACCGCGGCAATGAATCGCTCAGTGCCCCGTGGAATCCCCCCGGCGGCTCGCTTCGAATAGGAACCAGGTGCGCCGCTCGGTTTCGTCGATCCAGACCTCGATCAGGCTGGCGGTCGCGATGTCGCGGTGCTCGTCGCACACGTTGTGTGCCTCGCGCAGGCTGGCGGCGAGTGTCTTGTTGTCATCGCGGAGCTCGGCGAGCATGTCCAAGGGCTGGACGTAGTCCGCGTCGTTGTCCAGCACGCGTTGCGTACGGGAAATGTGGCCGATGGATCTGAGCGTCATTCCTCCGACCTTGCGGATTCGTTCGGCGATCGGATCGGTCATCCCGTAGAGCTGATCGGCTTGCTCGTCCAGTAGCAGATGGTAGTCGCGAAAGTGCGGGCCGCTCATGTGCCAGTGGAAGTTCTTGGTTTTCAAGTAGAGCGCGAATACATCCGCCAGGATGCCGTTCATGGCCCCGGCGATGTCCTTGGTCGCCACCGCCTTCAGGTCGGTTGGCGTAACGAGCGGCGACTGTTGCCTGCTTTTCAGGTCCCGTACCTTCTTTGCGCCGGATTTCTTCATGATCGTGGTCCTCGTCTGTCGTTGAATCGTCACGTTTCAATTGGCATGTCCCATGCACCGGCCATTTTAGGCCTTTGACGCCGCTTCAGACCATCGGTAGGGGCTGCGCGCGAGTGCCCGCTACTGCGATTGCCGCGTTGAGGGTAGCGCCCGATGACGTTTTTGCGCAAGCCGCCGCACGGGGATAAGATCGTGGCACTTGGGTTGCCATGCATTATCCATTTGACCGGAATGCTCCATGAATGATCTTTCTCTCCCTCGTTCCAGCGTGGCGCGACGCGACGCTGCCCGCGTCATCCGAGCCCCCCACGGGAAAAAGCTCAGCGCGAAATCATGGCTGACCGAAGCGCCGCTACGCATGCTCATGAACAACCTCGATCCCGAGGTCGCGGAAAAGCCTGAAGAGTTGATTGTCTATGGCGGTATTGGCCGCGCCGCCCGCGACTGGCAGTGCTACGACAAGATCGTCGAGGTGCTGAAGGCGCTCAACGACGACGAAACGCTGCTCGTGCAGTCGGGCAAGCCGGTCGGCGTGTTCAAGACCCATTCCGACGCGCCGCGCGTGCTCATCGCCAATTCAAACCTCGTCCCGCACTGGGCCACATGGGAACACTTCCATGAGCTCGACGCGAAGGGCCTGATGATGTACGGGCAGATGACCGCCGGCTCGTGGATCTACATCGGCAGCCAGGGCATCGTTCAGGGTACTTACGAAACCTTCGCCGAAGCCGGCCGGCAGCATTTCGGCGGCAATCTGAGCGGGAAATGGATACTCACCGGCGGTCTGGGCGGCATGGGCGGCGCGCAGCCGCTCGCTGCGACCATGGCCGGCGCTTCCATGCTCGCCGTCGAATGCAATCCGAGTCGAATTCAGATGCGCCTCGACACCGGCTATCTCGACCGACAAGCGACGACGCTCGATAGCGCCCTGGCAATCCTTCAGGAGGCGCACGCCAGCGGCCGCGCCGTGTCGGTCGGCTTGCTCGGCAATGCGGCCGATGTGTTTCCCGAACTGCTCCGCCGTGCGCAAGGCGGAGACCGCCAAGCGCGCCCGGACATGGTCACCGATCAGACCAGCGCGCACGATCCGCTCAACGGCTATCTCCCGTCCGGCTGGTCGCTCGAAGAGGCCGAAGCCCGTCGCGCCTACGATCAGGCTGCCGTGGTGGAAGCGGCGAAAACATCGATGGCTGCGCAAGTGCGCGCCATGCTCGCCTTCCACGAAATGGGTCTCCCCACGTTCGACTACGGCAACAACATCCGGCAGATGGCTTTGGAGACGGGTGTTGAAAACGCATTCGACTTCCCCGGCTTCGTGCCCGCCTACATCCGTCCTCTCTTCTGCCGCGGGATCGGGCCATTCCGCTGGGTCGCGCTGTCGGGCGATCCCCAGGATATCTACAAGACCGACGCCAGGATGAAAGAGATGTTTCCGAACGACGCGCATCTGCACACCTGGCTCGACATGGCGCGGACGCGTATCAAGTTCCAGGGATTGCCGGCGCGCATTTGCTGGATCGGTCTGGGCGATCGTGCGCGGGCCGGCCTCGCGTTCAACGAGATGGTCGGCAATGGTGAGCTGAAGGCGCCCATCGTTATCGGCCGGGATCATTTGGATTCGGGATCCGTGGCGAGCCCCAACCGCGAGACCGAAGGCATGCGCGATGGATCCGACGCGGTCTCGGATTGGCCCTTCCTCAACGCGCTCCTCAACTGCGCCAGTGGCGCTACGTGGGTCAGCGTTCATCATGGCGGCGGCGTGGGCATGGGGTTCTCGCAGCATGCCGGCATGGTGATCGTCTGCGATGGAACTCCGGCCGCCGCCAAGCGCATCGAGCGAGTGCTGACCAATGACCCGGCGAGTGGCGTGATGAGGCACGCAGATGCGGGCTATGACGCCGCGATCCGGTGCGCGAAGGAGCACGGGCTGGTCCTGCCGATGGCCAATCGGAAATGACCGTCAGCCTTGCAGGGGCTGGAGTGCCACGCGCGGGGCGTCTACGCGTTGCTGTTCTGTCATGAAAACCGAAATAACGGTCGTCGCTGGCAAACTTTCGCTGCGCACGCTGCGCCAGATCGCATCTGGCAGCGTTCTCGTTGTTCTCGATTCGAGGACGCTGCCCGCCATCCGCGCTTCCAGGAGTGCCGTGCAAAGGGCCGTCGATCACGGCGCTCCCGCCTACGGCATCAATACGGGTTTCGGCAAGCTAGCCAAGACGCACATTGCCCACGATCAGCTGGAGCGGCTGCAATCCAATCTCGTCCGCTCGCACGCCGTGGGCACCGGAGGCTTGCTGGACGATGCAACCGTACGCCTTACTCTCGTGCTCAAGGCCGCGAGCCTCGCGCGCGGCTATTCCGGCGTGCGACCCGAAGTGATCGAAGCGTTGCTCGCGCTCTATAACGCCGGCGTTTTGCCATCGATTCCATCAAAGGGTTCGGTCGGCGCCTCGGGCGATCTGGCACCGCTTGCGCACATGAGCCTGGCGCTCATGGGTGAAGGTGAAGTATCGATCGACGGCACCGCGGTCGCGGCAAGCGAAGGGCTTCGCCGCGCAGGACTCTCACCGGTGTCGCTCGCCGCCAAGGAGGGGCTCGCGCTGTTGAATGGCACTCAGGTTTCGACAGCGCTGGCGCTCAATGCGCTCTTCGAGGCGGAGGATGTTTTTGCTGCGGCGGTGGTGACCGGCGCATTGTCCGTCGACGCTGCCAAGGGAAGCGACGCGCCGTTCGAGGTCCGCATCCAGGAAGTTCGTGGCCAGCCGGGACAAATCGACGTGGCAGCGAAGTATCGCGCATTGCTCGCTGGCAGCGAGATTCGCCGCTCGCATTTGGTGAACGACGATCGCTTACAGGATCCTTACAGCCTGCGCTGCCAGCCGCAGGTGATGGGCGCGTGCCTCGACCTTATCCGCAACGTTGCGGCAACCCTTATCATCGAAGCGAACGCGGTAACCGACAATCCTCTGGTTTTCGCGGATTCTGGCGAGGTGCTTTCCGGCGGAAATTTCCACGGGGAGCCCGTCGCGCTCGCGGCGGACGTCCTGGCGCTGGCCATCGCCGAGATAGGATCCTTGTCCGAGCGGCGAATCGCATTGCTGATCGACGCAACGCTCTCGGGCTTGCCGCCGTTCCTGGTTCCCGAGCCGGGTATCAACTCCGGCTTCATGATGGCGCACGTGACGGCGGCCGCACTCGCGTCGGAAAACAAGTCGCTCGCCCATCCGGCCAGCGTCGATAGCTTGCCCACTTCCGCCAACCAGGAGGATCACGTCAGCATGTCGACTTTCGCTGCGCGACGACTCGGCGAAATGGCGGAGAACACCCGCACCATCGTTGCCATCGAGTTGCTCGCCGCGGCGCAGGGCATCGACTTTCACGCTCCACTCAAGACTTCGGAAAAGCTGCAGTCGGTGCATGGTGCGGTACGCGAGCGGGTAGCCTTCTACGCCGAGGATCGCTACTTTGCGCCGGACATCGCCGCGATGAGCGATTTCATCGCCAGCGGCAAGCTGACGGAAGAGATCGCCGCGGTGTTGCCGTCCTGGAACGGTTGACGGCGGATTCCATGCCGCGACGGTACCTGGCTCCCGGCGCTCTGCTGCCTTCCGGTTGGGCGGAGCGCGTGCTCATCGTGGTGGGTGACGACGGAATGATCGCCAGCGTCGTGGCGAGCCCGATCGGCGGCGACAGCGATGCCGAGCGCCTGAATGGGCCCGTCATTCCCGGTATGCCGAACCTGCACTCGCATGCCTTCCAGCGGGCGATGGCCGGGCTCACGCAAAAGGCCGGTCCCGAAGGAGACAGCTTCTGGGCCTGGCGAGAGCTGATGTATCGCTTCCTGGCGCGCCTTACGCCCGACGATGTCGAGGCGATCGCGACACAGCTCTACATCGAAATGTTGGAGGCGGGCTATACGTCCGTGGCCGAATTTCATTACCTGCATCACGATCCGGCGGGCAAGCCATACGCCCATCCCGTCGAGATGGCGGAACGTATCTGCGCCGCGGCCGGCACGGCGGGAATCGGGCTGACGCTGCTTCCCGTTTTCTATGCCCACAGCAATTTTGGCGGGCTCGCGCCCGCTCCCGGCCAGCGCCGATTCATTACCGATACCGATCGCTTCGCGCGCATGCTCGACACCCTTGACGTGTCGCTGCACGAGAATCGAATGCAGCGCCTCGGAGTGGCACCGCACTCGCTTCGAGCTGTCGCGCCCGAAGAACTGCAACGCGTGTTGGAACACGGCGTCAGTCTGGACGATGCCATGCCGGTCCACATCCATGCCGCGGAACAACAGAAGGAAGTGGACGATTGCATCGCCTGGTCAGGCACCCGGCCAGTGCAATGGCTGCTCGACAACCTTGTGTTGAATGAACGCTGGTGCGTCATCCACGCCACGCATATGAATCAGACGGAAACCGTGGCATTGGCCGGTTCCAAAGCCGTTGCCGGTCTATGTCCGACCACCGAAGGCGACCTCGGCGATGGCCTGTTCAACGCCAAAACCTATCTCGCGCACCATGGCCGTTTCGGGATCGGTGGCGACAGCCATGTGGGCGTCGATCCGTTTCTTGAATTGCGCCTCTTTGAATACGGCCAGCGGATGAGCTGCCAGCAGCGCAATGTGTTCGGCCTCATGCGCGCGGAATCCTTTGGCGGCCGGCTCTATCGTGACGCTTGCAGCGGCGGAGCGCAGGCTTTGGGACAGCGCATCGGTGCCATCGCAGCTCACCATCGGGCCGACTGGATCGTTCTGGACGAGAACGATTTGGCAATCGCAGAGCGGCGGGGCGACGCGCTGCTCGACAGTGCGATCTTCGGGCCTATGAGGGCGCCCATACGTGACGTGATGGTTGGCGGGCAGTGGCGAGTGCGCGACGGTGCGCATTCGCGCTCGGAGCAGAGCGCAACAAGATACCGAGCGACATTGAAACGACTATTGACGTGAACATCGACCCTTTCTGGGATGCGCTGTGGATCAACGTGCAGCTTGCGACCATGGGCGAAGCCGCGGCTGCCACGGATGGCTACGGCACGATCCGCGACGGCGCGCTCGCGGTTCGTGACGGCCGCATCGCATGGGTTGGCCCACGGCGCAGTCTTCCTTCCGGATGGCGGGCCGAGACGGAGCACGATGGCCGAGGTGCATGGCTCACCCCCGGGCTCATCGACTGCCACACGCATCTGGTTTATGCGGGCAACCGTGCAGATGAGTTCGAAATGCGCCTCGCCGGCGCCTCGTACGAGGAGGTCGCCAAGGCGGGCGGCGGTATCGCTTCGACGGTGCGCGCGACCCGCGCCGCCAGCGAAGACGATCTTGTAGCCGAAGGCGCCGGACGGCTGCGGCGCCTGGTCGCCGAAGGCGTCACGACAGTGGAGATCAAATCGGGCTACGGGCTCGATACCGCAAACGAGCTGAAGATGCTGCGCGCCGCCCGACGTTTGGGCGAAGCATGCAAGGTCGAGGTCAAGACGACTTTTCTCGGCGCCCATGCGCTGCCGCCGGAGTTCTCCGGCCGCGCCGATGATTACGTCGCGCTGGTTTGTGACGAGATGCTACCGGCGGTCGCTGACGCCAAGCTCGCAGATGCGGTCGATGTCTTCTGTGAACACATTGCTTTCACGCCCGCGCAGACGGCGCGCGTATTCGATGCCGCCAAGCGGTATGGACTGCCGGTCAAGCTGCACGCCGACCAACTCTCGGATCTGGGTGGTGCGCAGCTGGCAGCCCGGTATCGAGCGCTCTCCGCCGACCATCTGGAACACACGTCGGTCGACTCCGTGCGCGCCATGGCCGGGGCGGGCACGACGGCGGTGCTATTGCCGGGTGCGTTCTACTTTCTGCGCGACGTGCAACAACCGCCCGTTGCGATGCTGCGCCGTCACCGTGTGCCCATGGCGATTGCCACCGACTGCAATCCCGGGACATCGCCCTGCACCTCGCCGCTCCTGATGCTGAATATGGCGTGCACGCTGTTCCGGCTCACGCCGGCGGAGGCGCTTGCGGGAGCGACGCGCAATGCGGCGAAGGCACTTGGCATCGACGACGAAGTCGGTCGGCTGGCAGCGGGCCTGCGCGCGGATCTGGCGCTGTGGGATATTTCGCAACCCGCGGAGCTCGCCTATGCATTCGGCGCGAATCCTTGCGTTGGGCGGGTTGCGCGCGGTTCCCTCTCGGCAGCCTAAGACGTCTCACTGTTGCGTCACTTGATTTTCTGACGAACTTCTCGGCCCCATCACCAGCTTGTACAAATTCTTTGGATCGATGCCCGCCGGTGGCAGCAAGTCGATCCGTCGCGCCGTCGCCTGCCCTGCCGCGAGATCGCGAATGTACCTCAGCGTCGAGAAGTCTTCCAAGGCGAATCCGACCGAGTCGAATACCGTGATCTGGTCATCGCTGTTACGACCTCGCTCGAGGCCGGCCAGCACGCGCCACAATTCGATGACCGGAAAGCCCGGCCCCATCTGTTGAATTTCACCTTCGATTCGCGTTTGAGGCTCGTACTCCACCACTACCCGCGCAACACCGACCACTTCGGGATGCAGCTCGGTCTTTCCCGGGCAATCTCCGCCGACCGCGTTGATGTGCATCCCGGGCTCGATCATCTCCGGCGTAAGAATGGTCGCATTGTTCTTGTCCGCTGTAATGGTCGTCACGATATCGGCGCCACGCACCGCTTCCTGGATCGATGCGGACTTTACCAACGTCAGTTCCCGGATTCCTCGCAGATTCTCGAGCAACTTGTCCGTTGCCGCGTCGTCGATATCGAATGCCCTGATTTCCCGGATGCCCAGGAGCGACTTGAACGCGAGCACCTGAAACTCGCTTTGCGCTCCGCTGCCGATGAGTGCCATCGACGTCGCCCCGGGCCGTACCATGACCGAAGCCGCGAGCGCGGAAGTCGCGGCCGTACGAAGAGCGGTCGAAATGGTCAGCTCGCTGAGCAACAGTGGATAGCCCGTGGCGACTTCCGCGAGCACGCCAAAGGCAACGACCGTCTGCCTTCCAGTCACCGGATTATTCGGATGGCCGTTGACGAATTTGAATGCATAGAGGCTGTCGTCGCAGATCGGCATCAGCTCTATGACGCCATTGTGCGAATGATTTGTCAGTCGAATCGACTTTTCGAAATCGTTCCACCGAACGTAATCATCGCGGATGTATCGGGCAAGACTCGAGAGCATAGCCTCCACGCCCGACGATTGAACGAGCTGGCACATCTCCGCGATGCCAACGTAGCGAATCGTTCCACTCTGCGCCGCGGTATCGAATTCGGACACGGGTTCTCCGCCTTTGGCTACCCCACCTGGGCTCGATCCAAAGACCAGCGGATTAACGGACCGTCGACCCCGCGGCTGGACGACCCGTCCTGGCGCGGGGTTTGAGCTTCGTTCATGGGTCTATCGTAACGCGAAATCGCCGGGTGCTTGAAAGCGGAGGCGTGGGCCACCATCTTTCGATCGTGGCCTCTTCCCACCTCAGGCTTGCCGCGTTGCCTTTCGCCGCCGCCGACGATGCGCGCGCTGCGGAGTCGGCGCGCCAGGATCCCAGTGCTCCCGACGCAGAGATGCTCGACGCGTATTCCAGCGCGGTCACCGGCGTCGTCGCTCAGGTCGCTCCCGCGGTCGCCCACGTTCGCGTCGAGCGCGGAGCGCGCGATCGAGGCACGCGAGCGGGTTCGGGCTCGGGATTCATCATCACGCCGGACGGGTACATGGTAACCAACAGCCATGTCGCCGGCGGTGCGAGTGCCCTTGAAGTCACACTGCCCGACGGCCGCGTTGCGGCCGCGGAGCTGGTGGGCGACGATCCCGACTCCGATCTGGCGGTCATCAAGATCGGCGCGGCGGGACTTCCTTACGTTCGGCTGGCCGACTCGTCGAAGCTGCGCGTCGGGCAAATCGCAGTCGCCATCGGCAGTCCGTACGGATTTCAGCACACCGTCACCGCCGGCATCGTCAGCGCCCTGGGCCGGTCGATGCGTGGGCAAACGGGACGCCTGCTCGACAACATCATCCAGACCGACGCGCCGCTCAATCCGGGCAATTCCGGCGGACCCCTGGTCGATTCGACAGGCGGTGTCATCGGCGTGAACACCGCGATGATTCTTCCCGCGCAAAGGATTTGCTTCGCGATCGCCTCGAACACCGCGGAGCGCGTTGCCATCGCGCTGATCCGGCAGGGACGCGTGCGGCGCGCCTATGTCGGAGTGGGCGGTCAGGACACGCCGATCGGGCGCCGCATGGTGCGCCACTTCGCGCTCGCGCACGAGTCGGGCATCCGGGTCAGCACGGTGGAAAAAGGCTCGTCCGCCGCCGCCGCGGGCGTGCGCGAGGGGGACATCATCGTCTCGTTCGGCGATGCTGCGGTCACATCCATCGACGATTTGCATCGGTTGCTCACCGACGCTCGCATCGGCGACGGCGTCGATATGGCCGTGTTGAGGCGCGATCGTCAGCTCACGTTGCGCATCACACCGCGCGAGTCCCGACATTGATTCATTCGCTCGGCGCCGCTGGCGGCGGCACGAAATCCATGCCAACATTTAACCGCGACCCGTCGTTCGAATCTATGGATGGCACGCGGTCCCGATCACACTCGCAAGTCATCGGAGAGCTCCATGCCTGAATCGAAGAAAGCACGTGTCGTGGGTTTCAATCATGTCGCTCTGGAGGTCGGTGACATTGATGCTGCCCTGGCTTTCTATGGTCGCATTTTCGACTTCGAGCTTCGAAGCAAGAGCAACACAGCAGCGTTCATCGATCTGGGCGACCAGTTCATTGCGCTCCAGAAGGGGCGTACGCAGCCCGCCGATGATGGCCGTCATTTTGGGCTGGTCGTCGATGACAAGGAGGTCGTCCGCGAAGCTTTGGTCGCCGCAGGCGTCGCGGCCCTGCCCGGCCCGTTTCTTGATTTCCTGGACCCGTGGGGCAACCGAATCGAAATCGTCGGATACGCCAATGTTCAGTTCACCAAAGCACCGAATGTGTTGCGCGGTATGGGGTTATCGCATCTGTCGAAGAACCAGGCTGCGATCAAGGAGCTGACGGACAAGGGCATGGCGCCGAGCTGAACGACATCCTACCGCGAGGGCGCCTCGACATGAAGTCACTTGGCAAAAGACCTCAAGGCGCGCGGCTCGAGCGCATCAAGGCTTCGCCATCATTCGATCATGCGCATACCGCTGCTTGCGGCGTGCTTGTCAAACGTTGAAGTGTATTCGCACTCGTGAGTGGCGCCTGTGCGTTCGATTAGACAGTCGGAGAAATCCGCCCTACTCGCCTCAAACAAGCGCACGGCCTTCCAAATCGTTTCCGCGTCCTGAACTACGAGTTGCTTGGTTCGTAAGATTCGCTGTAGCACCGCAACGATCTCGGCCTTAGCGCTCCCGTAAGAGGTCTCGAGGACCCATACGAGCTCGGCCAGCACGATTGCCGCGACGAAGCCCGGGCGCGTCTCACTGCATTCTTCTTCGATGACGCGAGTAGCTTTCGCGGCTTGCCGACGATCGTCCTGTGCGATGTAACGGACGAGAACGTTGGTATCGAGGCCAATCACCGGCCGGCGGCGCGACGCTTGATCGCGGAATTCATTGCGTCGATTGAGACAGGCGATAGGGGTCGGCGGATCATTCCTTTGAGCGACCGAACATCTTCCGTCGCTGCCTTGAGTGCAAACTCCCCGGGAGCAAGCTCGACAAACTCAACGCGGTCACCCGCATCGAGCCCAAGTCTCTGCCGTACCTTGAGCGGGATGGTGATTTGACCCTTGCTGGTGAGCGTTGCCGTGGCCATGGCGGCCTTCATTTGGCGAATAACCTTACAATAGCGTAAGGACGCAGTGCTGTCAACATCATTGGGGGCCAGCACACATCAGCTAATCAGGCTCCTCGATGAATTGTAGCGTGCCTCAACGAAGAGGTGATTGATCTCGGCCGCGCCGCGGAAAGAGTCGTCGTTGGATGTAATGCTCACGGCGACGCAGCGGGCGATGAAGTCAGATCTGGAATCACCGCGGTTGCTTCGATCTCGACTTTGGCAGCGTCTTCGATCAATGCCGCCACCTGCACAGCCGTCATCGCCGGGTAATGACGGCCTATGACTTCAATGTACGCGCGCCCAAGCGCCGCGTAGCTCGCGATGTATTCGCGTTTGTCGACGACGTACCACGTCATGCGCACAATGTGCTCAGGGAGTCCTCCGGCTTCGGCCAGGACGGCGACAACGTTTGCCAAGGCCCGTCGCGCCTGAGCGACGAAGTCGGTGGCTTCAAATTGACCGGAAGCGTTCCAGCCGACCTGACCCCCGACAAAAACGATCCGACCGGCTGCGACAACGCCGTTCGAATATCCCCGCGGCTTCATCCAGCCGGGCGGTTGCAGGGTTTGCATGTGAAGGTCCTTATTCAGGATGTTGCAATTGGGCTGCTGCGGAAGCGTTCGATGCGCTCGCGTAACTCGTCTGCGATCGGTCGCGATCGTCCGTCAGTAAGATCGACTTGGACGACGACTGTGCGCATCTCGGCACGCAACTGATCGCCGCATGTCAACGCATAGTCAATGGCAATCGATGAACGCCCCAGTTGTGGGACCGTCAGCACAATCGTCAGCTCATCGCCCAAGCGGCTGGGTGAATGGAATTCGGAAGCGAGCCGCACTATGGGAAAACCTTTCTTCATTTCTCCGATCGACTTCGGAAATGACCAGTCAAGGGTCATACGGAACCAATCCTCTTTGACCTCGTGAATCAAGTCAAAGTAGCGTGGATAGAAGATAATGCCCGCCGGGTCACAATGCCCGAAGCGAACGATCCGCGTCGCGCGAAAACTGCTCATGAGGCAACGTCGCTGCTTTTCGCTAATGCTTGTTGGCGCAGCCGGAAGCGTTGGAGCTTTCCGGTTTCGGTGCGCGGTAGACTCGTGACGAAGGAAATCGCCCGCGGATACTTATAGGGTGCGATCGTGCGCTTCACGAAGTCCTGCAGCTCGCGTGCCATGCGTTCGTCCGCCTCGTGACCGGTTTTCAGGACGACGAACGCTTTGACAATTTGCCCTCGCTCCTCGTCGGGCATGCCGACTACGCCGCACTCCGCCACGGCCCGATGGAGCAGGAGCGCGCTCTCGACCTCGGGGCCGGCAATGTTATAGCCCGCGCTGATGATCATGTCGTCCGTGCGCGCCTGGAAGACAAAATAGCCTTCGTCGTCGATGAGATAGGCATCGCCAGTATAGTTCCAGCCATCCTTCACGTATTCTTTCTGGCGCTCATCGGCAAGGTAGCGACAACCGGTCGGGCCGATCACAGCGAGCTTGCCGACTTGTCCTGGCGAAAGCGGATTGCCCGCATCATCCATGACGCAGGCGCGATAGCCGGGCACCGCCTTTCCCGTCGCCCCAGGCTTGGCGTTTGACTCGTCGTGGGAGATGAAAATGTGGAACATTTCCGTTGCGCCGATACCATCGATGATCTCGATCCCCGTTGCGTCCTTCCACTGCTTACGCGTCGCGGCAGGCAGCACCTCACCCGCCGAGACGCATTTTCTCAGGCTCGACAGGTCGAAATGCGCGGTTTGCGCCGCCATCGCCCGGTACGAGGTCGGCGCGGTAAACAGCACGCCGACCCGGTGTTTCGCAACGGCTTCCAATAGTATTTCGGGCGTCGCCTTTTCCAGGAGCAGCGTGGCGGCGCCGATGCGCAGAGGAAACAGCAACAGCCCGCCCAGCCCGAACGTGAACGCAAGCGGCGGACTCCCCGTGAACAGGCTGTCCGGCATCGCTCGAAGCGTTGAATTCGGCCAGCAATCACATGCGGCAAGCACGTCGCGATGGAAATGCATGGTGCCCTTGGGCTTGCCGGTCGTGCCCGATGTGAATGCGATGAGGCAGGTGTCTTCTGCCGCAGTCGCCACATCGTCGAATGTCGATGGCTTATCCCGCATGAGCACATTGACTCCGCCCGCGATGTCGCCGCCAAAGTAGGCGACGTGCTTGAGCGTTGAGCACATCGGGAGCGCTGCAGCCAGCTCTGCAGCGAGGCGCGTGTCGCAGAGTGCATGCGAAATCGCCGCCTTGGTTGCAATGTCGGTAAGTTCCCTGGCGCGCAACAGCGGCATCGTGGCGACCGCGATGCCGCCGGCCTTCATCACGGCAAACCAGCATGCAGCCATCATCGGATTGTTCGGCCCGCGCAGCAACACGCGGTTTCCCGGAACGAGCCCGAGGTCGTCCACCAAAACCCGCGCGATACGGTTCGCGTTCGCATGCAGTTCACGATAGCTCCAGCGCGACCCGCCCGCAGTAACAATGGCGGTGCGCTCACCCCAGCCGCGATCGAGCGCGCGGTCGAGCAGCTCGGTGCCGCAGTTGATCCGCTCGGGATACTGGAGCTCCGGCAACTCGAAGATCAGCTTTGGCCACTGCTCGCGACGCGGGAGGCTTTGATACGCAAAAGTGTCGACATGAGCCGTATAGCTCATGGCTCCTCCTGGCCGCTGCGAAGAAGCTCGCGGCCAACGATCAGCTTCTGTACTTCGGTGGCTCCCTCGTAGATGCGCAACGCGCGAATTTCCCGGTAAAGCCGCTCGACCGTCTCGCCGCTGACTACGCCCTGGCCACCGAACATCTGCACCGCGGCGTCGATGACGACTTGCGCCGATTCGGTCGCCACCATCTTGGCCATGGCCGCTTCCTTTGTCGTCCGCTGGTCGCGTGCATCGCGCAACCACGCCGCGCGATAAGTCAACAACGCCGCAGCGTCTATGGCACTCGCCATCTCACCGAGCTTCGCCTGCGTCAGCTGCAAGTCGCCTAGCGTCCTTCCAAACATCCGCCGTGAGCGCGCGCGTTGCAGCGCCTCGTCAAGGGCGCGGCGGGCAAGCCCGAGCGCAGCGGCGGCGACCGATGTCCGAAAGATATCCAGGGTGCGCATCGCAAGCTTGAAGCCGGCGCCCTCCTCGCCGAGCAACGCGTCTGCCGGAAGTCGGCAGTTCCGGAACTCCAAACGCGCCAGCGGATGCGGCGCGATCAGCTCGATTCGCTGCGAAACGGTGAGTCCCGCCGCGTCTGCAGGCACGATGAATGCGGAAATCCCATGCGCGCCGCTGCCCTCACCCGTTCGCGCGAACACACAATAGAAGTCGGCAATGCCGCCGTTCGAAATCCAGGTCTTGCAGCCGTCAAGCTTCCACCCTTGCTGTTCTCGCAGCGCGCGCATTTGCATCGCGCCGACGTCAGACCCTGCGTCCGGCTCGGACAGCGCGAATGCCGCGATCGCAGCACCCTGAGCGACGAGGGGCAGCCAGCGCTCGCGTTGCGCTTTGCTGCCAGCCAGCGTGACGGCGCCGCTTCCCAGGCCTTGCATCGCAAAGGCGAAGTCTGCCAAGCCGTCGTGATAAGCCAGCGTCTCGCGTGCAAGGCACAGCATCCGCGAGTCCAGTCGCGGGCCCATCCCGCCATCCACGGCCTCGACGCAATACTTGAGCCAGCCCGCTTCGCCAAGTGCGCGCACCCATGCTCGACATCGCTCGTCGACATCCTTGCGCTCGTTCTCCCTGGTTACACGCGCCGCCATCCATGTCTGAAGCGTGTCGGCGAACGTACGATGCGCCGCGTCGAAGAACGGCCAATCGAGATGCTCGTGCACCATCAGTTGCCTTCGAACACGGGCTTCTGCTTGTCGATGAACGCGCGATAGGCCCGGCGAAAGTCTTCCGTCTCCATGCAGATCGCCTGCGCCTCGGCCTCCGCATCGATGGCGGCGTCGAGATCCATCGCCCATTCTTGATGGAGGAGCTTCTTGGTCATGGCATGCGCGAAGGTCGGTCCGTCGGCAAGCGTGCGCGCCAGCGCTTCTGCAGCAGGCAGCACGCGGTCCGAGGCGTGCAGCTCGTTGAAGAAGCCCCATTGCAGACCCTCGTCCGCAGGCATCGTCCTGCCCGTATAAAGCAACTCGGCGGCGCGGCCCTGCCCGATCATCCGCGGCAGCAGCGTGCAGGCTCCCATGTCGCAGCCTGCCAGCCCGACTCGGCTGAAGAGGAAGGCTGTCCTGCAATGGGGCGTCCCGAAGCGGAAGTCCGACGCCAGCGCGACCATGGCACCGGCTCCGGCGCAGACACCATCGATTGCGGCTACGATCGGCTGCGGCGACGCACGCATTGCCTTCACCAGATCGCCGGTCATGCGAGTGAAGACTAGCAGCTCGGGCATGCTCATAGTCGTCAGCGGCCCGATGATTTCGTGGACGTCGCCGCCGGAGCAGAAATTGCCACCCGCTCCGCAGATTACGACCGCCTTGATGTCCGATGCGTAGCTCAAGCCTCGGAACAAGTCCCGCAACTCGGCGTAAGCATCAAGCGTCAGAGCGTTCTTCTTTTCAGGCCGATTGAGCACGATCGTTCCGACCTTGCCGTCGGCCTTCCACATGAAATGTTGCCCGGCGTAGTCTCGGTATGGCTTTAGATCATGTGGCGCTGTCATGCTGCATTCTCCTCCGACCGAAGTCCTCGCTTGAACTGGCCCAGCAGTGAGTACAGTGTGTTTCGCTTGGAGTCGGTCATGCCAGCCATCAGTTCGATCACCCAGCGCTCGTGGGCGGCTGCCATCGTGTCGAAAACCCGCTTCCCCTTAGGCGTCAGCCGCACGGAAAAGGCGCGCCGATCGCCTTCGATGGGTTCTCGCTTGACCAGACCCTCCCCGACGAGCTGGTCGGTGATGCCGGTCACGTTGGCGCCGGTAACCAACAAGCGCTTTGATAGCTCGCCCATCTTCAGGCCTCCGGGGTTGCGCTGAAGTTGAGCCATCAAATCGAAGCGGGGCAACGTTGTATTGAAGTCGCGTCGAAGCCGCACCCGAATCACGCGTTCAATAAGTTGAGTGCACGTGAAAAGCCGCAGCCACAGTCGCAGTGCGTCGTGGTGCGCATCATGAACGCGCGATTCCGGGTCGACCATCGCATCAGCCATTGGCGTGGGCCGTTTCTGGTAGTGCCGCCACCTGCGAGGCTCGCGCCAGGTTGCGCTCGAGCTGCGCCTTGCCGGCGAGATATTGCTTCGGCCACGGTGCCTCCTCGTAACCGAGCTGAGCAGCAGCGTGCAGCGTCCAATAAGGATCGGCGAGGTGGGGCCGCGCCAATGCACACAGATCGGCACGGCCAGCGGCGATGATGCTGTTCACATGGTCCGGCTCGAAAATCGCGCCGACTGCCATGGTCGCGATCCCTACCTCGTTGCGAATGCGGTCAGCGAATGGCGTCTGGTACATGCGGCCGTAAACGGGTTTCGCATCGCGCGTGGTCTGGCCCGAAGAAACGTCGATCAGGTCGGCGCCCGCGTCTTTGAATAATTGCGCGATCACGATGGCGTCATCGGGCGTGTTCCCGCCAGGCGCCCAGTCATGCGCGGAGACGCGTACCGACAACGGCTTGTCGGCCGGCCACACCTCGCGAATCGCCCGAAATACTTCGAGCGGATAACGACAGCGGTTCTCCAGACTGCCGCCGTACTCATCGTCGCGCCGGTTGGTAAGTGGACAGATGAACGCCGATAGCAGATAGCCATGCGCGCAATGCAGCTCCAACCAGTCGAAGCCACACTCGGCGGCCCAGCGGGTGGCACGCACGAAATCGCCCGTTACCCGGACCATATCGGCACGCGTCATCGCGCGCGGCACTTGATTGCGCGGACCATACGCAACGGGCGAGGACGCAAGCAAAGGCCAGTTGCCCGTTGACAACGGCTCGTCGGAATCTTCCCAGCCCAGTTGGGTCGAGCCCTTCGGCCCGGCGTGGCCCAGCTGCAGTGCGATCTTTGCCGGCGTACGTTGGTGGATGTAGTCGACGATGCGTTTCCACGCTGCCCTGTGCTCCTCCGTGTACATCCCGGCACAACCAGGGCTGATTCGCGCGTCCGCCGACACGCATGTCATCTCGGTGAACACCAACCCCGCACCGCCGTGCGCCCGACTGCCCAGATGGACGAGGTAATAGTCGTCGGGTGTGCCCTCGGAACACGAATACTGGGCCATCGGCGAGACGACGACGCGGTTCTTCAGGGTCACACCGCGCAAGCTGAACGGCGTGAACATCGGCGGGATCGGCGGCCCTTCAGCGCTGTGCGGCAAACCGCCTCGCTCCGCAAACCAGCGTTCGACCCCAGCAATGTATTCCCTGTCGCGCAGGCGTAGATTCTCATGCGAGATCCGCTGGCTCCGGGTGAGCAGACTATAGGCGAACTGCTCGGCTTCCAGCTTGGTGTAGCGGTCGACATTCTCGAACCACTCCGTCGAGTTGCGCGCGGCGTTCTGGATTTTCAGGACCTCGACAGCCCGTTCGGCCTCGTAAGTCCGCAACGCAGTGACCAGGTTGGTCTGTTGCTGCAACGAGCTTGCCAGCGCGATCGCGTCCTCGAGCGCGAGCTTGGTGCCGGATCCAACCGAAAAATGTGCGGTGTGCGCGGCGTCACCCAGGAGCACGATCGGCACTGGTGTGGAATCGCAGATCCAGGTCTTGTTGACGATGCGCAGGAAGTTGATCCACGCCGAGCCGCGGAGGTGACGCGCGTTGGTCATCAAACGCCGGCCACCGAGGTAATGGCCGAACAGCCGCTCGCAAAATGCGATCGACTCGTCCGTGTCCATGCGGTCGATGCCTGCGGCTCGCCAAACAGCCTCGGGCGTCTCGACGATGAAGGTGCTGCTCTCGCGATCGAATTTGTAGGCGTGCGCCTGGAACCAGCCCCATTCGGTCTGCTCGAACGCAAACGTGAACGCCTCGAATACCTGGTGCGTGCCGAGCCAGATGTAGCGGCAGTTGCGACGTTCGATCTCTGGCTGAAATACCTGCTCGTATCTGGACCGAATGACGCTGTTGACGCCGTCACTGGCGACGATCAGGTCGGCCTCGCCGCACTTTGTCTCGTCAGTAATCTCGGTCTCGAATACCAGCCTTACGCCGAGTTGTTCGCAACGCCGTTGCAGGATGTTCAGCAGTCGCTTGCGGCCGATGCCGGAAAACCCGTGGCCGCCGGACGTAATCGTTCTGCCCTTGAAGTGCACATCGATGCTGTCCCAATGGCAGAAGGCATCGAGAATTTCGCCGTGCGTCTGCGAGTCGGCGTACTGCAGATTGTCGAGCGTTTGATCCGAAAACACGACACCCCAACCAAAGGTGTCGTAGGGGCGGTTGCGCTCGATGACCGTAATGTCGTGTCGCGGATCGGCCCGTTTCAGCAGCAGCGCTAAATACAGGCCGGCTGGCCCCCCTCCGATGCAGACGATACGCACCACAAGCTCCCAGGTATCTCAAGCCTAAATATATTAGACATAAAGCATTTAGGGGTCAAATCCAGTATCTGGAGAGCGGAGTTTGAGGCTACGGTGGTCAGGTCCGGTGGTGCGCCCCTTGCGCGAAGACCGGCTCCCTCGGATGTGGCCCTTGTCTCGAGACGTACTTCCAGTGCATGCTTCCTGAACGTGAACGTGGCACAACTGGCACCTGGGAGGGACGGCTGGGATGCTTCCGAAAACCGAATCCGCCTGTTTTGTGATCGCTGACATCTCCGGCTACACCAGCTTTCTCGCCGGCGTCGAGCTCGACCACGCACACGACATCATCGCCGACGTGATGGACACGGTGGTGAGGTGCCTGCGCCCGCCGTTCCGGCTCGCCAAGTTCGAGGGTGACGCGGCCCTTTTCTACGCGGTCAGCGACAAGGTTGACGGATCGCTCCTCCAGGACGCCATCGAGTCGGCCTACTTCGCCTCCCGCAAGCGGCTGCGCAACATCAAACAGGCAACCTCCTGCGAATGCAGCGCCTGCAGGAACATGCAGGATCTCGACTTGAAGTTCGTCAGCCACCATGGCGAGTTCATCAAGCACAGGATGGCGGGCCGCGAGGAGCTCGCCGGTCGCGATGTGATCGTCATTCATCGTCTTCTGAAGAACGCAGTGAACGAGCGTCTTGGTGGCCACGCCTACGCGCTGTATTCCGACCCCTGCATCCAGGCAATGGGCATCGATCCATTCGCGCAGGGTCTCGTCGAGCACCGAGAGTCGATCGACATCATCGGCGACGTGAAGTGCTGGGTGCGCGATCTCGAAGCGGCATGGGAGAAGGAGAGCGACCGCCAGCGAAACGAAGTGACACGCGACAAGGCAGCAGTGGTGATCGAGTTCGACATCGCCGCCCCGCGCCTGACCGTATGGGAATATTTCATCCTGCCCGGCTAACGGCCGAAATGGCGGGGTGCCGACGAGGTACGCGAAATGTCGAAAAGTGGCCGCCGCGGGGTCGGCACCATCAACCACTGCATGCATGGCGCCCACGCCATCATCGAGGAAGTGATCGACTGGCGCCCGTTCGACTATCTGACACTGACCACGCTGCTGCCCATGCCCGGCGCTCTAAAGGTGCTGATGACCTACGCGTTCTCGGAAAGCGCCGGTGGCGGTACGCACATCGAGATTCGCGTGGCCAGGCCCAAGCCGAAAGACCAGGCATTCCTCGAGCAGGTCGGGCCGGAATTCCAAAAGAACATCACCAACGAAGTCGCGACCCTTCGGCTGATGCTCGAGGGACAGCAGGGGGCCGCGGCGGGTGTCGAAGAGCCAGCTCTACCAGGATCGGCGGAGCGCTTCCTGACCCAGCCCGTCCACGCGCGCTGACCTGCCGATCTGGCGCGGTGAGGAGGAGGCTTGGTCACCGTGCCCATCTGTTCGCCTAAACCCGGTGTCGCTTGAGATGAATGCTCGTTGCCGTGCTCTGGTTCGGTCATGACTCTCGCCGCAGACGCTGCGGATGCGCAATTCGGTCCTTGGAACCCGGGAATCCGATCGCAGGTTCCGGCGTACCTTCGCCACTATTGCACGATCTTTCGACCCGACAACGTCTTCACAAACGTTGCCGACGCCGGAGAATTTCATGATCTCACCGGCCTGGAATTCAGAGAGCTCGTGACCTTCCAACCGCGGCGGCTGGCCTTGCATGAAGTCCTGCTTCGAGTGACCGCCGATCTCTTGGTTCCCGACGGATCGCGCATCGAAGATCTCGGCATCAATTTCCGGCAGATGACGCGCGTGCTCCTGGAGCGGTGTATCGAACCCAGAATGAGCGAGATCGAGGCAATCTACGATGCGGCGAGGCGCAGGCTGTCGGAAATCATCGAGAACGAGCTGACGAGCTTTTTTGCCGCACCCACCGCGGTTTCTGCCCCCGCGTCGCAGGCGCCGAAGCGCGAATGGTTCAGGTACTTCACACGCGCGCGCACGAACGCCGCAGTCGCGGACTCTGGCGTACGCGACCAGGGTCAGCTCATCGCGGCCTGGGAGACAAAGGCGCACTCATCGGGTCACGGAGCGGAGGAAGCCGCGTATCGCGCTCTTTCGAAGGTCGTATCGGCGTTGCTCATCCGCCACGGCGACATCTGGGGCAGCCGCGAACTGATTGCGTCGCTCGTCACCAACATCGCCTCCAACCATTTTGGGAGCGAGGAAATCGGCCGGCTGATCGAGCCGTGGCTAATGAATACGGCCAAGAGCGAGGGCTATAGCCTGTTACCGCGGCAAGAGCGGCCAGTCGTCATGAATACAAAAGGGGCCTCTGCCGCGGGCAAGAGCACGTTGCGCCCGCTGCAAAGGAGGCTCGCAGGCGACATCGGTGTGACTTGGAGCGAATTTGCGCTCATCAGTCCGGACATCTGGCGCAAACAGTTGCTCGACTACGACACTCTCGGTCCGGTCTATAAGTACGGAGCGACGTTCACGGGAGAGGAACTGCAGATCGTCGATCAGAAACTCGATCGCTACATGGCGCGAAAGGCCGAGCGCGGAAACATGTCGCATCTGCTGATCGATCGGTTCCGGTTCGACAGCTTCGCTCCCGATTCGGACGAGGCCGGCAGCAATCTGCTGACACGGTTTGGCCACACCATCTATCTTTTCTTCATGATCACACCTCCAGGTTCGCTCGTAGAGCGCGCCTGGAAGCGCGGGCTCGACGTCGGCCGCTATAAAGCTGTCGACGACACGCTCGCGCACAGCGTCGAGGCATACTCGGGAATGCCGCAGCTCTTCTTTACCTGGGTACAACGCACCGACAAGCGCGTGCATTTCGAATTTCTCGACAACAGCGTGCAGCTCGGGGAACGTCCGCGCACGGTCGCGTTCGGCTGGAATGACACGTTGAATGTACTGGACGTCAAGTGCGCACTCGATGTCGAGCGATACCGCAGGGTAAACGTCGATGCCACCGCTCCGGAGTTTCTTTACAGCGACAATGGACTCCTGGCGCCGGAGAACAACACGGGTTTTCTCAGGCAATGTATCGACAGATTTCGGGAGATCAACTTCGCGGACCAGAATACCGGACGCATCTATCTGCGCATTGTTTCCGGGAGGCTCGTCTGGGCCGATCGAGAAGCGCTGGAGCAGGCAGCGTCGAACCCCGACACGCGCGCCGGCCTGCTTGCCACGGCGCCGGCGGTATTCGATCGTGCGATACCGGGCCCGGATCGGCCGACGTATCTCAGCGATGTCGCTGGTGCTGAACATGCACATACGCTCGGTCGCTGGGGAAGCTCCGACTGAACGGTGACACAGGTCACTTCCCAAAACAGAAAATCTTCTGTGGCGTCTCCCATAGAAGCTTGTGGCGGTCGTCCTTTTCCGGAAGCAGAGTTTGCACCAGCTTCAGCAGCGGCCCGTAGTCGATGCGTTTGCTCGCCTTCAAAAAAGGCCAGTCGGATGCCCAGACGCAGGCGTCCAAGGTGAACGCTTCGATCAGGGCACGAACATAGCGGTGAGCATCGGTATACGGATAAGGCTCACGCGAGAACTTTTCATAGCCGGAGAGCTTCACGACCGCGCGTCCGGTGCGCGCGAGTCCGAGAAGCGCCTTGAATCCCGGCTGATCGAGACCTTCCTCCGGCGTGGGACGCCCACAGTGGTCGACCAGTATTCGCGCGCCCGACCGTTCGAGCATCGCCGCCAGCGGGACCAGCTGATCATGCTCGACCTGAATCTGTACGAACAGACCGAGAGCGGCGAGTTTCGCTAACAGCTCGTCGCTGTCCGCGTAATACGCCACGCCGTTAACGGTGGTGTTGAATGCGACGCCAATGACACCGGCAGCCTTGAGCCGTTCGAGCGCCGGAATCTCGATGTCATTCGGCACCACGGCGATTCCCTTGAATCGTCCGCCGCTTCGCGCGATGGCGTCGAGTAGGCAGCGGTTATCCGTGCCATATCCCGAGTTCGGACCGACCACCAATGCGTGCCGCACGCCGTAGGCGTCCAGCACATGCAAGAAATACGGCGCATTGCCGATCTCCTGGCCGGCTGGCCGGTACGCTGTATCGGCTGCGTAGGGAAACCGTGCAGGGTCGATCACATGATTGTGACAATCGATCTTGGGTTCGTCGTAGATATTCATGGCGTTGCCGCGCCAGACGCGTATTAATCGGACTTTAGTCGCACCAGCATGCTGCTGCCAACGCATGCCGACGTTTTTTTGGCAACGTCGAAACAACCGGTCGCTCGACGCCCGGGCGCTTCCTGGCTTCCTAGAAGGTAGCCTGGATGGCGCGCAACAAGCCCGGTGTGATATCGGGCAGCACGCCATACCACGCCTGGAACGCGGGTCGCGCCTGGTTGAGCAAAAGGCCGAGCCCGTTGACAGTCATATTGCCGCGGACCCGCGCGGCAGCGAGCAGCGGAGTTTCCAGTGGGATGTAAATCAGATCGCCGACCAATGCGTGCGGCGGCAACCGATCGAGAGAAATGTCGAGCGCAGGCTTGCCCGCCATGCCCTGATTGGTCGCGTTCGCGAGCAGCGCCACGTCCGCCAGCGCATCGTTGCGTTGATCCCAGGGAAACGCGGTGACCGGTGACCCATATTCCTTGGCAATGCCCTGCGCCCGCTCGAACGTGCGGTTGACCAGCCTGATCTCGCGCGCGCCCTGCGCGGCAAGGCTTGCCACGACGGCTCTTGCGGCCCCGCCGGCGCCCAGCACCACGATCGGTCCCGCGTCGGGGCGCCAATCGGCTTTTGCATCGCGCAGACTTTGAACGAAGCCGTTGCCGTCGTTGTTGAAGCCCGTGAGCGTGCCATCCTTCTCAACGACAATGGTATTGACGGCGTCGATGCGGCGCGCGAGCTCGTCAACGCGGTCGAGCATCGACATGACCGCCTGCTTATGCGGCGTTGTCACGTTGCATCCCCGGAAACCAAGCGCTGCCAGTCCCGGCAACGCAAGTGACAGTTTTTCCGGCGGCACCGGTAGCAGGACATACCTGCCGGCGATCTTGTAGTGGTCGAGCCAGTAGTTGTGGATCGTGGGGGAGCGGGAATGCGCGACCGGCCAGCCGACGAGCCCGGCAATGCCGAATTGATTCGGTTCTGCCATTGCTATTTCTCCGCCTGCGTAATCTATCGCATCGCAGCGCTATTTCGCCGATGCCGGCGGCAATGTGGCGACAACTTGCTGTTTGCCGTTCACGACCGTGGTCATGAAGCTCTCCCGATCGAGGTCGCCGTTCTGGTCGAACGTCACGTCGAGCAGCACGCCGGGGTAGTCCTTGGTGGATAGCGTCACGCCGTGCATCGCAACGGCGAACGCCTTGGAATCGAACTTGCCGATCTTTTCGGTGACCGCCTTGACGATGTACATCGCGCTGTAGCCTTTCAATCCATTGTGGTCCGTCTTGTATTTGTATTCCTTCTGGAAGCGCTCATCGAAGACCTTGATCGTCGGCTGCGGTGCGTCCGCGGTCAGCCCGACGTGGGCGACCGCGCCGTTTGCGGCGTCACCCGCCAGCTCGATGACCTTCTGGCTGGTGAGCGTGGTTTCGCCGACGATCGGCTTGTCATAACCCTGCTTCTTCAATTCGCGCAGCGCTCGTGCCGATTCTTCCTCATTGGTGTATACGAACACCGCGTCGGCGTTAGATTGCTTGACTTTCAGGACGGCACCCGAAAAGTCGACCTGCCCGGGATCGGTCGAGATGTCCGCGGCAACCTTGATCCCTTGCGCTTCGAGCGCTTTCATCATCGTATCGCGCCCGCCCTTACCAAAGTCGTTGTTCACCCACACCATCGCGATCGTCTTGGCTTTTACAGTGTCCTTGAGGTAGCGCGCCACTTTGGGCATGGCCGTCGCCTGTGTGAACGACGTGCGGAAGATGTAAGGGTTGCCTTGCTGCGTAATGGAGGCTCCCTCGCCGCCGGTGAAGTTCGGAATCTCGGCGCGTCGGGTCTCGACCATGCTGACGAGGATCGATCCGGAGAATACTGGACCCATCACGACGTATGCGCCATCATCGACCGCTTTTTGCGCAAGCGCCTTCGCCGTTTGTGGCGCCGACTGCGTGTCGCTGCTCGTATAGTCGATCTTGCGCCCGAGAATGCCGCCCGCAGCGTTGATTTCCTTGACCGCGAGCTTGACACCGTTGTCGAAATTCGTTCCCGACGTCGCGCCGGTCCCCGATAGCTCGACCAATCCCACGATCCGAACCGGAGGCTGCTGCGCCAGGGACGGTAGCGCAGCGGTCATCATCCAGACGGCCACGGAAAAACAGAAAACTCCGTTCATTGAATTCCTCCATTTAGCGACAAGTGTTCTTGGACGCTTGGTGAGTGACCGCGTCACCGCGTTCATGGTCTTCAGGCGATCGGCTGCTCATCATGCCATAGCTCAGCGAAAATCGCGCAATAGCTCATGCGAGCGTAGATCCAATTTTTGCGAAGCAAAGGCTCGACCGCCGCGACCAGGCCGGGGTTGATGCGCAGGGTCGCGTCGCACTCTGGGAGCACACCATCGTGGGCCAGTCGATCATGGCCGGCGGACCGATGGCGGCCATTGATCAAGGACGGCATCGACCCGACGTCGGTCGAAGGCGTCGACAGGAGCATCTACGACTTGCCGATGCTCTCCGGGTCGCTGCATTCTCCGACGCTTGCGGTTCCGGCGCTGTGGTGGCGCTCGGTCGGCAACACGCATACCGCGTACGTGATGGAAACGATGATCGATGAGCTTGCCGCCGCGGCGGGCCGCGACCCGCTTGAGTTCCGCCTCGCGCTGCTCGGCAAGAGCCCGCGCGGAGCGGCCGTGCTCAAGCTTGCGGCCGACAAGGCGGCTGGGGCAAGCCGCGGCGGTCGGGCGTCGCGCAGGGCATCGCCGTCCACCAGTCATTCGATACGTTCGTCGCACAGGTGGCTGAAGTGTCGATGCGCGATAGCAAGGTCAAGGTCGAGCGCGTTGTCTGCGCCGTCGACTGCGGCGTGCCCGTCAATCCCGACGTGATCCGCGCGCAGATGGAAGGCTGCATCGGTTTCGCTCTTGGGGCGCTCTACTACGGCGAGATCGAGCTCAAGGCCGGCCGCGCGGTGCAGCGCAACTTCGACACCTATCGGTCGCTGCGCATCCACGAGATGCCCAAGGTCGAAGTGCACATCGTGCAGAGCACCGAAAAGCCTACCGGCGTGGGCGAGCCAGGCGTGCCGCCGCTGGCACCGGCCGTGGCCAATGCCGTCGCCAAACTGGGAGGGCCACGCGTGCGCCGCCTGCCGTTCACGCGCGAGGGGTTGGTCGCCACCTGACGCGCGCAAGTCCGGAGTGTCCGCCGTTCAAACAGCTGCCGGCGCGAAGGCGCGCGTGATCGACGACATCGCGTACGGCTCGCTGTGCGGCGACTGGCTTAAGGCGCAGCCTCGGCGCGCGCGAGCCGCTGAACGAACGCAGACAAAATATCGGCGCTGACGTCGGACACCGCCAGCCAATCCATTCCGGAGCCGCGCGCGTGCGCGACATTGAAGCCGCGCACGGTGCGCAGCGCCGGCGGCGGCGCATGAGCCGACTCAGGACGGACAAAAACGTCAATCGTGTGCTGGCGATACCGGTAGACCAGCGTCGCGATCGGTTGCCTCGTGAGCGTATCAAGCCTGCCGCCGATGAGCGCGAACCCCTCGTTGGCCAGGTCCTGCACCGGCGGCGAATAGTCGAGCCGCGCCGAGAGCCATGGCTTGACCGTATGGCGGTCGGATGATGCGACCTCGATCAGATGGTTGTTGAGCGTTGCCCGAACGTGGGTCGCCACGGCATCGACGGCGAGGTCGTCGTTCGTGCGCCAATCGATGACTGCGGTGCCGAGGACCCACGCGAGCATGGTTGCCGCGCAGCCGGCGAGCGCGCCTCCGGTGAGCCAGCGCCAGCGGTCATTCGCGGGGCGCGGCCGGGACGGTAGCGCCGCATCCGTGGCTCCAAGCATGGAGCGTACCCGCGCGTGCAGCGCCGGCGACGCCGGGAAGTAGGGTATTTCGGCGCGAAGTCGCGCACGTAGTGCGAGCACGCTCTGGTACTGGGTCGCACAGCCGGCGCAGCCAAGCAAATGCTTTTTGAGCAAATCGCCTCGCCGCCCACCAATTTCGCCGTCGGCGTAGGCAGCGACCAGCGTTGCCGCTTCGTTGCAATTCATCGTTCACCTCTGGCGGTTCGCTCGCCGATCAGGACCATCAGCGGCGAGCGCTGCAGCAAGCCGCGGGCGCGTGCGAGCCGGGACATCACCGTGCCAACGGGAATATCGGCGACGCGTGCGATCTCCTTGTATGACAGCTCCTCGAGCTCGCGCAAGATAATGACCTCTCGATAAGGCAGTGGCAGCTCCGCGACCGCATCGGCAAGCAACCGCGACTCGGCGCCACGCAGCGCTGCGTGCTCGGGATCGATCGCGGCATCGTCGATAGCCATTTCGATTGCGGTGCCGTCGTCGCGAGCAATTTCCGCCGGACGATTGCGACGGCACCAGTCGTAGAACGCGTGGCGTACGATAGTCAGGAACCACGCCCGCGCATCGTTGCCGTGCAACGCGCTGATGTATTTGAGCGCGCGCAAGCACGCCTCCTGCGCCACATCCTCGGCGTCGTCGGGATCGCGGGTCAGCCAACGCGCCAGATTGTGCGCGGCGTCAAGGTGCGGCAAAACCAACTTCTCGAAACGGCTCAAGTCAGACAAGCGAACGCTCCTCGCGTTGCTGTCTATACCGCGATCCAGCCGCTTTATTCCAGCGATAAACAAGACGAGGACGAGGTCGTACGCTAATGCAGGACGGCATTACCCGCCAAACGCAACGGCCGCCCCACCCGGCGAAAGCAGCCGCCATCCGGGTTCCTGCGTCTGTACGCCCTTGAGTCAATCCAGTGCCCCTCGTTTCATACGGCTGGCTCATCCTACACGCAGGCAAAATATGTAATACCGGGTACGCGCTCGCTTTATTCCCGACACCGGAAATTCGACGCTGCGGGAATATCCGCGGACTTGCGAGGGTATTGCATCGCGCAACCTCTACCTTTTTTCCGTCAGGAGTTACCCATGAAGCACCCGATCGATCGGCGAGAATTCTTGAAATTAGCGGGCTTGGGCGGTGTCGTGTTTGCCTCGAGTCTTGGCGTGGCGCGCGCCGCGGGCACGATGGCCGCGGCCAAGGGCGCGGCTTACGATGACTTCTATTTCGTTCAGTTGTCGGACTCGCACTGGGGCTTCGAAGGCCCGCCCAACCCCGACGCCAAGGGGACGCTGAAAAAGGCCGTTGCTGCCGTAAACGCCCTGTCCGAGAAACCCGACTTTGTCGTGTTCACCGGTGATTTGACCCATACCACCGACGACCCGAAGGTACGCCGGCAGCGCCTTACCCAATTCAAGGATATCGTCAGCGAGCTCAAGGTAAAGGACGTCCGCTTCATGCCGGGCGAGCACGACGCTTCCCTCGATCGCGGTGAAGCCTACCAGGAGCTTTTCGGCAAGACGCATTACACGTTCGACCACAAGGGCGTGCATTTCATCGCCCTTGACAATGTATCGGATCCGCGCGCGCTAATCGGCGAGGAGCAGCTGCAATGGCTCGCGGCGGACCTTAAACTGCAGCCGCAGGATGCGAACATAGTCGTCCTGACACACCGTCCCCTGTTCGATCTGTATCCGCAATGGGATTGGGCTACGCGCGACGGCGCGCAAGCGATCGATCTGCTGTTGCCACACCCGCATGTCACGGTGTTCTACGGCCACATCCACCAGGAGCACCACAAGATGACCGGGCATATCGCGCACCACGCCGCCAAAGGATTGATGTTTCCGCTGCCCGTCGCCGGTTCGCAGCCGCAACGCACGCCTTTGCCATGGGACCCGGCGCATCCCTATCAGGGCCTTGGCTTCCGCGACATCGAGGCGGAAGCGAAGGACGCCGCTTTCAAGCTCACCGAGCTTCCGGTCGTGAAGGCGTAATGCGATGCGAGCCGCGAGAAGACGATTGACGATGGGGTTGGGCGCGTTGCTGCTGGGGGCAGCGACGATTGGCCTGCGTGCGGCGGCGCAGCCCGAGGAGCAGGTCATCAAGATACTGGCCCGGAAATTCACCTACTCCCCGAATAAACTTACGCTGAAGAAAGGCGTGCCTGTCGTGCTGGAACTCACCACGGCCGACATCCTGATGGGCTTTTCGCTGCCTGATTTCAACATACGTGCGGACATCATCCCGGGCCAGGTCGCCAGGGTGCGCCTCGTGCCGGATAAGACAGGTACGTTCGAGTTCCTTTGCGACATTTTTTGCGGCAGCGGGCACGAGACCATGAACGGGACCATCACCGTCGTCGCGTGACCTGCGGAACATCCCGTCGATTCCGGCAAGCGGATACCATACGGACTGAAATCTGCAAGCCCGCTCACTAGAGCCGCTGGACCACCGCCATGATGTTGCCCTCGGTGTCCTGAACCGGGCGGCCTTAATCGACGGTATCGCCTAACTTCGAGAGTTTCCATCACTTCGCGGACTTCAACTGGGATCCCCGATGGAGACAGAATGGGGGCGGGCCTGACGTAAGAGAAGCCTATATATTTCGATGCTATGTATCGTTAGGAACGATGGATAGGCTGCGGACGCAACGGCCCGGCACGACGCCGCCCGCCTAATCGACAAACAGATCGGGGATCAGCGGGCTGCCTGGTTGCACCGCGTAGCGCGAGAAATCGGTCACGCCGGCGCTCGAAAGTACCTCCTCGTCGATGTAGAAATGGCCGGTAGCCTGGCCGACATCGGAGGTCAGAATGACGTGCGCTGCATCGGCGAGGATGTCCGGCGTGCGGCAGCCGTCTACTCGTGCGCTCATTCCCGGGATCATCGTCAGCGCCGCGGTCGCGATCACGGTGCGCGGCCAAAGCGCGTTGACGGCGACGCCATGGTCGCGGAATTCCTCGGCCATCCCCAGCACGCACATGCTCATGCCGTACTTGGCGATGGTATAGGCGACGTGATCCTTGAACCAATGCGGCCGCAGGTTCAACGGCGGCGACAGATTCAGTATGTGCGGGTTGCGGCCGGCAGCGGCGGCGCCGATTAGGTGTGGCAGGCACGCCTGCGAGCACAGGAACGTGCCGCGCACGTCGACGCCGAACATCAGGTCGAAGCGCTTCATGGGAGTTGCCAGCGTGCCGGTGAGGCTGATCGCGCTGGCATTGTTGACCAGTATGTCGATGCCCCCGAACTGCGCGGCCGCTTGCTCGACCGCGCCCAAGACCGCGGCTTCGTCGCGGATATCGACGGCCAGCGGCAGCGCGTTGCCTCCCGCCTTCTCGATCTGCGCCGCCGCCGTGTAGATCGTCCCCGGCAACTTGGGATGCGGCGCGGTGGTCTTGGCGGCAATCACGATCTGCGCGCCATCCCTCGCTGCGCGCAGCGCGATCGAGAGCCCAACGCCGCGCGATGCGCCGGTAATGAAAAGCGTCTTGCCTTGAAGCGAACCTATCATCTGTGCGCCCTCGCCTCAGATATGCGGACCTAATAGACCCCGCTTTGAACTGGCACTAGGAGGGTGTAAGTACGGCTCGATAAATTTCACTCATGATATAGGAATTGTTCTGGCCAGCTGACCTCAACCCTATGCATGGCTCTTCATCCAATGGCCGATCTCCGGCCAAACCTCAGAAATGTCTTTGAGCGCATGAACAGACCGATATGACCCCAGGTACCAATTTCTTGACGATGGCGGAACGTGGTGCCGACTTTTTCAAAGATGGATCGATAGCGCTTGGCCGCCATCGCCGTTGTCCGCTTAAATGCGTTGCTGAACGCGCTCTAGAGGCATAGCCCAGGGACTGGCCCAACCGGACGTTGGGCTTCGGTTGGCGGAACGTCTCCCAGGACGAACGCAGGCGCTGGTTCCGCGGGAAGCAGATGAATCGCCTCTTCCACGAACTCCAAGCCCACGCGTTCACCCGCCACGATGCGTACGCGGCGCTGGAGCGAGGCTTCGATCGCCACCACAAGCGTCTGGCCGACGCGAATGCGGTATTCGACGCGATCGCCTCGATACTCGACTTCCTCGACGACGCCTGCCAATGAGCCATCACCGGCCGGGACGGTCAATCGTATCGCCTCAGGCCGAACGAGGACGAGCACGTCATTCGCCGGGCAGTACTGGCTCGAAACGCCGATGCAATGATCGAGAGTCTCTACCGTGATCTGGCTTTCCGTACGCGTCAGGACGCGTCCCGGCAAAGCGTTGACCTGACCGACAAAGTCGGCTACGAACAGACTTGCCGGATGCGCGTAGATCTCCTCCGGCGTGCCCACTTGCTCTACACGCCCACTGTTCATGACCACGACGCGATCAGACAGGCTCATGGCCTCGTCCTGGTCGTGCGTCACGTAAATGGAGGTCGTTCCCAGGCTCTTCTGCAGGCGCTTGAGCTCGCCACGCACCTGCACACGCAACTTGGCGTCGAGGTTGGACAGTGGTTCATCGAACAGCAGCAGGTCCGGCTGCATGACCAATGCACGCGCCAGTGCGACCCGTTGCTGCTGCCCGCCCGATAGCTGTCCGGGAAGCCGCCCAGCCATATTTTCGAGGCCCACCGCCTTCAGCGCTGGCGGCACCTCGGAGCGCACGCGCTGGTCGGGATATTTGCGGATGCGCAGCGAATACGCGACGTTCTCGAACACCGACATGTGCGGGAATAGTGCGTAACTCTGGAACACCATGCCGATGTGTCGGCGATGCGGCGGCAGAGACTGTATCGACCGCCCGTCGATCAGAATATCGCCCGCGTCGGCACGCTCCAATCCGGCCAGCATGCGAAGCACGGTGGTCTTGCCGCATCCGGATGGGCCGAGAAACGTCACGAACTCACCGGGCTCGATGCGCAAGCTGAAGTCACGCACCGCGACGACGCTGCGCCCGCCTGAAAGGACGAATGTCTTGCCGAGGCCACGGATGTCGAGCGATTTGGCTGGCGGCTTTTGCATGAGCCGTCCCTTATACCTGCTGCGCGCGCCAGTCGCCGCCCAACAGCCGCGGAACGCCGTGAATCACTGCCAGAACGAGCACGACCAAGATCACGCTCAGCGCCGCAGCTTCGCCGACGTCGCCCCGGTCCATCTGCGACAGGATTGTCGGCGTCACGAGCGACCAGTGTGGAGACACCACGAAAATGACCGCGCTCAGTGTCGTGACGCTGCGCGTAAACGTGAAAATCATGCCTGCCAGCAACGCCGGACGCAGCAGCGGAAGCAGCACTCGCATCAGCGTCTGGCCGCTCGTCGCACCCATGCTGGTCGACGCCTCGTCGAGGGAGCGATGGAGCTGGTTCAGCGTTACCACGCCCGAGCGCATCGAATAAGACAACGAGCGCACCGTGAACGCCACGATAATAATGAGCGCCGTGCCGGTCAGCAGCAACGGCCGATGATTGAACGCAAGCGCGAACGCGAGCCCGATGACCGTGCCGGGAATCGCGAGCGGCAAGTTCACCACGAAGTCGAGAGCGTTGCGACCGACCAGCGCAGTGCGGGCGACGTAATAAGCGGCCAGCACACCAACCACTGCCGTCACCGCCGATGCCGTCATCGCGAGCGCCATCGTGTCGAGCAGCGCACCGCGCGACGCGGTGACCGCGGCGGCGAAGTGGCGCAAGGTGAACGCATTATCGATCCCGAACAGCTTGGTCGTCGCGCCAGCGAGCACGGTCGCGTATTGCAGCACGATCACCATCGAGACGCTGCCGAGCAGCAGCAGTGCGCCGGCCTTCACCATAGGATGCGCCACTTGCGGGTGATGCAGCGCGCCACTGCCGCCGACCGATGCGAACCCAGTCCTTTTGGCCAGCTGCTTATGCGCGAAGAACAGCAGCAATGCGGGCATGAGCAAGATCACCGCGAGCGCGGCGCCCTTCGGCACGTCGTACATGCCGATGATCGTCTGGTAGATTTCCGAGCTCAGCACCTGGTAATCGCCGCCAAGCAGCAGTGGGTTGCCGAGGTCGGCCAACGAGTAGCCGAACAGCAGCAGCGCGGCACCTGCCAGACCGGGAATCAGCAAGGGAAGGCTGACGGTGCTCAAGACTTTCCCGGGATGCGCGCCCATCGTGCTTGCCGCCTCTTCGAGGGAAGCATCGAGCCCGTGAAAGAGATTCAGCAACAACAGATACGCGAACGGGAAGTATGACAGCAGCTGTGCGACGACCAGCCCCCGATATCCATAGAGGGCGCTGGTCTGCAGCCCCAGGACTTCGTGTGTGATCAGGCCGCGCCGGCCATAGAGGAGGATCAGGCTCAGCGCCATCAGAATCGGCGGAGAGATCGTCGGCAGCAGCGCGACAAAATGCCATACGCGCTTCCACGGCAACGCGACACGCGTCATCGCGTAGGCGTAGAGCGTCGCCAGCATCGTGCCGAGCACCGCCACCGTGACGCCGAGCGACACGGTGCTCCAGACCACCTGCCGGATGTGCGGGTCGGCAACCAGCCGCGCGAGCGTCTGCGCTGAAAGGCGTCCTTCGACGATGACGGAGCGCCCGAGCAAGTCCGCCAGCGGATAGGCCACGAACAGCGACACCAGCACCGCAACCACGGGGTAGAGACAGGCAAGAACCCAGCCGCGGCCCGGGCGAACGATGCCCGGCCTCGCGGCAATGCTGGTCACGATATCCTGCGCCCCGCCAGAATATCGTTGGTGAAGCGGTCGACGAGCTGCTGACGCACCGTGCTGCTGCCCGCCCAGTTGAAGTCGAAGCTGACCAGCTTGGCGCTCTGATAAGGCTTCACGAGATCGTGCACTTTCGCGTTCGGATTGGTCGGCACGTCGAAGTATTCCGAGGCGGCGAGCAGCTCGACCGACTCCGGCGTGCACGCCCAGTCGATGAATTTCTTGGCTGAGCTCGCTTCCGGCGCGCCCTTCAGCATCACCACGCAGAACAAGTCGTACCCCGTGCCTTCGCTCGGCAGCGACATCTCGATCGGAAAACCCCTGTCGATGCTGCCGAGAATGTCATGTGCGAACAGAATGCCGACGCCGACTTCTCCACGCCCGACGAGCTGCGTCGGTCCGATGCCCGAACGGGTGTATTGCGCGACGTTGGCGTTGAAGCGCTTGACGTAGTCCCACCCCTTCTGCTCACCCATGAGCTGCAGCACGGTGGTGAGGAACGTGTAGCCCGTGCCGGACGTCGAGGGGCTGCCGAGACAGATCTGTCCTGCAAATTCGGGGCGTGTAAGGTCTTCCCAGCTCTGTGGCGCCTTGAGGCCCTTTTCCTGCAGGAATTTCTTGTTCGACGCAAAGGCGATGAAGTCGACATCGGTGCCGGTCCAATAGCCTTCCGGATCCTTGTACTTGTCCGGAATTGCCGCGGCCTCCGGTGATTTGTAGGGGTCTAACAAGCCGTCGGCCTTGAGTGTCAGCATGGACGGCAGTCCGATGCCATACAGGATGCTCGCTTGGGGCGAATTCCGCTCCGCGCGAATGCGGTTGATGGCTTCGCCGGCCGAGAGGCGCAGGAACGTTGGTTTGATGCCGCTCCTTTTCTCGAATCCCTGTGCGATGGCGGCGCAGGTCTTTTCCGGCGGTCCCATGTAAAGGGTCAGCTTGCCGCCCGCCTGGGTGCGGCCCGAAATCGGCAGTGCCGAAGCGGCACTAGCAAGCATCAATCCCGTGAATCGCCTGCGCGAAATCCTGGTCACTGGTCCTCCTCCATGAACATTTGCATTTGTCGCCGCACATAGTGTCGCCACGCGCACGCGAGGTCAAGTCGACGCCCATGTCAAGACGCGTGGGTCTTTGCGGTCTTCGCGAAGTTCAGAGTGTGCTCGAATGACTCGACACCTGCCTGCGATCCCAGATCGGTCGCATTGAGTGCGGCGGTGGCCTGTGCGAAGCGCACGGTCGTTTCGATATCGAAGGCCTTGACGAGGCCCACGGCGAAGCCCGCGTTGAAGGCATCGCCACAGCCGCAGGTGCACTTCACCAGGATATCGAAGGCCGGCATCCTGAACGAGAAACCGGAGCGGTCGTGGTAATAGGCTCCGTCGGCGCCCAGTGTAAACACGCACACCTTGACGCCAAGGCCGATGAAATACCTCGCCACATCGCCCATGTCGTACAAACCGGTGAGCGCCCGGGCCTCCTCGATCGAGGGCAAGAAATAATCCGTGTAGGGAAGCACGCTGGCAACGGCCGGCAGATCGTTGGGCGAGCCCGCAAAGATGTCTACAGTGGTAATAGCGCCTGCGGCCTGCGCTGCTCTAATCACCTCGGCAGTCCGTCCCTTGTCCATCGCGTGCATCAGGCCGACGCCGCCGGCGTGGAACACCTTGGCGGCGACTACCTTAGGTAGCTCCGCCTCGGTGACGAAGAAGTTGCCGGTGGCGCCTGCCATGTGCAGCGCCGGGCGCGATCCATCGGCGCGTGTGGTGACGATGGACGAGGATGTCTTCCACCCCTTCTCCCGCTGTATGGTCGAGGTGTCGACGCCAAAATGACGCAGGCGCTGGATCACCCAATCACCCATCAGGTCATCGCCCACGCCACCGACAGCTAACGTCTTCAGGCCCATCTTGGCGGCGGCGATAGCCGCGGTTCCGGCAGCCCCCGAAACGGCCAGAGTCAATTCGTCGATCGGATAACAGCCGCCGCCTGGCGGGATTTCCGTGAAGGGCCAGCCGAGGCAGTCGAATGTGTAGAAACCCATGGAGGTGTAATCGTATGTTGTCACTGCCTGCCTCGCTTTGACTTGCACCGCGGGTGAGTCCCTTCCCTGCATCGGAACCGGACCTCGACAACTCAGCGGAAATGCGTATTGTCCGAAATCTCCGCACGCATCATGCGGCAAGGTTTGTCAATTCGCCAGAGCAACGCGCGGTAATGATAGGGTGGATGCTTCGATCAGATCGACTACCCGCCACGAATCGTGCGGTGACGAATCAGGACCAAACGCCCACGGATCGGTCACGTTCGGTTGCGCAAGCGGCACGCGGCGCGCAGGATGCGTTTCCCCGCGCGTGAATTCCGCTCCCACCACTATGCCCCCGACAGTTGCTACGGACTCACGGTTTCCCACGGGCACCGTCACGTTCCTGTTCACGGACATCGAGGGCAGCACAACGCTGTGGGAGCAGCATCCCGACGCGATGCAGTCCGCACTCGCGCGCCACGACAGGCTGTTGAGTCACGCAATCGAGTCGTCTGAGGGATGCATTGTCAAGAGCACGGGTGACGGTGTGTACGCAGTCGTCGCCACTGCTACGAATGCACTCGCGGCGTGCCTCGCTGCACAACGCTGCTTGCAAGAGCCGGAGACTGGTGCCTCGAGCCCTACGCCGAGGGCGACTGAAGCCTCCACGCCGCTATCGCTAAGAGTACGGATGGGCTTGCACACTGGCGTGGCCGAGCTTCGGGATGGCGATTATTTCGGCGCGGTGTTGAATCGCGCAGCGCGCATCATGTCCGCCGCGCACGGCGGCCAGATCCTTGTCTCCGCTGCCACGGCGGAATTGGTGCGCGGACATTTGCCGGACGGTGTCACGCTGCGCGAGATGGGCGAGCATCGATTGAAGGGCTTGCTCAATCCCGAGCGCCTGCTTCAGGTCGTCGCGTCGGACTTGCGTGCTGATTTTCCGCCGTTGGCATCACTCACGGGGCACAGCCTGCCGGCCGAGCGCGATGCCTTCGTCGGGCGAATCGAGTCCTTGGCCGAACTGGCACGACGCCTCGCCGGCGGGGCGCGTCTGGTCTCGGTCCTGGGCCTCGGCGGCACCGGCAAGACGCGACTGGTTACCCGGTTTGGTTGGAGCTCGCTCGGAGATTTCCCTGGCGGCGTCTGGTTCTGCGATCTATCGGAAGCCAGAAGCCTGGATGGCGTCTTGCATGCCGTTGCGCAAGGGCTCGACGTGCCGTTGGGGAAGGACGATCCGATGATCCAGCTTGGGCACTCCATCGCGGGGCGTGGAAAGTGCCTAATGATCCTGGACAACTTCGAGCAGGTCACGCGTCACGCGGAGGAAACGCTGGGCCGATGGCTAAACCGTGCGAGCGCCGCACGGTTCCTCGTGACGACCCGCGAAGTGCTGGGATTGCCGGGAGAAGAGATCCTCGCGCTGGCGCCATTGGCTCCATCCGATGCAGCTGACCTGTTCATGCGCAGGGCTGAGGCGGCGAAGCCGGGTTTCCAACCGAGCGCCGAGGATCAGTCGGCGATCGACCCGCTCGTGCAGCTGCTGGAGGGTCTGCCGCTAGCGATAGAGCTTGCAGCGGCGCGGGTGCGGGTGATGCCCCCGAGGACGCTGCTCTTGCGCATGAGCGAGCGGTTCAAGCTGCTCTCGTCAACGGGCGGCCGCCTGGACCGGCAGGCGACCCTGCGTGCAGTGTTCGATTGGTCCTGGGATCTGCTGTCGTTGCCCGAGAAAGCGGCGCTGGCTCAACTATCGGTGTTCGAGGGTGGATTCACACTCGAATCGGTGGAGGCCGTACTTGACCTCTCCGCGTACGAGAACGCGCCGTGGTCCATGGATGCGCTGCAATCGCTGGTGCAAAAGTCCCTGGTGAGGCAAGTGACCGACGATCGATTCGATCTCCTGGTGAGTGTGCAGGAATATGCAGCGGAGCATTTGCGCACGGCGGCGCGCTATGCAGGGAGCGGTCCGGCGGCGCTCCTCGCAGCTGAAATGCGACACGGCGCGCACTTTGCGGGGCTGAACGAGAAGGCGGCCGTCGCCGATGGCTGCGCCGAGCTCGACAATCTCGTCGTGGCATGTCGCCGCGCCGCCGCGCGAGGCGACATCGATATGGCCGTGCGCTCGCTGGAGAACGCCTGGTCGGGGCTGGGATTGCGCGGACCCTTCCATGTCGGGGTCGAACTCGCGTCCCTGGTGCGAGTCGTACCCGAAATCCAAACAGCGGCTGCTGCCAGGGTGGATTACGTTGCTGGACGGGCGCTGCAGTACTCCGGGAAGGGCCCTGAGGCGCGCGTCCGGTTCGACGCGTCACAGGCGGGAGCCCGCGAGGGTGGGGACCGCCGATGTGAGTGCCGTGCGCTTGTAAGCCTCGGCTTCCTGGATGTCCAGGAAGGCAGCTTGGAATCGGCCCGTGCATGCGTCGAGATGGCGTTGTCCATCGCCCGCGAACTGAACGATCGAAGTATCCAGAGCGAGGCCTACAACGTGCTCGGTAACGTGGAGTCGGTTCTGGGCCGGCGGGAACAGGCCCTCGCGTATTACGACGCGGCACGGGCCTTGGCGCGGGAGGAGGGGAACCCGCATCGGGAGGGCAGCGTACTCGGCAACTTGGGTAACGAATACGCCCAAATGGGGATCATGGACAAGGCACGATTGCATCATGAAGCCGCGCTGGCCGTGGCACGGGAGGTCGGCAATCGGCGGCTCGAAGGGAACACGCTGTGTAATCTCGGTCTGCTGCATCAGGTGCAGGGACGGTTCGATGAAGCGTGCTTATCGGGTTGTCACACACTCCTACTAGATGTAGTGAGTCGTG